>JABLTO010106787.1_pt1 | contig 51703 bp, 55 predicted proteins | sample 7160091 | NCBI WGS metagenome assembly JABLTO01 (sample SAMN14651225, study PRJNA627086) | human gut metagenome | isolation source: feces | host: Homo sapiens
AATCCCAGGTTACAAATTTCCAATCTGCATCTTCCGGTTTGTGTCGTGGTTCAATTTTTGTCAGCCTGTGGTAATCTAATGTGACTTTGGTTATCACATCCGGTTTGCAGTTTCCATCAAACACATACAAATCATCCATACCTACTGTATCACGGACAAGGTCTGATAAATCTGTACCTTCATAGTCGAAGTCAGCACACAGAGAGCCTCTGAATTTATATGTCACTCCTTCGGAATTGGTCAGTTCCATAACCCAGTCACCAATATCTGTAGCGAAAACTTCGGTATACTCATTGCCAAAATAAGCTGCAATCGCATCAAACAGCTTGTCCGTGGCATCTTTGTCTATCTTGAAGTTCTTACTTCTGGCTTTCTCGTATCGTTCTCCACCGCAACCAAAGTTGTATCCAGAAAACCAAACACGTCCTTCCTTATTGATGCTCAGGTGCTGTTCTACTTCTTCATCTGGCTCTGGCATAGGACCATAGCAGATATTATTTGATACGATACGCATCTTCTTTAGTGTGCCTTGAAATATAAAAGGGTTCTCCCCGGACAGCAATGCCAGCCTGCTTAATGCCAGGATAAACCATGCACGGTTTTCTGGCTCCAAGATTTCTGCACCTGTGTATGCCCAATGATTGAAATATCGCCATTGGGAATAGATTGCAGAGCCAAGCAAAGGAATATCGGTCACATCATCGATAATCCTGTCCAAAGCCTCATGGTTATTTACAGCACTACCGTATCTCTCTGAGAAGGCATGACCACAGTCCATATCAAATCCAAGAGCGTCGCAGTCATCTGCCATCCAGTGGTCAACAAGTTCAATATAGTTGATATTTTGGTCTCTGAATTTATTACACCATTTCACAGCAAAATCGTGTATCTGTTTCATATCAGCCACCGTGGTACACCTCCTGCTTTTTATTTTATAGGATTCAAATATGTAATAGGGTTTTGCGCCCCTTGATTCAGTTTTAAACCTGCTATAGACTTTCCGTAGTAGAAAGCCTGGTTTGTATCATGAGGAATTCCTTTTTCATAATCCTCGTCCACAAAGAAAATACGGTTCTCGGTCTGTGGGGTTAGAATCTCATCCTGCCTTGGACGTTTCTCCGGTACCTCTTTACATTTATACCACTTGGTCGGCTTATAAACAGCCACAATCAGAGAATTATACACACCAAACACATATTCAACGGTTTGAGCATTACTCATCGAGGCTCTCCATACACCTCGAACAGAATCGTAAAGTTCATCAGTCGGAATATCTCTTCGGTAAAGTTTATTGATTTTAATGACAAGAATTTTATGTTTAATATCGTCCTCAGTTAATTCTACTGCACCATATATTTTTTCAAAATCTTCTACCGATAAAGCCTCCGAAGAATGGTGTCCGGCAACAATATTCGTTAGCCCCACATCACTCACATAGTTAAAAGCATTTATCAATGCCGCCTCGGCTGCAAAAGCCTCTGTTTCCGTAAGATTGCTGTTGATGATTATTTTCTTAACATCTAATCCAAGAGCGTTGATTTCAGAAATAGTTTTCAATTTCAGTTTCTCACTGTTAGGACTGTTAAGGCTTTCTTTTTCATGCTCGAATACCCTGTTCCCAGTGCCTTTGCCAATATAAAATATTTGATTTGTTCTTGGGTCAATCAACCCATATACATAATAGTCACCCAATGAGAGTAAACTCTTTTCTGAAAAGCATTCCATAACAACAATCCCTTCGTTTAATCCATGCTGCCACTACCTCTATTGCCACCAAACTCACAACCGTGTACATGGTCATGACCATAATACCAACGGCCGTAACGATAGCCGTAGTGCGGCGGACAGTTAGCACAATCACCGTTACATCTGCCATTATGCCTTTGCCCGTAATTAGATGCAGCACCAGCACCTGCTATGACTGCAAAGAGTGTACCGAAGAAACCCAGCTTCGGTGCGGGAGGTTCCGGCACATAGTCATCGATGTAGATATCCACTTCTTCAAGAGGTTCTTCTTCGATTTCTTCCTCTTCTTCATCTTCCTCGTATTCTTCCTCTTCCCGTAAGTCTTCCGGTAGAGTCAAATTATGTTCCTGGCAGATTTTGATAATATCCTCGTCCTCTGCAACGCCATACAAGTCCTCCATATCGGCAGAGGTCAATCTGCTAACAGAGTTGTGAAGGGCAGCAGTAGCCAGTTCCTTGTCGTTGATGCACAGGAACTCGATGAGGTCTGAACCAGAGAATGCCAGTTTTGCTTCTACTGCTTTACGCAATAGACGATTAGCCGCTGGAACATTCACTTGCAATTCAATGATTATTTCTCCCACTTCATCGGCCGTTCCAAGAGATGTTAATGCAGAAAGATTGCGTACCTGCGTACTTTCCGCCCAATCATAGAATTTTTCATAGTATTCGTCCCATGTGTATGTACGCAATCTCAACACCTCTCATCTGCAAAAGTTACTTTTATTTTTTTGGATTTACTTTTCCTTTTGTAACAATAACAACCGCAAAACTGGCAACTGCTCCTGCAACCCCAACAGCTGCTTTCAATCCATTCTTTACACCCTGCACCTGTGCATTTCTACAGGATTCACACTTATTATGTTTATACCCCTCTGGGAGTGGTTTTTGACACTTTTTACATATCTTATTCTCCATCGTTTTCTCCTTCTAACAGTGGCACATTCTCGACACAAGGGAGTGCCTGTATTTTTTGCTTAATATCGGGTAACGTTTTAGACCAGTAATTTTCCGGTGCGGGGTCTATCAAATCTAATCTTTGTACCAAGCCTTCCGTTGACAAATATGCACTCTGTAAATATCCTGCATAGTATTGTAGGCTTTGACGTGCCGCCGCACTTTCACCCAACTCTTGATATGCCATAGCCTCTGCCAACGAAACCATATTCACGGCGGATAAACTTTCGCGGATTTCATTCATTCGCAAACTTATTTTTTCTGGGTTAGCACCGGATATCAGTTTGCCCCAAAATGATTCCGGTTGTTCTTTTATAAAGGTCAAATTGGCATTTTGACTTTGCATTAACAAATTTCGACTATCTTCCGCATCGGAGGCAATCCTCAAAAGAGCCATTGCCTTTAATTCCGGATTTTTAATCTGCATGGCTTGTAACAGCTTTTGCTGACAGCTATAGGCCATTGCAAGTCTGTCAAATTCTTGCCCCTGTCTTAATTCTTCGATTGCAAGCTGAACCGTATGGATTTCTTCTGCGATTTGAGCCATCTGCATCTGAGTTGCATAATTGGTCATTGCTTCTGATAATGCAGTGGAAAGGTCAACACTCTTCAGTGAAATCGTTGATACAATTTTATTCGTTTCTGGGTTAACCAGATTAGCCATAAGAGTACCGTCTTTTTTCGTCATAAGTCTTAAGGCACCATTGGCAATTTGTGTCTTTTGCTCATCCGTCAAAATGGCCTGAAATGCCTGTTCTGGAATGCTTGCTTTTACCATATTGATAAAGGCAGGTGCAGTATATAACATATCCTCGATTTTCTTGAACGCTTTTTTAGCACCCTTTAGCAAAGGTTTCGCCACTTCTGGCATATCCGAAAAATGCTCAACTACTTCATAACTATAGTCTTCAGCATCAATTATTTCTATATCATCTGGAGAGATATAAATTGCTTCTTCCATAAAAAAGTCCGTTCCTTTCTGTTGTTCTCTATAACAACACTTGTAAATTTTGCGAAGAAAATATCTCGCAAATAAGAACTTATCCCTCTCGTTTCACATATGTCAGTTCAATATCGTACCCAAGAGCCTCCATCATTTTTATGAAGGTGTTGTTAACCACACCATCCTGCTTTTTAATGATACGATTCACATACTGTCCGGTAGTTCCGATGGTTTCCGCAAGCCGTGCCTGTGTGGTTTCATTCTCTATACACTTTACTTTTACATCTACTTCTATATTGTTTCTAATCATACATTTGCCACTCCTATTCGCAAGCCTCATTAGTTCTAACACAAATAAGATAATTTATTATACCACATAATTCTCCGAATTACAATATGGCCACATAAACTGCTTATGAATTTTTTGTAACAGAAAACACCCTGCATTTCTGCAAGGTGCTGACTGTATGGAATATTTCTTTATCTTCTCACGTCCAGGCTTGTGCCGGACTTGAACTCCACTGTAACCTTTTCTTCGTAAACCGTTATTTTCTCAATCAGCCTGCGAACCAACTGCTCATCGTATTCGGTGATGTCCTGCGTCTGCTCTGCGAGGAACTGCTGCATTTCGCTGATTCGCTGTTTTACACCTTCACGCTCGGCATTGTCCACCAAGGCACTCTGCCTTGCTTCACGAAGTCGGTAAATCTCATCTGCGATGCTGTCATAGTTGCCCTTGGAATTGGCCACCTTGAGAAGTTCCTTTTGCAGTTCTTCCAGACGACTGTCAATCTCAGCAAGGGGAATGCCGTCTGCTCCGGTAAGCACCGCCTCCACATTTTTCTGCAAGGTTTCGTTCATGGTATCCTTTCTGGCAAGTGCCCTGTTAATGGCTCTTATCACAAGGCTTTGAAGTTCGGATTCGTGAATGGCATCGGCATCACAGGTTCCGGGGCCATTCTCCATTCTGGTGCAGCAACGCCACACTACCGATTTGTTGCCCCTGTTGTTCCAAACCACCCTTCGGTAAATCTCTCCACACTTGGAGCAGTACACGATACTGGAAAGTGCATACTTGCTACTGTAAACACGCTTTTTTCGATTCTGCCCGCTGTGGAGGTTGGAACGCCTAATCATTTCTTCCTGCACCTGCATATAAAGGTCACGGGGGATAATGGCTTCGTGGCTGTTTTCCACATAGTATTGTGGCACCAAGCCATTATTCGGCACACGTTTCTTCTCCAGAAAATCCACCGTGTATGTCTTCTGAAGGAGTGCGTCACCGATATATTTTTCGTTCTTTAGGATTTTCTGCAATGTTTCCGCTCTCCATTTGGTCTTTCCCGCACCAGTCAGAATGCCGTCAGCCTCCAAGCCTCGTGCAATCTGCTGCAGGCTTGCTCCTTCAAGGTACTCTCTGAAAATGCGTTTGACCACCACCGCTTCATCCGGGTCAACAATCAACTGTCCATTTTCATCTTTGGTAAATCCAAGGAAGCGGTTGTGGTTCACGGTAATCTGTCCCTGTTGGTATCGATACTGAAAACCCAACTTCACATTCTGCGAAAGTGACTGGCTTTCCTGCTGTGCAAGGCTCGCCATAATGGTAAGCAGAACCTCGCCTTTGGCATCCATCGTGTTGATGTTTTCTTTTTCAAAGTACACGGAGATATTCTTTTCCTTAAGCTGTCGGATGTATTTCAGGCAGTCCAGAGTGTTTCGCGCAAAACGGCTGATAGACTTGGTCACAATCATGTCGATTTTACCCGCCATTGCCTCATCAATCATGCGATTGAACTCCTCACGCTTTTTCGTGTTCGTGCCGGATATTCCATCGTCAGCGAATATCCCGGCAAGTTCCCATTCGGGGTTCTTGCGAATATAATCGGTGTAATGCTCCACCTGTGCCTCGTAACTGGTGGCCTGCTCATCACTGTCCGTGGAAACACGGCAGTAAGCAGCCACACGGAGTTTCGGCACTTCGGATTCTTTTGCAGTGTTACCAACACGTCTTCGTGCCGGAATCACAGTAATATTCTTAGTCTGTTGCATTCATTTCAACCTCACTTTCTATCAGACTATAGGCGTATTCAGCCTGTTCGTAAGGGTCATAAAAGACCTTTTTCTGTTTCCCCATTGTAAAATGCAGGGGAACAGCAGGCATTTCCTTAACCTTTAATTCTCTGACCCTGCCAAAATGATTTGCTCTCGACCGGCGTTCATCTTCCGCCTTGTCGAACAGTTCCTGATCTATAATGGCAGGGTAATAATCATCCCCAAGGTAATGGGTGTTTCGGAGCATTCGTCCGGCACTGCCGTGGAACAACTTCAAGCCTACCGTTTCGGCGGCCGCCTTCAGTGCCTTGCCGGAAATATATTCCTTGAAGAAAGTTCTGACCTGTTCTGCCTGGACTTCATCCACAACTGCCTTTCCATCCTCGATGCGATATCCGTAGGGAATATGTGCTGTCATTTACATCACCAACCTTTCTGCTAAATTCAATCCACATTTCAAGTGGAACACTATTCGTTGTCTTGTTTCCACTGTGATGCTATCCACAAATTCAAGGAACATCTCATCTGAAAATGCTGTCTGCTTCTCACCCCTGGAAGTGAAAGACATCAGCTTTTGCAGTTCCTTCATTCTGACCTTATCTCCGCCAACGAAGCTGACCAGTTTTTCCTTTTCTGCTCGTAGCCTTTGTTCCTCCGCCACCAGTGCGTTGTTTTCCTTATTAAAGACGGCAGGCTCCAAGACAGCCGTTGCCATAAGGTTGGTAAGAATCTGTTTTCTGTCGATGTTGCCTTCAATCTGGATTTCCAATTCTTGAATGCGGAGCAGCCTGTCTTTGTCATCCATGCCACGCAGAGTTCGCAGGAGCGGTTTTAATATCACGTTGTGACCGTGGACCAGTTTGTTCATCATGGTAAGGAAAGCAAACTTAATGCCATCATCGGAAATATAAAGCATAGAACAATCCGCCTTGCTTTCAAGGTGCGTGGAGCAAGTCCAAGCCACATAATCTCCGCTCGGCTTGTAATGCTGCCTACGCTTGAAGGTGCCGCCACATTCTCCACACTTGATTTTGCCAGAGAAACAATATCGGTTTTGGTATCTGTAGGTGTCAGTTCCATTGCCTTTTTCCATTGCCCTTTGGTCGAGAACCGCACGGACTTTGTCAAAATCCTCATGGCTGATAATCGGCTCATGGTGGTTTTCGCAAAAGAAACGGTCACGCTCACCGTAATTGACATGACGGTTAAAACTGCTGTCACTGTAGGTTTTCTGAAAAATCACATCACCCGTGTACTTCTCATTGGTAAGAATGGCTTTCACTGCACCAGCGCCCCATTTGCCGTTTTTCTTAGTCTTTATTCCTTTGGCATTCAGTTCCTTGGCTATGGCGTGCGTACCTTTGCCCGCAAGGCAGGATGCAAAAATCTCTTTTACAACTTCTGCCTGTTCCGGCACAATAACCATCGTGCCATTATCGTTGTCATAGCCATAGGGAGGATAGGAGATAATGAAGGTGCCGTTTTGAAAGCGTTTCTGTACCGACCACTTGCTGTTTTCGGAAATGGAAACCGACTCGCTTTCTGCAAGACTGCTTAAGATGGAAAGCATCAATTCGCTCTCCATAGAACCTGTATTGATATTCTCTTTCTCGAAATAAATGTAAATACCAAGTTCTAACAATCTACGCACCATTGACAGACAGTCCGTGGTGTTTCGGGCAAATCGGCTGATGGACTTGGTAATGATAAAATCAATCTTGCCGTCCTCGCAGGCATCAATCATGGAAAGGAGTCCGGCACGGCCGTCTTTCTTAGTACCTGTGATGCCCTCGTCATAGTAAAGACCTACATACTCCCATTCATCATTAGCACGGATGTATTCTTCGTAGTGGGTCTTTTGTGCCTCAAGGCTGATAAGCTGCTCGTCACTTGCCGTAGACACACGGCAGTAGGCAGCAACCTTTAATTTTTTCTTTTGAACCGGGGTTTCGTTTATCCCGATTTTTGTTATCCTTTTCATCAACTCACCTCGCTTTTTGGGTAGTGATATATTCCCGTACTATTGCGGAATTATCAAGTCATTTAGCCCATAATCTCCGCCAAAAACGGGGAGAAAGTTTTGCGATTATAAGCCGATATTTTGTTGAATTCATCCACAGAAATCATGCCAAACATAAACATGGTTTCAAGCGTCTGCTGTGCCCTGTAATAGTCAAATTCTCGCTGAAGCTCCTCTTGGGTGATTTTGTGAGCCACGGCGTTAGGTATCTTAAAATTCTCAATCTTTTTTACTTCCATTATGATTCCTCCAGTCCGGGGAACGGTGGAAATGTTCCCTCTGCCTATAAGCGAAAAGACAGGCTGAATCGAACTCCCTCAAGGCAAAAAAATAATGCCCTTCAAGGAAAAATCCTCAAAGGGCATCGTGTTAGTTCGGAATCTTGAGTTTCCAACCGCTATAAATCACATTGGAAGTCAGTCCATTCAGTTTCTTGATTTCCGTATATCTGCTGCCTTTGCCGAGATACTTTACGGCAATATCCCAAAGAGTATCACCCTTCACAACCGTATGAACACGGTAATCCGGCTCTGCTGTGCTGTCGGCAGGATAAATGGCAGTACCGTCATTGGCAAAAACAAAAGTGCCGGGGTTCTTATCTGCCGCCGCCTTTGCATTGGAGAGAATACGATAAGCGCCCACCTGGGACTTGCTGTCCTTCCAATCCTTACGCACACGGTAATAACCCGTTGTCAGCTTTTCAGGATAAGTCACCGTAGGCTCTGCAGGGGTTTCGGTTTCCTCCCCATCAGCAGTTGCCAGGAGAGCCTTGACCTCGGCACGGAAGGTATCCATGCTCTTGCCGTGCTTTGGAAACCAGTGCATCACATCGCCGTGGTTGGATGCCACGCCCTGCTTGTAGCCTTCGGAGTGGCAGATGATGTTCTGCTCGGTCAAGTCGTACTCTTTGCAAAGGTAGGCACAAAGTTCAACGGCCTCACGGTATACCTTCTTAAAATAGGCATAATCCGTAAGACCGTCCTCGCAGATTTCAAATCCGATATGGGTGTTGTTTGCACTGCCTCCGGCGTGCCATCCACGATGATTCCACGGCAAAGTTTGGTATGTGGCAATCGTGCCGTCAGCCAACTTGCCGATAAAGGCATGAACGCAGACCTCTCTGCCGCCGGGATGATAGGTGTTCCAATGGTTGCCGTACTGGTTTTTACCGAGCAAACCATCATCAGGACCTACATAACGCTTGAGGTTAGGGTTATTCGCACCCGTGGAATGAACCATAATACCCTTAACCGTGATTTTCCTGCCTGCCTTGTAACAGGCGTTTTCCGTTAAAATAAGTTTGTGTAAATTCATATTACTTGCCCTCACTTTCCTTATTGTCGCGGTCATGGAGCTGCTCCAAGATTTCCTTCATCTTCTCCGGAATCGGCAAACCAATGTGGGATGCATTTTCCAAAAGGCTGACACCCTCATTGGAGATGTAGAAGAAAATAACCGCTGTTCTCAGCACACTGCCGTCACCGATGACATTGGCATCCAGGATGTGTGCCACGCCGACCATCGCAAAAATCAACACTTTTCGACAAATGCCCTTAAACCCGACCGAACTGGAAAGGTTCTTGTCCACCACAGCACACATGACTCCCGTGATGTAATCCACAACCACGAAAACAATCAGTGCGTAAAGCAGACCGTCAAACCCACCGAGAAACCAGCCGAGCCATCCGCCGATGGCGGCAAAGATGATTTGAATGGTGTTCCATAAATCCTTCATAGTAAAATCCTCGCTTTCTTATTTTTTGTATGCAAAAAGGGCACCCACCACGTGGCGGATACCCCTTAAAGCCGTTATTCAGTTTGTTTGGGCAGCCATTCCCAGACTCGCATATCCTCCTGCCCAAGGGACCACATACACATCCCTCGCAGTTTCCATCGGTATGCCGCCTGGTTCGCCCAATAGATCAGGCTGTCCACGTCCTGGTAATACAGAATGGAAAAGCCGTCTGCATCTCCAAGGAACAGCCTTGAAATCCAAATATTGATATCCCTTGGGATGATTTTTGCCGTGTAGTCATTACCACACTTAAGTGGCATGATGTGAGAATGGTAAAATTCGTAGTCCAACGAAATATCCTCACTGCGGGTATTGTATTCCTCCACATCGGAAGTCAGCGTGAACACCTGGAACTCCTCATCCCATGTGCAGTTGCTACGTTCAATCCTCCCAAAAGAAGTCTCCGTTCCGTCCGGCATTACCACATCGAACCTCTCATACGGCTCATACGTCCAGGCATCACCCAGACGAAGCAGTTGGCAGTTGATTTGGTTATCGGAGCGGATGCCTGCATAACCGCTGACATCGCTGACCGTTGCCGTAAATCGTAGCGTATAGGATGCAGAGGAATAAACTCGCACCTTATTTCCACGCTTACGCATCTCAATGGTATAGACATTGGGATTGGTACGAAGGTCAGCCTTTGCGGTTTTGGAGAAATCAGTAGCATAGCTGCCTTTGAGTGTTGACCCCTCATACAGTTCGATGTGCTGGCTGTCATAATTGAAACAGCAAAACAGCGAACCAAGGAACACACCCGCTTTACCGCCACCGTTTTCCGGGAAGATAATCTGCGCCCTCAGATGGATATCGAAAAAGCCGTTATAATTCCATGCAAGCTGACCGTACCCCTCAAGCTGTGAGTATGGCCTACTTGTATCGCCGTAAGGCAAATCCTCCTGCCATACATCCCATTCGCCGGAAAGAACTGTCCAGTAGCTTTCCGGTATTTTCTGCTCATCACGGAAGTCCTCATACCAAACAAGTGCAGAGTCAGGCTTTCTTCGGAGCATTTCAAGGGTCAACTTGAACCCTGTGGCGGGTCCTACCATATGGCCGTTGACATCTTTGAACTTGCGAGGAGCAAGGATGTATTCTGCCTGTCCCGCAGTCGGTTCTTCCGAAAAATCGGTGCAGACACGAAAACCATAGAACTGCACACCGTCGACACCAACCGAAATGGTCAGCGTATGCTCTCCGGCAGACAGGCTCACGCCTTTGGCGAGGGTTGCCCAGAAGGTAGTCCTCCAATACGGCCACCAAATCCTGTCCTCTGAAAAGTGAACCATGCTGCCGTCTAACGATGCGTAAATGCTGTTCTTATCCCAAAACGGATAGCATAGGCAAATGGCAACATCGTAGGTGCCGTCCTCATCAATAGTGAACTTGTAGGTGGCAGAACCCGCATCGCCGAGCGTGACCAAGGTTTCAGACACGGATACCACACCGGAATAACTGTCCGGCTCGGCATCGTGGTCGATGATAATGTCTCCGAACTCCGTCTTTTGCTGTTTGGCATAAGCGGTCAGATATCGTCTGCGGTTGTAGGTTTCAGACATCTGCGGATATTCCTTGGAAACGGCATCTCTGCCTTCCATATAGTCATAAACATGAGGCAATGCCCACGGCCCCATATCGTAGTCATCCCAATAGGAAACAATGGGGATGAACGGCTGCGGAGGCGCGTCATCCGTAAAATTATACAGACCCTGCATCCAGTATTTCGCAGCATAATAGGTGTGTGAAGTTCCTCTGTAATACTTACCCAGGTTCTCCGGTGTGTCGTATATCTGCCAGTTCCATCCGTAGGCAGGCATACCGAGAAACACCTTGTCAGGATTCATTACCTGGGTGGCATAATCGTAAATACCCTCAAGCCAACTCCTCGGAGAAACAGGTCCGGGAGCAGAACCCGCCCAAGCCATACCGTAACTCATGATGGATGCCGTATCGCAATATTGGTCGAGGTCACCGTATACGCACCAGTTCTCACCACCGACCGAGCCGTTGACCGAAGTCATACCCGGCAGGCAGATGTTCATCTCCTTGGTGGAGTCATAGGCTTTGACCGTTTCATAGATGTGCTTGAACATAGCCGTGGACGCTTCGTGGGTGGAATAGCCATCGCCTTTTTCGAGGTCAATGTCCACGCCACTGCACCACGGATATTTCTCCATGATGCGGATAAGTTCCGAGCAGAAGGTGTCCTGTGCGCCGTCCGTGTTATCACGGAGAGCCTTAAAAATACTGTTTGCACCATCATTGGCAACGGTAAGCAGCCAACGGATGTGCGGCCACTTTTCGATATAGGTCAGCATATTGCTGATAGCAACACCGCTTTCGGTTATCGTTCCCGTGGCATCCACCTTGAAGGAAAACAGACCGATGGTGTCGATACGGTCACCGTAATCACGGAGCGCCTCATACATTCTGGAATTGCCCATGAACGTCCACACCATGATTCGTTTACCTTTTAATTTATCCCTCAAATCGACACACCTCCATCCGTCATTTGCTGTAATTCAAAAAGTACCCTGGCAGACTTGCCGTCCTCCAAGGTAACCATATGCTTGGAATCCCAAGCGGCACTGTATTGATAAAATCCCTCTTTCGGTTCAGTAACACTATTCTTGGTGCATTCTCTGACCGAAGCCAAAAGTGCAAGGTCATCCTCCGCAGCGAGGGCATTTGGAAACACAACCCTCTGACCACCAACACCCTGGGCAAGCTGCACCGAGCCTGCCGCCATATCGGATTTCGGATAGATATGGACATCCAAGCCACCGGAGGTATCGCCGACATTACAGATAATGACCGTTTCCTTGGAGCGAACCACACCGTTGAACCATACCTTGGAGTCTTCCGTGAGTCTGCTCTCGGTGTGTGGCACATAGCCTGTCAGTGCCGGTCCCTCTTGCAGCATAAGGTCGGTAAACCAAATCGTGCCGGAGCAGTTGGTAAGGGTAGGTTTTACCGTTACGCTCACAACACGCATATCCTGTTTCTTGTTTATGACCTCTGCCAGTCGGATAAAAACGGGATTAGCCATCAAGCACCCACTTCATCTCGCAGGGATGACCTACCCATCCCGTGGCTACAGAACCCGGCTGCAGCAAGAGGTCTGTGATATATAAAGTGCCTGTGCAATCGGTAATGCACACACGCACCGTAATGGACTTGACCTTAGAGGAATATCCGCTTGGGGTAATCTTTTCTTGTGTTTTGGAAAAATAAGCCATAGACACCTCCATCAGTACAAATCAATAAATCTTGTTTCCGTGCTGCCGTCCTCATATTCAATGACCACCTCAATGCCGACCTGGGAATCATCACTGAGTTTTTCCAGATCTTCCGAGGCAATCTGCGCCGACAGTGTATAACTGCTGCGGTTAGACGGATACACCGTCTGGGCAAGGCTTAATGTCATACCCTCAACACCCACAGCCTTAAAAGATGCCGTGCCGGATGCACCGTTTTCTCCATCTGCCTCAAAACCGGAACTGACCCAATAGGCAAGGCCGTCATCGGCACGGGAATTTCGCAGATGATTAAACGGCACAAGTTCACGGATATCGTTGTTGGAAACCATGCCCGTACCTTCCAGGGCATCGGCAATGGTATCAATGGAACTGACCGAACTGCCGAGATTTTTCAGCGTGGTGGAAAGTTCCAACACTGTGTTCCAAGGTTCCTGCAGGTTATACTCACGGCGCACGATACGGGTAGTAACTGACAACCCCAAATCCTTATCTTCCACTCGGACATAATCACCCAAGTTCCAAGCCTCATGCTCGTAGCCCGTCAACACAGACAAATCCATCGCATTCAGCACATAGGAAACGGAAGGTTTACAGTATTCTGCAAGGCGCATAGCCGCGTATTCCTTCATCTGATATGGATTGGTAAAGGAAGAACAATCCAAGGTTGTAATACGCACTTCCTTGGAATATGTGAAATCCTCAAGGTAGGGTTTGCCGCCGTTGATATCGGCAAAGGTCATGCCATTGGCACCTGTGGCATAAAGCCTTGTTACAAGGGAGCGGGTGTCCACAACACGCTCGATACTTTTCATGTTCTTCTTGTAGGCAAACAAGGCACCGCTGTCCTTGCCGTTGACCGTCAGCAAATGCACCAGTCGGTTCGGACAGTCAAATACAAGGTCGCCGCCGTGGAGATTGGCAATGCTGCGGAGAATGGAAAGTGCGTTCTTTTCCGTACTCGTCCAGGTACGCTTGGAAGTCACGTTGACCGTTCCCACGCTCCACTCGGTATCAGCAAGAGCATACGCCATAGCCACATCCGCAGTTTCGGCATCAAACTTCTTTTCTTCCTTACGGACAGAAAAAGTAAGGTCATAAAATTCTGCCTCTGCATACACCTGCGTTACCGTGTTTCCGGTGCTGTCCTTCACATCCGTAATGGTACGCACCTTATACACATCATCTACAATCTGGATTTTCTTTTCATTCTCCAGATATTTTCGTTTACTGTCACGGAACGGAATGGAGAAAGTCAGCGTGTCTTCGCCGTTAATTTCTCCCGTAACGATGATATCGTAGGCATTTTCCAAAATGGCCTCCCACGCACCGTTATCATCAAGCACCACAGGACGGGCATAGCCGATTTTCTCATAGGGTGCCTTCGGAATGTCATAAAGGCGGATATCGATGAGTTTCGGTGTTTTGGAAGTATCCGTAGTGGTCAGCGTTACCTTGAAACGGATATAATTTCTGTTTGGAGATTGCAGTTTGCCGTCCGTTCCGACTAAAACCCAATCACTCCAATCCACAAGGTCATCGCTGGTGGAGGTTTCCACCGAGGCGATTGCCGTTGTGCCTGCGATGTATTCGCTTGTATAGGAAACCCTGCCTGTACCGGAAAGGTTGCACTCTGCCGCCTTGGTATAAAGCACACCGCTTTCGGGATAAACGCTGTCGGTTGCTTTCAGTATCACACCGCTTGCATCGGTCAGAGCATCCACATCAGAAGAACTGTCTGCACCGTTACAGAGGATGGTGGCGTTGAAATAATCCACCAGATCATCTGCGGTAAGCGGAGAATCACAGTCCAGGAACCACTCATCAAAACCACCTGCGTAATAATAGGTGTCGGCGTGCATACCGATAACAAGGTCTGCGGTACACTCTGTATTCAGCGTTCCCGTGAAGGTCAGCACATCCGACTTGAATACCTCACCGGAAGAACGGTCGCCCACCACATAAGTGAACTGCTTGTTATTCGGTTCAATCACACCTGCGATAAAGTACCACTTGCCGTTAGATAAGGAAAACGGTGGTGTCACGGTTTTATCAAGGATAAGACTGCTGGAGGAATTATAAAGCATAATTCTCGGCTTGCCGGAATACAAGGACAGATAGAAAATCGGCTGTCCCGGACCGTAACGGGTATTGAATATCGGACAGAAGGTATTGCCTACGGAATAGGTGGTAGGACACATCCAACCGCCCACAATAATACGCTCACCAAGGGTGGCAAAAATCGTGCCGTCATTGGTTACCTGCAGGTGAGTTTTCTCCGTGGTCGGATTGTTTATATTAAAACGAATCTGTCTGCCTTTGGGACTGTTTGAAAGGTTGGCGGTTGTGCCACTCCAGTTCACAACAGTGAAGTTGCGTCCATAACCGGAAGAGTCGGCAAGTGCCGTATCCTCATCCGGTGCAGACTCGTTGAAACGCCACAGACCAGAGGCGGCATACTCCGCAGGAAATTCTCCCGTGAAATCCGTCTGTTGATTCAGAATCATTTTCAGAGCCATACCGTCACCTCCATCTGCTTTTCGCTTGAATTTGAAGTTCCGTCAATGTGGCATTGCTCACTTCCACAGTGACGGTGTTCTCTCCGACAGCAAGGGTCGGAAAGTTCAGTTCCTGTAAATACGGCAGACCGTTTCGCAGTGTCTCGCCGTTTTCATCCACCACATAGGCTGTCATTTTATCGGTATCCACGACAAGGGTTTCTCCTTCGGAGAGGGTTGCGTTTACGATTTTCAGTTCCGAGCCGTTTGTGGTAATGCTGATATAATTGCTTGCTCCTGCCGTTATCACACCCTCAATGCGATACACAGGCAATGACTCAATGTTTCCGATAGTTCGGGTAATGGTGTGAACCCCTTCTTCCGTTACGGAAAAAGTTTCATCCGTAATGGCATAGGCAAAAGGGTCAGGACAGAAAAACTTTAGGTCAAAAGAGCCTGCCGAGCGGATGAGCCTTTCACAGTCCACCGCATCGTTCAGTCTTGCCATAAAATATCTGTCCGGCACATCATCAAACACAAGCTGGCGTAACCCCTGCACAGGGTCAAGCCATGCTGCGATATCGTCCAAAGCAGATACCAACGCAGTAAAATTAGCCTTGGGATAAATGTTGCAGCGGACGGTGATTTCACGGTAATCGAAATCCGCACCGAAATCTGCCACACCGTATTTGCCAGGCACGGTGGTGGTAAAATTACGCATCTTACCACACACCTGCCAGGAAGTCAGGCGGGCTTTGATGCCCATGCTGCCCGACGTAATGTCATTAAAAATAAAACCCATAGGTCAAAACCCTCCTTTATGCCGTAGTGAAGTGTCCCTGTGCACGGGAGCCACTCTGAATCAAGTTATAAAGTTCCTGGGAAATCTTGCGGATATCCTCTTCGCTTCGGACAATCATCTGCTGAATGGTAATCAGTGCACCACTGCCCAATCCTGCACCGGATATCGTGTCATTGCGGTTTACTGTTCCATTCACGCTAAAGTCCGTAGGAAGTGCCGTGGTCATTTCATCTGCAAGACCGTGCATAACATCATTGATGTCCTTGCTCATGCCTTCAGCAGCGGCAACCGCATCCTTACCATTGGTATTGATTGCACCTGCCAGACCTTCCACAAGCATTTCACCGACCCATCCCATTTCCTTGGACGGAGATGCAATACCGAAGAAATCACAGATACCATCCCAGATGGAAGAAATCCAACCGGACACCTTATTCCAAAGCCAGGATGCAAGGGACTGGATACCCTGCCACAAACCACGGACAAGGTTTGCACCCACATCGGCAAGCTGGGACACACCCTTGCCAAAGGCAGAAACCAAGCCTGACAGAATCTGCGGTACGGCTTTTACGATTTCCACGATGATGGTCGGCAGGTTCTTTATCAGTGAAATAAAGAGCGTCACACCTGCCTGTACGATTTGCGGAATACTGTTAATCAGGGCATTGACCACAGAACCGATGATTTCCGGAATGGCTGCCACAATGGTTGTGATGATTTCCGGAAGTGCCTGGATAAGTGCAACGAGCAAATCGATACCCGCCTGGATAATCTGAGGGATAGAGCCAAGCACGGCTGTGATGATACCCTCAATAATCTGCGGGATTGCCTCCACGATTGCCACGATGATTTCCGGCAACGCAGATACCAAAGAGGTCAAAAGCTGAATGCCTGCATCGATAATCTGCGGAATCGCACCGATGACAAATTCCACGATGGCAAGGATGATGGAAGGCAGAGCCTCAATCAGCACCGGAATCGCATCAAGCAGACCTTGTGCCAATCCCATAATCAACTGCAACGCTGCATCCAAAATCATCGGCAGGCTGTCAATCAGACTCTGCACAATGGTAATGACCGCTTGCACTGCTGTGGGAATCAGTGTAGGAAGTGCCTCGCCAATACCCTGCACCAGGGACATCACAATCTGAATGGCTGCATCAATGAGCAACGGCAGATTTTCAATCAGTGTGTTTACGATGGTCATCAGTGCATCGATTACCACAGGGATGAGTTCCGGCAGCATGGTAAGTATGGTATTCAGCACCTGCGAAAACAGGTCAACCACGGTATCCAAAAGTGTCGGAAGAAGTTCTCCCACTGTTGCAAGCAGGGCGTTCAGAGCCGTAGGCAGTGCTGCTATGATGTTTTCAATCACAGGGGTAATGTTGGTCAGCACATCCTGGAACGCATCCACCACATTGTTGCAGAGCATTTCGATGTCAGCATCTGCATTACCGAAACCTACGATAAGGTTGTCGATGGCAGCCTTCATGGAGTTCAAAGAACCCTCAATGGTGTGTTCCGCCTCGGCTGCCGTTGCACCTGCCACACCCATGCTCTCTTGAATCACATGGATGGCAGAAACCACATCGGCATAGGAACTGATGTCATACTCAATACTGGAAATCGCCTGTGCATCGGCAAGCAGGCGTTCCATTTCGGTCTTGGTGCCTCCGTAGCCGAGTTTCAAGTTGTCCAGCATCGTATAGTTCTGCTTGGCAAATCCCTGGTATGCGTTCTGGATGAGTCCGATATCCGTACCCATCTTATTGGCGTTATCCGCCATATCGGTAATGGCCATATCCGCATACTTTACTGCCGTCTCGGTATCTCCTCCAAGGGAAGAAATAAGGGAGGCAGAAAACGATGTGACCGTGGACATATAGTCGTTTGCCGACATACCCGCCGTCTTATAGGCGTTGTTTGCATATTCCTGCAGTGCAGCAGAGGAATCCTTAAACAGCGTATCGACACCGCCGACCAACTGTTCATATTCCGCATAGGATTCAACCACTGCCTTACCAAGGGAAACTGCGGCGGCAGCGGCAGCCGTGACCACCGCTCCCATTGCCACACTGACACCTTTCAGGACAGAACCGAGGCTTTCAAATTTGCCCTTGTTCTTTTCAGCGGAATCTCCGGCATCGTCCAGTTCCTCGCTCATATCGTCGGCGCTGTCAGCCACATCATCCATTTCACGCTCGGCATCATCAAGTGCCGCATTGTTACGGTCAAGTTCGCGCTCCATATCATTGAGCGCCGCCGTAGCATTGTTAAGCTGAATCTGCCACTGCTGTGTTCTGCGGTCGTTTTCTCCGAAAGACTCGGAGGCATTGGCAAGGGCAGAACGAAGGGTTTCGATTTTCTGTTTCTGTGCCTCGATTTCCTTATTCAGTACCTGGTTTCTTGCCGTGAGTGCTTCTACGGAACTGTCGTTTTTATCAAACTGCGACTGCACGACTTTCATTTCCGAGCCGAGAACCTTGAAGGACTGATTGATTTCGGACAGTGCCTTCTTGAATTCTTTTTCGCCCTCAAGACCGATTTTTAAGCCAAAATCATCTGCCACTTCAAACCACCTCCTTCATCAGATTCCGGCAGGAATAATGTCATCGATGAAATATTCCCTTACAGGCTTTGCAAGCCCGTTATACTGTTTGTGGCACTCCCATAAATCCAGGAGCAGACCAAACGGCATCAGCCACACCTCATCCTGTGTCAGATGAAGATGGGCGATGCCGTAATATAAAAGTCGAGTAAATAACTCATCGTCACTTACTCGACCGCCACGTTTTTTGAGTCAGCCTCGCTGACCACATTTCGCCTGGTGCCCTTATACAAAGCCTCGGTAATGGCAGATTTATAATCAGCCAGATCCAAAGGTGTGGTCAAAAGTTCCACCATCTCCTCTGTAAGGACATCTTTCTTGTTTTCCTTGTTCTTCAGATTGTGGACAAGGATGGACTGATTGGCAAGCAGAGTAATCAGCCACACGATTTCGCCGATAGCCATCTCGAAGTTTTCGGACTTCATCAGCTTATCGCCAAGGTTCTCAAGACCGCCGTAGCGTCCTGCGATTTCCTTTGTTGCCTTGGTAGTGAGGAGCAAAGTATACTCATCACCGCCGATATTGATAATTGCAGAGCGTTCTTTATCCATGTGTCAAATCCTCCTTATTCCGCAGCCTCGGTAGCATAGGAAGGCTCATATACTTCCTGATACCAGTTTGTGATGATATCTGCTGCAACAGCAGAATCACCCTCGGTAACCTCCGCCTTCCAAGGGTGCTTGTTCTGACCGTCCACTTTGTTACGGCGCAGAATCGTACCCTCGATGGTAGGCGTACTGAACGTAATGCTGTCACCCTTGGTAGCAAGGTTCGTGGCAGGGATACCGAACTTCACACGGTAAAGCCAGTAATACTTGTACTTGCCGTTGGATTTCTTCGCACGGAAACCCACAGCCACAGGCTCGCCGCCATCTTCACTTGTGGACACCACTACACCGTTGGCGTCGATGGTCGCACCCGTAAGGTCGGATGCCGTAGAGGCACCGATATCATCCACACCCAAAGAAAGAGTGCCGGACTTGAATTCCTTGACGATTTCGGATGCACCGTCATCGGCATAAAGGGTTGCCTCCGCAAGTTCCACGGAAAGGTCGGCGGTCATCGCCTTTGCCATCTGCACCGGAGAAGCATAGGTTTCATTGCCGTTTTCATCTTCGGTGATTTTGGCATAATACAGTTTGTCAAGACCAATTGTAGCCATTGATTATTCCTCCATTCCATAATGTTTTGCCACATCCACGTTGTAATGGAAGTAGCCTGTTTCTGTTTCATAACCGATGTATCTTCGGTCAATTATGGTAAAATCCATGCCAAGCAAGGCACGGACAATTGCATTTTTCTCTTTGGTATAGCTGCCTTTGGCATACAGGGAAATTCGTGCCTCCTGGACATCACATCCGGGAGTATTGTCAGCATGAAGTTCAAAGCTGTCTGCCATAGGCACTACCACGATATATTTATCCGGAGCCTCGTCATGGAACACTCCTGTTTCCAAAGGAATGCCCAAAGACTCTAAAGCCGTATTGATATCTGAAAGTACACTCACAGCTTTCTGACCTCCTCTTCAAATTTTTCCTGCATGGCACTGATACAGGCAACACGAGATGCCGTTTTTGCAGGTTTCATAAAAGGTTTGGCAGGCTGACCGTGTTTGCCGTATTCGATGATGTTGGCCAGTTTCGCATTGCTGATACCATCCCCACGGGGTTCTGCAAAGCCAACCTTGATGTTGTGGTTTCCGTTTTTGTCCATCTTTACAGGGGACAGACCAAGTGCCGACTCCAATTCTCCTGTGGATCGGGATTCGTACTTTGTACCGTTACCCACCACGGAGGACAGGTTGCTCTGTGCCTTGGCAAGAACTATCTCACCTCCGGCTTCCAGTACCTTTTCGGCAACGGGGTCAAAATCAGAACCAAGCCTTGAGATACGCTGCAAAAACTCCTCCGGCATTTTGATATCCACTTTAGCCACTTGTTGCCACCACCTTTTTCGCAAGCACCTCCGTATACATTCCTCGCCCTTTTACATCCTCCACGGACGTGATTTCAAACCTGCCATCCTCGCACACCAAAATGTGGTCGGTTGTTACGGTAAGACCGGGAATGATACGAAAGCGGAACAGGTCAGTCGCCTCGGAGAATGCAGCGAGGTTTGCCCATCTCTCACTTCCGTGGCGTCCTTCTTTGTACACACGGACAGAGGCGAGGATTTCATCCGCCGTTGTGGAGAAACCCTCGCTGTCCTTGATGCGTTTTGTAATGACAATATCAGCAAAGCCGTTCATTTTTCCGAAACTCATGTCACACCTTCCAATCTCGGTCGAGCCTTAACAGAAGGTTGACCGTGTTCCATACCTGCTGACCTGCCTGCACATTGTCGGCAAAGAATCCGCCCGTAGAACCGTCCCTTGACTCATAGAAATGCGATGCCAACATAATCACGGCTTGTTCCGTGGTTGCGGGCATCGCATTTTCTGTATAATATCCTGCCTCGATGTGCTGATAGCTTTCCGCATAGGAAACGGCGGCAGTGATGAACCTTTCAATCAGTCCATCATCCACCGAATGCTCCAGTATCAGATTTTCCTTAACTTTCGTAAGAAGTTCGCTCATCACTGCCACCTCCTATCTTAGGCAGTAGCCATAGTGAGCAGTTTTACTGCTTCAGCAAGTACCAGCTTACCGTCTACACGCTCCTTGGCAACAAAACCGACCATACCGTTTCCGGCGAAGAGTTCCTTGAGTTCCGCAAAGGAACGGGTACCACGGTCACCGATGTTGTAGTAGCTGTAGTCACCGAAGGCAATGGCAGGCATTCCCGCAGTGATTACAGGGAAATAAGGAGAAGTGTACACCTCATAACCCAAGAGTCTGCCAGGTTCTCCCGCCTGCACGGAATCCTGCCAAAGGTAACGGCCATTCTTGTCAGTCAGCTTGCGGATGGCTGCCAAAGTCTGGTCGTTGCAGATAAACTTGGCGTTCTTACGGTAAGGGCGCTTGAGGGAGTACACAAGGTCAATGATTTCATCGGCAGTGATTTCTGTTGCAGATGCAGCAGTCACACCGATTTCTGCACCGCCATCGGTAGCAAGCAGACCCAAAGGCTGACCAATACCGGTACCGTTGAGGAAGGCATCCTCTTCGGCATTTGCAAGAGCCTTGGAGAACTGACGGATGATGTAATTCTCAAGACCGAAAGCGTTGTCATACAGAAGTTCCTCAGTCACCTTAACGGCAACATGGAGTTTGTGGGCATCCAGGTTAATCTGGGCGAATTTTGCATCACCCCAGGTGAGTTCCTCACCCTCGTCAATCCACGCAGCCGCAGGCTTAGTGGCAGCGATGTTGATTTTACGCTCACCGCTGGTAGTGATGGTGTGACCCAGCTTACGGAAGATGTTCTCTTCCTCCAATGCCTCAATCAAACGAGTGTCATACTCTTCCGGTACAAGGTAACCGCCATCAGCATCCACGCCCTCCTGGAGAACATTGGACACATTACGGAAGTTGGTACGGAGAGCCTTGAGCATACCGTCCTTGTAGGCATCAGAAGCACGTCCGGTCTTTGCCTTCTGACCGTCCATAGCCTTGCCATTCATAGGCTTTTCAGTGATAGGAGCAGAGGTAGGTTTGGAAAGCTGTGCATCCATAGCTGCCATAGCCTCCATACGCTCGATTTCAGCACCGAAGTCTTGAACCTTCTTCTCCATCTGTGCATAGGTCTTTGCATCCTCATCGGAAAGCAGACCGTCCTTGTCGCGCTTGGTTTCCACAAATGCCTTTGCAGCCTCCCAAGCCTGGTTACGCTTTTCGCGCAGTTCGTTGATAGTCATAATAAATTACCTCCAATTTTTGATAAGATTTAGCCTGTCCATAAGGTCATCGGCTTTAGTTTTTCGGGTTGGTTCGGATTTGATTGCACATTTGGCGGCAACCTTATCCATCAGTGAATTGACCACATTTGCTTTGGAATAAAGCATGGATACCTGTGGCACATCCACTTCGTCCGTGGCCGTTCTTTGCATGATTTCGTCAGCAAAGCCAAGTTCCACGGCCTTGTTTGCGTCCATCCATGTTTCCGCATCCATGAGGTGGGACAGCTTTGTACGGGACAAGCCTGTCTTAATCTCATAGGCATTGATGATGGAATCCTTAACGCTTGCGAGCATATCGATGGCTTTCTGCATTTCGCCGGAGTCACCGAAAGCAACCGTCATCGGATTGTGAATCATCATCATGGATACCGGGGACATCAGCACCTTTGTGCCTGCCATTGCAATCACGGATGCTGCGGAGGCTGCAATGCCGTCAATCTTGACCGTGACATTGCCCTTGTAATCCATCAGCATATTGTAGATCTGGGCAGCCGCCACGCAGTCGCCGCCGGGACTGTTAATCCACACGGTAATATCGCCGGAGCCTGCCATCAGTTCATCCTTGAAAAGCTGTGGAGTGACGTCATCGTCAAACCAGCTTTCTTCTGCGATTGTTCCGTTCAGAAACAGTGTCCTCGCCTCCGGCATCGTTTCCGTCTGTGCCTGGTTCTTCCACTTCCAGAACTTCTTCATCTGGGTTTTCCTCCTTTCCGTCATTGTCGATTGTATTTGCAAAAGCACCCGCATCTTTCAGAGGGAGCATATTGCCGTTAATAAGGTAAAGGTCGCCGCCTTCTTCCGCAGGGATACGGTCAAGGTTTTCCAGTTCGCGGATATCGTTTGCACTCATCCAACCGTTCTGGCGACCAATGGCGTAGCCGTTCATACGGCTTTGGTAATCGCCACGGAGCAGACCTTCCAGATTGAATTTCACAAAGTAACGCACCTTTTCATCGTGGGATAAAAGCGCCCTCTGAATGGACTGCTCCCAACGGATAACCCACGGGTCAAGGGTATACTTCACAAATTCCAGGGACTGCTGCTCTATATTAGAAAAGCTCGACTTCTCAAGGTCGCCCACCATATGGGGAGGGACTCTGAAAATTCGAGCAATTTCATTGATTTGGAACTTCCTTGTTTCAAGGAACTGTGCCTGCTCCGGAGAAATGGAAATCGGTGTGTACTTCATTCCTTCTTCCAGGACAGCCACTTTATTGGAGTTGGAACTGCCGCCGAAAGCAGCCTGCCAACTCTCTCTGACCCTCTGCGGGTCTTTGATGGTGCTTGGGTGTTCCAACACACCACCCGGTGTTGCACCGTTAGCAAAAAACTTGGCACCGTATTCCTCGCAGGCAATCGCCATGCCGATGGCGTTCTTTGCCATAGCAATGGGACTGTAGCCTACAAGACCGTCAAACCCAAGACCTGGGATATGAAGCACATCGGAAGGCTGCAGGGTTACTGCAAATTCCTTATTTTTAATAGCCTCATCGGGGCCACGGTAATAGGTGTAATAGAGGTGTCCGTTTTCATCCCTGTCCACACTCATCTTGTTTGGCATCAGAGGGTAAAGTGCCACCACCTCGTTTTTACCGTTACGGATAACCTGTGCGTAGGCGTTACCCCACAGGAGCAGATGGGTCATGAGTGTCTCTCGGAACACGAAAGAACTCATTTCCGGATTCGGCTCGTCGTGGAGCAGTCGGTAAAGCGGATGGTCGATGGCTTTTTCCTTGCCGCCGTCATCGTTATATTTGTAAAGATGCAAAGGCAAGCCTGCCACTGCTTCTGCAAGGATACGGACACAGGAATACACTGCTGTCATCTGCATGGCAGAACGCTCGGTTACTGCCTTACCTGAAGTTGTGCCACCCATGTAAAAGGTGTAAGCACTGCCCACCGTCCTGTTTTCGGGCTTATCTCTTGCTTTGAAAATATTTGATAATACTCCCATTGGAACCTCCTTCAAGTAAATTTAGGCATAATAAAAGAGCCGATTTCTCGACTCTTAAATAGATATAATATTGGGGAACAAATTTTGCTTTTAACAGCAAGTTCTGTTCCCCAATAGTGCTTTTTTAAATTTTACATCGTTTTCCAACAACGCTCTTTCATGAAAGCTGCAATAATGGAAATATCTTCGCCTTCATAATATTTTACAAGCAGTTTTTTGAACTCCGGTACTTCCTTTTCGGGAATTACCAGGAAACCGCCGCCGTGGGCAATCAGATAATGATTTGCGAAAATAACAGAAGCTCGCTTGTTGCCATCCAAAAATATCTGTGTCTTCATACAATACAGGCACAGCTTGATAGCAATATTTATCGCCTCGTCTGTTTCTTCGGTAATCTCACGGATTTTATCCTTTACATCCAGTTCATTCGGCAATGGCGGAACATAGGATGAGCCGCCAATTGTAACAGGCACACCCCGAATGCGGCCGCCTTCAGCAAAGAAACCTTCATTGACAAGCCTTGCAATGTGACTAAGCATATAGTAATCAGAACGGCTGGCAACCACATCACGGTCGAGGATAAACTCCCATGCGTGTTTCAAATTCAAAATCTTTTGAACATCGGTTGCTGTCATGCCGGAAACTTTTCCGTTTTCTATGATTTCTTCTGTCTGTGGGAAAGATGTAGCAACACCTTCCAAAACTGCCTGATCATAGATATTCATTTTCATATTGGCACGTGCAAATGCAATATTGTTTATTACATCAGCAGAAAGTTCATCTTCCGAGTACCCGGCGGCAGCAAGTTGCTTTTCTATACTGCGAAGTTGTTTTTTGATTTCTCTTGCTTCTCTTGCGTTACGAAGAAGCAGATTATAGAGTTCTTCTGTATAGGCACCCACATAGGTCGATGTCTGTTTGCCCGCCACTCTCTTTCTGACATACAGATATTTTCCGTCTCCACGCTCCTTGATTTCGGGTGTGCCATCATAAGGCATCAAGTTCAATCTTGCGTGAAGGTCAGCTCGACTTCTGAGCAATTCCTGTACTTCTTGATATTGTACTGCCATAGCATTTCCTCCTTTGGGGAACAAATCGTGATATTATTATACCACAATGCTCCCCAATATTTCAATATGTTTTGGGGAACATTTTATGAATATTTGGAGTTGAAATGTTCCCCAATTTATAAATACAGGAAATAGTATGCCCAAAAACCATTACTTTATTCAGATAAAAAGTATGCCACGGTCATCGTAAACCGAAGCACTGTTGGTGTTGCCACAGCGGATTGCACGGTCAAGTGCCATAATGGTGGCAACGGCACCGTCAATCTTTTCTGTGGATTTGGCTTTATCTGCTTTGATATTTCCGGCAGGGTCAGTCTTGATGTAGATGTTATCCATCATCCAACTAAGAACCGGATGCCCGCCGTGAGCCAGTTTTTTCTCCATCGCAAGTTTCATCAGTTCCTTGGTCGGTGGGGACATATCTTTGTACCCTTGACCAAAAGGAACTACCGTAACTCCCATACCCTCAAGGTTCTGCACCATCTGAACAGCACCCCAACGGTCATATGCGATTTCACGGATGTTGTATTTCTCGCCCAGGGACTCGATAAATTTCTCAATATAGCCGTAATGGACTACATTGCCCTCGGTAGTCATAAGCAAGTCCTGTCGTTCCCAAATGTCATACGGCACATGGTCACGGCGAACACGCAGGTCGATGTTATCTTCCGGTATCCAGAAGTACGGCAGAATGATATATTTATCATCCTCGTCCTCTGGCGGGAACACCAACACGAATGCCGTAATATCCGTAGTGCTTGAAAGGTCAAGACCGCCGTAGCAGACACGCCCTTTCAGTTCGGATTTGTCGGTAGGAAATGCACAGGCATCCCACACCGCCATCGGCATCCAACGGACAGCCTGCTTTACCCACTGATTCAGCCTTAACTGACGGAAGGCGTTCTCTTCGCCGGGGTTCTGCTTTGCCTGTTCACAGGCTTGCTGCACCTTGTCGATACCAACCGTTACCCCAAGGGACGGATTGGCTTTCTTCCATACTTCCGGGTCAGTCCAGTCATCATCGTCCTCTGCACCATAGATAACTGGATAAAAGGTAGGGTCAACTTTTCGCCCCTCAATAATATCCTTTGCCTTTTGGTGGGTTTCGTAGCAGATGGACTGCGTATCGTTTCCCGCTGTGGTGATCAGGAAATAAAGAGGCTGCATTCTTGCATCACCGGAACCCTTGGTCATAACATCAAACAACTTTCGGTTCGGCTGGGTATGCAGCTCATCAAAAATAACACCGTGGGTATTGAAACCATGCTTGTTGGCTACATCCGCCGACAGAGCCTTGTATTTACTGCCCGTCGGGTTGTAGGTCATGGTCTTCTGGCTTGCCTGGATGGTCATCTTGTTTTTCAGCAGTGGACTGCGCCTTACCATTTCCAAGGCAACATCAAATACGATTCGTGCCTGGTCTTTATCCGCAGCACATCCGTACACCTCTGCACCCGGCTCAAAGTCGGCACACAAAAGATACAACGCCACTGCAGCCGCCAGTTCCGATTTGCCTTGTTTTTTTGGGATTTCGATATAGGCTGTGTTGAACTGCCTGTATCCGTTTGGTTTCAGGACACCGAAGATATCTCGGATAATCTGCTCCTGCCAGTCAATCAATTCAAATGGCTTTCCATCCCATGTGCCTTTGGTGTGACAGCAGAAATTTTCGATAAAGCATACTGCGTGGTCGGCGGCATCCTTATCGTAGTAGCTGCCCTCTGCCATAAAGCGGCTTGGCTTATAGTTTTTCAGTTTTCTCAAATGCCGTCACCTCCTCAAAAATGGCATAAAAAATAAGAACCTCTACGGTTCCCAAAATCAAAGATTTTGACCGTAACGAGAACCTTGTTACTCGCTACGCTCGTAATATGCCGCCTTATAAATATTGCGACTTCATATACGAGGAACAGAGCCTCTCGGCTCCGTCCTGCCTTTACAGGATTTTTAATTGTGATTGTTCAGCAAAATGCAAAGGGCAAGGTTTGCTTCTTCGGTTGCAGGCTCGATATCCCAACCTCTGTCATAGTTGGCAATGACCTCACCATTCAGTTTCAGCATCAGCTTGCTGATTTTTCCGCCGTTGATACCGAACTGGCCGCCTTCCTCATAAACCTTTATCCAGTAGTGGACTGCCTTGTAACCGCCGTCCTTCTGTGGGATGCCGATTGTTCCTTCTTTCCACATACTCAGTCCTCCATTTCGCCTGTCAGAATAAAGTGGGTGTATTCCTTACGGTGTTCCTCAAGGTATATCACCAATTCGTAAAAACGCATCTCGTTGGCAATGTACTGCACCATCGGAACATCAAACATATTGGTTCGTCCGATCGCTCGGATGGCGAGTATCTGTTCCTTGATTTTATTCATCGGTGCAGACCTCCTTGCCCATAAGCAGTTCCGTGTAAATCTTGGTGTAGCGTTCACACTCGCTGCCCTCGGAGCCTGCAATGGCACGAAGGTAGAAGTCGGCAGCCTCTTTTCGGCTGTCCCAAACTTCGGTGCTGCCGTAGCAGGTAATGGTCACTGCATCCAGTTTTCGACAAATATCGACACCATACACCACATTCAAGCCGGAGCCTGTATCCCATCTGACCATGATGGAGGCTGTGTCATCCACGCCTCTGACCGTACCCTTTGTTCCAACCGGAGGAGCCTGCACATCATCCATTCGGACAAGTTCCACACGGCATCCAATGGGGTAGGCTTTTCTTACACGCTCGACTGTTTCTCTGTCTGGAAATCTCATTCTGCCACCTCCTCGACAAGGCAGTATCCACTACCGAGTTCTTCTGCAATGTCCGCACCGATGCGTTCAGCTTCTGCACTGTTTGTGGCAGTGAAGATTTTGAAATTGTCATCGTCAAGTTCCACTCGGTAGGTCTTTTCCGTTTTCGGTGCCTTGAAAGCACTGCTGCCGGAAAGGTTGCGGAGCAGGATTTTTCTCTCGGTCTTGTATTCGTTTCCGATAAAGCCGAGGCGGAGGAGAAAACAGCGGAATGCGTATTTTTCATTGTCCACCGCTTTTTCCGTAGCGTTGATGCGTTTCTGATTTCGGCTCATCTCACAAAGGGCTGCAATGAAGTGGCTGTAAGCCTTGACCTCATCTGCATCCAATCCCTCTCCAAACCAAGGGAAGGAAACCCTGTCCTCTCCAATTTCAATTGGCGTTGCCGGAATACCCAAGGCTTTCTTTATAAGGCTGCCCTTGGCATCCAGAAGGTTCGTAAGATTTCCGACCGCTACCTTATCAAGAGGAATCGCCACCGTAAGCCCCGCATTTTCGTTCTGTGGCTGTTCGGCGGGTTCTTCGGCTGTTTCCTCGGCTCTTGCATCAAGCCAAGCCTGCGCCATTTCTGCGGGAGCTGCGACAAAGCCTTTGTCAGCAAGGCTCTCAAGCAACTGCTCAATTTCTTCGCTGTCGGCTCTGTCATCAAACTCCACCGCACCGTCTTTTGTCACCGTGAAATAATCCACCTCGTAGTTCAGGCTTGGCACACCCAGGTATTTCGGTTTTACATTCAGAATGTCTGCCATTGCCGTAACCAGTGCCTTGCGGTCACTGCCTGTTACATTAAATTCAATTCTCATCGTGTGAGTACCTCCTTGTTTTTTCGGTACTACATATATCACTCTAAAGCCGAAAAATAGCAAGTAATATGTGCAAAATATAAGGGAGAATAGTTGTAGATTTACACCCCATCATTTTGTGTATAGTACACGATGCCTGTCAGCACATAAACCACATTAGGCAGTGCCACGCCGTTGCCCCACATCTTATACTCCGCCGAATCGGAATGAGGGTTCTGAAGCCACTTGAATATTTGCTTCCGTGTTTTCGGTTTGCTTGATGTTCCCACAATCTTACGATGTGTTTCAAAGATTTCTGCCCACCGTGTGAGTTCCTCTTCAGAAGGAAGTTTCTCACCGAGGTCAGCACACCACCAATCCGGAAATCCCTGGAGCCTTGCACATTCCGTAGGGGTCAGCCTACGCACAATGTATTCCAGATCCGCATCGGTATCGTTGACAAGCGGAGGGTCTTTGTAATCCGTAGCTACTAAAGTATTGGCAAGTTCCTCTTCCGCAGAAGTAAAGAACGATGCCTTACTGCTTGAGTAGGTGGGAACGGCAACCGCATCGGGTCCCGTGGCTTTCAGTGTGGAATTGACACCCTCATCACTGATACCCATATTCCTTGCGAAGTTCTGACCGCAGTTATAACTTTCACGGTCAATGGCATAGACAACGGCGTGACGGTCTACGGTATTCAAGGTGTACATGACATCACTTTCCGCATAGCCGTTACCGTGGTGGGAAGGACGGGAGCCGTTGCCTTCCACAATAGCAATACCGCCCTGATTGCAGGTAGGGTTTCCACCATTGCCGTCAAGGGTGCGGGAAGTATCTGCCTTATAAAATCCGCTGTTGGGATTTGCAGACTTCATTGCATTGCTGTCCTTGGAGCATACACCGAAAGCAGTCGGCTCTACTACAAACGGCTGATTGTTTCCGCCTGCGCCGTAGGTTGCTGCCACGGTCTGTGCCACATCAAGAGGACCCACATAACGGGTATCCTGCGAGTGATTTTCATATACGGTTGCAGGAACGACCCCTGCACGAAGCGTTGGAGATTTTTCTGCCTCATAACCGATGCCACGGCTGTCGGCAGAGTGTTCGGTACAAAATCCCGCAGACCCCATAACACAAGGCGGATGATGCGCCTCGGCACGAAGGGTGCAGGTCACATCATCGGTGACATCCATACGGTTGCCGCCCTGGTCATTTAATACGATGCCTGTCGCAGGAGTGCTTTCTTCAGAAGTTCCGGCAGTTCCTTTCCACGGGCATCGGCTCGTTTCAAGATTCCTAAACAGGCCTTCTGACTCAAATAATACTTTTCCGGCACACCCACCATTAAAATCTGCGACAAGATAGATACGTCTTCTTCGTTGGGGAACTCCCCAAAACTGCGCGTCAACGCATCTCCAGGCGATACTGAAACCGTCTCCCAGGATTTCTCCTGCGCCTGTCCATTTTCCTTTTGGAGGATGAGGGACAGCATAGTCACCTTTGACGGACGCGACTGCTTCGAGGACGGCTTTGAAATCTTCTCCTGCGTTTGAGGAGAAGGCGCCGGGGACGTTTTCCCACACGATGTATCTTGGATACTCACCATTGGTTTTACACCTCATTTCTTTTACGATTCGGATTGCTTCGTAGAACAGGCAGGAGCGTTCTCCGTCAAGACCACTGCGTTTTCCCGCCACACTCATATCCTGGCAGGGACTGCCGAATGTGATGATGTCCACGGGGTCAACCTCGGCACCGTTGATAGCTGAAATATCACCCAGGTGCTTCATCTGAGGGATACGCCTGCTTGTTACACGAATAGGAAAAGGCTCAACTTCCGATGCCCACAAAGGGGTAATACCGGAAATCAAGCCTCCCAAAGGAAATCCCCCGGAACCGTCAAACAGGCTGCCGAGGGTCATAGGTTTCTTATTCATCTGCACCAACCTCCTTCACAAGGTCGGCATAAGGTATCTGCACACCGTTACGGATAACAAAGACACCGTCTGCGTCACCCGTATCTTCCACATATCTGCGGAGGATAACCGATGCGTACTTTTCATCCAGTTCCATCGTATGGCAGATACGGTTGGTTCTCTCGCAAGCCATCAGCGTTGAACCGCTGCCGCCGAAGGTGTCTACCACGATGGAATTCTCACGGCTTGAGTTTCCAATCGGGTAGGCAAGCAGGTCGAGAGGCTTGGAAGTCGGATGGTTCTTATTTTTCTTCGGCTTATCGAAGTTCCAAATGGTGGTCTGACTTCTGCCTGCGTTCTTGCTCCAGTAGTGTTTGCCGTTCTGGAGGAAACCGTAAAGCACAGGTTCGTGTTGCCACTGATAATCACTTCTGCCAAGCACCAAGGAATTTTTCACCCAAATGCAGCAGCCGGAAAGATGAAAGCCTGCATCGATGAATGCCTTACGGAAATTCAGACCTTCCGTATCAGCGTGGAACACATAAGCGGCACCGCCTTTTTCCAGGTGGGCAGCCATATTCTGAAATGCCGATAACAGAAATTCATAAAACTTCTCGCTTGCCATCTTATCGTTTTTGATGGACAAACCGTCCGAACTTTCAAAGGCTACATTATACGGAGGGTCGGTCAGCACAAGATTTGCTTTCTTACCATCCATCAGTGTTGCCACATCATCGGGATTTGTGGCATCACCGCACATAAGCCTGTGTCTGCCTACCGTCCATACATCGCCACGCTCCACAAAGGCTGCCTTTTCCAGGGCATCGTTCAAATCAAAATCATCCTCTTCCACATCGGATTTATCATCTCCGGCAAAGAGGTCTGCGATTTCGTCATCGTCAAAGCCTGCCAGACCGATATCAAAATCCATGCCCTGCAAGGACTCGATTTCGATTTTCAACATTTCCTCATCCCAGCCTGCATCAAGTGCCATACGGTTGTCCGCAAGGATATAGGCTTTCTTCTGTGCCTCGGTAAGGTAATCCACGAAAACACAAGGCACTTCATCGATGCCTTCCTCCTTGGCTGCCATCACACGACCGTGTCCGGCAATGATGCCGTAATCCTTATCAATAATGACAGGATTGATAAATCCGAATTCACGCAGTGAGGAACGGAGCTTCATAATCTGCTCCGGAGAATGGGTGCGGGCGTTATTCACATACGGCACTAATTTTGTAATGGAAACAAGTTCCATCTGCGTTGTTGTTCTTCCCATAGCACCCTCCTTAATACAGACCCCATTTAGCAAACTTTTCAAAGCCACCGAGGTTCTGAATGTACTCTCTTGCAATGGCTACGATTTCTGCATAAGGCTTGCCATCAATGGTGTCATCTCCAATGGCACAGCAAAGCTGCACAGGCTCTTTTATTTTCTGTGCTTTTAGGAACGCATAGATATTTACAGACACATCAGCCTTACTGAGGTCTTTTCCGTGAAGACCGCCGCCCGTTACAGAGTCAGCCATGTCACTGCCAAGTTTACGGTTGGTAGCACCTGTATCTACATCCGTGCCGCCAGTCCAGTCACCGAGCGGATTTACCTCTGTAAGGGGACACTTGATACGAAGGATATCGGTTGGAACATTACTCTGACAAACAATAAATCTGTTTCCATCTGCGATGTATTTTCCGTCATACGGATGCTCCGCATAAATTTCACGAGCCATTCTGGAAAGATTCTTCTGTTCAGGTGTCAGAGGCATACCCTTGAAGATGCCGTTATCACCACAGCGAATGCCGTCCTTCTGATTATTGGATAAATGCTTATCCTGGGGAACGATAACAATGTCCGTATCCATCACACCTGCAATGCGATGCACGGCGCTGATGATTTCAGCCTTATCCAAATCCGCTGTGGTTTCAATAATGGCATGGCACACACCGTGACCGATGAGAACCTCCACTGCGATTTTCGGATTTTCTTCTTTTGCATAAGCCAGATCCACAATGGCTCCTGCGATTCTATCTGCCACCTTGTCCGGATGGCTCGGATTTACTTTTTCAATCATGGTTAAAACCCCTTTCGTTGGTGCAATAGTCGTTCCAGGTCATCATTCGGGTTGGTACTGGAAAAATCCACGGAACAGTTTTCTTTTACGATTTGCATGATATTGTCCCACTGCCTTGAGGCCTGGTTCATATAGTTGATGCCGATATTGATGAACGGGGAGGTAACAGGCTTTCCGGTTGTGGGATGCTTTGATAAAAATCCCAGCTCGTTTGTCATCTCCTCGCACTGCAGCCATCTCGCCACACACATGGCATAACGCTCAATGGTCTGCGGGGAAACATAACCCGCACAGCCGATGGAATTGAGCCAGTTCCATGTATCCTCATAAATCTGCTTTGCTCTCAGTTCCGTACCGTCACGCTGCTTTGCACTGAGCAGTTCATTTGGTTTCGGCATCTGGATACCTTCCACATCGGGGATATCCAGCATCGTTAGTTTGCGACCGCCGGGGTTGCCGTTCTGCGCCTTTTCCAGATTGGACTTCGGCTTACGACCTGCACCCGGACGTTTTCCACCACGGCCGCCTGTGTTATTCGATTTTGTTGGCACGATTCTCACCGCCTTTCTGTCTGCGGGCCTTATTACCCTTTTGATTTCGCAATTTTTTCACACGAAACCCCACGCCCGTTGCACGGGATTAAGGTCCCGGAGATTTGACCCGCCCTACCTCGTCCTCGCAAACTTCATATCACTCATTTTCGTGTAAACACGAAAAGTTCGTTCATTCCGTTGCTCGTCCTCTTCCCACAAAGCAGGCTTTGCGGGAGCCCTGTTAACGATTATGCCAACGGTCACCGCTTTCTGCGTGAATCTTCGCATGGCAGGACTTACAAAGAGCAATTAAATTTTCTCTTGCATGAGTTCCGCCCTGTGACAACGGCAGCTTGTGATGTATCTCTTCCGTTGGTGTCAGCTTTCCTTCAGCCTGGCACTTCTCACACAGCGGGTGGGCGGCAGCATACGAATCCCTTATCCTTTTCCATGCTCTGCCGTAGCGTTTACGCACAGCGGGGTCACGGTCATAGGTTTCGTAGCGTTTGTTTTCTTGGCTTTGATGTTCCTCACAGAACCTCCCATCCGTTAAGTTGGGACAGCCGGGGAAAGAACACGGTCGCTTTGGTCTTCTTGGCACTTGTTTCACCTCCCTTGGGCATAAGAAAAGCCCTGAAGGATTGCTCCCTCAAGGCTTGGTTTCATTCTGCTTTTCGCTGATTATATCATATCATAAATGCCACTGTGGTATCTTGTTGCAAAGTGTTGCAAAGTGTGCAGGCTTTATATTTTGATTGGATTTTCCGGCATGGTCACATGGTTGATGGCACTGTTATGCCAACGGTACACCGTAGTTCTGTCGGCATGGAGTTCATCCCCAATCTGCTCCCAGGTAAGGTTGTGGATATAGCGGTAACGCAAGACCATACGCTCATCGGTATTGGCAACCTCATCAATAACCATGCGTATCTGCTTTTTCAGTTCCACAAGGTTGTCGATTTCTGCGTTGATTTTATCCTCCAACTCCATAATCTTAAAAACGCTGCGTACAAAAGGTGCATCCGTATTTCTTGAGGTCTGCACACGCTCCTCCCAAGTGGGAGAAGAAATGCTGCTTGACATTTCCCTCAGTTTCCCAAGTTCCTCAATATCCGAGTTGATTCTTTGGTCCAGTCTGTATGCCTGACCTAAATATTCCTTTACTTTCACGATTCATCCACCTCCGCTTGTAATTTGGAGATTAAAAACTCTCCATCCACCGAGGTAAGTTCCCTATACCACGCAGAGCGGAAGAACCTCTCCACCTCATCCTTCATAATTTTTGCCGACTCATTTCTGGACCATTTTTTCAGTTTCTTAAGTGCTGCCCTGTAGTCCTTCACGGCTAACAGGATGATGCTGTTTGCGAGATTTTCATAAGGGTCGGTCAATGGGCAGCACCCCCAATCATGGCTTTTACGGAATCGATAAGAGCCGATTGGATTTTCTCCTTCTTCCGAAGTGCCTTCATCACATCCTCATCAATGGTGTCCTTGGCAATAATATGATGGATAACAACAGTACGCTGCTGACCTTGTCTCCACAAGCGGGCGTTGGTCTGCTGATACAGTTCCAGTGACCAGGTCAACCCAAACCATATAATTGTGGAGCCACCGAACTGAATATTCAGACCGTGTCCTGCACTGGCAGGATGGATAACAGCAACGGGGATTTCTCCACTGTTCCAATCCTTGATATCCTGGCTTGTTTTTATCTCTCTTACAGAAAAACGATTCTTGATTCTTTGCAAATCGTGGTTGTACCAATAAGCCACAAGCACAGGCTTTCCGTTAGCACCCTCAATCAAATCCTCAAGGGCATCCAGTTTACGGTCATGGATGTGAATGACTTCTTTTTCTTCGTTATAGACGGCACCGTTTGCCATCTGAAGGAGTTTACCGGAAAGTGCCGCAGCATTTACGGCATCAATTTCCTCATCCTTAAGGTCTACCACCATATCCTCTTTCAGTGCCTGATACACCGACCGCTCTTTTTCCGAAAGGGCAACAGGGACTTCGTTTATAATGCATTCCGGCATTTTCAGAAAATCTGCTGATTTCATGGAAATCGTAATATCCGAAATCAGTCTGTAAATGGCATCCTCCGCACCTGCTTTTGGCTTGTAGGAGAAAATCATCTGCTGATTTCTCTTATCCGGCACAAAGAAGTTATTTCGGTAATGGGTAATGTATCTGCCAAGCCTCTGACCCATATCAAGGATACGAAACTCCGCCCACAAGTCCATCAGACCGTTACTGGAAGGAGTACCCGTAAGTCCCACCATCCTTTTTACCATTGGTCTTACTTTCAAAAGGCTTTTGAACCTTTTCGCCGCGTGGGACTTAAAGGAAGAAAGCTCATCAATCACCACCATATCAAAATCAAAGGGGAGACTACTTTTTGTAATCAGCCAGTCCACATTTTCACGATTGATTAAGTACAGGTGTGCCGGACGCCTTAAAGCTGCAAGCCTTTCTGCTTCTGTTCCGATTGCCACCGAATAAGTAAGACCCGCCAGATGCTCCCACTTTTCAATCTCCGCAGGCCAGGTATCCCTTGCCACACGAAGGGGTGCAATCACCAAAACCTTCTGTACCTCAAAGCGGTTCAGCATCAGTTCGTAAATGGCAGTCAGTGTGATGACGCTTTTCCCAAGACCCATTTCAAGGAGAACTGCCGCCACCGGATGTTCCAATATGAAGTTTGTTGCATAAGTCTGATACTCATGGGGATTGTATCGCATCAATCACACCTCCAATCTGTTCTACACTGTCAACGCAGTAAACCTTAAAGCCGAGGCTCTCCAACTGCTTTTTTCGTCTTATCTGTAACGGACGCATCTTTTTGCCGGGAGCCTTGAATTCCACAAATGCCATTCTTCCCATCGGCAAAAGCACCAGTCTGTCCGGCACACCATCTAAACCGGGACTTACAAACTTCGGTGCAAGACCTCCCATTTTCTTCACTGCGTCCGTGAATTTTTTCTCTATCATCTGTTCTCTCATGTCTGCCTCCCATCTGACACAAGAAACACAATTACACAACTATTCCCTATATATTTCTTACGCGCCTATACACGGGTGCCTTTTACTTTACCCTTAAAAACAACCATTTCGAATATAAGGAGAATAGTTGTGTTGTGTCGCATTCTTGTGTTCTTAACCTCCGAATTTGTAAAGTCGCTGCCTGCCATAAATCGGCTGACGCTTGATAGAATTGGTTCGCTCCCAACCGCTAATCTGACTCATCAGTGCTGCAATGGCATAGCTGTCTGAAGGTTTCAGTTCCTGCAGATTTTTACCAAAGCATTCACACCAAATCTCCGGATTGCTGACCTCCGTGCGTACCACCACGCCTTTGTGATCAGGCTGACCGAACTCACTGCCTTGCAGGAAGTTCCTTCTTTGGTACAAATCCATGCTGTCCCAATCGGTCGGCAGTAAGGCATTCAGATATTCCTCCACCATACCGACACGCTCGTCCACTTCCATCGCAGACTGCTGCACCTTTTCGGATTCCACAAGCACATCGCCCTCAAGGAACAGCTTTTCGCCGGACTTCCAGATGGCTTTGGCTTCTGCCCAGAACTGCTGACGGTATTCATCGGTAAAGTTCCAGGTCCTTTTCTGCTTTTTCTGATGCACCTTGATAATCCAAAAACGGCGGTTACCCGTAATATCACGCAGATATCCACGCTCACCGTTGACCGTGGCAATGATAATGCACTGTCTTGGATGGGATTCCACCACTCGACCATAGGAAGGACGGTATTTGTCATCGCAGGTAGACAAAAACGCCTTCACTTTCTCGATGTCGGCTTTCTTCATACCTGCAAGTTCGCCGATTTCCACTGCCCAGAACCCCTGCAGTTTTTCTGCGCCGGACTTGTCATCCATATCCGTAAGGGACAGTGTTTCGGAATAATACTCCGAGCCTACCAGGTCTTTTACAATGGTGGACTTACCGATGCCTTGCTCACCGTCAAGCACGGGAACACAGTCAAACTTGATACCGGGAACATAGATACGGGCAACGGCGGCTGCAAAAGTTTTTCTTGTAACCGTGCGTACATATTCCGTATCATCCGCCTGCAGATATTTGATAAAGAGGTCTTCCACACGCTTCACACCATCCCACTCCGGCAGACTGTCAAGATAGTCACGGACAGGGTGGAAGTGCCTATCATCGGCAACCTTGATAAAAGCAACATCGTGGTTACGGCTGGAAAACGGCAGATAGCGGATGTCAATGATGGACTTAAGCTGTGCCGTATCCGCATCACGCCAGAATGCATTCCCTTTAGGACGCTCCCAAGGGAGAGGACCCGTTATCTGAATACGGTTTGCCATCTCATTGAAAGCAAAATTCCTGAAATCGGGGTCATTATTAAGAATGAGGTTTAGGTTATACACGCTGTTTTCAAGCAGGCTCGACCTCGGCTGATACTGGAGTTTTTTCTTCCAGTCCTCATCAGCATCAGCGGAAAAATCCACATTTGCCTGCGCCAGTCTTTCATTGGCAGCAAGGAGTTTTACATCATCTTGCTGCATGGCAAACTCGCACATAGCGTTGAAGGACGCCTTGTCGTCCTTATCTCCAAAACGGTGGATACGGACAATATCAAAAGCGTTGCAAAGTTTGAGGTATGCAGGGTCTTTGGCATGGTGGCTGTAGACGAACTTGTCCTCTTTGATTTCCACGCCTGCCATACTGCTCGACTGAATGAAGTGCCAACGGCTCTCGTTATCGGTCGGCTCATATACATCCGACAGAAACATCTCCAGTGCTTTGGAAATCGGATGGTACACACGGTTGAAAAGACCTACCACACCTTCCTTGGAAAGCGGGTCCTGCACCTTCTGCTGTGTTACACTGTTTGCCTTACTTTCCCTGGAGGAGGTAGGCAGTCTTGTGGGGTCAGTCCATTCCGGATGTGCAGAGAGGATTTCATCGGGGTCAATCCAACCGCCGTCCGTTTCCTTATACACAAATATGCCGTTCTGCGGGGTGGACGGCCAATACATCAGCTGATTGGGAAGATAGGAACACTCGTCAAAGTAATCGATGCCGAGCATCTGCGCCACATAACGGGATACGGCAACAAACTCCTCCGGCGTTACATCACGGGTCAGAGGGCAGACAATTCTTGCCCTCGGATTTTCTTCCGTGCTGCTGTGCGTGGTGTAAAGCACAGAGGTATATGGGAAGCTGGCTTCAAACCCCTCCAGAAATTCCTTTGTAATGCGGTCACCGTCAAGGGAAAGCATGGAGCGTGACTCCACAGTGTCGATTTTTCTGCGGCCGCCTTTAAGGACACCACCCACAAAACCGCCGTGGTCTTTTGCCAGATCACGCTGTGCTTTATTCATCTTTGCGTATTCTTCCGCCGACTCCGGAGTACGGATAGTAACTTTCAGGCGTTCCTTCAGTTCATCGAACTGGATGGTTTTATTGACCCAGGTCTTTGCCTGTCTGCTGTTGCCGTATGCAAGTGATAAACTTCTCATTATCTGTCCCTCCTTACCTTCGGGGTCTGCCCATATTCAAAACGCGCCTGTCTTGCCGCCTTACGGGCATAACGGACACGGCTGTTTACGAAATCGTTGTATCTGTACTTGCCGTACTCATGGGTAAGCATTGGAATCATCTCATCTCCCATGTCCTCACCGAAATGGGTAAAGAAACAGCGGTCGCGTCTGTCGTTATAGGCAAAGAGGTACGGTTTGTGGGTATCCGGATGCAGACCGATGGTTACTTCGTTTTCATAGCAGCCACCACCGCCATCATCCGTTTCCTGGCAGAAGATATACAAATCATCATCCATAGGGTCACCAAAGCAGATGATACCCGCCCAACTGTCATGGTTCTGACCATCACTGATTTTGGCAATGGCAGCATCGCCCTCCGCCGTACCACGGATGCCTTTTCTCTTTACTTCAAAGAAACAATGGAAGTCAGGAAGATAAAAGTCAGGCAGATAATGTGTGCCGTCACTTAAGACAATGCCTTCCGGCTCATACTCCCACTGGATACCGAGGGTATCAAAGAACACCGCCCAACGAGCCTCCAGGCGGGAACGGAACAAATATCCCTTATACTCGGTCTGTACTGCTTTAAATTCACTCATTACCGAACACCTCCTCACAGCTTTCGTTGAACCAACGGATGGTCAGCTTTCTCTTTTTTGCGATACCGATTTCGTGTGCCATGCCATCGGACACTCTGCTGCCGAACACCCAAAGTTCCGAGCAATTGCCAAGCAGCACATAATTGAAATGCATCGCGGCACTGCGTTCCGCGGGGTTCTCATCACACATAAACTGCGGATAAAGAAGATGTGGTGTCATAGGGATTGCACCCTGTTCGTAGGCAAAACGGCTATACTTTTTTGCCTGTGCGGTGTTGAACTGCGTGTCCCCGGAATAAGGACTGCACACATACACCATTGGTTTGTACTTTCTGAATTCGTCCATATCGAATCCTCCTTAAAAATTTAATAGGCAGAAGGACTTGTATCCCTCTGCCTATAAGCGAAAAATCCGATGGAATCGAACCCCCTAATTTTAATCTTTTTTATAAAAATCGCATTCATATCCGTCTGCACGAAGAAGAAGTCCTTTCGCCCAAGGCGGAGTCCTGCCCATCTGTTCACAAACGGCATCAAGGGAAACCCTGCGGTCACATTCGATGATGATTTCATCGTGGACGTGGGCAACGATGTCGCAGTGGCTCAAGGTCTGAATGGCAAACATCAGAATATCCCTTGCGATTGCCTGCACCACATTTTCCGTAAATTTAGGACCGTAGCTTTCCAGACGCTCCCACTTCTTTGTTGCACCCACGCCTTCATAGGTCACTGCCTCACCACCGAACTGGTTCTCTCCCATGCGTGGTTTCACATAGGCAAGCTGTCTGCCGGACGGAAGGGTCAGAAACAGGAATCCACTCTGATAGTGAAATACAATGCCGTGGGTTTCCGTTCTGCTTTTTTCTTTCACGCAGGTCTTTACGGCACGGTCGATATCCCACCACAGCCTGGTTATCATCGGATTGGCATTTCTCCACGCAGATACAAGAGGCTGAAGTTCCTCCTCCGTAAGACCCATCTCAAGGGCACCCATCGCTTTCAATGCACCGACCGAACCGCCGTATCCGAGGGCGAGTTCTGCGATTTTGCCCTTTTGACGCAGATGCCCATTCACACCGTGCTTTTCAACCGGAACACCAAACATCTGACTGGCACTGCTGCAATAAATGTCTTTTCCTTCCTCAAACACACGCAGACGCCACTGCTCTCCCGCAAGCCACGCAAGAACCCTTGCTTCAATAGCAGAAAAGTCTGCTACGATAAATTTTCTGTCCTTCTGTGGCACAAAGGCAGTACGGATAAGCTGTGACAAAGTATCGGGGATATCTTCATACAGAAGTTCTAGGGCATCATAATTTCCGCTACGCACAAGACCACGAGCCTCTGCCAGATCTTCCATATGATTCTGAGGCAGGTTCTGTAACTGAATCAGCCTTCCCGCAAATCTTCCGGTTCGGTTGGCTCCGTAGAACTGAAACATACCCCTTGCACGATTATCCTTGCAAACGGCATTTTCCATTGCCGTATACTTCTTTACACTGCTCTTGGCAAGCTGCTGACGTAAGGACAGCACATCGGTAATATCCTGTGGTGCCGTTTTAATTGCCGCCGCCACTTCTTTTTTGCCGAGACTCTCCATCTCCATACCGTTATCCGACAGCCACATCTTCATCTGCTGCACAGAGTTGGGATTGTCGAGATTTGTCATATCCTGCATTTTGGAGGTCAGATGGTCACGGCTTATACTGTCGATTTCAATAGCCTCTTTCACAAGCACCATATCCACGCCGATACCACGGTCATTGATTTCTTCGCTTACATGGTATTCATCCCAAATCTTATCCGGCACAGGGAAACGGGACATCTTTGCCTGGATACCCATCTCCGTTTCCACATCACGGAGGTTATACGCCTTAAACTGCTGCCATTTTTCCATATCATGCTCCGGCAGATTTCTTGTGCGACCACCGTTTACCTTGGTCGGCACACAGGGAACGCAGAAGTATTTGATTAAGGATTTACCCTCGGTCAGCTTCTGTTTTTCCAATCCAAGCACAGCACCGACACCTTCAAGGGAAAGGGGCAGACCCAGTGTTGCCGACCAAATCATGGTGCAGTGCCAGCTTGCCGGATTTAAGTAACGGGCGCATTCCTGCGACAACGGATGATTGTCATGGAACGGGTCAAGGCTTACACCCATATCTGATAAAAACCTGGACAGACACACCCTCTCAAAAGCAGCATTAAAGGCAGTTTTTATAACGGCATCATCGGTCAGTGCCTCAATAATCTCTGCCGGGATTTTCTCACCACAGGCAAGGTCGACCACCTGTACCGCACCGCCGTCCACGGCATAACCGAACAGCAATATTTCAAAATCCTCGCTCTCTGCATATTTGTAAACACCACATTTTTGCAGATTGACCGAGGAGAAGGTTTCAATATCAATACTTAATACTTTCATAGCACATTCCTTTCTATGACAAAGGCGGCAGAAGAATATCCTCCGCCGCCCGTCATGTTTACTCGGTCACATCTTCATTCTGTGCAGCCTTTTTCTGCTTACGCTTTTCACGGAAGGCTTTGACCTTCTTAACGATAAAGCTGATGATTTCACATACCGTCCACACGATGCCGTTGATGGCAAGACCGTAGATCAGGCAGAAAAGCACAATCACATCGACCTGTTTCATAAATTCGTATAATTCGTTCATATCGTTTTACCTCGTATTTCGTAATTTTCGTTTGTGGCAGACGGTGGTATTTCACACCGCCTGCCTGGGTTACCATTAAGCCAAGAAATCGTCATCTTCAACAGTGGTAAAATCGTCAGTTGCGGAAGTACGGCCGCCGAGATACTCACCATCACGGATTTTCTGGATGTTGCCAAGACCGCAGGCAACACCACGATTGCCGTTACTGTTGAATGCGTAGAAGTTTAAAGACACTCTCGCATAACAGCCGGAGTAGACCTCATCACGGTCGAGGATAGGCTTAACCGCCTTGTCCACAATCTGAGGAGCCGTAGTACTGTTAGCGTTCACGAAATAATGACCCTTATAGGCATCATCATCTCTTTCAACATCGCCATCTCTCAAAGGAAGTTTGATTGCACCCTTGTTAGGCTTCTTGCCACCGAACTTGGCGATACCTTCCTCAATCGCAGCATCCACAGCAGCGTTGATAGCGTTGATGGTTTCGGTGTCGTCCTTCGGAATCAGCACGGATACGGAATATTTTTCAGCACCGCCATTGATGCTGACGGGCTCCCAACCGTGGAAGTAAGAAAGACGAGTGTTCTTGCCAGTGATAACCTTAGTTCTGTTTACGTTTGCCATAATTTTAATCCTCCATAATTTCATTGAATTCGTTTTTTGCGTCTGATACGTTCATTGCCTGCCTCTTATCCGAGAGGGGAACGAGGGTAGGCTTTCCGGGTGGTTTGATAACGAGGCCACCCAGGATTTCCTCGAATTGCTTTTTGCCCATCAACTTCTGCATTTCTGTCAGTGTGATAAGGCTCTGACGGTAAATATCCGTGTAGCCGTGTTCCTTGGCTACTGTTGCCACCGCATCCTCATCGGAGAATTTACGGTTAGAACGACCTTCGACAACCTTGAACCCACTCCACTGCTTACCGTGGTTTAGTGCCGCCTCCAAGGCATAAGCACTGATTTCGTTTGCCCACTTGGTGATATCTGGCAACATCGGGAGAATTTCTTCAATCTCCTCATCCGTAAGCAAAGGCGGAAGTTTGAATTCTTCCTCTGCGATACGAAGTTTTTCTGCTGCCCTCGTACGGCACTTGACCGCCGCACGGCAAAATTGACACCAATCTCCCGGACAGTATTCGCCTTCGCCCTTGGCAGCCATCTGCGCCTTTGGTTTCAGTTCGTTCTCCGCCCAGGATTTCAGTTCTTCCACGGACACCGTCCATGTCTGCACGTTTTCACGCCTTGGCTGGAAAATCGAAAGGGAAACTTCCTTAATGTCATACAGGCTTTCATAGGTACTGAGTGCTGCGATGCCGTAACACTTCAGTTGCGAATTTTCCTCTGCGTCAACGAGTACACCAAGTCCGTATTTCATATCGATAATGTGGAGACTGTTATCCGAGACGATGAGACAATCCGCTGTTCCGTATGCACCGGGAACATAATCGGAGAGGTCAACCTTCTGCTCAATCAGCACCAAAGGGTCAGGGCAGGTCTGCTTTGCTTTTTCAAGCTGTTCTAAGACAAACTCCACATAGGCATCTGAATGCTCTTCCATCTCATCCGTATTAAACGGGGATACCGGACGCTTACTGCGTCTGCGGAGCGCTTTCTTCAACTTGTGTTCGCATAGAGCGTGAGCCGCAGTACCTTCCTCGGCAGCATTGCTGCTCTTGTTTTCAAACTCCGTTTCCAATACCGCACTCGGTGTGCATTTCAGCCATCTGTGTGAACTGGAAGGGGAAAGCAGTGCGTGATTACCCATTGCCAAGCACCTCCGCATCCTTAATAAGGTCTGCATAGTGCTTCGGGTCCACATCCGACAGCTTGCTGCCGCCGTATTTGGTAATCAGACCCTTGACCTCGGCTGTCATACCGTTCTGCGTTTTAACCGCAAGCACGGCACGGACATCTGCCAAAGTAGGCACCTTTTCTGCTATCTGCTTTGTGAGTTGTCCTGTTTCGACAGGCTTCGACACTTCCTTGGCTTCTACGAAGATTTCCTGGCTGTCGGCAAATGCGTAAGCCACAGCTTCCAGTCCATCTGCCAATGAGTGCATCAGCTTCACCACATCGAGGAGCAAATTAAATTTGTTTGCGTTTGTCATGGTTCTCGCCTCCTTTCAGTTCGTGAATCTCGACAGTCTGCACCGAATCACCTGGAGACAGAACCAGAACGTTTACCTGCTGACCGAAGAGAATATCAAGTATTCTCTTGCGAATCTGCATCGTACCGCTTCGGACTACCGGAGAAGGTGTACCGCCGGGTTTTGCAATGTTGATACATACCTTGTGTTTAATTCCCATTGCATTTGGCTCCTTTCCGAGGAGTTTTTCTCACCCCTCTGTCCATAAGCGAAAAATGAGGGGGAATCGAACCCCCTCAAATCAAACTTTTTTAAATTTTCTTTTTGAGCGTTGCATAAATCTTCGTTAAGCGGTTACGGATAGCCGCCTCGGAAACACCTTCTTCTGCTGCAATATCCACGTTGGTCATGCCACGGTAGAACTTCTTTACCACGGTATCCTTCTGCTTGTCCGTCAGTTCCGAAAGAGCAACCTTCAACTTTTCAATCTGAAGAGAACGCTCTTCGTTTGCGATGGAGGTCAAAATCTGCTGTAAAGGATTGTAGGTTTCATCCTCAAGATACGGGTTGCGGTCATCCGCATCGTCGCCGTCCCCATCGTGGTAGCCGTCATAGTGAACCGGACAGTAATATTCCTCGTGACGCTCTGCATCCACATCATCGTCATCCCAATCATGGAGCATAGTAATAAGGCTTTCGGTTACCGCCTTACCATCTTCGCCAACCATTCCAGGTGTGATGACAATCTGCTTTCCTTCTGCTGTGTAATAAATGTAATTGGTGCGGTTCTTCTCCGCTGTTTTGAACTTCCTCATTTAAAGTCCCTGCCTTTCTTTTCCGCCCGATTGGGTGGCGGCAGGGACACAAAAAGAGCCGATGTGATGGTACACACCGACTCTGATACCGAAAATGGGTATGACAAAGCACGGTGGGTACATCTGCGGTCAGTCCACGGCTATACCGTGAAATTGACTCTTGATGTATCCCGCCGCCTTAAGGTCGACCACTTCGGGCATTGGAATATTTTTTATAGGTCTTTCAACCTATATTAAGTATAGGTCAAGTTTAAAAGTAATTGAAGATAGCAAGTTTTCACATAACTTTTAGAAATTTATAATGATAAAAATGTTGTTTTAATGTAGGAGATAATGTATAATATAAATATAAAATAGTTTTTACCATTACTATTTATGGACAAAAAAATAAAGCCATGCGATACAGCATGACTTTTGAACTTCTGAAAGGGGAAAATTATGCCTCAAATTATAGAAAATTTTTTTGAAAATAACGTATTTACGTTTAAAAGTTGTGCTTGTGACTGTGTGGAGGATATAAAACATACCGCTCCAGGGATGCAGCCACAAAAAACTTTTAAATTCCAATCATTCCCGGATAGACCACTACTATTTGGATATAGAGCAAAAACAGGACTATCCAGAATCGCTGCTAACGGAACAACAGAAGAAGATAATATTCTCGGTTCTCTTGTCGCATTGCCAAACAAGAAACTCAAAGACTTATATAATTTCTTTGAACGCAACGGTTTCTTATTTCCGGTCAGTAATTCTGAATACGAAAGTATTGATGCAACATTGTTATATGAACTTATTTTCCGCATCAAAGCCACCGTTGAATTAATGACAGCTACAAATGAAATCCATAAGGATTATGAGAAAATAACACATCTGACACTGTACTTAATGCTTTCAGAACCACTCCAAATTAAAATGGAATCCATGACAGAACCATACACAAGTTGTAGGCACTCCTTTATGGATACTCTTGTTAAAGCAAGTGTTTTATCACTTAGCTGGGAAAGACAGGAAGAATCTTTTAATAAAGACACCTACACCGTTTCGGATACCATTTCGGCACCATCATATGAATTGGATATCAATGCGTACAATGACATTGTAAGCGGTACATCTATAAACGGGACGATTCCTGTCACGCCATTTTATAAACAGATTGCCCAGTTATATTGCAACTACAACGGTTCTCCGATGGAGCGAAAAATTATTGATTTTCTTTTCCATCTGCATCACGATTATGGTCAATTGCAGACCTGCGACATGATTAACGGTTTTTCATTATATCCATCGGCTGATTTATCTACGATGAGTGAAGAAATGAAATCCTCCATCCTTGAGATTGCTCGCCATATCTTAGGAGAAGAAATCAATGCAAACCTTAGTGGCATCTTCCCGGAATATGATACGAAAACAATGTCTCCTTCTTGGAAAGTGGATTCTTTGCTAAGCGCCATTTATTTTTCAATTTTTTACTTGAAACCAGATCTCGAATTATACCGCCAATGTGCAAATCCGAGATGTCAAAGATACTTTCTCGTAAAAACAACCTCTACAAGAACCAAGTATTGTTGTACCGAATGCTGCAATCGTGTTACTCAAGACCGATACAGAAAGAAAAAGAGAGAACAGAATAAATAAAAATAACCTGTGCCATACAGTATCTACTACTGCATAGCACAGGTTTTTATTATGCATCACTACCATACGGTGCTTTCTCTTCAGCAACCATCGATACAGTTGTAACCGGGTTATACTCATAAACCACAGGTTTATGAACTGGTGTAACAGATGTCGCTCCCACGGCAGGTGGCACAGGATTCCTACCCAAAACAGCCTCTATACAATCTGCCAGAGCAACTTTTTCCTTCATAGGATTTCCTGTGTAATGATACATCAGATACCTTGTATCCATTACAATTCCTTGAATACGTTCATAATATTTCTGATTGTTGCGCCAGTCCCCGACTGCTTCACCAATATTCCCAACAACAGTATCTAACTTGAAAAAGTTCTTTGCCATATTATATGGCATGATGAATGCATTGAAAAGGGAGTCGGCATTAACACCTTTATACTTTTCCAAATACTCACCATACGTAATCTGCTTATTAATTGATGAACCATTAGGCAAGTGATCAGGAATTCCAGTCCAGCCATACTTGTAGCATTTAGCATCAAGGATGTAATATTTTCCATTATAAATCATAATGGTATCCGGCATCAGCGGACGCTTTTCTTTGTATTTACCGTAATCAAGCAGCCATCTTGAACGAGGGAAATATTTATCCTTGTCTTTTTCTCCAAAGGCTCGGTCAATCAACTTTTCCCATACATGGTCAAAATCATCTGTACCAAAATAAAATTGCTTATCGGATGTTTTTTCATCCATGTATTCGAGCATATCTTTCATTGCCTGAAACAGATTACGCTTTTTATCATCGTTTGTATTTCCAAGCTTTGTATTCAAAATTGCTATGGAAGTTTTTACATCCGGGTGCGGTCCTGGTTGTTCCGGCATATATGGTACATACAACCATCCCAACTTTTTGAAAGCCTCATATACACAAAAACGATTAATTTGCGTTATCTGTTTTGAATCATTTGGTGTGGTTGCTCTCACTGTGAATTCAGTATAAATAAAAGAACTAACTCCACCTTTTTGCTGTACTAAAGGCACTTGATTTCGTACCGTTTTAGGCCAGTCCTGTTTTCCGGTTGCACTTGTTTTATATGTAGGGTCTACCTCGACATAATAGTTGCCACCAATAGAAAAATAATATTCTATAACACCCTTATAGGCATTGATAGGAAAATCCACCGTCTGTGGCGCAGCGAATTTATTGATTGCAAGCAAGCGGTCTTCTTTGGTCGTAAACTCTGACAACACTTGAATCAAGTGCTTGATATCCGTTCTGATTTCTGCATCTGTTTCAGGAAGTTGATATCCGATAGGGAAATAGACCATCGCATTATCAGAATCCGCTTTAATGCCAACAAAACGGTCACCATCTTCATTTGAGTTGACGTGGCAATGCTTAGTAATATCATCATCCACCATAGCCATGTATAATGCTGAATCTAAATCCATACAGAATCACCACCTTACTCTTCTGGATTAGTAAATGCGTTTCTCACGTTGTCTTTGAACATTGCTAAACGGTCAAGTTTTTCAGCATACATGAAAGTTCTGATTACTTGTTCCAAACTCTGGTATGTTGTTGTTTCAAAGACAATTTCTCTGTTAAACTTAAACGCATCATCCCATAAATATTTGATTACCTTTTCCGGGAACCTTCGATTTTGTTTCATCGCAGCACGTATTTCTGCGAGTCGTTCTTTTTCTGTATCAGTAATAGAATGATTCTGTTCCTTTGTACGCAAGCCATCATACTCGCCGTCAGACAAGTTGCCCATATCCGGATTATATTCCAGATCTCTCAAGTGAACAAAATATGCACCAAGGCGCTTATCTTCAGCAGATGTCATTCTCGCATTATTACCAACGATAATTTTATTAATCTGAGTACAAAATACTTCCCATGTAATGCCGGTATCAAGTATTTCAGCATCTGCTAAACGTCTGTCTACGTGTTCAAAGTTATTTTCAATTAGGCGCATATCCCATCTGCGCTGAAAGGCTGTATCAAGTGTGAATACGTTTTGGTCAGAAGTATTCATAGTACCAAGAATGGATAAGTTAGATGGAATACGAACTTTATGCGTTGCATCACCGTAAACAATTTTTGCAATATTTGCGTTTGTTATACCGTACTCGCTTGTACCAATAGGGTATCCATCATCAGCTACATCTCGAAGTTCCGTTTTTCTGTCAAGCAACTGGAACACTTCACCAAATATAGCCGGAGCATTACCACGATTAATTTCCTCAATGATAAGGATATACTCCTTGTCTGGGTTCTGATAGGCATCGGCAAGAATATTGGTAAATGGTCCTGCTGTAAATTTATAACTTACTTGACCATCATCAGCTACATTCGGAAGAATTTGTCCAATAAAATCAGAATAGGTATAATCTGGATGGAATACTAATCTTTCCACATTAGTGCCCGGCTTACAATATTCATGTTCTATCGTCCAGCTTTTTCCAGAACCAGGTACACCATACAAAAGCACATTGCATCCGGTAGTAAGTCTATGAGCTTCGTATTGTTCTGGAGAAATCCCTTCATCCTCCGCATCTAAATTGTCTAAACCTATTACTTTGGTTGCAGAAAGTCGAAGAAACATCTCGACCCTTTTTTGATATTCTTCCATGTCGTTCATTCTTCTGTCTGCTGCCATAACACTTCCGTTGTTATAACTCAAATACGGATTCATTGCATCTGACAAGAACGATTTCAAAATACGCAGAGAGCCTTTAGCCTCCTTATCACCATTCACATCGACAGAATCTTGCGTTTCAAGAATTTTCTTGTATAAACTGTTTTGGTTAAAAACAACCTCTCTATTTCCGTCAGCCAATTTGAATACCGCACCCTCAGAAAGTGCTGTTAACAAATGCAGCAAGTTACTTTCGCATTCCGGGTCAGTTGCGATATTTATACCAATCCAGGCAACTAAGACTCTCATATAAGCATCTCGGTTGCTTTCAATGAGACTATGAATAATATCTGCATTAATTGTGTACGTTAATTTTTTGGGATAACGAATTCCACCCGTTCTTTCTGCACTCGCAGCCTTATCCTCGTCAACAAAACTTACTTTTGCAAGTTTCCACACAAGTTCAAAAGCAACAATAAGAGCTTCCATCTGGGACTTGAACAATTGATTATCATTCACCGTCGCAATCAGTGACTCTAAATCAATTTCATCCTCTTCACATATTTCAGAGACAACATCAACAACCCATTGGTCCAATTCATCCGTTAGCAGAATTTTATCTCCATCCTGTTGTGAATATGTTAATTCCGCAGGGCGGTCGGCACACTCCCACAGCAAAACGGCCAGGGCAATTGTACTTTTTACGTGGGGAAGCGAAGATTTAATTCCGAGCTTCAAATCCAACTCATCATATGTAGATATATTATCAGGTCTATTCATGCTTTGAATCCTCCTTTATATCATTCATAATAACACTTGCTATAGCAGCCGCCAAAAGCGGTGGAACAGCATTTCCGACTTGTTTCATTTGCGAACCTTTATTTCCAGTGAATTGAAAATCGTCTGGGAAAGATTGTATCCTCGCAGCTTCTCTTACTGTAATTGCTCTATCTAAATACGGGTGTGTAAATTTACCAGAAGAAGGTGTGTCAAATCTTGTTGTTATAGTCACAGAGATTTCATCCTTCCTCATTCTTGTCCATGTTCCACTATAAATTGATTTGGTAATATGCTCTTCTGGCAAAACTTCTTTGCCAGCATTCGGTGGAATCATTGCCAAACGTTCAAGTGCTACCGGAGAATGCTTTGTTGCGATATGATTGTACAGTATTGTAGAATTCCCTCGCAATTTTTTTTGATATTCTGTTTCAGGAGCATTTTTATATTCCTGCGTTTCTATGCCTTCACCAGATTCAAGAAAAGCCAAATCACTTATCGCATCCCAAATAGTTACTTTTTCATTTTGAGGTACAGGTAATTTTGGTGCCTTTCCATTTAATTTACCAATTATAATAGCACGTCTGCGGTTTTGTGGCACTCCATAATCGGCAGCGTTTAATACACCATGTTCCAGAGAGTAGCCCATTTTATTAAATAGTTCTTCTATCTCTCTGAAAAAATATCCGTTTTCTGCAGTCAGCAAATTAGGAACATTTTCCATAACGAAATATCTTGGTTTTACCAATTCTACAACAGCGACATAATACTTAAACAAAAAATTTCTTTCATCGTGGATGGTTTTTCGCTGCCCTTTTTGTGAAAAACCTTGGCATGGAGGTCCACCAATTACAACATCAACTTTCCCCGCATATGAGCTAAAAGTTTCCTTTAAATCTAAGGAAGTAATATCACCCACTGTCATCTTTGTTCCTTTATGGTTTTTTTGATATGCATCGGCTATTGACTCATCGTACTCATTTGCCATCAGAACATGAAAACCCTGTTTTTCGAATCCGAGAGACAATCCTCCTACACCTGCAAATAAATCAATCACACTTGGTTTCATTTTGTCTCTCCTCAATTCTCATCTTTGCTATATTAAAGTAATTTTCATCCAGTTCAACACCGATAAAATTACGCTCTGTGTGTTTTGCAACGACTCCTGTTGTACCACTTCCCATAAAAGGGTCAAGTACCCAATCATCTGGGTTAGAAAGTATTTCAACAAAATGTTGTATAAGACTTTCCGGTTTCTGAGTTGGATGTTTTCCGTACTTTCTTTCTCCGTTTGGGGTAACAGAT
>JABLTO010119943.1_pt1 | contig 51605 bp, 51 predicted proteins | sample 7160091 | NCBI WGS metagenome assembly JABLTO01 (sample SAMN14651225, study PRJNA627086) | human gut metagenome | isolation source: feces | host: Homo sapiens
CGCCGACGAGCTCAAGCCCCGCGCCCCCGTCGTGGTGGTCATGGGCCACGTCGACCACGGCAAGACCAGCCTGCTCGACCGCATCCGCCGCACGAACGTCGCGGCCGGCGAGGCCGGCGGCATCACGCAGCACATCGGCGCTTACCGTGTCATGGTCGACGGCAAGCCTGTCACCTTCCTCGACACGCCGGGCCATGAGGCGTTCACGTCCATGCGCGCCCGCGGCGCCATGGTCACGGACATCGCCATCCTCGTCGTCGCGGCCGATGACGGCATCATGCCGCAGACGGTCGAGTCCATCAACCACGCCAAGGCCGCCGGCGTCCCGCTGGTCGTGGCCATCAACAAGATGGACGTCCACGGCGCGAATCCTGACCGCATCAAGCAGCAGCTCACGGAGTACGGCCTCGTGCCCGAAGAGTGGGGCGGCGAGACGATCGTCTGCCCGATCTCGGCCAAGACCGGCGAGGGCGTGGACGCGCTGCTCGAAAACCTCGTCCTGCTCGCTGAAATTCTGGAGCTCAAGGCCAATCCGAACCGCGCCGCCCGCGGCACGGTCATCGAGGCCCGCATGGATAAGGGCCGCGGCCCGATCATGACCGTGCTCGTGCAAAACGGCACCCTCAATCAGGGCGACATCATCATCGCCGGCACGGCCGTCGGCCGCGTGCGCACGATGACCAACGATAAGGGCCAGCGCGTGACGAAGGCCGGCCCGTCCATCCCGGTCGAGATCGCCGGCATGTCTGAGGTGCCGAGCGCGGGCGACACGTTCAACGCCGTCGCCGACGAGCGCATGGCGCGCGAGCTCGTGGAGCAGCGCAAGCAGCAGAAGAAGGACGCCGCCAACGCCGGCAGCAAGAAGGTTTCGCTCGACGACCTGTTCTCCCGCATCCAGCAGGGCGAGATGAAGGACTTCAACATCATCGTCAAGGCCGACGTGCAGGGCAGCGCCGAGGCCGTCAAGTCCTCGCTCGAGAAGCTCTCGAACGAGGAAGTGCGTGTGCAGGTCATCCACTCCGGCGTCGGCGCCATCAACGAGTCCGACGTTATGCTCGCCGCCACGTCGAACGCGATCATCGTCGGCTTCAACGTCCGTCCGGACGCTGCCGCGCGCGACAACGCCGCCCGCAGCAATGTGGAAATCCGCATGTACCGCGTCATCTATGACTGCATCAACGAGATCGAGGCGGCCATGAAGGGCATGCTCGCCCCGAAGTTCCAGGAGCAGATCATCGGCCACGTCGAGATCCGCCAGACCTTCAAGGTCTCCAAGGTCGGCACCGTCTGCGGCGGCTACGTCACCGACGGCAAGATCGTGCGCAACAGCAAGGTCCGCGTCGTGCGCGACAACATCGTCGTGTTCGAGGGCGACCTCGCGTCCCTGCGCCGCTTCAAGGACGACGTTAAGGAAGTCGCCGCCGGCTATGAGTGCGGCCTGCAGGTCGATAAGTACAACGACGTCAAGGTCGGCGACGTGATCGAAGTGTTCGTCATGGAGGAGATCAAGCAGTAAAAGGAGTTTCCTATGGCTTCCAATAAACTGGCAAGAACGAATGATGATATCCAGCGCGTGCTGGCAAACCTGCTCACCCAGGTCAAAGACCCCCGGGTGCAGCAGGGGATGATCAGCGTCACTCGCGTCGAGACGACGGGCGACCTGCGCTATTCAAAAATCTGGCTTTCCGTGCTCGGCATGGAAAACGAGAAGGAATTCAAAAAGGGGCTGCGTTCGGCCTCCGGCTGGCTGCGCCATGAGCTGGGCACCGTGCTGGACCTGCGCTACACCCCGGAACTGGTGTTCGAGATCGACCACTCGATCGAGGAGGGCGCGCACATCAGCGCCCTGATCGAGCAGCTGCACGACAAGGACACCGGAAGAGAGGCTTAAAGTATGAATGATCGGGAGTTTGCCGCGGCGCTGCGCGACCGCGACGCGATTCTGATCCTGTCGCACCTGCGCCCGGACGGTGACACGCTCGGGAGCGGTGCGGCGCTTTGCAGCGCGCTGCGCCGCATGGGCAAGACGGCGTACCTGTTCTCCAATCCGGAGACGACGGCGCGCTATCTGCCGTATGTGGCGCAGTTTTTTGCGCCTGCGGATTTTGCGCCCGCGTGCGTGGTCGCGGTCGACATCGCGACGCCGGACCTGTTTCCGCAGGGCTTTTCCGGCGCGGTCGATCTGTGCATCGACCACCATCCGTCGAACGCGCTGTACGCCGGGGCCACGCTCCTGCACGCGGAAAAGTCCGCCTGCGGCGAGGCGGTGCTTGATGTGATCGAGCTGCTGACCGGCAGCGTCACGGAGCAGGAGGCAAACCTTCTGTACATCGCCGTCACGACGGACACCGGCTGCTTCCAGTACGCGAACACGAACGCCGCCACCCTGCGCGCGGCGGCGCGCCTGCTGGAGCTCGGCGCCGATAACCGCAAGATCAGCATGGACTTTTTCCGCAAGATCTCCCGCGCGCGCATGGCGCTCGTGGGGCAGATCTATTCCGGCATGCGCTTTTTCCGCGGCGGTCAGGTTGCCATCGCGGTCGTCACACGCGCGCTGATCGACGCCGTACACGCGACGGAGGATGACTGCGACGACATTGCCGGTCTGCCCGGCCGGGCGGAGGGCGTGGTCGTGAGCGTCACGATCCGCGAGCTGCGCGACGGCCGCAGCAAGATCTCCGTGCGCTCGAACCCCGAGGTGGATTCGTGCGCCATCTGCGCGGTCTACGGCGGCGGCGGCCACAAGATGGCTTCCGGCTGCACGCTGGCGTGCGATACGGAGACGGCCGTGGAAAAGATCCTTGCAGCCATCGACCAGGTGTGGCCCACATGAACGGGATCCTGCTGGTCGATAAGCCCGCGGACTGGACGAGCCACGACGTTGTGGCCAAGCTCCGCGGCGTGCTCGGCGAGCGGCGCATGGGCCATTCCGGCACGCTCGACCCGATGGCGACCGGCCTGCTGGTCGTGTTCGCCGGCCGCGCGACGCGCGCGGTGTCGTTTTCCGAAAATCACAGCAAGTGCTATGAAGCGCGCCTGCGCCTCGGCCTCACGACCGACACGCAGGACACGACCGGCACGGTGCTCAGCCGCTGCGACCGGCGCGTCACCCGCGCGGAGCTGGAGACGGTGCTGCCGCAGTTTCGCGGGGATATCCTGCAGGTGCCGCCGATGTATTCGGCCCTCAAGGTCGACGGGAAAAAGCTCTATGAGATCGCCCGCCGCGGCGGCGAGGTCGCGCGCGAAGCGCGCCCGATCACGATCGAGGAGCTGACCGTGCTCGGTGAGGCGGACGGGGACTATGTTCTGCGCGTCCGCTGCTCGAAGGGCACCTACATCCGCACCCTCTGCCACGATATCGGCGCGGCCCTCGGCTGCGGCGGTGTGATGAGCGCCCTGCGCCGGACGGCGGTCGGCGGGTATCGCGTGGAGGATGCGCACACCATGGACGAGCTGTGCGCGCTGCCGCGCGAGGCGGCGCAGCGCCTGCTCCTGCCGGTGGACAGCCTCTGGCCGGGCGCGCCGCAGGTCACCGTGGACGCGAAGGCGGAGCGCCTTGCCCGCTGCGGCAATCCGTTCGCGCTCAGCTTACCGGACGGGACTTACCGCATCTATGCTGCGTCGGGGGAGTTTCTCCTGCTGGCGCAGGCCACGGACGGCACGGCCGTCACGATCAAAAGTTTTTTTGAGGTTTCTTGACGTATGGAAAACCAGAAACGTGTCATTGCCCTGGGCTTTTTTGACGGGATCCATATCGGCCATGCCGCGCTTATGCGCCGCACGGTCGCACGTGCCGGGGAGATGGGCGCCATCCCCACGGTCATGAGCTTTGACGTGCATCCGGACACGCTCGTGTTCGGCACGGAGGTCCCGCTCATCAACAGCGCCCACGGCCGCGAGGAGCTCATCCGCCGCCTGTTCGGCATCGAGAGCGTGGTCTTTATCCACTTTGACCGCACGGTCATGCAGATGCCGTGGCAGACGTTCATCCAGACGCTTGTCGACGAGATGGACGCGGCAGCGTTCGTCGTCGGGCACGACTTCAGCTTTGGCTGGCGGGGCGAGGGCACGGCGGAAAAGCTCGCCGCCTACTGCGCCGAGCGCGGCCTTGGCTGCGATATTATTCCCGCCGTCACGCTCGACGGCCGCGTCGTCAGCTCTACTTACATCCGCGAGCTGCTTGAAAACGGCGAGGTCGAGCGCGCAAACGCCTTCCTCGGCCATCCGCACACCCTGTCGGACACGGTGCACTATGGCTACCGCCTCGGCACGAAGATGGGCACGCCCACGATCAACATGCAGTTCCCAGACGGAGTGCTCGTGCCGCGCCACGGTGTGTACGCCGCGAAGGTGTATCTCGATGACGGCAGCGAGCATTACGCCGTCACGAATGTCGGCGTGCGGCCGACGGTCAGCGGCGGCCAGCGCGTGAGCGTCGAGAGCTTCATCCTCGACTACCACGGCAACCTCTACAACCGTCAGGTGCGGCTGGAGTTTTACAAGTTCCTGCGCCCGGAGCAGAAGTTTGCCTCTGTCGACGAGCTCAAGGCCCGCATCCTCTACGACGCGAACACGACCCGCGCCTATTTCGAGGCGCAGACCCAGCACGCGTAAGGACATACAAAACCCGCGGCCCCGGTACTGAGTACCGGGGCCGCGGGTCTGCGTTTTCAGTTCATTGTGGGGCTGACAGCGCGGTCTTGGCCGGCCGGCGGCGGGATTTGCCGCGGCCGCGCTTGCGCGGCTGCGCCGCCTTGGCCTTGTAGAAGCTCTCCATGCTGTCTGTCGCCTGATAGGTCAGGCGTGTGGCGCTCCAGGTGCAGTCGTCCGCCTTGCGGAACTTCAGCCGCACGAGCAGTTTGCCGTCCGTCGGGCACTCGCCGAGCGCCATGTAGCGCTGGTCGCCCTGATTGACCCACTTGCTGTAGCGCACCTCGCCGCTGCACAGCGGGCAGCAGGGGGTGACAAAGGCGGCGTCGCCGAAGAGCTCGGACTTTGTGGCATAGGACTCCGAGGCAACATGCTCGATGGGGTCGGGACCGTTATTCTCACCGTGACGCTCCTTCGGCAGGCGGGTCGTGAGCTTCTGCGCGGCGTCATGGTAGTCGGCAAGACCCTTTTCCATGTTCAGGTGCGTGCACACGAGGGCTGTGTTGTACGCGTCGCCGAGCGCGTCATGCGCGATGCGCGTCTGCTCGATGGTGAAGTGCTCCATCGCGGTCGCAAGCGATTTCTGGTTGCGGTCGCCGTCGGTCTGGAGATTGTAGATGAGCTGGAGGTTGACCCAGCCCGCGATCCAGTCCCAGTCGAGATCGTGGATGATGATGTTCTGCTCGAGAATGCCCTGATCGTCGCAGCCCCAGGTGAGAAATGTCACATCGTCACCGCACCAGGCGCGAAACTGCGCCAGCGCTTCCGGGAAGCTCACACCGGCGGCCAGCCGCTCGCGGTCGAAGCCGGTGAGCTTTTTGACCTTGTAGTGCATACGCTTAAAATAAACGGGCTTGACGTCGATCTTGAATTCTTCGCCGGGGGTCATGTCCTCGTTGAGCTTCACCGCGCCGATCTCGATGATCTCGCCGCGCAGGTGAATGGGCAGCTTGTTGAATACGGAGGATTTGGAACTCATCGCCTGATTCCATTCCAGATCCATCACGACATAATGCATGGCTCTTTTCCGTCCTTTCCTGTAACATTAGGAGTATAGCACACAATGGCGCAACTTTCACGCCCTTTTTTCGGGAAATCTATATTTGAATGCAAGTGCATAGTGTGATATAATCAAACAATACCGTCCTGAGACGGTTCTATGAGAAAACGAAGGGGGTATTCCCAATGAAAATTGCAGTTCTTTGCGGCGGCCTGAGCCCCGAGCGCAACGTCTCGATCTCGAGCGGCACGAAAATTGCCGGTGCGCTCCAGGAAAGCGGCCACCAGGTCGTGCTGCTGGATATGTTTTTCGGCCTTGAGGACTATAGCGGCGACATCGCCACGATCTTTGACAACCCGCCGGCCCTCGGCGGCACGCACATCGATGAGAGCGCGCCGGATCTGGAGAGCGTGCGCGCGCAGCGCAAGCTTAAGAGCCCGAGCCTGTTCGGTGAGCATGTGCTCGAGGTGTGCGCCATGGCGGACATCGTGTTTCTGGCCCTGCACGGCCGCACCGGCGAGGACGGCCGCGTGCAGGCAACGCTCGACCTGCTCGGCATCCCCTATACCGGCAGCGGCTACCTCGGCAGCGCCATCGCCATGGACAAGGACCTGACCAAGCGCGTTGTCGCGCCGCTCGGCGTCAAGACCCCGGCGTGGATGCTCGTCGAGAGCGACGGCATGGACATCGACGCCGTCTGCGCGCAGGCAAAGCTGCCCTGCGTCGTCAAGCCGGACGATTCCGGCTCGAGCATCGGCGTGTCCATCGCCAATGACGAGGCCGAGCTGCGCGCCGCGCTCGAAGCCGCCGCCCGCGAGGGCAGCCGCATCCTCATCGAGCAGTACATCCGCGGCCGCGAGGTGCAGATTGGCATTCTCGGCGACAAGGCCCTGCCCAGCATCGAGATCATCCCGGCCGAGGGCTTTTATGATTACCGCAACAAATATCAGCCCGGCGCAGCCAAAGAGATCACCCCGGCCGAGATCCCGGCCGAGACCGAGCAGCGCCTGGCCGATGCCGCGCTCACGGTGTTCCATGCGCTGAATCTGTCGGCCTATTCCCGCGCGGACTTCATCCTCGACGCGGAGGGTGAGCTCTGGTTCCTCGAGATCAACACCCTGCCCGGCATGACGCCCACCAGCCTCGTGCCGCAGGAGGCCGCCGCCGTCGGCATCAGCTACAGCGAGCTGTGCGAGCAGATCATCGCCGCCGCGCTGCACAAGTGAGCCGATGACGGGCTACTGTGTATCGGACATCGCCGCCATCACCGGCGGTGTGCTCTCGGGCGATGGGACAGCACCCGTGACCGGCGTCGTCATCGACAGCCGCGCCGTCACGCCCGGCGCGCTCTTTGCCGCCATCCCCGGCGAGCGGGTGGACGGGCACGACTACATCGGCAAGGCGTTCGATCTCGGCGCGGCCTGCTGCCTTGCGCAGCGCGTCCCGGCGGGGGAGACCCGCCCGGTCATCTGCGTGCCGGACACGGCCGCCGCACTCGAGACACTTGCGCGCGCCTACCGCGCCCGCTTTGCCATCCCGGTCCTCGGCGTGACCGGCAGCGTCGGCAAGACGACGGCCAAGGAAATGGTCGCGTCCGTGCTCTCGCAGCGCTGGAACACGCTGAAAACCGAGAAGAACTTCAACAATCAGCTCGGTGTGCCGCTTACGCTCTTCCGGCTCGGGCCGGAGCATGAGGCCGCGGTCGTCGAGATGGGCGTGTCGCACTTCGGCGACATGGCGCCGCTGGCCGCCATGGTGCAGCCGACGGCCATGCTCTTTACGATCATCGGCCACGCGCATTTGGAGTTTCTGCGCGACCGCCGCGGCGTCCTGCAGGAAAAGACCTCCGTGCTCGATACCATGCCGGACGACACCGTCGCCTTCTGCAACGGGGACGACGACCTGCTGCGCGCCATGACATGCCGCCAGCGCAAGGTGACGTTCGGCCTCTCGGCCGGCTGCGACGTGCGCGCAGTCGATGTGCGCGACCTCGGCGATGAGGGCAGCACCTGCACGATCACCGCGGGCACGCGGCGCATCCCGGTGCGCATCTCTGCCTACGGGCAGCATATGGTCTATGCGGCGCTCGAGAGTGCGGCTGTCGGCATCGAATACGGCCTGACGGATGCCGAGATCATCCGCGGCATCGCGGCCTATCAGCCGGTCGGCAGCCGCGCGCGCGTCGTGCGCACGGCGCGCTATACGGTCATTGACGACTGCTATAACGCCAATCCCGATTCCACGGCGGCGGCGCTGCGCTCCATGGCGACGCTTCCGGCCGGCCGCCGTGTGGCCATCCTCGGCAACATGGGCGAGCTCGGCGCCAACGCCGCGGCCCTGCACCGCGAGACCGGCGTCTGCGCGGCCGAAGCCGGCGTGTCGCTCGTCATCACCTGCGGGGAGCTGGCGAAACATATCGCCGCCGGCGCCGCTGCGGCGGACTCTGCTATTGTGACCGCGTCGTTTGACACGCTCGATGCGCTGCTCCCGGCACTGCCGCAGCTGCTGCAGACGGGCGACTGCGTGCTCGTCAAAGCATCGCACAGCATGCAGTTTGAGCGCGTCGTTCAGGCGCTGACACAGGCATAAATTGCTGACACAGGCGTAAACTACAGTAGATTTCCAGCCGGGCGGGGCAGTGCTCCGCCCGGTATTTTTGTGCTTCGTCGATTTGACAAAAACGTAACGTTAAAAATAAGACGGCTTTGTTAAAAAAGTAGAAATGCAAAAAAGGGCTTTTCAAACGGGTTGAAAAGCGCTACAATGCAGTTGATAAGAAAATAACAAAGTTCGACAAGCTTCGTTCCGATTCGCCGCAGCGGCTGTTGCCGCCTGTGTGGGAAGTGTGGAAAGCGGAACGCAAACAGATAAAAAACAAACAACACTTTTGATTTCTTAAAGGAGGAATCTGTCATGGCAAAGACCAAGATCGCAGTTTTGTGGGGCCTGCTCATCGCAATGATGGTCGCCTGCGCGGGCATTTACGCCGCGCTCAAAGCGCGCGAGATCAACCCCTACATAGGCAGCACCGGCACGTATGTGGAGACGGTGCAGCCGAATGGTGAGGCGTCCGCCGTCGTCGCGGATAACGTGGTCACGGTCAATGACTGAGTCCTGACAGGCGCGCGGTTCGCCGCCTGTCGAAGAACGCACATACAAGCGCGCCGGGTGAAGCTTTGCTTCACCCGGCAAGCTTTTTCAGCCCAATATCCGGAAACAGCTTTTTTCCAACCGGAATATGGTATTCTAACGATAAGAATGGAGGGAACAAGTTTACATAACGCGATTTTGGGAGGGAATGACCATGTCGAAAACAAGCAGGATCATCCTCTGGTGCGTGCTGATCGCGGTGCTGGCGATGTGCATTGTGCTGTACGCTGCTGCGAAGCGGCCTGCGGCGGACACAACGTATCGCGACGCCGGAAAGACGTATGCCGAGTCCCTGCAGCCCGGCGATGAGACGCCGGTCATCACGGGCAGGGACTTCACGATCACGGCGCACACGTTTGAAAACATGTGCACGCAGAACCGTGCCTCCGGCATGACGGAGACGGAAGCCACGCAGTACACGCTCGTGCGCTATATCGTGACGCGCGCGCTGTACGATCAGGCGGTCGCTGAGGGCTATGCGGCCGCGGACGCCGCCGTGCAGCAGGACATTGACGACACGCGCGCCGCCGCGCAGACGGCGGACAACCGCGAGGCTTATGAGCAGTTCATCGCCGGCACCGGCATGACGGAGGACGCCTACTGGGCCTCGATGTTCGAGACGCGCAAGCTTATGCTCACGCTAGAGAATTATACGCAGGCGCAGAAGGCCGCCTTCCTCGCGGCGGGGCACGCGCCGGACGAGACAGATGCGTGGCATGACTTCTGCTATACGCTCACCAAGGCAGCCGTGGACGCACAGAACATCACGCTCGCCGCGCCGTACAGCTGGACGCTCACGCGCGAGAATTATAATGATACCGGCACGTGGCCGGAGCTGACACAGAGCACCGGCACGCCCGGATAAAGCAGTTCCCCGCATCTTCGGATGCGGGGAAACGTTTATGTAGGCTAAAAGAGATATTTGATGAGCAGCAGCAGCACCAGCCCTGGGAACCCGGCCACGCCGATGACCAGCGCGTTGATCCAGTTGAGACCGAGTGTGATGCCGATGGCGCTGCCGAAAAAGTTGAGCAGAAACAGCGCCGCGAAGCCGATGGCCGTATTGAGCAGCAGCTTCAGGATCCAGCGGATCGGCCTTCGGAACAGCCGGATGACCAGCCAGACGAGAAACACGGCCGCGATCACGACCAGAATGTCCGTAAGTGTTTGTGACATAAGAAACCATCCTATTGTGTCAGATTTTTCAGATCGTGCACGGCGCAGTTATACTTTGCGCGCAGCGCATTGATCTCGTAGATGCACGCCTCCATCAGCAGGGGATCGGTGACGTTGTCAAACTCGTTGTAGGCCTGTTCGAGCTCGCGGCGCACGCCGAGCATCTCTGCGCGCACACGCTGCACTTCCGCGCGGTGCGCCCGCTGCTGCTTTCTCTGACTGGACATGGAAAAGCCTCCGTTCGCTTTTCTGTATATTCTATGTCAGCGGCGGCGGTTTTAGTCAGAGCGCAGCGAAATTTTCCAGGCATAGCGGCGCGTGCTGCGCGCATACTGTGTTCGGACAACATATCCGACGCGCGCTGCAGCGAAGCAAACCCGCGGAGGCCGCCCGGCACACAGGCCGCGGCGCAGCATCCGATTCCTGCAAGAGCTTTGCAGGCGGCTGTATCCAGCGCGGGAACGACCCGCTCCGGACCACCGGAACGCCGTTCGGCACGGATTGCGTCAAGTGCCGGAGCGGCAGGGGACAGCCCCAAAGGTTCCGGGGCGGCGGGGAGCGCATTTTTCGCGTTCCCCGTCTATTTTTTGGAATTCCTTGCATTTCCGGCCTTGATACGCTATACTAGATTAGTTAAGGTATGAAACGAAATGCTACCACATCTTGTGATATGAGAGGGATCCAACGACATGGCAAAGGCCCCAACGACAACCTACGGCAATGACAGCATCTCGATGCTCAAGGGCGCGGAGCGCGTGCGCAAACGCCCGAGCGTCATCTTCGGCTCCGACGGGCTGGAGGGCTGCGAGCACGCAGTGTTTGAAATTCTCTCGAACGCGATCGACGAGGCGCGCGAGGGATTCGGCAATATTATAACCGTTACGCGCTACGAAGACAAGTCCATTGAGGTGGAGGATTTCGGGCGCGGCTGTCCGGTGGACTGGAACGAGAAGGAGCAGCGCTACAACTGGGAGCTGATCTTCTGCGAAATGTACGCCGGCGGCAAGTACAAAAACAACGAGGGCGAAAACTACGAGTACTCGCTCGGCCTCAACGGCCTCGGCGCGTGCGCCACGCAGTACGCCTCGGAATACATGGATGTGACCATCTGGCGCGACGGGAAAAAGTACACCCTGCACTTTCGCCACGGCGAGGTCGCCGGCGGGCTGGAGAGCGCCCCGGCCGACCGCAAAAAGACCGGCACGACCATCCGCTGGCGGCCGGATCTGGAGGTGTTCACGGACATCGACGTGCCCGAGAGCTATTTCCAGGACGTGCTGCACCGGCAGGCAGTCGTGAACAAGGGCGTGACGTTTCGACTGCGCGTGCAGCGCGGCAGCACGTTCGAGACGACGGACTACTGCTATGCCGACGGTATCCTTGACTATGTCAAGGAGCTCGCCGGGGAGGACGCGCTGACCGTCCCGACCTTCATCGAGACCGAGCGCCGCGGCCGCGACCGCGCGGACAAGCCGGAGTATAAGGTGAAGATCTCGGCGGCGTTCTGCTTCTCCAACCGCGTCAATGACATTGAGTACTACCACAACTCGTCCTGGCTGGAGTACGGCGGCGCGCCGGAAAAGGCGGCCAAGAGCGCCTTTACCTCCGCCATCGACGCCTACATCAAGCAGCAGGGCAAGTACCAGAAGAGCGAGAGCAAGATCAGCTTTCAGGACGTGCAGGACTGCCTAATCCTCGTCACAAACTGTTTTTCGACCATCACGTCCTACGAAAACCAGACGAAAAAGGCCATCACGAACAAGTTCATCCAGGAGGCCATGACGGAGTTTTTCCGCGCCCAGCTCGAGATCTATTTCATCGAGCACAAGACCGAGGCCGACCGCGTCATGGAGCAGGTGCTCATCAACAAGCGCAGCCGTGAGACGGCGGAAAAAGCGCGCCTGAACATCAAGAAAAAGCTCACCGGCAATGTCGACCTCGCCAACCGCGTGCAGAAGTTCGTCGACTGCCGCTCGAAGGACGTCTCGCGCCGCGAGATCTACATCGTGGAGGGCGACTCCGCCCTCGGCGCCTGCAAACTCTCGCGCGACGCGGAGTTCCAGGGCATCATGCCCGTGCGCGGCAAGATTCTCAACTGCCTGAAGGCGGATTATGCGCGCATTTTCAAGAGCGATATCATCACCGACCTCATGCGCGTGCTTGGCTGCGGCGTGGAGGTGCAGAGCAAGCAGGCCAAGGACCTCTCGGCGTTCAACCTCGAGAATCTGCGCTGGAACAAGGTCATCATCTGCACCGATGCCGACGTGGACGGCTTCCAGATCCGCACGCTCATCCTCACCATGCTCTACCGCCTCGCGCCGACGCTTATCCGCGAGGGCTATGTGTACATTGCCGAGTCGCCCCTGTATGAGATCGTGAGCAAGGGCAAGACCTACTTTGCCTATTCCGACCGCGAGAAGGCGGCCATCGTCGACAGCCTCGGCGGCGCGAAGGCGGACATCAGCCGCTCGAAAGGTCTCGGCGAGAACGACCCCGAGATGATGTGGCTCACGACCATGAACCCCGACACGCGCAAGCTCATCCGCGTCATGCCGGAGGACGTCGAGCGCACGGCGCAGGTGTTTGACCTGCTCCTGGGCGACAATCTCGCCGGACGCAAGGCGCACATTGCCGAGTGCGGCAGCCAGTTTCTCGATCTGGCCGATATTTCCTGAGAAAAACCTGCGTAAAGGAACGGTAACGTTATGCCGAGAAAAAAAGCACCGGAAATCAAGAAAACCATCGACCCCAACGTCGTCGGGCTCAAGGCGGAGGTCATCTCCCAGCCCATCACCGAGACGCTGGAGCAAAACTATATGCCGTATGCGATGAGCGTCATCGTCTCGCGCGCGATCCCGGAGATCGACGGCTTCAAGCCCAGCCACCGCAAGCTGCTGTACACAATGTACAAGATGAATCTGCTCACGGGCGGACGCACAAAGTCGGCCAACATCGTCGGCCAGACCATGCGCCTCAACCCGCACGGCGACGCCGCGATCTATGAGACCATGGTCCGCCTGTCGAAGGGCTACGGCGCGCTGCTGACGCCGTTTGTGGACTCGAAGGGCAACTTCGGCAAGGTGTTTTCGCGCGACATGTCCTACGCCGCCTCGCGTTACACGGAGGCGAAGCTCGCGCCCATCTGCGCCGAGCTCTTCAGCGACATTGACAGCGACACCGTCGATTTTGTCGATAACTACGACGGCTCCATGAAAGAGCCGGCCCTGCTGCCGACGCGCTTCCCGAACGTGCTCGTGTCGGCAAACCTCGGCATCGCCGTCGGCATGGCCAGCCAGATCTGCGGCTTCAACCTCGAGGAGGTCTGCCGCACGACGATCGCCTACCTCGAGGACCCGAACCATGACCTGCTCTCGACGCTCCCGGCGCCGGATTTTCCGACCGGCGGCGAGATCCTGTACGACCGCGACGAGATGGCCCAGATCTACCGCACCGGCCGCGGCAGCGTGAAGGTGCGCGCCCGCTGGCGGCACCTGCCGAAGGAAAACATCATCGAGATCTATGAGATCCCGTATTCCACGACCGTCGAGGCCGTCATTGACAAGGTGGCCGAGCTCGTCAAGGCGGGCAAGCTGCGCGAGGTGGCCGATATGCGCGACGAGACCGACCTCAGCGGTCTGAAGCTCGCCATCGACCTCAAGCGCGGCGCGGACCCCGAGCAGGTCATGCAGAAGCTCTTCCGCCTCACGCCGCTGTGCGACAGCTTTGCCTGCAACTTCAACATCCTCATTGCCGGCAACCCGCGCGTGATGGGCGTGGGCGAAATTCTCGACGAGTGGATCGCCTGGCGCATGGAGTGCATCCGCCGGCGCGTGTTCTTCGACCTGCAGAAAAAGCGCGCCAAGCTCCACCTGCTGCAGGGCCTCGGCAAGATCCTGCTCGACATTGACCGCGCCATCGCCATCATCCGCAATACCGAGCGCGAGGCCGACGTTGTGCCGAACCTCATGGCGGGCTTCGACCTCGACGAGGTGCAGGCAAACTTCGTGGCCGAGATCAAGCTGCGCAACATCAACCGTGAGTACATCCTCAAGCGCACGGCCGAGACCGATGCGCTGGAAAAAGACATTGCCGACCTCGAGGCGACGCTCGAGAGCAAGCGCCGCATCCGCGGCATCATCGTTCGCGAGCTTAAGGAGATCATCCGCAAGTACCCGTCGCCGCGGCGCACGGGCATCGTCGCGGCGGAGTCCGTCGCGCAGATGCCGGCCGAGGACCTCGTGCCGGATTATCCGGTGCAGCTGTTCCTCTCGCGCGAGGGCTACTTCAAGAAGATCACGCCGCAGTCGCTGCGCATGAGCGGCGAGCAGAAGTATAAGGACGGCGACGAGCTGAGCCAGAGCTTCGGTGCGACGAACCGCGGGGAACTTCTCATCTTCACCGACCGTCAACAGGTGTATAAGGCCAAGCTCTGCGACTTTGCGGACACGAAAGCGTCCGTGCTCGGCGTGTACCTGCCGACGGTGCTGTCCATGGACGATGATGAGCACGTCCTGTGCATGGTCGACCCCGGCGATTACCGCGGCGAGCTGCTGCTGGCGTTTGAAAACGGCAAGGCCGCGCGCATCCCCATGTCGGCGTATGAGACCAAGACGAACCGCCGCCGCCTGACCGGCGCGTACTCGGACAAGAGCTCGCTCGTGGCCGTGCTGCCGCTGTACGCGGGCAGCGAGGTCGTGCTCTTCGCGTCCGACGGGCGCGCGCTGCTCTTCCCGCCGGAGGCCGTGTCACTCAAGGCCTCGCGCACGACGCAGGGCGTCGCCGTCATGGCGCTGAAGAAAAAGGCCGTCGTCACGCAGGCGAAGTTTGCGCCCGATACGCTCATCCGCAACCATGCGCGCTACCGCGCCAGGAGCCTGCCGGCCGCCGGTGCGCTGCTGCGCGAGGACGACCGCGGCGAGGAGCAGATGAGCCTGATCTGAGGAGAGAGATATGGATCTGCATCGTTTTTCCGCTTTTGATTACATGAAGCTGGTCGTCGGCTCGGCGCTCGTGGCTGCGGCGTTCCAGTTCTTCACGTTCCCGAACAGCATCGTCTCAGGCGGCGTGACCGGCATCGCCCAGATCATCCGCCTGCTGACCGGAATCCCTGTCGGCGTGCTGTCGATTCTGATTAACATCCCCATTTTCTACCTCGGCTGGCGGCACCGCCTCGGCACGCGCCGGCTCATTCTGGCGCTGTGCGTCATGGCGCTCATCTCCGTGCTCATCGACGCGCTCGCGCTGACCGGCCTCGTCGTGACGGACGAGCCGATGCTCGGCGCGGTCTACGGCGGCGTGCTCAACGGCGCGGGCTACGGCCTGATCTATACCACCGGCACGACCGGCGGCGGCACGGACATTGTGGCCAAGATGCTGCGCCGGCGCTATCCGTACATCAACTTCGGCACGCTGCTGTTCGGCATGAACGTTGTCGTCGTGCTGACGTTTGCCTTCCTGTTCAAGAAGTACGACAGCTGCATGTACACCATGATCGAGATGTTCATCAGCTCGAAGGTCGTCAACCTCGTGCTCTACGGCCCCGGCGTGTCGGAGGTGTGCTATATCATCACCAACAACGTCGGCGCCATCAAGAGCGCCATCACCTGCACGATGGGCCGCGGCGTCACGCTGCTGCGCGGCGAGGGCGCGTGGTCCGGCAAGGAGATGCAGGTCATCCTCTGCGTGGTCAAGCGGCCGGAGATCGCCCAGCTGCGCGAGGTCGTGCGCTCGGTGGATGAGCACGCATTTGTCATCGTGTCCGAGGCCAAGGAAGTGTTTGGCCGCGGCTTTGGAAACATCTACGGCGACGATTGAAAGGAGCGGGGTATGCACAAACGCTGCATCACCGGCATCCTGCTGGCGGCACTGCTGGTGTCGCTGTGCGGATGCACGTCCGTGTTTGACAAGGAATATCTGTCGGTGCGCCCGTATGAGGAGCCGTCGAACCTCCTGACGGACGCCGACACGACGCAGATCCGCAACTATGCGGGTCTCATGCGTGCGCTCAACACCATGGCGGCGCAGTATGAGCGCTCGTTCGTGCTGGCCTTCGGCGACTATGACGGCATCATTGCCGACGATCTGGCCGCCGCCTGCGAGGAGCTGCGCACCGGCACCGCCATCGGCGCGTACTGCATCGAGAGCGTCAGCTACGAGACCGAGCAGGTGATTGCCTACTGTGAGGCGAGCATCACCATCACCTACAACCGGCCGGAGAACGAGGTGCGCTCCATCTACAGCGCCCAGACGCAAAAGAGCATCCTCGACTGCGTGGTCGATGCGCTCGACCGGCAGCGCACGCAGTTTGCCATCCAGATCAGCACCAGTACGCTGGAGCCGGACGACGTGACGGCGCTCGTGCGCTCGGCGTGTCTGAATCAGCCGCAGCTCGTGGTGAACTTCCCGGTCATCCGTGTGGAGGTCTACAGCGGCGGCAGCAGCCAGAAGATCTTCAGTGTCACGCTGCAGTATGGCGCCAAGGAATCCACGGTCAACGACCGCCGCACGCAGCTCGACGGCCGCGTGCGCACGCTCACATCCACGCTCACGGCGGGCGAGCAGGAGACGCCCCTGCAGGCGGCACTCATCGTCATGCGCGCCTGTGAGCAGCGGATAACGACCGTGAGCACGGCGTATGATGCGCTCGTGAGCGGCGCGGCCGACAGTTATGGCCTGGCCATGGCCTACAAGGCGGTCTGCGACGCGCTGAATATCCCGTGCCAGGTCGTCAGCGGCCGCTTTCAGGGGGCGGAGCGCTGCTGGAATGTCGTGCAGGTCGGCGGAAATTACTATCATCTCGACCTGTCCATGCAGTCGGAAACGCTGTGGCTGCGCAGTGATGAGAGCGTGCGCAGCACCTACCAGTGGGACTCGGAGGACTGCCCGTCGTGCACGGCGCAGTCGTTCATCTGGCGCGAGGGGCAGAAGCTGCAGTTGCCGGATACGTAAAAAAAGATCAAAAAAGGCTTGACAAGTCGACGTTTTGTGGTAAAATAACGCTTGCATTCACGAAATGCGGGCATAGCTCATTTGGCAGAGCGCCACCTTGCCAAGGTGGAGGTAGCGAGTTCGAATCTCGTTGCCCGCTCCAGATTGAGAACCACACACAGCAAAAACACCGCACGCAGTGCGGTGTTTTTGCTGTGCTTTGCTGCGCTCAGCAGCGCGTTTTGGTCAGAGACAGAGACAGAAAACACGATTGCAGAATAAGGAGGAACCCTACATGAACGCAGATGTTGTCATTGTCGGCGCGGGCCCTGCCGGTATCTTCACGGCGCTGGAGTTGCTGCGCCGCGGCTCCCCGGAAAAAATCGTCATGATCGAGCAGGGGCAGGCCATTGAAAACCGCCGCTGCCCGAAGGCCAAGACCGGCCAGTGCATGAACTGCAAGCCGTATTGCCACATCACGACCGGCTTTTCCGGCGCGGGCGCATTCTCGGACGGCAAGCTCTCGCTGTGCAGCGACGTCGGCGGCGATCTGCCCACGCTCGTCGGCGAGCGGCAGGCGCAGGAGATCATCAACTACGCCGACAGTATTTACCTCGAGTTCGGCGCCGACGAGCACGTCGAGGGCCTTGAGAATACGGAGGAGGTCAAGCGCATCCGCACGCGCGCCATCCGCGCGGGCCTGCGTCTGGTCGACTGCCCGATCCGCCACCTCGGTACCGAGAAGGCGCACGAGGTCTACCTCGGCATTGAGAATTACCTGCGCGACCACGGCGTGGAGATGCTCTTCGGCTGCACGTGCGAGGACGTCATCATGCGTGACGGGCGCTGCTGCGGCGTCGTGGCGCACGACGGGCATCAGGACTATACTATCGAGGCCAGGCACACCGTCATCGCCACCGGCCGCCGCGGCGCCGACTGGCTGGAGAAGGTCTGCCTTGAGCACGGCGTGGAGCACAAGCCCGGCACGGTCGACATCGGCGTGCGCGTCGAGGTGCGCAACGAGGTTATGGAATCCGTCAACCGCGTGCTGTATGAGTCCAAGCTCATCGGCTACCCGGCCCCGTTCAAAAACAAGGTGCGCACGTTCTGCCAGAACCCCGGCGGCTTCGTGTCGCAGGAGAACTATGACAACGACCTTGCCGTTGTCAACGGTCACGCATATAAGGAGCTCAAGTCGCCCAACACGAACGTGGCCATCCTCTGCTCGCACAACTTTTCCGTGCCGTTCAACCAACCGATCGCCTACGCGCAGAAGGTCGGCGAGCTGACGAACATGCTCGGCGCGGGCCACATCATGGTGCAGCGCTTCGGCGATATTCTTGACGGCAAGCGTACCTGGCAGAAGGAGCTCGCGCAGTCGAACGTCCGCCCCACGCTGCCGGATGCTGTCGCGGGCGATATCACGTCCGCCATGCCGTACCGCGCCATGCTCAATATCATCAACTTCATCAAGGCCATGGACGAGGTCGTGCCCGGCTTTGCCGCCTACGAGACGCTGCTGTACTCTCCGGAGCTGAAGTTCTACAGCAACCGCATCGCCATGGACGAAGACCTGAACACGAACGTGCCCGGCCTGCACTGCCTGGGCGATTCCTCCGGCTGGACGCGCGGCCTGATGATGGCCTCGGCCATGGGCGTGCTCATGGGCCGTAAGCTTGCCGGGATGCTCTGAGCCGCGGCGGGGAGCTTTGTCAGCTTTTACACAAAATACTTGACAAATTTCCGCAATTCGGTACTATTAAAGGGATGGAAAACGGATATATCCGCCCCCGGCGGAGGGAAGGAATCGTTTATGGATGGACTGAAAAAAGCATATTACCGTACTTACCAGCAGGTGTTTGACATTGGCATGCGCTGCCTGCACTGGCGCAAGCCGATCGTGATCTCCGGCGCCGGCTGCATCCGGCAGGTCCCGGACGTGCTGAGCAAGAGCGGCGTGACGAAGGTCATGGTCGTCACCGGCTCGCACGTGGTCAAGTCGCTCGGGCCAAAGCTGTTTGCCGCGCTCGAGGACGCCGGCATGCCTTACGAAGTGTTCAGCGAGGTCGAAGCCAACCCCTCGGTGAACACGGTCGAGAAGATCCGCGCGCAGTACACGGAGACCGGCTGCAGCGGCTTTGTCGCCCTCGGCGGCGGCAGCCCGATGGACGCGACCAAAGGCGCGGCCGCCCGCGTTGCCTGCCCGAAAAAGAGCTGCGACGATATGGCCGGTGTCATGCGCGTCGGCAAGACCGTGCCGCCCATCGTCGCCATCCCGACGACGTCGGGCACCGGCAGCGAGACGACGATCGCTGCCGTCATCACCGACAGTGAGACGCACCACAAGTACGCGCTCATGGACCTCAAGCTCATGCCGCTGTACGCCATTCTGGACCCGGAACTGACCGTCGGCCTGCCGCCGCGCACGACTGCGACCACCGGCATGGACGCGCTCACGCACGCGATCGAGGCGTACATCAGCTGGACATACAACACCAAGGAGAGCCTGCGCCTCGCCGAAGAGGCCGTCAAGCTCATCTTCGATAACCTCGAGCAGGCGTATCAGCACGGCGAGGATCTCAAGGTGCGCGAGAACATGATGATCGCCGCCTTCAAGGCAGGCTTTGCCTTCTCCCGCGCCGGTGTCGGCAATGTGCACGCCATCGCGCACACGCTCGGCGGCCTGTACAACACGCCGCACGGTTTGGCCAACGCGGTCATTCTGCCGATCGTTCTTGAGGACTACGGCGAGGCCGTGTATCCGAAGCTCGCGCGCCTGTGCGAGATTGCCGGCGTCAAGACCGACGGTACGGACGCCGAGAAGGCGCAGGCCTTCATCGCGGAGATCTATGCCATGAACGCGCGCATGGGCATCCCGAAGGGCTTTGACTTCATCAAAGAAGAGGACATTCCGCAGATCATCACCTGGGCGCTGGCCGAGGCCAACCCGAACTATCCGGTGCCGGTCGTGTACAACGCCGCGCGCTGCCGCAAGGTCATCGATACCATTCGCGCCAAGGCTGCGGAGAACCCGCCCGCCGAGGCATAAGAACAAAAAAGCCCGCTTCGCACGGCCGTGCGAAGCGGGCTTTCTTGTCCGGCAGGCTCATGCGGCCTGCCGCTCTTTTTTGCTGCCGATGCCGCCGTGGAGTACAAAGCGGCAGAAGCGGTTGTCCGGGTGCGCCGACACGATGCGGTAGATCAGCAGCGTGATCGCATAGGCGATCGTGGCGGCGATCAGCCCCACGATCATGCCGCCGAGCACGTCGGACGGGTAGTGCGCCATGAGGTAGTTGCGCGCAACGCCCATGGCCAGCACAAACAGGTAGGCCCACCAGCGTGCGGGCTTTTTGCCCGCGAGCACAAGCGCGGTCACGCCGGCCATCGCGGCCGTCACATGGCCGGAGGGGAAGGAGTACTCGCTCTCGGCATACGCGCCGGCGGCCTGCCACCAGGTGCGGAAGGGCTCCACTGTCAGCGGGCGCGGCCGGGCGACGAAGTCCTTGAGCCAGAAGTTTGTGATGAGCGCGCCGCAGCACACGGCGCCGAACATGCAGATGCCCACCCTGCGCGTTTTCGGAAACAGCATCAGCACGATGCCGAGCACGAGAAAGAGGATGCCCTTCTCGCCCAGCAGCGTGATGGCCCGGCACAGCGGCGTGAAGAAGCCGCCCGCCGCCCCGGCCAGGTTGTGCAGTGCCTGCAGAATGGCGTAGTCATAGCCCGCAAAGGCCGTGTTGAGCCACTGCGCGATCGCAGTCAGTTCCATAAAGGATCACCGTCCAGATACAAAGGATATCTATAGAAAAGACGAAAAGGTTCGCCGGAATGTAAAATGTATTTAAAATCTTTGTAAAGCGACTTTGCTATCTTACACCTCGCGCATGTGTTTTGCAACCGGCAACGCCGGCATGGACCCTTAAAATTTTGGATGAACGTTTTTCAATGAAAACGAAAATGGAACGTTTTCTGTGTTTTGGGCAGGATATCCGGCCGGAGGACTTGACTTTGCGGGCAAAAATCAATATGCTGGTAAATGAAAATTTTCATATCAGAATAGGAGCGATGTTTGCATGATTCTCGATTGCAGCAAATATGTCGGCCCGTGCCGCTGCGGCCGCGAGCACACACTGGAGACGAAGAAGGTCGTCGTGGAATATCACGCGCTCGACAAGTTCGACCAGTACATGGACGAGGTCGGCCTGACCGGCAAGCGCGCCGTCATTTACGATACGAACACCTACAATCTCCCGACGCTCAAGCATGTGCGCGCCGATCAGGAGATCGTCCTCAACGCCGAGGGCCTGCACTCCGAAAAGGGCATGATCGAGGACATGATGCGCCAGCTCGACCATCCGGACGTCATCGTTGCGGTCGGCTCCGGCACGATCATGGACTTCGGCCGCTACCCGGCCTACCATCTCGGCATCCCGTTCGTCGCGGTGCCGACGCTGGCGAGCTCCGACGGCTTCACGGCCAATATCTGCTCGATCATCATCGACGGACAGAAAAAGTCCATCCCCATGCAGGCGGCGGCGCTCGTCGTCTGTGACCTGAACGTCGTCTCCGGCGCGCCCCTGTGGCTGACCGTGAGCGGCATTTCGGACATTCTGGCCAAGTACATCTCGCTGGCGGACTGGAAGATCGCGCACCTTGTCTCGGGCGAGTATTACTGCCCGATGGTCGCTGACCTCGCGCAGGAGGCGCTGACCATCATGCGCAAAGCGGCTGACGACATGGCAGCCGGCGGCGCGCCGGACTTCGAGGCCATGACCATGGCGCAGATGATCTCCGGCCTGACCATGCAGCTGCTCAACCACTCCCGCGCAGCCTCCGGCGCCGAGCATCTGATGGCGCACCTGGTGGAGATGAAGCCGCCGCGGTTTGAATCCGCGCACGGCATGCACGGCCAGTGCGTCGGCGTGGGCACGTACCTGTGCGCGAAGGAGTATCACTACCTCGCCTCGCTCCCGACACCGAAGGCCAAGCCCTTCGAGCCGCTGACCCGCGCGTGGGTGGACGAGAAGTTCGGCCCCCTTGCCGACGGCATCATGAAGGAGAACGAAAACGATGTGCTCGGCACGTTCGACCCGCAGAACATTGTCGACCACTGGGATGAGATCCGTGCCATCATCGCCGAGATCCCCTCGGCTGAGGAGCTGGCCGCGCTGTGTGAGAAGCTCGGCGCGTTCTACAAGCCCGAGCAGATCGGCATCGACCCGGCCCTGTCGGAGGACATGCTCAGCGTTTCGGCGGCCATCCGCAACCGCCTGACGCTCATCCGCATGCGCCGCGTGCTCGATTTCGGCGAATAATTGCAGACATGTGTGCGCCCGGAAGCAGTCGCTTCCGGGCGTTTTCTGCTTGTGAAACGGGGCGTATGGTGGTATAATATTCTGATTTGATTTTTCGCGAAAGGAGGCCGTTTTGTGCCGGATTTTGAAGTCATTTCGCCCTATGCGCCGTCGGGCGACCAGCCCGAGGCGATCGACACGCTCGTGCAGGGGCTGGAAAACGGCATCGACGAGCAGGTGCTGCTCGGCGTGACCGGCTCCGGCAAGACGTACACGATGGCCAAGGTCATCGAGCGTGTGCAGCGGCCGACGCTCGTGCTCGCGCACAACAAAATTCTCGCGGCGCAGCTGTGCAGCGAGTTCAAGGAGTTTTTCCCGAACAACGCCGTGGAGTATTTCGTCTCGTACTACGACTACTACCAGCCGGAGGCGTACATCCCGCACACGGACACGTTCATCGAAAAGGACGCCTCCATCAACGATGAGATCGAGCGCCTGCGCCACTCGGCCACGTCGAGCCTGTTTGAGCGGCGGGACGTGATCGTCGTCTCGTCCGTGTCGTGCATTTACGGCCTCGGCGACCCGATCGACTATGCCAACATGGTCATCTCCCTGCGTACCGGCCAGCAGCGCGACCCGGAGGAGCTCATGCGCAAGCTCATTGACATCCGCTATGAGCGCAACGACATTGCCTTCGAGCGCAACATGTTCCGCGTCCGCGGCGACACGATCGACATTTTTCCGGCCTATTCCGCCGACCACGCCGTGCGCGTGGAGTTCTTCGGCGATGAGATCGACCGCATTTCGGACATCAACGTCGTCACCGGCGCGCCCATCCGCACGCTCAGCCACGTGGCGATCTATCCCGCGTCGCACTACGTCACGACGCACGAGAAAATGGAGCGCGCCATCGGCGAGATCCGCGCCGAGTGCGATGCGCGCGTGAAAACCTTCGAGCAGCAGGGCAAGCTCCTCGAGGCACAGCGCATCCGCCAGCGCACGGACTATGACATTGAGATGATGCAGGAGCTCGGCTACTGCTCCGGCATCGAGAACTATTCGCGCATCATCAGCGGCCGCGCTCCCGGCAGCGCGCCGATGACGCTGCTGGACTATTTTCCGAAGGACTTTCTGCTCTTTGTCGACGAGAGCCACGTCACGCTGCCGCAGGTGCGCGCCATGTACCGCGGCGACCGCGCGCGCAAGGATTCGCTCGTCGAGTACGGCTTCCGCCTGCCGAGTGCGTATGACAACCGCCCGCTGAAGTTTGAGGAGTTTGAGCAGCGGGTGAACCAGGCCATTTACGTCTCGGCCACGCCGGGCGACTATGAGCGCGAGCACGCGGGCCAGATCGCCGAGCAGATCATCCGCCCGACCGGCCTGCTCGACCCGCAGATCTTCGTGCGGCCCATCGAGGGGCAGATCGACGACCTCATCGGCGAGATCAACGCGCGCATCGCCAAAAACGAGCGCACGCTCGTGACCACGCTCACGAAGAAAATGGCCGAGGACCTTTCGGCCTACCTCACGAACGCGGGCATCCGCTGCCGGTATCTGCACCACGACATCGGCGCGATCGAGCGCATGGAGATCATCCGCGACCTGCGCACCGGCGCGTTTGACGTGCTCGTCGGCATCAACCTCCTGCGCGAGGGACTGGACCTGCCGGAGGTGTCGCTCGTGGCGATCCTCGACGCGGACAAAGAGGGCTTTCTGCGCAGCGAGACGAGTCTCATCCAGACGATCGGCCGCGCGGCGCGCAACGCCGAGGGCACGGTCATCATGTATGCCGACAAGGAGACGGCCGCCATGCACGCGGCCATCATGGAGACCAACCGCCGCCGCGCCAAGCAGGCGGCCTACAATAAAGCGCACGGCATCGTGCCGAAGACGATCGTCAAGAGCGTGCGCGAGCTGCTCGAAATTTCGAGCGACGTCGAGGCACCCAAGCGTGCTGACGGCGTGAAGATGACGGAGGCCGAGCGCCGGGCCGAGATCGCGCGGCTCGAGGCCCAGATGAAGAAGGCGGCCGAAATGCTCGAGTACGAATACGCCGCCGTGCTGCGCGACCGGCTCATTGAACTGCGCGGCCAGTGACGCGCAAGGAGGACACCCGAATGAAACTCATGATTCTCGACGGCAACAGCATCGTCAACCGCGCCTTTTACGGCATCCGCATGCTCAATGCGCCCGACGGCACGCCGACGAACGCGGTCTACGGCTTTCTGACCATTTTCCAGCGCATCCTCGAGCTCGAGCAGCCGCAGGCGGTGTGCGTGGCGTTCGACGTGCACGCGCCGACGTTCCGCCACGAGCAGTACGCACTCTATAAGGCCCAGCGCAAGCCCATGCCGGAGGAGCTCGTCGTGCAGATGCCGCTGCTCAAGCAGACGCTCGACTACATGGGCATCCGGCGGCTGGAGCTGGCCGGGTGGGAGGCGGACGACCTGCTCGGCACGGTCGCCAAGCGCTGCGAGGCTGCCGGCTGGGCGTGCGAGATCGTTACCGGCGACAAGGACAGCCTCCAGCTCATCACGGACACCACCCACGTCTGCCACGTCAAGACCCGCATGGGCCAGACGGAGACGATCGAATACACGCCCGAGGTGTTCCGCACCGAGTACGGCTTTGATCCCATCCACATGATCGACCTCAAGGCGCTCATGGGCGACAGCTCGGACAATATCCCCGGCGTGCCCGGCATCGGCGAAAAGACGGCGAAGGACCTGCTCGTGCGCTTCGGCACGGTGGCGGACATTTACCGCGATTTGGACACGCTGGACATCAAGCCCGGTGTGCGCAAAAAGCTCGCGGAAGGGCGCGAGAGCGCGCGGCTGTCGTTCGACCTTGCCACCATCCACACGGACGCGCCCATTGATTTCGCGCCCGAATCGGCGGCCTGGGACCGGGATTACCGCCCGGAGCTCTATGACTGGTTCCGGCGGCTGGGCTTTTTGAAGCTCTCGGAAAAGTGGGGCCTGCAGCCGGCCAGCGGTGCGGCTGCGCCGGAGGGCGCGCTGCCGCAGCTGCCGACCGTGGACGTGACGGATCAGGACGCCCTGCACGCGCTCGCGCAGGCGGTCACGGCGGCACCGTATGTCGCGGTGCTCGCGCCCGACGGGCTCGATGCGCTCACGCTCTGTGACGGCAGGGCGTGCTATGCGCTCGCGTGGGCGCAACTCGGCGATGATTACAACGCGTTCCTGCGTCTGCTGTTTTCTGACCGCGTGCACAAAGCGGGGCACAACATCAAAGACCTCATGCGCGCGCTGCTCGCCGAGGGCCTGCCGACGGACGGATTTGTGTTTGACACGGCGCTGGCGGCCTACCTGCTCGATGCCACGGCCGGAAGCTACGACCTGCCGCGTCTTGCGCAGGCGTACCTCGGCGGGGAAGCGCCGGATGTGCAGACCGTCTGGGCGCTGCAGCCGGTGCTGCGGGAAAAGATGGACGCGCTCGGCATGCTGCCGCTTTATACGGACATTGAGCTGCCGCTGTGCCCGGTGCTGGCGCGCATGGAGCACACGGGCTTTCTCGTGGACCGCAAGGCGCTGTATGATTTCGGCGAGAGCCTCACAAGCGCCATCGAGCAGCTGCAGCAGAGCATCTGGGCCTGCGCGGGCGAGCCGTTCAACATCCAGTCGCCGAAGCAGCTCGGCCATGTGCTGTTTGATCAGCTCATGCTCCCGGCCGGAAAAAAGACCAAGACCGGCTGGAGCACGAATGCCGCCGTGCTCGAAAAGCTGCGCGGCAAGCACCCGATCATCGACCAGATCCTCGACTACCGCATGCTCACGAAGCTCAAGTCCACCTATGCCGACGGGCTGCTCAAGGAGATCTCGGCCGACGGGCGCATCCACACGAACTTCCAGATGACCGTCACGGCGACGGGGCGCCTGTCGTCCACGGAGCCGAACCTGCAGAACATTCCCGTGCGCCGCGAGCTCGGCGCGCAGATCCGCAATATGTTCGTGGCCTCGCCCGGCAAGGTGCTCGTGGACGCGGACTACAGCCAGATCGAGCTGCGCCTGTTGGCGCACATCGCAAACGATGAGACGATGATCGCGGCCTTCCGCAGCGGGGAGGACATCCACGCCGTCACGGCGTCGCAGGTGTTCGGCGTGCCGCTCGACGAGGTCACGCCGCTGCAGCGCTCGCACGCCAAGGCCGTCAATTTCGGCATTGTCTACGGCATCTCGGCCTTCAGCCTTGCGCAGGACATCGGCGTGTTCCAGAGCGAGGCCAAGGCGTATATGGACAGCTATTTTGCCAAGTACCACGGCGTGCGCGAGTATATGGACCGCATCGTCGCGCAGGCCAAGGCCGACGGCTATGTCACGACGCTCTTCGGCCGCCGGCGCGGCCTGCCGGAGCTGAAATCGTCGAATTTCAACCTCCGCAGCTTCGGTGAGCGCGTGGCGCTCAACATGCCCATTCAGGGCACGGCGGCGGACATCATCAAGGCCGCCATGGTGCGCGTAGACGCGCGCATGCGCGCCGAAGGACTCGAGGCGCAGCTCCTGCTGCAGGTGCACGACGAGCTCATCGTCGAGTGCCCGGCGGCGGAGGCCGAGACGGTCCGCGCCATCCTCATCGAGGAGATGGAGCACGTGGTCGACTACCGCGTGCCGCTGCTCGTGGACGCGAAGATCGGCGCGAGCTGGGCGGAGGCGCACTGATGGACTACACGATCTGTGACGCCGGAGCGGCGCACCTGCTGCAGCTCGAGGCGCTCGAGCGTGCGTGTTTTTCCGCGCCGTGGACGCGCGCGCAGCTGGCGAGTCAGCTGCCGGACGACCGGCACGTGTTTCTCGTCGCGGCAGCGGGGGAGACGGTGCTCGGCTACGCGAACTTCCTGCACGTGCTCGACGAGGGCGACATCGGCAATGTCGCCGTTGCGCCGGAGTTTCGGCGGCAGGGCATCGCGGACGCGCTGCTCGATGCGCTGTGCGCGCGGGCGGCGGCGCTCGATCTCGCATTTTTAACGCTGGAGGTGCGCTTATCGAACGCGCCCGCCATCGCGCTGTACCGCAAGCACGGGTTCCAGACCGTCGGTCAGCGCCGAAATTACTATCAGAAGCCGGACGAGGACGCGCTCCTCATGACCTGGTTCCGGAGAGAGGCAGAGACAATATGATTATTCTTGCGATTGAATCCTCCTGTGACGAGACGGCCGTCGCCCTCGTGCGCGACGGGCGCGAGGTGCTGACCGATCAGGTTTTTTCCCAGGCCGACCTGCACGCCATTTACGGCGGCGTCGTGCCCGAGATCGCGTCGCGCTCGCACGTGGAGGTCATCTCCCAGCTGGCTGACCGCGCGTTGGCGGTGACCGGCCTGACCCGCGGCGACATTGACGCCGTGGCCGTCACGTGCGCGCCGGGGCTCATCGGCGCGCTGCTCGTCGGCGTGAACTTTGCCAAGTCCGCCGCGCTCGCGCTCGGCGTGCCGCTTATCCCGGTGCACCACGTGCGCGGCCATATCGCGGCCAACTACATCGCCTACCCAGAGCTGGAGCCGCCGTTCGTGTGCCTGGCCATCTCGGGCGGCAACACGCTCATCTGCGACGTGCGCGACTATACCGACCTGCGCATCCTTGGCGCCACGCGCGACGATGCGGCCGGCGAGTGCTTTGACAAGACCGCGCGTGTGCTCGGCCTGCCGTACCCCGGCGGCAAGCCCATTGACGACCTGTCCAAGACCGGTGACGACCGGAAGTACAGGCTTCCCATCGGCCACGTGGACGGCTGCCAGTACGACATGAGCTTCAGCGGCCTGAAAACGGCCGTTATCAACCTCGCCCACACGGCGGAGCAGAAGGGCGAGCCGCTCGACAAAGCGTCGCTCGCCGCGTCGTTCTGCCGCGCCATGAGCGAGAGCCTCGTGCCGCGCACGATGGCGGCGGTCCGGGAGCTCGGCTATGACAAGCTCGCCGTGGCGGGCGGCGTCGCGGCCAATTCCCGCATCCGCGGCGATTTTCAGGCCGCGTGCGACGCGGCCGGCATCCGCCTGTTCGTCCCGCCGCTGAAGCTCTGCGGCGACAATGCTGCCATGATCGGCTGCCAGGCGTACTATGAGTATCTGCGCGGCGCACGCGCCGGCAGCGAGCTCAACGCCTGGGCGAATATGGAGATCTCCGAGGTGCCGTTTTATGGGCGTGCATGACGGCCACCGCGCCCGCATGAAGGCGCGCTTCGTGCGCAGCGGGCTCGATAATTTCGATGACCACAGTGTGCTCGAACTGCTGCTGTTTTACGCCGTGCCGCGGCGCGATGTCAACGAGCTCGCGCACGCACTGCTGGACCACTTCGGCACGCTCGACGCCGTCTTTGAGGCGAGCTTTGAGGACCTGATGCGTGTGCCCGGCGTGGGGGAGAGCGTGGCCACGCTCTTCACGCTCATCCCGCAGGTCGGCCGCCGGTATCAGATGGCCAAGCGCCGCCAGCAGACGATCCTGCGTTCAAGTGAGGACGCCGGGAACTATCTTGTGCCGCTTTACATGTACGAGCGCACGGAGGTCGTCTACCTCCTGTGTCTGGACGCAAAGGGCGGTCTCATCAGCTGCAGGGAGGTCGGCCGCGGCGTGGTCAATGCCGCGGAGGTGTCCGTGCGCGCCATTGTCGAGACGGCCCTGTCGCAGAAGGCGGTGTCCGTCATCCTCAGCCACAACCACGTGGACGCTTATGCGCTCCCGTCGCGCGAGGATGAGATCACGACCCGCCGCGTCCGGGACGCACTTTTGCTCGTAGGAATCACGCTCGCGGATCATATCATCGTCTGCGGCGAGGATTATGTGTCATTTGCCGACAGCGGCCTGCTCTGAATCATCACCGGCGGCACAAATCCTGCATTTTTCCTGTCAAGCATTTTTTCAAATCTCTCGCGGCTGCGAGAGATTTGTGTTATGGTAACAAAAGCGCTGTTTATGAAATCCACAAAGTCCGTTTCCGGCATTTCCTGATATATACAAAATCGGAGCAACAGATTGAAATAGCAAAGAAATTCGTGTGTTGAAAAGTCGGTTGAAAATGTTGATAACTCACAGCAAACTGGAAGCAGAAAAATAATTATGTAAACATATTGTCACGAAAATGTAAGAACTTTGATCCCCTCCGCGAGCGGGAAAGCCTGAAACAGCGCGTGTTTTTCGGATGGCCGTAACAGTGCAAATTCTGCACAACCGACAGGAACCGAAGAAAATCGACAATTTGTGCAGGAATGTAACATTTTTTCATGCATGAAAACAAATAGTAATCGTCGAACTTTTTTGTTGACATCCCCGGAGACATGTGATAGAATGTGCAAGCTGTAAGAAATGTGCTAGTGTAGCTCAGTCGGTAGAGCAGCTGATTCGTAATCAGCAGGTCGTGTGTTCGAGTCACATCACTAGCTCCAGAAACGCCCTGTAGCCTCCGTGGCCGCAGGGCGTTTTTGTGCTCTGCCGCTTGACGCGGCGGCGGGGGCACGGTATAATGAAGTATCCACGGAGCCGTTCGGAGCGGCGCTTTTATTTCTCTATGGATTAGATACATCTAACTATAATACAGGAGGTGCGGCGCAATGGCCACAGCAAAAAAGGAACTTTCAGCGGACACGCAGGCGACAGTGCTGCATCAGGATGCGGAGCACACGGTCTACCGTCTCGACGGCACCGACGGGGAAGTGGTGCAGACGGTCTACCCGGTTTTCCCGGGCATCGAGATCGCGTATCACGATGTGCATGCCACGGCCTGCGCCATGCAGCGCACGCGCGCGTCCGGCTGCCTCGAGATCCACCACTGCCGCGAGGGGCGCATCGCCTACCCATATGGCGGGGCCTGCTTTTTCCTCGCGCCGGGCGACCTGGCGATCGTGCAGCGCTCAGCGGCGGCTCCGGCGCACTTTCCGACCGGGCACTACCACGGCATCACGGTATCGATCGACCCGGCGCGCGCGCCGGACTGCCTGTCGTGCTTTCTCGAAGACGTCGAGGTGCGGCCGAGTGCGCTCATCGAAAAATTCTGTGCGGACGCAGCCTGCTTCGTCACGCGCTCGTCCGAGGGCGTGGCGCACATTTTCTCCGAGCTCTATTCCGTGCCGGAAGGCATCCGCAAAGGCTATTTCAAGGTCAAAATTCTGGAGCTGCTGCTGTTTTTGAGCGCGTTCCCCATGCAGGCGGCGCAGCCGCAGCACAGTTATCCGCAGTCGCAGGTGCAGCTTGCCGAGCAGGTCGGCGCGTACCTGCTGGAGAACACGGAGCGGCGGCTGACGGTCGCGGAGCTCGCGCAGCGCTTCGGCGCCTCGGCCACGCTCATCAACAGCAGCTTCCGCGGCGTGTACGGCATGTCGCCGGCGGCGTTTCTGCGCGCGCAGAAAATGCACGGCGCGGCCCGCCTCCTGCGCCAGACCGACCGCACGGTGCTGGATATTGCCGGCCAGTTTGGGTATGATAACGGCAGCAAGTTCGCCAAAGCGTTCCGGGACGTCATCGGCGTCTCGCCCAACGCTTACCGCAGCGGCATCGACTGCGACAGCTGCGCGCCGGAGGCCCCGGCGGTCTGACGGCGGGCGCGCAACTTTTTCATTTTGGAGCTATGTTCCGATGATTTGGAGCGGATGCCGGGGGTATCATGCAGTATCATAACACCAGAAAGCAACGAAACGCGCAGCTTTTCACACATGAGTTAGACGGTTTTAACCAACAACCGCGCAGCATTGCTCACTGCGCGAAAACCGGTAAACCACCACAGACAAGGAGGCAAGCCATGTCGGAGGAAAACGTCGTACGGCTCTGTGCGCCGACACTGGCCGGGATCAAGACCGGCAGCCTGTTCCCCTGTCCGTATGAAAACCGGGAGACTTTGCTCATGGAGATCCGCCAGTATAACCAGGTGCTGGTTCCCAAAGGACTCTGCCTCCTCCCGCTGCGATTCACGGACAAGAGCGCGCTGCTGTATCTGTACCGCCCACGCGATCTGGAGCGGGATCTGCAGGACCGGCTGGCGACGGAGATTCTGCGGCACGCAGGCTATGTCTGCGGCAGCAGCGAGCAGTGCCTGATGAAGCTCATCGAGCGTCTGCACGCGTACGACGAATTCCCCCACGAGATCGGCCTGTTTCTGAGCTACCCGCCGGAGGACGTCAAAGGGTTTATCGAGCATCACGCGGCTGATTTCAAGTACGCCGGCCTCTGGAAGGTGTACGGCGACGTGCAGCGGGCGCGCGACCTCTTTGCCAAATACCAGCGGTGCACGGAGATCTACTGCGAACGTCTGCACGCGGGCTCGAGCATTGCGCAGCTCGCCGTGAACGTGCAGCAGCGAAATACAGCACAAAAGGAAAGGATGTTACCATCATGAAAAAAGCAGCAGTCATCTATTGGAGCGGCACCGGCAACACCGAAGCCATGGCCAACGCCGTCCTCGAGGGCATGAAAAGTGCCGGCGCGGACGCGGTGCTTCTGACCGCCTCCGATGTAGATGTTTCCGCCGTCGGCGGATATGACGCCGTGGCGCTCGGCTGCCCGGCCATGGGCTCCGAAGTTCTGGAGGACATGGAGTTCGAGCCGATGTTCGACGGCTGTAAGGCCAGCCTGAAAGGCAAACGTGTCGCCCTGTTCGGCTCCTACGGCTGGGGCGGCGGCGAGTGGATGCACAACTGGGAGCGCGACTGCCGCAGCTCCGGTATCCAGCTCGCGTGTGACAGCGTGATCTGCAACGAAGCGCCCGATGACGCGGCCCTCGCGGCCTGCCAGGCGCTCGGCAAGGCGCTCGTCGGTTAATTTCTTTCGATCGTACCCGGAGCCTCTCCGGTTACCGATACCAACAACAGACGCATCAAGCCAAATCACCTCACCTCTCTTCTCTTCCCCCATTCCCTGCAGCGGTATGACACCACGCACTTTGCCTGTGCGTGACCGCTGACCCAACAAAGAATCGTCCGCCGGATTCCCCTTCCGGGCGGACGATTTTTTGCTGCCCGCGCTTGACAACGCGGCGTGTATCTGCCTATCATAATGCAAAATCGACACGCGGGAGGCTCGTCCATGCGCATACATGAATTCGGAACCGAACACGAAAAGACCGTCCTGCTGCTGCACAGCGCCTGCCTGAGCTGGCGCATGTTCTGCCCGGCGGTGGAGCGGCTGCAGACGCAGTATCATCTCATCATTCCGGCGCTGCCGGCGCATGACCCGGACGAAAAGACGCCCTACACGAGCGTAGAGGACATCGCGGCCGAGGTGAGCGGCTGGCTGGCGCAGCGGGGCATCGGCGCGCTCTGGGGGCTATACGGCGTGTCCATGGGCGGCGCGGTCGCGCTGCGGCTGCTGGCGGACGGGAAGATCCCGGTGCGCACGTGCGTGCTCGACGCGGCCATCACGCCGTACCGTGCGCCGCGGTGGCTGACGCGGGGCTTTTCCCTGCGCAACTATCTCGTCATCCACTTTGCGCAGCGGCACCTGGCGCTCATCCGCCGGGCGTTCCCGTCGCAGCGTTTCGGCCAGGCGGCGGTGGAGGACGTCTGCACGATATTGGGGCGGATGGACCGGCGCGATGTCTGGCGCGTGTTTGATTCCTGCTTCCACTACCCGCTGCCGAAGCAGCTTTGCACGGCGGCGCGCGTGTCGTATTGGTACGGAGAAAAGGAATACTCCCAGCGCGCGCTGGACATCCGTCATGTGCGCCGTCTGCTGCCGGAGGCGGTGTTCGTCCCGTTTCCGGACTGTGCGCACGCGGAGTTTGTCTCCGGGCAGCCGGAGGCCTTTGCCGCGCGGCTGGCCGAGACGCTCGAGCGGGACTAGATCCATATCTATAAAACCAGCGCCCTGCACAGGAACTTCCTCCTGCACAGGGCGCTGCTTTTTGCTTTTCATTGCGCCGTGATGGCGGCCGCGATCTGCTCGGCGCCGTCCCGCGGCAGACAGGCGGATTGCGCAGTCAGCATGCGTTCGGCGCACGCCGGGTCATAGATGAGCCGGTCGGCAAAGCGGGCTGCCTCGTCCACGCTGCGCGCGAAGAACGACAGGCCGTGGCGGGCAAAGAACGCAGCATTTTCCGTCTCCACGCCGGGGATGGCCATCGTGTGCACGAGCGGCACGCCCAGCGTAGCGGCCTCGGAGCTGGAGATGCCGCCGGCCTTACTCAGCAGCACGTCGGCCGCGTGCATGTAGACCGGCACCTGATCCGTAAACGGCACGGTCAGCACGCCCTGCCCGTGGTAGGCGTCCTCGAGCGCCTGCCGCAGCGCCTCATTCCGGCCAGGCAGCACACACAGCAGCGCGTTTTCATCCGGCACGCGGCGGATCGCGTCGCACAGCGACACGGCGTCGCCGCAGCCGATGCCGCCGGTCATGATGAGGTAGATCTTCTTGCCCGCCGGCAGCCCCAGCGCTGCGCGCGCGGCGGCTTTGTCCATCGGCGCGAGAAAGCGCTCCGCCACCGGCATGCCGGACACGATGAGCTTTTCGGCCGGCATCCCGGCCTGAATGCACAGCTCCCGCACCTCACTGTGCGGCAGGAAGTAAGCATCCAGATCGGTCTCGGCGAGAAACGGGATGCACGTATAGTCCGAGAGGATGCCGTAGCATTTTACGTCGCAGCGCTCCCACCGGCGCAGGAACGTGAGCGTTTCCATCGGGAACAGGTGCGAGCAGACGACGGCGTCATAGCCGTTGTCGCGGATGAAGGCGTTGAGTTGCCGCGCGTGGCGGATGTTGGCCATGTAGACCGGCGAGGTGACGCCGGTCGCGCTGTACATTGCACCCGCGTGGTACATCATGCCGAACACGTCCGGCGCCTTGGTCGAGATGCGGTTGAGGATCTTGTCGAAGCTCAGCGGCCCGGGGTCGCCGAACATGTGCAGCATATCGAGGAACGATGTCTCGTGCCCGCGCGCGTCGAGCGCCTCCTTGACAGCGAGCGCGCAGTGGTTGTGCCCTTCGCCGGTGCTGCAGCTTAAAAGCAGGATTTTCATGCCGGTCCCTCCTGTGTGTTGTAAAGTGTCCGCCGTCAGCGGTCGGCGCAGCCGGGATCAGTTGCGGAAATGCCAAGTACAGAGGCGGCGAGCTGCCTGCCGCTCGCGGTTTTCATGATCGTGTTCAGGAAATGTATGACGCTTTCCTTGGCGTATCCATTCTCTGAGGCGTTTGCGATGTAGTCCGCCTCGATGAGGATCTGGTAGTCCATGCCGTGAATGTCGCGCAGTGTGTGGTGATGCCCCACGAGGTAGGCCACGCGCGCGATCTGCGCCTCCGTCATGCCGGTGCCGGCGAGAAACGCGCGCACCAGCACAGCGCCCTCCAGCTCCTGATATTTCCCATTGGTGTTGCCGTATTTCTCGCGGCAGAACGGGCAGGCAATGTCGTGCGTGATGGCGGCGACCTCCAGAAGGTACTGCGTCTCCGCGTCCAGCCCTTCCAGCTCGCCGATCGTTCGGGCGTAGGCCCAGACGCGCAGGAGGTGGTCAATGTCGTGGATGTTGCCATTGGATGCGGCAATCATTTTGTTCAGAATTTGTGCGATGGTCATGGATACCTCCGTTGGCTGTCAGTTAAAATGCCCGTCGTTGGCGGCAAAGAGCCGCGCACACTGGGCGCGCAGCGCCGCGTGCTCGGGCGCAGAGAGCACCGGGTCGGCGGCAAGCACCGCGCGCGCCGCGTCGCGCGCGTCGTTGACGGCGGCCATGTTCGTGCCGAGGTCTGCGATGTGCAGCGCCGGCAGACCGTGCTGCCGGTTGCCGAAGAAGTCGCCCGGGCCGCGCTGGCGCAGGTCGGCCTCCGCGATCTGAAAGCCGTCAGCCGTGTCGCACAGCACCTTCAGCCGCGCACGCGCTTCCTCCGTGTGTGCGTCCGACACGAGCACGCAGTACGACTGAAACGGCCCGCGCCCGATGCGCCCGCGCAGCTGGTGCAGCTGCGAGAGGCCGAAGCGCTCGGCGTTCTCGATGATCATCAGCGCCGCGTTCGGAACGTCCACGCCGACCTCAATGACCGTCGTCGAGACGAGAATATCCGTCTCCCCGGCGGCGAAGGCGGCCATGCAGGCGTCCTTATCCTTGGCCTTCATGCGGCCGTGGATGCAGGCCACGCGGTGCTGCGGAAACGTCCGCTGCAGCACCTGCGCATGCTCTTCGGCGGACTTGAGATCGGACGGGACGTCGTCCGTCTCCTCTACCTTCGGGCAGACGACGAACACCTGCCGCCCCTCGCCGATGAGCTTGTCGATGAAGGCGTTGAGCCGCGCGCGGTAGCGCTCGTCCACGCACACGGTCTGCACCGGCTGGCGGCCGGGCGGCAGCTCGTCGATGATCGACACGTCCAGATCGCCGTACACCAGCAGCGCCAGCGTGCGCGGGATGGGCGTCGCACTCATGACGAGCGTGTGCGGCTGCTCGCCCTTGCGCACGAGCGCGGCGCGCTGCTCGACGCCGAAGCGGTGCTGCTCGTCCGTGATGACAAGACCGAGACGGAAAAACGTCACCGAATCGCTGATGAGCGCGTGCGTGCCGACGACGACATCGAGCAGGCCGCCGGCGAGCGCCTCTTTTACTTCCCGCTTCTGCCGCGCGGTCATTGCGCCCGTTAAGCGGCCGACGCGGATGCCGGACGGCTCGAGCAGCGTGCGCAGGGTGTGCTCGTGCTGCTCGGTGAGGATCTCGGTCGGCGCCATGAAGGCACTTTGGCAGTCGTTTTCGTGCGCAAACCAGATGCACGCCGCGGCGACGAGCGTCTTGCCCGAGCCGACGTCGCCCTGCACGAGGCGGCTCATCGGCACGCCGGAAACCATGTCCTGCACGGCGGCGGCGACGGCGCGCCGCTGCGCCCCGGTGGGCGAGAAGGGGAGCGTGCGGTAAAATGTCTCGAGGTCGGCCGGGTGCATACGGATGCCGCCTTCGGCACGCCGCTGCGAGCGGATGCGCGCCATGGCAGTCGAGAGCACGAACAGCTCCTCAAACACCAGCCGCTTGCGCGCCGTGTCGAGCGCCTGCGCGTCGGCCGGTTGATGGATATTCTGCAGGGCATAGTCCTGCTGCGCGAGCTGATAGGCGCGCGCAATGTCCGCCGGGATCACGTCCTGCAGCTGCCCGATGCAGGCGTGCAGCGCGGGCGTCATGGCCTTGCGGATGTCGTTTTGCGTCACGCCGGTCGTCAGCGGGTAAACGGGGTAAAAGCAGTTGGTCACGGTGCCGCAGCGCGCCGCCTGCTCGCAGACGGGGTTCGTCATCGTCTTGCGAAAGCCGTTGGCCTCCACCTTGCCGTAGAAGATGTACGTTTCGCCCGCGTGCAGACTGTTCTTGCGGTAGGGCTGGTTGAAGTAGGTCACGTCCAGCGCGCCGGTGTCGTCCGCGATGCGCACTTTCACGAGCGTGAGCCCGCTGCGGACATACTGCGCGCGCGGCTCGGCCGCGACCACGGCGCGGATGCACACGGCCTCGCCGGGCTGCGCGGCCGCGATCGTGCGAAACTGCGTCCGGTCCTCGTACCGGCGGGGGTACAGCCCCGCCAGATCGCGCAGTGTGGCCACGCCGAGCTTTTGAAATGCCTGCGCTTTCTTCGGCCCGATGCCGGCCAGCGCCTCGAGCGGGGTATCCGGTGTGTAGGTCATGTGCATCCCTCCTGTGCGCCGCATTTCCAGCGCCAGAGCCGCGCCTGATCCTCGGGCGCGGCATAGCCGATGCCGACGCGCGTGTCGGTCTCGAGTGCGAAGCGCAGCCCGTCGTCCTCGATCCAGAGCTCGGGGCAGGCCGTGATGTCACCGTCATTGAACGCCTTGTCGATCTGCAGGCGCCTGGTCAGCTTGCCGGGGCCGCCCGCACCGTCCGCGCACGCGCGGATGAGCACGGCCTGCGGCTCGTCCACGTGCCCGGTTACGATGTTGAGCATCCAGTGCATGCCGTAGCAGAGGTAGACGTAGATCGTACCGCCGTCGTGATAGAGCACCTCCGTGCGCTTTGTCCGCCCGTGGCAGGCGTGGCAGGCGGTGTCCTGCGCGCCGCGGTAGGCCTCCGTCTCCGTGATGCGCGCACGCAGCAGCGTGCCGTCCGGCAGCCGGCGCACCAATATGCGCCCAACCAAGTCCGGCGCGACGCACAGCACGTCGCGCCGGAAGAATTCCCGATCTTGCAGTTTCATGTTTCTCAGCTCTCATACTGGACAACATAGTTGTCGCCGTTGGGGGTGAATTTTCCGTACAGGCCGTTGGTGAGCACCACGTGGCCGTCGGACTTGACGAGCACCATCTCAAACCCGCCGTAGGTGCGCCAGTAGTTGAGCGCCGCCTGCGGGCCGAGCACGAACATCGCGGTCGACAGGCAGTCGGCCATGGTGCCGTCCTCGCACACGATCGTCACAGACAGGAGGCCGTTGTTCACCGGCCGCCCGGTCTTGGGGGAGAGGATGTGGTGGTATTTCTGCCCGCCCTCGGTGAAAAAGCGCTGGTAGCTGCCGGAGGTGATGACGGCCGTCTCGCCCACGGTGAGGTAACCGAGATAGCTGCCGGTGTCGTTCGGGTCCTGCACGGCGATGTTCCAGTCGCTGCCGTCCGGTTTCTTGCCGAGCGTCTGCACGTTGCCGCCGAGGGACACCACGCCGCTCGTGACGCCGGCGGCGCGCATGGCCTGAATGGCGTAGTCCGACGCGCAGCCCTTGGCGACGGCGCCGAAGCTCAGCGACATGTCTGCCGGCATGGTCACGAGCGAATTTGCGCTGTCGTCCGTGCTCGAGAGCTGTACCTTGCTCATGTCCACGCACGGGAGCAGGCGCTCGATCTCCGCGTCCGACGGCACACGGTAGTTCTGGTCGATGAAGCCCCAGAGCTTGCTCAGGGGGTAGGTCGTCAGGTCGAGCGCGCCGTCCGAGCGCTCATACACCGTCTGCGCCGTGCGCAGCATCTTGGCGATCTGCTCGTTGACGACGACGGAGCCGCCCATGGCGTGGTTAATCTCATAGGTCTTGCTGCGCTCATTTTCCGGGTCGAGCAGCGCGTCCATGCTGTTGATGATGCTGATGGCGGCATTGATGCCGTCGTCCGCCTTCTTACCGTAGGCGGTCAGGTCCATGACGGTGTCCATGGCGAAGATCTGCTGCGTGGTGCTTTTTGCCTCGCCGCAGGCGCTCAGCGGCAGCACGAGCGCGCAGCACAGCAGCAGCGCGAGCAGGCGGGTATGCAGACGTTTATGGTTCATAGAGGGTGTGTCCTTCCGATACAGGTTTCTTGCGATCAGTATAGCATATCCGCCGCCAAATGGGAACAGAAAATCCTGCTTTACATTTTGCCCGGACTTTGCTATAATATCTCCTGCTGAATATGCGCCCGTAGCTCAGCTGGATAGAGTGACAGACTCCGACTCTGTAGGCCAGCGGTTCGAATCCGCTCGGGCGTACCACGAAAAAACCTGCCGTGAGGCAGGTTTTTTTGCTGTGCGCCGCGGATTCGAGGTTTATCCCCGAAAGGGGAAATCCGCTCGGGCGTACCACGAAAAACCTGCCGTGAGGCAGGTTTTTGGGCTTTTAAGATGCAGAATTTTAAGATACAGCAAAAAAACCGGTCGACGTATGGTGTTTTGCTGATTTTTGCACTTGACTTCCGGCGTAATTTTCCTATAATGATATACGAACATGAACACTGTTCAAGTTGAGGTGCTTGTATGAATGCAGCGGTCACATCCAAAGAGGAGATCCTGAAAACCAGCCGGGAGCTGATCCGGCAGCAGGGATGGTCCACGGTCAGCATCCGCGCGGTCGCCGCGGCCTGCGGCGTGTCGGTGGGCTCGATCTATAATTACTTTGATTCCAAGGCTGCACTGATGAGCGAAACGATCGGCAGCGTCTGGCAGGAGATCTTCCATCGCCCGGATGATGCGGATGTGTTCCGGGACGTGCAGACGTGTATCACTTGGATTTACACGCGCATTGCCTACGGCTGCGAGCAATACCCCGGTTTTTTCACCCTGCACTCCATCGGCTTCCTGCGCGACGAGCGGCCCGACGGCAAGCGGCGTATGCAGCAGACGTGGGGGCATATTCTGGCGGGGCTGTGCGCGGTGCTCAGGCGCGACGCGAAGATCCGGCCGGACGCCTTTACGGACACCTTCACCGTGGAGCAGTTTGCGGATGTGCTCTTTTCGCAGATGCTCTCGGCCATGCTGCGGCAGGACTATGATCCCACCACCGTGTTGGAGATCGTGCGCAGAACGCTGTATTAAATCCAAAAGCCCGCCTTGCGGCGGGCGATTGCAAACCACAAAGTGAACGTTGTTCACATAGAAAGGTCAAATGTCATGAAAGTCAAACGCAACACACTGCTGCTCATCGCCTGCCTTGTGTGGGGGGCGGCGGGCTTTAACATCCTGCGCCTCGGGGTGCTGGCTTATCCCGCCTATCTGAGTGTGCTGAATTTCGTGCTGTCAGCGCTGGTTTTTGCCGTGTTCCAGTATTTCATATTCGGCAGACTGGTCAAAAAGCACACTGCCCGCATCACGGGCTATGAGGAGGAGCGCCATTTCTTCCTCAAGTTCTTCGACGTGAAGTCCTTCATCATCATGGCCGTGATGATGAGCGGCGGCATCTGGCTGCGCTCGAGCGGCCTCGCGCCGGATCGCTTCATCGCGGTGTTCTATACCGGCCTCGGCGCTTCGCTGCTGACGGCTGGCATTCGCTTCGGTTATCAGTTCGTCAAGGCGGTCATTGCCGCCGGCGAAGAGAAAACAGCATTCCAGGACGAAAAAGGAGACTAATCTATGCAGGCAATTGTTGAAACGCTTTTTGATGCCGCCTATCTGACCACAGTCATCACGATCGGCATCCTCATGATCTGCCGCAGCAAAGGCAATGTGCAGTACACGCTCTTCGGCTGGATGGCTGTTGTGCTCGGCGTGGGCGATTCGTTCCACCTGATCCCGCGCGCGCTGGCGCTGTGTACCACCGGCCTTGAGAGCTACACCTTCGCGCTCGGTCTCGGCAAGTGGATCACCTCCGTCACGATGACGGTGTTTTATGTGCTGCTCTACTATGTCTGGCGCAAGCGCTATCAGATCGAGGGCAAGCGCGGTCTGACCGTCGCCATATATGTTCTGGCTGCCGCGCGCATCGTGCTGTGCATGATGCCGCAGAACCGATGGCTGACCGGCGGCGCACCGCTCGCGTGGGGCATCTACCGCAACATTCCGTTCGCGCTGATCGGTCTGCTCGTGATCGTGCTGTTTTTCCGCAGCGCAAAGGCGCAGGATGACCGGGCGTTTCGCTGGATGTGGCTGACCATCGTGCTGAGCTTCGGCTTCTACATCCCGGTGGTGCTGTGGGCGGATGTCGTGCCGATGATCGGTATGCTCATGATCCCCAAGACCTGCGCCTATGTGTGGACGGTGCTCATCGGCTACAAGGCCATGAAAAGAGAATGCGGCAGCGCCAAGTGAGCGCCGCAGGAAAAATATGTACCCCCGTGCCTCGGCGTTACGCTCAGAGGCACGGGGGTTTTCTATGCAGCGGTTTATTTCGCATCACTGCCGGTTCGGACGGTGGAATGGATGACAAAGTCGAGCTTTTGATCGACACGCGAGAATGCGACCTCGTAATCGGTGATCTTCCCCGTTTCGGTGCTGCGCAGCGACAGGGAGACGACGTTGTCAGGGCTGAGCGTGATGCCCTCGTCGGTGAGGTAGACAAAGTCGGGCGCATCCGTGGCGAGGACTACATAACCTACGCCGAACTCGGTCACATAGGCAAGCCCCGATTCCAGCCCCGTGTTCAGATCCTTGCACGCGGCGGCCAGATAGATCGCTGAATTTTTATCCCCGAATGTGTAGTCGAAGATCTCGATATCTTCGACGGTGCGGCGCAGATTGTCCAGCATTGCCTCTTTCTCCGTCGGAGAAAACGCGGCGTCATCCGTCGGACTCTGGACGGCGGGCGTCTCGGCGGCGGTGCCGGCTCCGGCGGGTGTTTGCCGGCATACGAGTACGACGAGCAGCGCAAAGAATACCAGAGCGCAGACGCCGAGCACGATGCTTCCGGTCTTGCGGTTCATGCTCCAACCTCCTGTTTTCAATAATAAGAGAAATGGCAATGTTAATCGGCATTACCTGAACTCAACAAATGTATATCCGATTTGCGGCAGGTACGCGTTGGAAACCGTTTTGTATTCATACCACCAACTGTTTGGATATCCGTCATTATACACTTTGTATTTTAGGCTCCCTGATGTTGTAATACCCGGGATATAGCCTGAAATTTTGCCAGAACTGTATGGAGCGAGCTGAAGTGAGCCGCCCGAGTTTGTTCCAGCTGTCCATGACCTTGAAGTGGAAGTAGTGACACCAATAGATGCGCGTATTTCTGCAATGATGGCATTGATTTCAGCTTGCGTGGTTACACTACTTCCCAATGAAGCGGTTGTTGTTCCAGACGTTTGATAATAAAAATGGAGAGTTGCATAGTTTCCTGTTGGGTTACTTCCTTCTACAGTTCCAACATGCGTGTAGCGGAGATTTCTTGTGTTCGTACTCGAATCATATCCGACGAATTCCCTCATAACTAGCGTTGGTGATACACAGCTTTCTTCATAAGCAAAGGCCGTTGCAGATAATGTGCTAAACAAAAGCAAGAGCAATAACAGCAATGCCAAACCTCGAGCACCCCAGATACATTTTTTCATTTTAATGTCCTTTCTTTGTATGCAGTTATTAGTGGTTATCCTGAACGAGTATCAACGTACTATATGGGTGTTGTTGGGTTGTGAACAATTCTGGAATTTGACTAAGCATCCCTCCTATTCTCGGAGTAAAATTGTGTTCTCGACAGCTCAAGCAGTGTTTTCTTGAGTATGTTGTAAGCTCGGCTGTAGAATCCGACTCGGGGAGTTTGTCACGCTCATTAATAAGAAACTATTCATACACATACCATGTTTAATACTTTTAGGACATTACAATTTCTATAGTGTCCTTACTTAAGCATTAGTTTTTGACCTATAAATGGTAACAGCGGGTTGAGGAATGTTGTTGATTGTTGCATTTACAATTAATGTATATTTCCCTGCGGTGGCATTTGCGGTGCCTCTTAGTTTAAGCGTGCCGTTGCCAGAACCGCTCCATTCGCCTACTAAAGTATTTCCTCGTTTCAATATCATTGTTGCAGAGATGGTATCTGATGTGCTGTTTCCGATGATGAGCGCAAAACAATTTGCGCTTGTGTCATCAAATACAATATCAGATGTAATATTTGTTGTGCGTTGCACTGATGCTGATGCTGGCATGGCAAGTAATATTGTTAATAGAATGGCCAAGCAGATAGGCGCTTTTCTCATGACTCATTCCTCCTTTCTTACTTAACATATACGATCGTGGAGTGCGTGTTTGGACACACGATTTTAATTTTTCACTTCTTTTACGCTTTCTGCCGCCTTTATTAGTTCTTCCTCGCTCAAAAAAGCAGAGATATAAAATGCCGTATCATCCGGAAGTTCCCAAAGAATTGCGCTCGAAATATCAGAGTTGCTGGAAAGTAGTAAATCAGCCGGTGCGCCATGAATGGTAACCTGTTTCCTTTCGACGTCAGTGGAAGAGATGAACCAGTCTGCGCATCCTGGATTATGAATGTAGCTGAATGTTAGCATTTGTCCTGCCTCATTTGCGTATATGACTGCAATTGTTTTTCCGGAACTGTCTGTTAAGAACTCCGTATACCCGTCCGGAAGCCAGCCTAAATAATATTCTTTTGGCGCGACAGAACTATCTGCATCTCTATCGTGGCGATAAACGAAAAAGCTTTCATACACATCTTTGATCCAGCCAAACACAGTGGCGCGCGCATTAACATCAAGCGCCAGCCATGCACCTGCACATACAAGCAGCGCCAAAAGAATAGAGGCTACACGCCGTGCGCTCCGGTAGAAAAGCGGATGTTCTGCTTTGCGCTTTAACTTCCTGATCTTCCCCTCAAACTCCGGTGAGAATTGGTGATGCTGTTGTGCATTGTATCCGCGTTGAAGCTGCGCTGTATAGATATCGCAAGATCTAGAGGCGGCAGAGTGAAGCAAGGCGTCGGGAATCATCGCATCTCATCTCCATTTTTATAAAGCTCTTCGAGCTTCTTTTTTGCTCTCTGATCGAGTTTTTGCGCCGAAACAAGTGAAATGTCAAGCATGCTTGCTATCTCTCGCAGCGTATATCCGTAATAGTACTTCAGCCAAATTACCATACGCTGTCGCTCCGGTAGTTTGAGAATGCATGTAACGAGATAGGCTTCGCCGTCTTCTGACGCAGATAGAGCGGTTTGCAGTGCATCATTGTATTCCTCGGTCGGATGGCGCCCTTTTGCACGCAGCATATCCGTTACTCGGTTATCGACCATGGTTATGACGTACTGCTTCGTTCTGGAACTAGGTGGTTCTATGTTTCGGATGTTCTCTGCAATTTTTGTAAACACATGGTGTACTGCGTCTTCTGCGTCTTGCGTATGGTGAAGGCGCGTATAGGCGATATAGTACATAAGGTTACGGTAGGCACGATAGATTTCCTCAAATTTTGACTTATCCTCGTCCGTTTCAATCATCTGCAAGTATAGGAGCATGCTGTTGTCACCTCGCAAACAGTGTCTGATGGCGCGTTAAGCAAACTGCGCACGCATGAGGCTGCAATTACCATCTTTTCAAATTATACCAAGCCAAAAGACGGGAAGCAAGAAAAACATTCCATTTTGAACGCGAAAAATGCGCCTCAGAGTGAACTCTGAGGCGCGGGTGGCTGCCGGGATCTGCAGGGAATCACAGACCCAGCTTTTCGGCCTGATCGTCGCGCCAGAAGAACTGCCAGTCCTTGAGGTGCCACAGCTGCGCGGTCTCGCGCGGGTCCATGGTCGCGGTGATGCCCTTGGCGTACATATCGTCGATCTGCTCGTCGGTGTAGCCGAGGAAAGAGAGCACCTCGCGGCTGTGTTCGCCGAAGGTCGGCGCGGAGGCGACGATCTGCGCGGGGTTTTTCTTGAACTTGTTCGTGATGCCGATGCCCTTCATCTCGCCGTAGATGCTGTCGGTCCAGGTCGCAATGTCGTCACGGGCGGCGTACTGCGCGCTCTTTTCGATGTCCGCCGGACCGAAGGCCTTCTGGTTCGGAATGCCGGCCTTGTTCATGATGGCCTCGACCTCGTCGACCGTGCGCTCGGCGCAGAATTTCGTGATGGCGGCCTCGATGCGCTGACCGCGCGGCAGGGACTTGAGCGAGCCGGTCATGCCCTCGGGGAAGTCGGGGTCAGTGCCGTCGCCCGGTGTCGGCAGACCGACGAGCGGGTAGCCCTTTTTCGTGTTGCCCGCGCCGACCATGCCGATGAAGATCGTGCCGCCGTCCTTGCAGTCGTAGAATGAGAAGCCGGCTGCCATGTCGCTGACGTTGCCGGTGCGGTATTTGACCGGCTCGCCGGGAGCGGGATAGCCTTTGTTGAACCACTCGGCCGGATAGCTGCCGAGCAGGCGGAACATCGTCTCATACTGCGACACGTCGCACGCGTCGCCCTCGCCGGTGATGCGGGCGTTGGTCATGATGGACAGCGCGCAGATGCAGGCATTGTAGGCGGTGGCGTAGTCGGACAGGTACGGGTTGACCTTCAGCGGGGGAGACGTGGGGCTCGTGCCGTTCATGTACATGTAGCCGCCCATGGCCTGGCCGGAGACGTCGTAGGCCGCCTTGTTCTTGTCCGGGCCGGTCTGGCCGTAGCCGGAGACGTGGACGATGGCGAGCTTGCGGTTGATCTTCCACATGTGCTCGTCGCTCAGGCCGTTTTTGGCGTAGGTGCCGGGGCGGCCGGACTCGATCCAGATGTCCGCCCATGCAATCAGCTTTTCGAGCACCTCTTTGCCCTTGGCGGTGCGGGTGTTGAGCGTGATGGAGTACGTGTTGCGGTGATCCTGCGAGTAGCCGTAGTTGCCGCGGGTCTGGCAGGGCATGTTCGGGGACTCGACCTGCACGACCTGCGCGCCCATTTCGGCCATGATGCTCGCGGCGAAGGGGCCGGCGATGTTCGTGCCCGTCATGAGCACTTTCACGCTCGAGAGCACGCCGAACTTCGGGAACTGGCCGAACGGCATATGCGTGCCGTAATAATCCTTGTAATGCGTCGACATAGTTCTATTTCCTTTCTCAGCACGTTGTGGGGGAGAGGTTACATGTTGAGCCAGCCGGCGTCGACCTTCAGCTCCGCGCCGGAGATGTAGCGCGCGGCGACGTCGTCGGCGAGGTAAGCGATGGCGTTAGCGCAGTCTTTCGGCTTGCCGAGCATGGGCTTTTTCTCGCCGGGCTTCGTAATGGTGTGCAGCGGGGCCGCCTTGCCGGCGCGCATCTGCCATTCGAGGATGCCGATGCCCTTTTCGCGCGGCACCTTGTTGATCTCGGTGAGGATGTTCGCGGGCTCGATGCAGTTGCAGCGGATGCCGCGCTCGAAGAAGGAAGCGGAGATGTTGCGCGTCAGGCCGAGCACGGCGTGCTTGGTTGTGACGTACATCGCGCCGCCCTTCAGACCGCGCAGGGACGCTGCCGAGGCCACGTTGACGATGTTGGCCGGGGTGCCCTGCTCGAGGAAGATCCTGATCGCGCGCTGGCAGCACAGGTACACGGCGCGCTGGTTGGTCTCGTAGATCATGTCGTAGACTTCCTGCGGGGTCTCGTGAATGGGGAGCTGACCGTCGAGCACGCCGGCGTTGTTGACGAGGATGTCCAGGTGGCCGAACTCCTTGAGGCAGGTGTCGAACATGGCCTCGATCTGTGCCGGGTCGCGCACGTCCGTCTTGACCGGCAAGATGACGCCGGGAGCGTTTTCTGCCGCGACTTTGTCGCGCAGGTCTTCCAGCCGCTTCAGGCGGCGCGCCGCGGCGACGACCTTGGCGCCCTCCATGGCGAACAGCCGCGCGGTCGAGCGGCCGATGCCGGAGCTCGCGCCGGTCACGATGACGACTTTGCCTTCAAAACGCATCTTTTCCATGGTATTTGTCCTCCTTATGAAACGGAATGTTTGATGACCCTTGAACGGGTGTGACTTGATGCTTGCCTTGTTAAAATTGTATCATTTTTATAGAGCGCAGTCCAATATCGTTTTATGACCTTGTCAGAAGAAAAAGTTATGGATATAATAAAAGAAAGCAATATTTCGCTGCGGAGCGTTGCTTATTCGACAAGGAGTGTGGAAACTGTGAGCATTCAGCGCCTTCCGGTGTTCTTATCGGCTGCAGAGCACCTCAATTTCACCCGTGCCGCCGAGGAGCAGTGCATCTCGCAGACGGCCGTCAGCCAGCAGATCAAGCTGCTCGAGCAGGAGCTCGGCTATGCGCTGTTCGTGCGCGGCAAGCGCGGCGTGAGTCTGACGCCGGCGGGCGAGGTGTTCTACCGGCAGTGCAAGCAGCTCATGATCCGCTACAACGACGCCGCGGCGCAGGGCAAGAAGATCGCGCTCGGCAATGCGACGGACCTGCGCATCGGCTACGCCGGGGCATATGAGCTGTGGACGATCGTTGCGCAGATCCGCAAGTATCACCGGCTGTATCCGGAGGCGGCGTTCTCGTTTCAGCTCGGCAGCAACCGGAGTCTCCTCACCGCGCTGGCCGAGGGACGGCTGGACATGGCCGTGCTCTCCGGCTTCGGCGTCGTGCTCGATGCCGAGCTCGCCAGCTGCGTCACGCGCGCAGATCCGTGCGTGGTCATGATCAGCGCCGAGCACCCGCTGGCGGCAAAGGCGGAGATCCATCCGCGCGAGCTCAAGAGCATGCCGATCGTGCTCAACCGCGCACAGGACAGTCAGCCCTCGGCCGCACAGATTGCCGGGATGTATGCATCCATGGGTCTGGGCGGCAACCCGCGTATGTATGCCGACGATTTTTACGGCATCGCGCTCATCATCCATGCCGGTCTCGCCTTCAGCATCATGCCGGCGAGCATGGCCGATTGGGGGATCGAGGGCGTGGTGTTTCGCCCTGTGCAGGGGTTCCGGGCGAAGGCGCGCACACTGCTCGTCTATCCGCGCGGTTCGCAGGACACGGGCATCCAGTCGTTCGTGTCGCTCATCAGGCCCAAGCGCTGAACCCGAAAATAGAACTTGCCCCCGCGCGGCTGCGGCCGCGCGGGGGCAAGTTGCTGTTTGTGCGTCATCCTGCCAGAACGAGCTTCGGGATCGCTCCGGTGAGTATGGGCGCACCGGCGACGGTCGTGATCGTGTAGATCTTCCGGGCCTCCCGGTCCGCTTTTTCCTTCACGAGATAGTAGATGCCCGCGCCCAGAATCAGCGCGCCGATAAGGATGCCGACAATCTTGGCCTTGCCTGCGTCGGCCGACTGCACGAGCCGGATCATGCGCTGGATGGAGCTGTCGGCCCCGACCTTCGTCGCGCGCATTTCAAATGCGCCGAACTGATTGACCGTGCCGCTCGAGACCGCGTTGCCGGGGCCTTTGTCCACCGGCAGCGACTCGCCGGTCATGACCGCCTGATTGATCGACGTCCGGCCGGAGCGGATCACACCGTCGACCGGCACGCTCTCGCCCGGCAGGACGCGCAGCGTATCGCCGACCTGCACCCGCTCGGCGGGCACGACGATCTCCGTGCCGTCGGGCGCGAGCACGCGCGCCGTCTGCGGCGTGAGATGCACGAGCTTTTCGATGCCCGCGCGCGCCTTTGTCCACCGTCAGCTCCTCCAGCAGGCCGCCGAGCTGCATGATGAACGCGACCTCGCCGGCCGCAAAGATCTCGCCGATGCACACTGACGCGATCAGCGCCAGCGATACGAGCACGTCGGCCTTGATGTCAAACGCCGTCACGAGCCCGATAACTGCCTCCGGCACGATCGGCACGCCGCACAGTACGACTGCGATCCACGCCAGGCCGAAAGGGAGCGGCTGCCACTTGAGCAGACTGCACACGAGCGCAATGCCGCCGATGGCCAGCAGCGCGATGTCCTTTTTCGTCTCGCCCAGTTCCGGGAGCCGTTCGAGTTTTTTCATAAGTGTTCTCATGATCTCGCCTCACTTATACCTCGTGGGGTATAAGTATAATATACACATGGGGGTATGGGTTACCAAGAGGAAAAGAAAAAAGCACAGCCATTCGACTGTGCTTTTCCGGTGGCTTGTGTACAGGCTTCAGCCCATATTCGCGAAGCGCTCCACGGCCTTCGTGAAGTTTTCGATCGTCTTGTCGGCGTCACCGTGCTCGATCCCGTCGCGCACGCAATGTTGGATGTGCCCCTCGAGCACGACCTTGCTGCAGCCGTGCAGCGCGGACTTGGCGGCGTTGATCTGCGCGAGCACGTCCTCGCACGGGACGTCCTCGTCGATCATCCGGTCGATGGCCTGCACCTGGCCGATGATCTTTTTGAGCCTGCGGTGAAGATTTTCCGCGTCCATATACTGTCGCATAGCATGACCTCCATACCGTTACGGGTACTTGTATTTGCCTGCCATTATACGGCGGCGCGTTCTGCGGCGAGATAGCGCGCCAGCGCGTCCTGCCAGTCCGGCAGCGACCGGAAACCGGCGGCTGCCAGCTTGGCCGTGTCCAGCCGGCTGCTGTGCGGCCGCACGGCAAGGCTCCGGCCGTATTCCTCGGTTGTGACCGGCAGCACGGTCATGGGGATGCCGGCCGTGCGGAAGATCGCACAGGCAAAGTCATACCAGCTCACGTAGTCGCCGCTGTTGACCGCGTTGTAGCGGCCGTAACGGTCGCTCTCGGCCATGTCGGCGAGCAGCCGCGCAAGGTCGGCGGCGTAGGTCGGTGTGCCGATCTGGTCGTTGACGACACGCAGGGTGTCGTGCGTGCGGCTCAGCTGCAGCATGGTGCGCACGAAGTTTTTGCCGCCCGTGCCGTAGACCCACGAGGTACGCACGATGAAATACCGCTCGAGCGTTTCCGTCACCGCGCGCTCACCAGCGAGCTTGCTCTGCCCGTAGACATTCAGCGGCGCGAAGCGCGTGCAGTCGGCGGGGTAGGGGGCAGTATCCGTCCCGTCAAAGACGTAGTCCGTCGTGACATAGATCAGCTTGCAGCCCGCGCCGCGGCAGGCCTCGGCCACGTTTTTCGTGCCGCCGGCGTTGACGGCGAACACCTGCGCCCGGTTTTCCGGCAGCTCCGCGCCGTCCACGTCCGTCCAGGCGGCGCAGTGGATGACGGCGTCCGGCTGCGCGCCCGCGATGAGGGCCTGTACGGCCTGCGGGTCGCAGAGATCGGCCTGCGCATACGTGCCCATGTCCGCACAGCGGGGCTGCGGCGCGCGCCCGGTCGCAATGCAGGCGTGGCCGCGCCGGAGGACCTCCGCCGCGACGGCGCTGCCGAGCAGGCCGTTGGCGCCGGTGACGAGTATTTTCATAGGCTTACCTCCGCGGCACGCGCCGCGCTCACAGCTCGATGCCGAGCGCGCGCAGCGTCGGCCAGTTTTGATCCTTTTCGCTGAGGATGGGCGCGGCCTGACCCGGCCAGACGATGCCGATGTCCGCATCGTCCCAGCGGATGCCGCCCTCGTCCTCGGGGTGGTAGACATCTCCGCACTTGTAGGCAAAGACGGCCTGCTCGCTCAGCACCTGAAATCCGTGGGCAAAGCCGCGCGGGATATAGAGCTGGCGGCGGTTGTCCGCGCTGAGCAGCACGCCGACCCAGCGGCCGTAGGTCGCGCTGCCGCGGCGCAGGTCGACGGCGACGTCGAAGATCTCGCCATGGATCGCGCGCACGAGCTTTGCCTGCTGGTGCCGCGTTTGAAAGTGCAGCCCGCGCAGCACGCCGCGGCGCGAGCCGGACTGATTGTCCTGCACGAACGTGTCCCGGATGCCGGCGGCCGCAAAGTCGGCAGCCTTGTAGGTCTCCATGAAGTACCCGCGCGCGTCGCCGTAGGCTTTGACGTCCACGATCTGCACGCCGGGAATGTCCGTGGGCGTAAACGTGAAGTTGCTCATGGCTTTTTCACCGTCTCGTAGGCGTACTGCGCCGGGTCGCCGTAAAAGTCGAGCAGCATGTGCGCAAACTTGTCGTGTACGCCGTGCTTGGCCGGCGCCTGCACGATGTTCATGCCGGGGTTGTGGTTGCCCTCGATGAGCTCCAGCTTGCCGCCGGGCAGAATGGCCACGTCCCAGCCGACGACACGCAGGCATGGCAGCGTCTGCGCGGCGCTGCGGCAGAAGGCGCAGATCTCCTCCCACTGCGGGATGGGCGTGCCGCGAAAGCGCACGCCGGTCATCGGGTGCAGGATGTAGCTGTTGCCGTGCTCGTCGAGGCCGTCGGTTACGATGACGCCGGTGGCCGGGTCGATCTCGCAGAAGATGCCGCCGCCGTGGGCGTTGTCGACGTGCAGACCGTTGTTGCCCACGCGCAGACCCGCGCCAAAGACCTCGAAGCGCTCGCCGCGGCGGAACGTGATCACGCGCAGCGTGTTGAGCGACTCCGGGTGAAAGCGCGCGAGGGATTCATCGGACCGGATGAATTCCTCCGCCAGATACTTGCCCGCGCACAGCTCGTCAAACAGCGCCTGCCGGTCGGGCGCTGCGTCCCACTCGGCCGCCGTCAGCTTGCGAAAGCCGATGCCCCAGCTGGAATACTGCGGCTTGAGCGCGATATTGTGGTACTGATGCACGAAAGCGTCAAACGCCGCAAGATCGCTCTCCGGCAGGTACAGCCAGCCGCGGCTGACAAACTGCGTGAAGTTTTTCAGAAACGTCACCTTGCTCTTGAGGTACGGCTCGGCGGCGCTGTTGTACGGGCGCATGAGCAGTGTCGCCTCCACGTCGGTCAGGTACCGCTTTTGCTGCGCAGTCGTCAGACCGTAGAAGCCGAAGATCATGTACTCGGACATGGACACGCGCTTTTCCGGGTTGCTGCGCCGCACCTTGAGGTAGTCGTGAAAGAGCTGTTCGGCCGTGAAGCCCTCCGGCAGCTCGCGGACGCCCTGGATATAGCTGCACCAGCGCTTGTGCAGCACGGGATAGGCGCGGAGATTTTTGACCAGTTTATTTTCAGTGAGGATGTTTTTCATCGGTTTCACCTGCACAGTCCCGGAGCAGCGGATATTTGCCCACTCCGTCGAATTGAATGATGTTGCCGCCCGGCCAGTGCCAGTTGCCCTCAATGAGCTCCGGTCCGTCGGGCGTCACGGCAATGTCCCAGCCGACGTAGCCCATGCCGGGCACACGGTCCATGGCCCGGTATACGCACGCGGTGAGCGCGGGCCAGAACGGGACCTGAAACCCGGGCAGATACGCGCCCGATGCCGGGTGGCGGGCATAGTCGCCGAGATCGGTGTTGCTGCGTCCCGGGCCGGATACGCGGCCGGACGTCAGCTCCAGCGGGTAGGCGATACCGCCGGTGTGAAAGTTATCGGTCGCGGCGCCCTTGCCGCCGCACTTGAGGCACGCGCCGATGAGCCGGAACAGCTCCCATCCGCACTGCGAGAGTTCCCGTTCCAGCTCTTTTTTTTCGCCCTCCG
>JABLTO010249872.1_pt1 | contig 51288 bp, 43 predicted proteins | sample 7160091 | NCBI WGS metagenome assembly JABLTO01 (sample SAMN14651225, study PRJNA627086) | human gut metagenome | isolation source: feces | host: Homo sapiens
CAATCATTTTTGCAAATTTTTTACAAAATAAGAAAAATTTTTCCAACATTGCTTTTATATTACGTAAGATAAGCCATTGTCAAAAGGTGTACCTTTTGACAAATCAAAATGTTGAATAAAAACGGATGGATCAAGATGAAAGTAAAAAATTTTTAGTATGACAGTAGCATTAGTGATTTTGATATAGAAACATGATACATATTAGTTATCAAAGGGAACTCATTTATGGAAAGAAATTATTACATGGTCAGGATACAGAATAATCAATTCGATCTTGCAGAGCAAAAAAGTGCAGTTGCCATTGGGTGGAGTGACTGGAATCTGTCACAAATGACAGAACGGGAAATTGTGCAGCAAATCGGAAAGGTTTGTGATGAATGGTGTTTCGCACCCCAGCTGCGAGGGAAAAAGATAAACGAAATCAAACGGTTTAAGGATATCAAAATGGGTGATTATATTCTTGTTCCCCATTGGAATAACGTCTGGCTGGCGGTTGCAGGCGATGAATTTATCTATGAAGAAGAATCGAAAAATTGCGACCTGGCAAATCAATTAAAAGTTGCATTTCTGAAAGATAAAAACGGGAATAATCGCTGTGTAGCAAGGAATCAGCTGTCAGAGCGGCTTTCCCGTCGTCTGCATCTGCGCGGAGCAACGGTTTTGGACTTATGCGATTTTAAGGACGAAATCGAAAAAATTTTCAACGATGATACGTATTCCGTTTCAAAAGCTGCCGCCGAATATGAAAATCAATTAACAGAAACATTTAAGCATAAGCTGCTTGAAAATATTCGTAAAGGCGATGTATATCTTAAATCGGGCGGTGTTGGGCTGGAAGAACTTGTTCGCGAACTGTTTGAATGTGATAAATTTGAGGCGCATGTTTTGTCAAAGCGAGCCTTTAAAGGATATGGCGATGCAGATGTAGAAGCGGTATCGAGGTTTATAAGTATTCTGGCACAGGTTAAGCACCATGACGGCGATACGGGTGTTTGGGGGATTGAACAGTTGAAAGAAATCAAAAAGAACGGTGAAGATGAGGGCTATGACAAACTGATATTGATTACAAGCGGCGTTGTTGGTGATGATGTGAAACAGGAGGCTGAAAAGTATGACATTATGATGATGGACGGCGAACAGCTTATCGATTGGATTTATGAAAACCTCAACAATTTGTCAGCCGAAACAAAAACAAAATTAAAAATAAGCACAGCGCCTATGATAATCGGGTAAGGATTCAGGACGAAAGGGGGATAATATGGGTGGCTTGATCTTCGCGATAGTGCTGTTTGCAGTGGCTTTGATTGGTGTGGCAGGTTCTTATTTTGGGAGAACCAAATGCCCCTATTGTAAATCAAGAAAGGTTACGGTAATGCAGAAAAATGTACTTTATACAGAGCCGGTGCTCTTTAAAGAAGAGGTTAAAATCAAAGAATACGATAATAAAAATAATTATCGTACAAAGGGTATGCTGGATGCTATGTCTAACCAATATTTGAATCCGCCGAAAAAAATAATGACGCAGGAGGTGGTTGTGCAGGGAAAACGTGTGTGGTATGAAGTAAAGTATCAATGTTCTGAATGTCAAAAAGAGTTTTTGAAAAAAGAGTATGTTGATAAAAAACCAATCATAAAATAAGGAAAGGGAGATTAAAATGGCAACACCGATATTTTTTGTTCAAAATCGATTTGAAAGCGGCGCGGTAAAAGTATTTATAAGCGATAGCAAATATGAACAAGGCGTTCAAAAGGTTTGGGTTACAAATAATAAGTATGAAAACGGTGTGATTAAGGGGTTTGTCGTAAACAACAAGCTGGACGCACAATTAAAAGTTTACATATGTAAAAATAAATACGAATAAACTATGAATGACGGGCGCCCAAAACCCTGCACATACGAAAACACGCATATCACCGTAAAAAGTGATATGCGTGTTTTGCTTTACAGCCTGTCCGTCGGCGGAATTTCATCATTCGCGCATCACACAAGCCGTTTCATAGCGTTTTATTGCGAAACTGCATCCTAAAAGCGTGCATTCCTATACAGCGCGGTTAACCTTGCCGGATCTAAGACATCTGGTGCAAGCATACACTTTTTTAGGGGTACCGTCAACAATTGCTCTAACCCGTCTGATGTTGGGCTTCCAAGCTTTGTTGGCCCGTCTGTGAGAGTGAGAAACCTTAATACCAAAGGTAACGCCCTTGCCGCAAACTTCACATTTTGCCATATAGATACACCTCCTTAACAGTGCAAAACTAAATTCAACTCGAACTATTATACCAGAAACTTGTCAAGATTGCAAGTGTTTTTTAAAAAAATAATCGAAAATTTTTCCGACGCCTGCGCAGCACGAAAACTTGTGAAAATTTCCGCGGATATCCCTTGCAAAAGACGGGTATTCATAGTATAATGGGAATGATAAAATAGATGGGGTGTATGCAATAGCGCATACATAAAAAGAGGTGTCATACTATGGAAAACTTCAGCGTAGAACTGAATAAAGTTGTAAGTGAGATGAAGCTGGAGAAGCTCTATTACCCGGAACGTGAAATTCTGATCGAAACGGCAGATTTAAACCGTCCCGGATTGCAGCTTACCGGTTTTTTTGATTATTTTGATCCGATGCGGATTCAGGTCTTTGGTATGGTAGAAAATACCTATCTTGCCACGCTGACCTCCGAGGAGCGGTATCAGTGCTTAAAGCATTTGTTTGAAAAGCATGTCACCGCGGTGGTGCTGACCCGAAACGGCAATGCCTCGCCGGAGATGATGATGCTGGCGCAGGAATTTGATATTCCCGTTTTGCGCTCGCCGCATTCAACCTCTTATTTTACCAGTACGCTCAACGCATACCTGAACGTAGAGCTTGCGCCGAGAATCACCCGGCACGGGGTGTTGGTTGAGGTCTACGGCCAGGGCGTTTTGATTATGGGCGACAGCGGCGTGGGAAAGAGTGAGGCCGCTGTGGAGCTGATTAAGCGCGGCCACCGTCTGGTTGCCGACGACGCGGTAGAAATCAAAAAGGTGTCGTCAAAATCCCTGGTTGGCTTTTCGCCGGACATTATACGGCACTTTATTGAGATCCGCGGTATCGGGATTGTTGACGTAAAAAACATCTTTGGTATGGGCGCCGTAAAGGAATCGGAAAAGATTGATCTGATTATTCATCTGGAGGCGTGGGAGCACGGAAAGCAGTATGACCGTCTGGGTTTGGTCGATGAGTACACCAATATTTTGGGGCTTGATATTCCGTCCCTGACGATTCCGGTGCGGCCGGGGCGTAACCTTGCCGTGATTTTTGAGGTTGCCGCGATGAATAACCGCCAGAAGAAGCTGGGCTATAACGCCGCAGAGGAATTAAACCGCAGAATTTCGGAGCATGTCGGCGGTGCGTTCGGCGCAAACGGCTGAGAAGCGCCGCAAAAAGTGCACGGCGAACGGACAGAGAACATAGACAGAAGGAAGTAAGAAAAGAGGGGAACTTGCATGAAAATATTGACAGATACGCATACCCACACAAACTGCAGCGACCACGCCTTTAGCACCGTGGCGGAAAATCTGGCGATGGCAAAGCGGCGCGGTCTGGATCTGATCTGCATGACAGACCACGCGCCGGCGATCCCGGATGCACCGCATATATGGCATTTCAGTACCATGCACGATCTGCCGAAGGAGGTTGACGGCGTGCGGCTGCTCAAGGGAATCGAGGCAAATGTTTTGGATGATGAGGGACATTTGGATGTTCCGAAATCCGTGCAGGAAGGGGCGGATATGATGATCGCGTCCATGCATACGCCGTGCTATCACAGCACGTCAAAGGAGGCGCATACCGCCGCCTGGCTGAACGTGATTCAAAATCCGTATGTTACCATATTGGGGCATACCGGGGATCAGAGATTTGACTTTGACCACGAGACGGTCATTGCTGCAGCAAAGAAAGCCAATAAATGTATCGAGATTAACAACCATTCCTTTGAGGCACGTGCCGGCAGCCGTGAGAATTGCCGCGATATTGCGCTGATCTGCAAAAAGCTGGGCGCAAAAATCGTTGTCAGCTCGGACGCGCACAACTGTTATCAGATCGGCATATTCGACCACGCGATCGCCATGCTGGAGGAAATCGACTTCCCGGAGGAATTGATTATGAATGTGAACGGGGCGCGGTTTCTTGCCTTTTTAAAGGAATTTCACAGTAGGGAGGCGGCCGGATGATTGCAGATACAGTGGTACGCCTGGTCTCTGAGATTGTCGGCCCCTGCATGGTAAAGGTGGGAGAGCCGATGAGCAGGCATACAACCTTTCGGGCAGGCGGCAATGCCGATTTGTGGATTGAACCGTCGGAGACCGGCGAGATCCGTGCGGTATGCAAGCTGCTGCGGCAGCTTAAGATTCCCTATATGTTTTTGGGGAACGGTTCAAACGTGCTGGTGGGTGACCGCGGCATCCGCGGCGCCGTAATCAGCCTTGGCAACGCCTATGCCGACTGCACGGCGGAGGGAAACATAATCCGTGCCCAGGCAGGGATTAAACTGTCAAGACTTGCAAACTATGCCCTCGGAAACGCGCTGACCGGGCTGGAGTTTGCCGCGGGGATACCGGGGACGCTGGGCGGTGCCTTATATATGAATGCCGGCGCCTATGACGGAGAGATGAAACAAATTGTAAGCAGCGTGCAGTACCTGGATGAGAAGAACATGCTGCAGACGCTTGCGGCAAAGGATTTGGAATTTGGTTATCGAAAGAGTGTTTTTATGCAGCACCCGGATTGGGTTATCCTGGGGGCAGATATGACGCTCTGCGAGGGAGACACGGCGCAAATCCGCGCGAAGATGGACGATCTGGCAAAGCGGCGGAAAGAAAAGCAGCCGCTGCAGTATCCGAGCGCAGGGAGTACCTTCCGCCGCCCGGAGGGGTATTTTGCAGGCAAGCTGATTCAGGACGCCGGGCTGATGGGGCTGCGCGTCGGCGGCGCATCCGTTTCGACCAAGCATGCCGGGTTTATTGTCAACGACCAAAATGCGACTGCGGCGGAAATCCGCACGCTGATTGAGACGGTACAAAATAAGGTGGAAGAAAAATTCGGGGTACGCCTTATGCCGGAGGTTCGGTTTTTAGGGGAATTTTAATTGAGAAGTGCGTTACCAAAGAGGTGAGAAGTTATGAAATTCATTATCATTACCGGGATGAGCGGCGCCGGAAAATCCCAGGTGGTAAAGGCGCTGGAGGATTTGGGCTGCTACTGCGTGGATAATATGCCGCCGGAGCTGATCCCCAAATTTGCCGAGATTTATCATCGGTCGGCCAAGCCGCAGGATATGGCGGCCTTGGTTTGTGATATCCGGGGCGGTGACTTGTTCCGGGAACTGGACGCGAATTTAGACCAGCTTTCAGAGCTTGGCTATGATTATGAGATTTTGTTTTTGGAGGCGAGCGAGGAAGTCCTCTTAAAGCGCTATAAAGAGACAAGACGGGAGCATCCGCTCTCAATCGGCGGCCGGATCTTGGATGGGGTTCGCCGTGAGCGGACGCTTTTGGATGATATTCGCAAACGGGCAACGCACATTGTGGATACCTCCAGAATGTCCACGGCGCAGCTGAAAGCGCATATTGCCTCGATTTACGGCGGCGCAAGGGATTTTTCTATGACCATTCATGTGGTGTCCTTTGGGTTTAAGTATGGGATCCCCCTGGATGCGGATCTTGTGTTTGACGTACGCTTTTTGCCAAATCCCTTTTATATTCCCGAACTTCGGGAGCATACAGGGCTGGAAACCTGTGTGCGCGACTACGTGATGGACTACGCACAAAGCCGGGAGTTTGTCAAAAAGCTGGTCGATATGATGGAATATTTGATTCCGCACTATGAAAAAGAAGGAAAGGCGCAGCTGGTGATCGGGATCGGCTGTACCGGAGGACACCACCGCAGCGTGACTATTGCCGAAGAACTTCATAAGCAGCTTTTGCGCAGCGGACACCATGTTTTGGCGTCGCATCGTGATATTCAAAAAGGAATTTGACGGAGACAAAAAGGGTGGATATGATGAAGGAAACAAACAGATCCGATCATCCGAACATTGTTGCCATCGGCGGCGGAACCGGGCTTTCAACCATGCTGCGCGGCCTGAAAAGCTACACCGATCACATTACGGCGGTTGTCAGTGTGGCCGATGACGGCGGTGGCAGCGGCATGCTGCGACGGGATTTACATATGCTGCCGCCGGGCGATATCCGAAACTGTATCCTGGCCCTGGCAAAGACCGAGCCGGTGATGGAGCGCTTGCTGCAATGCCGATTCCGTCAGGGATCGCTGCGCGGCCAGAATTTCGGCAATTTGTTTTTGGCTGCCATGAACGAGATTTTTGACGGCGATTTTGTCAAAGCGGTGCAAAACGTCAATGAGGTTTTAAGGGTGCAGGGCGAGGTGCTGCCGGTGACGGCGACCGATGTCGAACTGGCGGCAGAGCTGGATGACGGCGAACAGGTGATCGGCGAATCGACCATCGGCCATAGCGCAAGCGATAAAAACCGAATCAAACGGATCTGGCTGCAGCACAAAAATCCGATGCATCAGGAGCCGATTACCATGATCCCGGAGGTCGCGGAGGCGATTGCCAAGGCGGATCTGATTACCTTAGGCCCCGGCAGCCTTTATACCAGCATACTGCCGAATCTGGTGGTTCCGGGCGTGGCCTCGGCAATCCGGGATTCGCATGCACCGGTTTTATATATTAACAATATCATGACGCAGCCCGGTGAGACGGACGGCTATACCGCCTTTGACCATGTGCAGGCGATTTTAGATCATACCGGCGCGGACTTTTTGGACTATTGCATTGTCAATCAGCAGCCGATCAATACGCCGCTGCTCTCCAAATATATGGAGCAGGACGCCGAGGCGGTTGTTCTGGATGAGGAACGCTTTGCAAAAACCAAGATCAAGTGGATCAAACGGGATTTGGTGGGCATTTACCAAAACCGCTATATCCGGCATGATGTGGAAGTGCTGGCCGATACGATCTTTGATGTTCTCCGCTATGTGCGTCTGCACGATCGGGAGCTTGTCAGTGAGGAGGGGGTTCGTCTGTACCACCCTGCCCGAAGAAGAAATCAGGAAAACAGGAAATGAGGGGTTGCAATGAAATCATTTTCTCAGTTAACCAAGGAAGAACTTTTTAAACAGGAGAATCAGCACCGCTGCTGCGACCGTGCCGAGCTTGCCGGAATGCTGTTGTTCGGTGCGGCGCTCTCGGAGCGCGCGGTGCGCTTTGTGACAGAAAATCAGGATGTCTTGGGCAGCTTTGCCAATCTTTGCCGCACCATGGGAATGGAGGCAAAGGCGGCGCAGAGCAGTGAAAACAGTGCGCGTTACGTTGCGGAAATCAGCGATGCCACGGCGATCCTGCAGCTGCTTTATGATTTGCATCTTACCGATCCGTCAAGCGGAATGATTCGGTACCGCATCGCAAAGGAGCTTACGGAAAACGATTGCTGCCGCCGCGCATTTTGCAAGGGCGCTTTTTTGAGCGGCGGTACGGTGATTGACCCAAAAAAGAATTATAATATGGAATTTGTCACACCTTACCTTGGACTTGGACGGGACATGCAGCAGCTGCTTTACGATATCGGGTTTTCGTTTAAGATGGCAGGGCGGCAGTCAAAATATGTGTTGTATTTAAAAAACAGTGAAAGTATTTCGGACTTTTTAAGCTATATCGGCGCGTTTAAGGCGCAGATGGAGCTTTTAAATATTAAGATTGAAAAGGAAATCCGCAACGACTTTAACCGAACCGCGAACAGCGAGACGGCCAATCTGGAAAAAACCATCAACGCGTCCGTCCGTCAGGTGCGCGCCATTGAAGAAATCCAAAAAACCATCGGTTTAGATCAGCTGCCGGAGGATCTGAGAGAGATTGCCAGACTGCGGCTGGCGCATAAGGAGATGAGCCTGAGTGAGCTGGGCGCGCTGATGAATCCGCCGCTGACAAAGTCGGGCGTGAATCATCGGCTGAAAAAACTGATGCAGCTGTAAAAAATCCGGAAAGGGGATGATGACTTGGCTTTTGCACATTTGCATACCCATACGGCGTATAGCCTGCTAGACGGCGAGGGAACCATCAAGAAGCTGGTTGACCGCGCAAAGGCGCTGGGACAGACCGCCCTTGCCATCACCGACCACGGGAATATGTACGGCGTCATTGACTTTTATGAATATGCCAAATCCCAGGGGATTCATCCGATTCTGGGCTGCGAGGTTTATGTGGCCGCGAGGAGCCGTCACGACAAGGTGCACGAGTATGACGCACAGAGTTATCATTTGATTCTGCTTGCCGAGAATGACGAGGGCTATCATAATCTGATGAAACTGGTGTCGCTCGGCTTTATTGAGGGCTTTTATTATAAACCGCGGATCGATATGGAGCTTTTGCGCCGTTACAGCGGCGGACTGATTGCGCTCAGCGCCTGTATGGCAGGGGTTTTGTCGCGCAATATCTTAAACGATAACTATGCGGAGGCAAAACGCCGCGCAGAGGAATTTTTAACCATTTTTGACCGGGATCATTTTTATATTGAATTACAGGATCACGGCATCATCGAGCAGCAAAAGATCAACCGCGGCTTAATTACGCTTTCTAAGGAGCTTTCGGTTTCCCTGGTTGCGACCAACGATATCCATTATGTCCGCCGTGAGGACGCGGTGTATCAGGACGTTTTAATGTGTATCCAGATGGGAAAAACCGTGTCCGACACCGATCGCATGAAGATGGCGACCGATCAGCTGTATTTAAAATCAGAGGAAGAGATGCTTTCGCTGTTTCCGCAGTTTCCGGAGGCGATTGCCAATACGCAGAAAATTGCGGATCGCTGCCGGGTTGACATTACGTTCGGCAAGCTGCATCTTCCCAAATTTGACGTGCCGGACGGTATGACCTCGGCGGCGTATCTGCGGTATCTGACCGCTGCCGGCATGGCAGAGCGTTATCCAAACGATGACGGGTCGGTGCAAAAAAGACTGGATTATGAGCTTGGCATCATTGAGCAGATGGGGTATGTGGACTACTTTTTGATTGTCTGGGATTTTATCCGTTATGCACGCGAAAACGGCATCATGGTCGGCCCCGGCCGCGGCAGCGCAGCCGGGAGTGTGGTTTCTTACTGCCTGCATATTACCAATGTAGACCCAATCCGCTACGGCCTGATTTTTGAACGGTTTTTAAATCCGGAACGCGTCAGTATGCCGGATATTGATATAGACTTTTGTTATGAACGCCGCGGCGAGGTCATTGACTACGTCAACCGCAAGTACGGTACCGATCAGGTGTGTCAGATTGTCACCTTTGGCACTATGGCGGCGCGGCTTGCTGTACGGGATGTCGGACGGGTGCTGGATATTCCGTACGGTGTTGTGGATCAGGTGGCAAAGCAGATCCCGATGGAGCTGAAGATGACCATTGAAAAGGCGCTGGTCGTAAACGAAAAGCTGACCGAAATGTATCAGAGCGACCCGGAAATCAAGCGCCTGATTGACACGGCCAAGGAGCTGGAGGGGCTGCCGCGGCACACCTCGACCCATGCGGCCGGCGTTGTCATTACCGAAAAGCCGGTGCTGAACTATGTGCCGCTGCAAAAAAACGACGACGTCATTACCACCCAGTTTACCATGACGACCATTGAGCGGCTGGGCCTTTTAAAGATGGACTTTTTGGGGCTGCGTACCCTGACCGTAATCCGGGACACGCTGGCGCATATCAAAGCGCAGACCGGCGAGGAAATCGATATTCAAAACCCGGACTTTTGCGATCGGAAAACCTATGCGATGATTTCGGCCGGCGAGACGGACGGCGTTTTTCAGTTAGAAAGCGGCGGTATGAAGCAGTTTATGAAAGAGCTTCAGCCGGAAAATCTGGAGGATATCATCGCCGGGATATCCCTGTATCGGCCGGGGCCGATGGACTCGATCCCCACCTATGTGGCAAATAAGAAAAACGCGGCGAACATTCGCTATCTGCATCCCATGCTGGAGCATATTTTAAATGTGACCTACGGCTGCATCGTCTATCAGGAGCAGGTCATGCAGATCGTGCGTGAGATGGGCGGATATTCGCTGGGGCGTGCGGATCTGGTGCGCCGTGCCATGTCGAAAAAGAAAGCCGACGTGATGGAAAAGGAACGGCATAACTTTATCTACGGCACCGAAGAGGACGGACAGGTTGTAGACGGTGCGGTGCGCCGCGGCGTGGACGAATCGGTCGCAGCGGCCATCTTTGACGAGATGATGGATTTTGCATCCTACGCGTTTAACAAGTCCCACGCGGCGGCATACGCCGTGGTGGCGTATCAGACAGCATGGCTGAAATGCCACTATCCCGTTGCGTTTTTTGCGGCGCTCTTGACCTCATTGATGGAGCATACCGAGAAGGTGACGCAGTATATCGAAATGCTAAAGGGCAAGGGAATCCGCGTTCTTCCGCCGGACATTAACCAAAGTGTGCGGCAGTTTTCGGTTGAGGACGGAAAAATCCGTTTCGGCATGGCGGCGGTCAAGAACGTCGGCGGCGCCGTGGTGGATGAGATCGTGGCGGAACGCACTGCCGGCGGTGCATTCGCCGGTTTTCGGGATTTTTGCGTTCGTATGGCCGGGAGAAAACTCAATAAACGCGTGCTGGAAAACTTGATTCGCAGCGGTGCGTTTGACTGCCTGGGGCTAAAGCGTGCGGTGCTGCTGCGTGTGTATGAACGCGTTTTGGATGACGCGGTGCATCAGCAAAAGATGGTGATGCCGGGGCAGATTGACATGTTTTCGATGATGGATCAGCCCGTTTTGGCGGTGGATGATTTTGAGGATGTGCCGGAGTTTGAAGAAAGAGAAATCCTGGCAATGGAAAAGGACAGCATCGGGGTTTATGTTTCCGGGCATCCCCTAGATGGCTGCCGCGAGCAGGTTGCTCGGTGTGCCGGGGCGCAGATCCGCGATATCGCAGAAAATGAAAACGGCCGCTTTTTGGGCGGCATGAAGGTAAAGCTCGCCGGCATCATTACCCGTGCACGCAATCAGCTCACCAAAAAAGGGGAGATGATGCGCTATCTCGTGCTGGAGGATTTGAGCGGTTCGATGGAGGTTTTGGTTTTTCCCAGCCTTCTTCGCAAATACGATCCGCTTTTGCAGCCGGATCGGATCGTTTTGGCTGAGGGAAACCTGGATATCGGCGACGATGCGCCGCCCAAGCTGCGCTTAGAGCAGGTCTGCCTGCTTGAGGACGCGGCAAAGGCGGTAAACGGAACAAAAAAGCTGTATCTAAAATTGGAAGAAAACACGCCGCAACAGATGACAGGCATCAAAGAGATTCTGCGCGGATTTCACGGGGATATCCCGGTGTATCTCTACGATGCCGCCAAAAAGGAAACCATGGCGGCGCCGAAGAGCCTTTGGATATCCGAAAACGAAACACTGTTTTTAAAGCTGCGCGCCTTGCTTGGCGAGGAAAATGTCAAAATGATTGAAAAAAGGCAATGAAATTTTTTGCCGATTTTATGTCGCTTTTGGTGATCGGGAGTTTGACATCGCAGCGGAGGAATGAGTATGAAAGAAAAATTGCTGGAGATACTGGAATCAAAGAGGGGCGAATACCTCTCCGGCGAGGAGCTTGCAAAACGGCTTCAAATTTCGCGTGCCGGAATCTGGAAACAGATTCAGTCGCTTCGGGAGGACGGATACCAAATCCTGGCGGTCAGAAACCGCGGCTATTGTTTAGAAAACGATAACAACCGGCTGTCCCTGGCCGGGATGCTGCCCTATTTAAAGGATCCGCAGCGAAAAGACCGCATCACGGTGCATGCGACTGTGGATTCGACCAATCATGTATTAAAGCGGATGGCGCTGGACGGCGCAAAGGATCAGACGGTGGTGATTGCCGATGCGCAGACGGCCGGCCGCGGTCGGCTGGGCAGAAGCTTTTATTCGCCGCCCGGCGGCGGTATCTATTTTAGTCTGCTGCTGCGCCCGACGATGCCGACCGATCGGGTTGTGGCAATCACGGCGGCCGCGTCGGTTGCCGCCGCGCGTGCGGTTTTTGCGGTGACGGGACGGTACCCCGATATTAAATGGGTCAATGATCTGTACCTGGACGGCAAGAAAATCTGCGGCATCTTAACCGAGGCAATCAGCAACTTTGAGACGGGTACGGTGGACGCGATCGTGGTGGGAATCGGCATCAATTGCCACACGGCGTTCCCGGAGGAGCTGAAAGAAATCGCCGGGAATCTGGACAGCGGACACGCGCTGCCGAATCTGCGCAACCACCTGGCAGCGGAACTTGTCAATCAAACCGCGGATTTGGAGCAGCTGCTGCAAGACCGCAGCTATCTGCCGGAATACCGCGCACATTCGATGGTGCTCTCAAAGCCCGTAACGATCCCCCAGGAGCCGGGAAGCCGTTATATCGCAGAGCAGATCGGCGAGAACGGCGAACTGATTTTGCGCAGCGCATCGGGCGAGGAGCGTGTTTTGCGCAGCGGCGAAATCAGTCTCAGACTGATTGAGAATTTTGAGGTTGACAAACCCGAACAGCCGTGATACCATGAAAGAAAGAGACGTATGAAAGGAGCGATATGTTATGATCGTACCATGGATTAAGGACAGGACGCGGATGTGCCCCTGTCAAAAAAACAGAGAATCCGCAGCAGTGTGGAAGATATTTAGCCTGATTGGCATGGTGTTCTCGGTAGCATTTGCGATTCTTGCGCTGATATTAAAGAGAAAGAACGATGTCTATATGAAGGCGCTGATTGATTTGAGCGATCAGCTCCCGGAGGAAGAGGACGATACCGATAGCCGCAGCGAGTGGCAAAGCGCGCATGCGCCTGCCAATCAGAGGACAGTGGAGGAAAGACTGTCCGAGCAGCGTCTGCATGAGGAGTAGCGCAGGCATCGTTTGACAGAGAAAGAGGGGAACCTTGATGAAAGAGAAACAAAGCGTATGGCTTGCGTGCAAGCATTGCGGTGCAATCAGCCGGGAGGAGAGAACGCATTGTGCCCTTTGCGGTGCGGCGCTGAGGCAGGATATGCTGCTGCCGATGCCCCGGCCGCTGACAGACTGTGAGGCGAAGCGAATCCAAAATAGATCTCCGTTGAGGGACGCCGATACATCGCCGAACATGCCGCGGCATTGTCATAGCGGCGCAGGATATAGCAAAAAAACGTCCTCCGTAAAGGCGCTGCTGGCGCTCTTTTTCGGGATCGCGGCTGTGCTTGCCACAGCGTTTTCGGCATCGGTAATCAGCTTGCCGTGCGGCGTGGTCGCCTTGGTTCTGGGGATCGTTGCACTTTCTAAAAAAGAGGGGGCAGGGCTTGCCGCTGCCGTTGGAATCGGCCTTGGCGCGTATGTCCTTTTGGTCAGCGGCTTTTGGACGTTTTACTCTCTTTTCTATCTGTTTTAGGGATATAACATGATTTAAAAACAGTAAGGACTTTTGCAAAATGACTTTATTTTGCAAAAGTTCTTTTTTTTTGTAAAAAAGGGTTGACAAACACGAGTGAAGATGATAACATGTGAGTAAATATTCATATGAGAGGATGTTTTGCATGAGAGAAAGCAACGAAAATCAAAGCGGTATGTTTTTGACGCTATGTGACGATACTGTTGAAAGGGTTTATGAACAGATGCCGCCGGATGAGATTTTGTATGATCTGGCGGAATTGTATAAGGTGTTCGGCGATTCCACCCGGATTAAGATTTTATATGTTTTGATGGAGACAGAGCTTTGTGTCGGCGATCTGGCGCAGCTGCTCGGCGTCAGCCAAAATGCCGTATCGCACCAGCTGAGAGTGCTGAAAAACAATAAGCTGGTAAAATTCCGCCGCGAGGGGAAAATTATTTATTATTCGCTGTCTGATGACCATGTGAGACGGATTATCAGTCAGGGTATGGATCATGTCAAGGAATAGGGTTTTAAAATAGAATGCAGAAAGGATGATTGGTTATGAAAAAGGTATTTCATCTGGAGGATTTGGACTGTGCAAACTGCGCGATGAAAATGGAGGACGCGATCCGAAAAATTGACGGCGTTGAAGAGGTCAGCATCAGCTTTATGCAGCAAAAGATGACGCTGAGCGCCGAGGATCGGGCCTTTGATGATATTTTAAAAAAGGCGGTAAAGGCTTGCCGGAAGATTGAGCCGGACTGCCGCATTTTGGTTTAACTCAAACCCGATATTGATTTTAAGGGCTAAAAGGAGAGGATCAAAATGAGCAGAAAACTGAAAAAAAGGCTGACTCGGATTGCGGTCAGCGCGGTATTGTTTGGAATCGCCGCCCTGCTGCCGCTAAACGGAATTTGGCGGCTTGGGGCTTTTCTTGCCGTCTATGCCCTGATCGGATGGGATATTTTGTGGAAGGCCGTCTGCGGCCTGATCCACGGCCAGGCGCTGGACGAGAACTTTTTGATGGCACTGGCAACGGTCGGTGCTTTTGCGACCGGCGAATACCCGGAGGGCGTCCTGGTTATGCTTTTGTACCAGGTCGGCGAGTGGTTCCAAAGCTATGCGGTCGGTAAATCCAGAAAGTCGATTTCGTTGCTGATGGATATTCGGCCGGACAGCGCCAGGGTAGAGCGCGGCGGCGCGTGGACAGAAGTCATGCCGGAGGAAGTAAACGTCGGCGAGCGGATCCTGATTCAGCCCGGCGAACGGGTTCCCCTGGACGGCGTGGTGACCGAGGGTTCTTCGGCCTTGGATACGGTTGCTCTGACGGGTGAATCCATACCGCGCGATGTGGAGGTCGGTGACGAGGTAATCAGCGGCTGTGTGAACCAAAGCGGCGTGCTTTATGTCGAGGTGACAAAGCCGTATGCCGAGTCCACGGTTTCCAGGATTTTAGACCTGGTAGAAAACGCCGGAAGCCGCAAGGCCAAGGCAGAAAACTTTATCACCAAGTTTGCAAGGTACTATACGCCGATCGTGGTCGGTGCCGCAGTATTGCTTGCGCTGATTCCCGGTCTGTATACGCATGAATGGAGCCGGTGGGTTTACCGCGCCATGGTATTTTTGGTGATCTCCTGCCCCTGTGCGCTGGTGATTTCGGTACCGCTCAGCTTTTTCGGCGGCATCGGCGGCGCATCCAAACACGGCATTTTGGTTAAGGGCAGCAACTATATGGAAGTACTGGCAAAAATCCATACGATTGTCTTTGATAAGACGGGTACGCTGACGAAAGGCGTGTTTCGGGTCAAGGCGGTGCATCCGGATCATTGCGACAAAGCGCAGCTGCTGGAATATGCCGCCCTTGCCGAGTCGTTTTCGACTCATCCGATTTCGCGGTCGCTCTGCGAGGCCTACGGCAAAACGCCGGAAAAATCCAGAGTGGCCGGTGTTGAGGAATATTCCGGGCGCGGCATCGAGGCCACCATTGACGGCAAAAAAATTGCCGTCGGCAATGATAAGCTGATGGCACAGGTGGGCGCTGCGGCACATACCTGTCACCTGACGGGAACCGTGGTGCATGTTGCGATTGACGGAACCTATGCCGGACATATCGTGATTTCGGACGAAATCAAGCCGGAGGCGGCAGCGTCGATGCAGGAGCTAAAGGCGGTCGGCGTGCAGAAAACCGTGATGCTGACCGGGGATCGCCGGGAGGTCGGCGAGCAAGTGGCAAAGGAACTGGGCATCGACCTTGTTTATACCGAGCTTTTGCCAAAGGATAAGGTAGAAAAGGTAGAAGTGCTGCTCGGTCAGATGGAGCCGGAACAAAAACTTGCCTTTGTGGGAGACGGTATCAATGACGCGCCGGTGCTGTCGCGTGCCGATCTGGGTATTGCCATGGGCGCGATGGGATCGGACGCCGCGATTGAGGCGGCGGACGTGGTGCTGATGGATGACAACACCCTGCGGATTGCCGAGGCGGTGAAGATTGCACGCAAGACGCTGAAAATTGTAAAGCAGAACATTGTTTTTGTATTGCTGATAAAGCTGATCTTCCTAGTGATGGGGGCGTTTGGCGTTGCCAACATGTGGGAGGCGGTCTTTGCAGACGTCGGCGTTTCCATCATCGCGATTTTAAACGCGATGCGGACGCTGCGATCGTCTGAAAAATAGCATAAAAGGGATAGAGTCATTCTATCCCTTTTTCGTCGTCCAATTTAAAGTCTACGTTCATCAGTCTGCTCATGGGGATTCGCAGCGCCGCCGCGATACGAAACAGCACGTTGATGGACGGCGCAATCACGTAATTTGGATTTTCAAGTTTTGCGACATGCCCCGGTGAGATCCGGCTGCGTGCGGCAAGCTCTTTTTGTGTAAAGCCTTGCAGGGTTCGGTAGTATCGGATATTGAGGCCCAGCTTTAAAAGAAAATCGGTATGTTTTTTTCTTTCTTTTCGCATTCTGACACACTCCTTTTTACGAATTGTAGCATATATCAAGATAATGATGGGGCAAGTGGTGGCATTATGACATCGTTTTGATGAAAAGTTTTTATATTACCTTGTGAGGAAATGAAAATATGATGTCAAAGTGATACCACTCTTCCCAATTTTAATTGACATCATGATACAATGTTTTAAGAGCGGTACTTTAAACGGGGTGATGTTTGATGAACGGTAATCTTTTGCGATATACTTTGCGTATTTCCAGGACAGTTTTCCGAAAGCTCTCGTACATTGCAAGGTATGAGGGCAGGAGCAGAAATAAAGAAATTGAATATTTAATCCGCAAACAAATTGCAGAATTTGAGGCGGAGCATGGAGAAATCCCCATGGATGAGGCGTAAAAATTTTTTCTTAAATCTGTGACAGTTTTGGCGCAATACCGCCTTTGACACCTGCTTTGATGGCAGGTGTTATTTTTTTGGTTTAGAATGAGAAAAAATTGGCATACTAGCAGATAGAACATCAAAAGGAGCGGTTTTTATGAAACATTACACCGTTTTACTGCGTTCTGCCAAGGAGGCGGCCGCACTGGTGGATTTGGTCTCGCTTTGTCCGGGTGCGGCGGAGCTTTGCGTCGGCGAAGATCGCATGGACGCCAAGTCCTTTATGGGTGTGCTGGGCGTTGCCATGGGCAAAAAAGCGGTATTAAAGATTCCGGGCGAGGGCGGTGCGCTGCTGGACGACTGGCTGGCGAAAAACAAGGCCGGCGCTGCGGTAACATCAAGGTAGCCGAAAGAGAGTAAGCAAAATTTCGATTCCGGGAGACGGATTTTGCTTTCGGACAGACAAACGGAGGGAACAGCATGAAAAAGAAAAAAACGCGCTATCTGCGCGATCTGCTCTGCCTGTGTCTTGGGCTCAGCATAAGCCTTGGCCTTGGCGGCTGCAAATCGGTGGACTCCGGCAGGCGCATCGTCCGCATTGCGCACGGGCAGGGAGAGACTCATCCGGAGCACATCGGACTTTTGGCGTTGGAACAATACATCGAGGAGCGGCTCGGCGACCGCTTTGATATTCAGATTTTTCCCAATGAGATTTTGGGGGCGACCCAAAAGGCGATTGAGCTGACCCAAACCGGCGCCATTGACTTTGTGGTGTCCGGCACGGCGAACCTGGAGACCTTTGCGCGTGTTTATGAGGTCTTTTCGATGCCCTATCTGTTTTCCTCCGAGGAGGCGTACTATGCCGCGATGGAGGACAGCGACTTTATGAATCCGATTTACGAATCCACGGACGAGGCCGGGTTTCGGGTGATGACCTGGTACAGTGCAGGGACGCGGAATTTTTATGCCAAAAAGCCGATCCAAACGCCGGAGGATTTAAAAGGAATGAAAATCCGGGTGCAGCAGTCGCCGGCCAGCGTGGCGATGGTACAGGCTTTTGGCGCGGCCGCCGCACCTATGAGCTTTGGCGAGGTTTACACGGCGATTCAGCAAGGGGTGATTGACGGTGCGGAGAATAACGAGCTTGCACTGACCCAGAACAAGCACGGTGAGGTCGCCAAATACTTTACCGAAAACAAGCACCAGATGGTGCCGGACATGCTGGTCGGCAATCTCCGGTTTTTAAAGGAACTGTCGGACGAGGAACTGCAAATTTTTAAAGAGGCGGCGGCACTCTCGACCGAAGTGGAACTTTCTGAGTGGAATAAGCAGGTGGAGGCAGCACGAAAGACGGCAAGAGAGGAAATGGGCGTTTCCTTTTTATCCGTCAATATCCCGGATTTTCAGGAAAAGGTTTTGCCGCTGCATCAGTCCATGATGGAGAAAAACCCTGCAATTATTCCGATATACCGGCATTTTCAGGAGATTGACCGAATGGAGAGAGGGGAGGTGACGGCGCCGTGAACGGAGCGGAAAAATTAAGAAAAATCATGGACACGGTGCTTGGCACGCTTTGTGTTCTGCTTTTTTCACTGATGATTCTGGTTGGAACCTATCAGATCGCGGCACGGTACTTTTTTAACCGTCCCAGCACGGTGTCCGAGGAGCTTTTGACGTATAGCTTTACCTGGCTGGCACTGCTGGCGGCGGCCTATGTGTTCGGAAAGCGCGAGCATATGCGGATGGGATTTATCGTCGATCGGCTTGGCGCAAAAAAACGGTTTTTCTTTGATCTTTTGCGTGAGGTTTTGGTTTTTCTGTTTTCCTTGGTTGTCATGATCGTTGGCGGTATCGCGATTATGCGGCTTACCATGACGCAGGTGACGGCATCGCTGGGGATTCCGATGGGGGTTGTCTATGCGGCCGTTCCGCTGTCCGGCGTGCTGAGCCTTATTTACAGTATTTTAAATATTCTTAACCTGATATTAGCAATCAAAACCCGATTTTAAGAGGCGGATTTCCGCCCAAACGGTGTTAAAATACTCGGCAATCCTTGCCCTGCGGAGAAAATAAAGGAGTTCGTTCATGGAAATTGCTTTGCTATGCAGCCTTATTATATTTATTCTGTTGTTTGTCCTGCTTTTGTGCGGCGTACCCATATCCATTGCGCTGGGGTTTTCCTCGATCTGTGCCATTTTGCCGGTGCTGCGCGCAGACATCGCCGTTGTGACCGGTGCGCAGCGGATTTTTTCCGGGATTTCGGTTTTTGCCCTGCTTGCGATTCCCTTTTTTATCCTGGCCGGCAATATCATGAACCGCGGCGGCATTGCCATTCGCCTTATCAATCTGGCAAAGCTGATGACCGGCAAGGCGCCCGGCGCACTGGCGCAGACCAATGTGGTGGCGAATATGCTGTTCGGCGCGATTTCCGGCTCCGGGACGGCGGCCGCGTCCGCCATGGGGTCGATGATCAGCCCGATCGAACGGGAGGAGGGCTATGACCCGGATTTTTCGGCGGCGGTCAATATCGCAACGGCGCCGACCGGGCTTTTGATACCGCCCAGCAACGTGATGATTACCTATTCGTTAGTCAGCGGCGGAACCTCGGTCGCCGCCCTGTTTATGGCCGGGTACATTCCGGGTATCTTATGGGGCTTGTTTTGTATGGCAGTCATCTACCTGATGGCAAAACGCGGCGGCTATGTCACCAAGACCGCCTACACCGCGCGTGAGGCCGGAAGGGTTCTGCTTCAGGCGCTGCCGAGCCTTTTGCTGATTGTCATTGTCATCGGCGGCATCGTAAAGGGGATCTTTACGGCGACCGAGGGATCTGTGGTGGCGGTGGTTTACAGCCTGGTACTGTCGCTGTTTTGCTACCGCTCGATCTCATGGCGCGATCTGCCAAAGATTTTCCGCGAGAGCGCGGAGATGACTGGGATCATCATTTTTCTGATCGGCGTATCCAGCATCATGTCCTGGGTGATGGCGTTTACCGGGATCCCGTCAGCCATTTCCGGCGCTTTGCTGGGGCTGACGAAAAATCGGTATCTCATCTTTTTGATGATTAACCTGATTCTTTTGATTGTGGGGACGTTTATGGATATGACGCCGGCGTGCCTGATTTTTACGCCGATTTTTCTGCCGGTTTGTACGGCGCTGGGGATGCACCCGGTGCATTTTGGGATTATGCTGATTTTTAACCTTTGTATCGGCAGCATTACGCCGCCGGTAGGAACGACGTTGTTTGTCGGCGTCCGTGTGGGCGGCGTCACAATCGAATCCGTCATGCGGCGGCTGGTTGTTTTTTTCGGCGTGATTTTTCTGGCGCTGCTTTTGGTGACCTACATTCCGCCGCTTTCTCTCTGGCTGCCGGGACTGCTTGGGTATATCAAATAAAAAGACTGATATAACAAAAAGGAGGATGGTTATGTATTATTCCAGCGGAAATTATGAGGCGTTTGCAACGCCAAAAAAACCCAAAAACGCGGATCAGATGTCTGCCTATATTGTGGGCAGCGGCCTTGCGGCGCTGACCGCGGCCTGCTATCTCGTCCGCGACGGGCAGATGGACGGAAAATCCGTGCATATTTTAGAAAAAGGCGAGTTGCCCGGCGGTGCGTGCGACGGGTATCGGTTTGAAAACATCGGCTATGTCATGCGCGGCGGACGGGAGATGGACAATCATTTTGAGGTGATGTGGGACTTGTTCCGCTCGATTCCGTCCATCGAGACGGAGGGTGTCAGCGTCCTGGACGAATATTATTGGCTCAACAAGGAGGACCCGAACTATTCACTTTGCCGCGCGACCGTCAACCGCGGCCAGGACGCGCATACGGATGGAAAATTCGGACTGTCCGACCGCGGCGCGATGGAGATCATGAAGTTATTTTTTACGCCGGACGAGGATCTGGCGGATTTGCGGATCACCGATGTTTTTGATGATGCGGTGCTGGATTCCAACTTCTGGCTTTACTGGCGCACCATGTTTGCCTTTGAAAACTGGCACAGTGCGCTGGAGATGAAGCTGTATATCCGCCGTTTTATTCACCATATCGGGGGACTTCCCGATTTTAAGGCGCTGCGCTTTACCAGGTACAATCAGTACGAATCCATGATTTTGCCGATGGTGCGGTATTTAGAGGGATTCGGCGTTCAGTTTCATTACGGGGTGCAGGTGGTTAACGTGCGGTTCACGTGCGATGCGGAAAAGAAGGTTGCCGCTGCGATTGACGTGAAAAGGGACGGCAAGGAGGACATCATCACCCTGACGGAAAAGGATTTGGTGTTTATCACCAACGGCGGCTGCGTGGAAAATTCCTCGATCGGGGATCAGAATACCCCGGCGGTGTTTGATACAGAGATCAGACCGGGCGGCGGCTGGGACATGTGGCGCAGGATCGCGGCACAGGATCCGGCGTTCGGACACCCGGACAAGTTTTGCTATGACCCGGAGCAGAGCAACTGGATGAGCGCCACCGTAGAAACGCTGGATGAAAAGATCATTCCCTATATCAAAAAGATCTGCAGACGCGATTTGTTTACCGGCGGCGTGGTGACCGGCGGCATTGTGACGGCCAAGGATTCGTCCTGGCTGCTCAGCTGGACGATAAACCGCCAGCCGCAGTTTAAAGAGCAGCCGAAAGGACACTGCCTGGTTTGGGTTTACGGCTTGTTCAGCGACAAAAAAGGGGATTATATCAAAAAGCCGATGCGCGACTGCACCGGCATGGAAATCTGCATGGAGTGGCTCTATCATATCGGCGTGCCGGAGGATCAGATTCTGGAGCTTGCAAAGCACAGTGCCAACACGGTTCCCTGTATGATGCCCTATATCACGGCGTTTTTTATGCCGCGCGCCGAGGGAGACCGCCCCAAGGTTGTGCCGGACGGTGCGGTGAATTTTTCCTTTTTGGGACAGTTTGCCGAGACAAAACGGGATACCATTTTTACGACGGAATATTCGATGCGCACTGCGATGGAGGCGGTCTATACCTTGCTTTCCATCGACCGCGGCGTGCCGGAGGTCTGGGGCAGCACCTACGATGTCCGCGATCTGCTGGACGCGACCGTAAAGCTGCGTGACGGCAAAAAGATTACCGATATGGAGCTTGGCCTGGTTGAAAAGCTGGCGCTGAAAAAGATCCTGGCAAAGATTGCAGGAACGGACATTGAAAAACTGCTCAAAGAATACCATGTGATATAACGCGCAAGGGACGGCGAAAGCCGCCCCTTGTTTTTTGGGGATTTACAGACAAGAAAAAGTGTGATATACTGCACGTATAATCGGCACAAGGAATTTGGCGCGGCGCGGCGCCCTTTCAAAGCCTTATGTCTATGAGTGAAAGAAGGGAAAAGGATGCGCATTTTGGTGGTAGAGGATGAGCGGGATTTAAACCGCGTTTTGTGCAAGCGGCTCGGTCAGGAGGGATATTGCACCGATGCGGTCTTTGATGGCGCTGCGGCGCTGGACTATTTGCAGACCGGCGAATTTGACGCGGTTATTATGGATATTATGATGCCAAAGCTGAGCGGTATGGACGCAGTCAAGGCGATGCGCAGCCGCGGCGATAAAACGCCGGTTTTGTTCCTGACGGCAAGGGACAGCGTGGCAGACCGTGTGGCCGGGCTGGACATCGGGGCGGAGGATTATCTGGTGAAACCCTTTGCTTTTGAAGAACTTTTGGCGCGGCTGCGTGTGATGCTGCGCAAGGCGGCCGGCAACCCCACCAATGTCTATCAGGTTGCCGATCTGACCCTGGATGCGGCGGCGCATACGGTGCGGCGCAGCGGCGAAGTGATCAATCTTTCTGCCAAAGAATTTGATATTTTAGAATACCTGATGCGAAATCAGGGGATTGTGCTCAGCCGTGAAAAGATTGAAAACCACGTATGGAATTTTGACTACTCAGGCGGCACCAATGTGGTTGATGTTTACATAAGATATCTGCGCAAAAAAATTGACGAGGGCCGCGCAGTAAAGCTGATTCATACCATCCGCGGCAGCGGCTATGTTTTGAGGGAAACGCTATGAACCGATTATCCATTAAACTCAGAATCACGCTGTGGTACACGCTGATTATGGTTGCCATAGCGACGGCGGCGCTGATGATTATGTTCAGCTGGAGCCGCACCATCATTAGTCGGGACATCACCGGCAGATTGGCCAGGACAGTCAATAACAGCGCACGGATGCAGGTGGATCCGCAGGGCAGAGTGCGTATCGGCCCCGATTTCATGTATTTTGAAAACGGCGTGCATCTTGCCCTGTATCGGGACGGCGAGCGGCTGGCCGGACAGATTCCCTTTGCGGCGGCCGAGGACGCGGATTTTGTCGCCGATAAGGTGCAGACGCTAAACAGCAGCGGAACTTTCTGCTATATTTTAGATAAGGAAATCCCGATCCCCGGCGGAGAGAGTCTTTGGCTGCGCGGCGCGGTCTCTGTCAATGCGGAGGAATATATGCTGCGTTCGGTCATCAAGACCAACCTTATTGTGACGGTTATTTTGATTCTTGCCGCGGCAGTCGGCGGATACTTGATTGTAAAAAGAGCCTTAAAGCCGGTGAATGCCATACGAAAAACGGCAAAGGAAATCAGCGAGAGCCGGGATTTGTCCAGGCGGATTTCCATCGCGGGGACGGACGAGATTTCGCAGCTGGCGATCACCTTTGACGAAATGCTGACGCGGATTGAACAGGCGATGGAGCGGGAAAAACAGTTTACCTCGGATGTCTCACACGAATTGCGCACGCCGGTAGCCGTTATTATGTCGGAGTGCGAATATATGCGGGACTGTGCCAAGACGCAGGAGGAATGGCAGGAGTCGGCTGCCTCGGTGATGCGCCAGAGCGAAAGGATGCGAAAGCTGATTGCGGAACTGCTCAGCTTTTCCAGAATGGACAACGGAACGCAGCAGCTGCAGACCGAGGTTTTGGACTTTAGTGAGCTTTTGACCTTTGTCTGTGAGGAACAGCGCGAGATTCACGGGAGCGAAACGCCGCTTTTAACCAAAATTATTCCATCGGTCTATGTAGAGGGAGATCGGTTTTTGCTGACGCGGCTGCTGATTAACCTGATCAGCAACGCCTATCAATATAACCGCGACAACCGGGAGATCCTTGTCTCCTTAGAAGCGGCAGAGGACACGGTTTGCGTTTCGGTGCAGGATCACGGAATCGGCATCAAAGAGGAAGAACAAGAAAAGATATGGGAGCGCTTTTATCAGGTGGATCCGTCCCGCAGCAAGGACGGCAGCAACAGTATGGGGCTGGGACTTTCTATGGTGCGCTGGATTGCGCGGCAGCACGGCGGAGATGTGACGGTAAGAAGTGCGCCCGGCGTGGGATCCACTTTTCTTTTTACGATGCCGCGCGTTAAAAAAATGGAAGATAAGGAGTGTTAACATCGAAAAAATACTTATTGCCGCACAGCGGAAAATTTTATAAGGCGAATCTGCATTGCCATTCTACGGTGTCGGATGGCGAACTTACGCCGGAGTAACTTAAAAAAATTTATAAGGAGCAGGGGTACTCGATCCTTGCGTACACCGACCACGATGTTTTGATTTCGCACGCAGAGCTTGCGGACGAAAACTTTTTGCCGCTAAACGGTTATGAAATGGAGATCAATGAGAGATCCGACCGTCCGTTTGATTATATTCGGACGTGTCATATTTGCCTGATCGCGCTCAAGCCGGACAATCTTACACAGGTGTGCTATCACCGCGGAGATTATCTTTTTAGCAATGCGGTTCACTACCGTGATAAGGTAAAGTATGATCATACGCTGCCGGATTATGTCAGGACATACACGCCGGAGTGTATTAACGATATAATAAAAACGGGACGTGAAAACGGATTTTTTGTGACGTATAATCATCCGTCCTGGTCGCTTGAAAATTACGAGCAGTATACAAAATATACCGGGATGAATGCGATGGAGATCTGCAATTACGGATGTTTTTCCAGCGGTCACCTCGATTATAACGAAAAAGAGTATGATGATATGCTAAGATGCGGAAAACGCATTTACTGTATCGGTGCCGATGATAACCATAACCATGCGGATCCAAATTCGAAAGCGGGGCTTTTACCATGATTAAGGCTGACCTCCTTGCATACGAAGCCGTCACGGATGCATTGCAAAACGGGAACTTTTATGCTTCGCAGGGACCGGAAATTTATGATTTGTGGTTTGAAAACGGCAAGGTTAAGATCACGTGCTCAGCGGCAGAAGGAATCGTGTATTCGACCGCATATCGAAAAAAACAGGTAGCCTACGGGGATGAAAACGGTGTAAAAGAAGCCGAATTTGCGGTGGATCCCAGGGAAGGTTATTTTAGAATTACGGTTACCGACCACGCCGGCCGGCATGCGAACACCAATGCATACTTTATGGATACATTGTTTTAAATAAGGGGTCTTTCGCCGCCGCCAAACGCGGCAGCGAAAGACCAATCTTCTGTTTTTTTAATAAATGAAATTTTTTTGTAAAAAGGGCTTGACAAATGCCGCAAAATAGAGTATACTAAGCAAGTTGACACCGCACAGCGCGGTACTAAAAAATATGCGGCCATGGCGGAATTGGCAGACGCGCATGGTTCAGGTCCATGTGAAAGCAATTTCATGGAGGTTCAAGTCCTCTTGGCCGCACCACGTCAGAGCAAGCGATATATCGCTTGCTCTTTTTTATGTAAAAATCAGAGTTCGCGCATGCCGCTGCGACATATATTTCCATTACAAAACGGAAAACTTTGGCATATATTACCTTGCAATCAAAAATTGCGTATGATATAATAATTATGTTCATATAAAATTTTTCAGGGGGGAGAAAGATCGATATGAAAAAGTTTTTGGCATATGTCTGTGCAGCGGCGCTTTTTTTCGGTGTTTTTCTGATTCCGCAGACGGGTACGTATGCTATGACAAAGGTCAGCAGTGCTGACGAGGCAGTCGAAAAAAGCATGGACGCACTGCTTAAAATGCTTGACGAGGCCGAAATTGACGGGAGTTTTACAAAGGACGATCTTGAAAACATGCTGTTTGGTGCGTGTGGTTATACGGTTGACGGCTTTGTCGGCCCGGCCTTTTGGGTTGAAAAGTTCAAAATTGTCAGCCCTTCGGCAGGAAATTCCGGTTTTATGAGCGCCGATGTAAGCATCTTTCTTGACGATGCCGAAGAAGCGCTGACGGTGAAGAAGGAACTTTCCAAATCCGGCGGCATGAGCACTGACGACGGAAACGGCGAAAATGAAACCAGTCCTGTTTCGGAAGGTTCGTCTGCCGAAGATACTGCGGCCGCAAAGAAAAGGATTTCTGCGGCAAAACAGGCCATCAGCGCGGCAATCTGGGATTTTGAAGTTTCCAACGCCACGACCGCAGCGGATATTTTGAAGATGGCAAACGATGCGGTTGGAGACAGCAAGGTTACGGTTACGCTTGATTCGGCAAATTTTAAGCTGATCAAGGCATCGACAACGGTCGAGGGGACGGTTTCGGCAACGCTTACACTTTCGTGCGGCGGCGTCACGGACGCAGTGCCCGTGGGAAAAACCGTGCCGGTTGAAGTCACTGCCGAATCCACCGCAATCGATGAGGACAGACACCTTGTCGGCGTTGCGGTTGACGCAATGCGTTTTACCAACAGAACAACCAAGGAAGAAATGCTGGACACGGCAAAAAAAGCTGTGAAAAACGGCACGCAGGTTGAATGGAAAACATTTGATAAAAAGAATGCAACCTTTCGGGAAAAGGGCGAAATCATCGGCTATCTGACGATGACCCTCGGCGGTGAAACGAGGGAAACCCGCTTTTCCGAGGCAATTCCCATGCTGGTCAGAAACATGCCGACAGACGAAATTTCGGTGAATAAAGAGGAATGGGAAGTTTTGAGAATCGTCAATGTCGAACGCCAAAAACAAGGGCTGTTTTTGATGACGATGCATCCGGTGCTTCAGGATGCCTGCGATACCCGTGCGGTTGAGATCGCCGAAAAATTCTCGCACACAAGACCGAACGGCAACAAGCCGTTTACCGCGATTTCGAGTGATTTTAAATACGCCAATGCCGGCGAGAACATTTATCAGTGCAACGCGCCTTCCATGGCCGTTTCCGGCGAAAGAGCGATGAATTCGTGGATGAACAGTGACGGTCACCGTGCGAATATCCTGACGGCTACTTATGATTATATCGGTGTCGGCACCTATGATAATGAGACACTCGGCACGGCAGTGCAGCTGTTTGCCGGTGTGAATTATCCGCTGGTCTCCGCGGTCACGGCATCGGGCAAAACCGATTACATCGATGAGGATGAAATGCAGAAGGATTACTTGATCTGCACGGACAGCAAGGGCGTGAAAACTTATATTCCGCTCGATATAGATTATTTAACAAAAACCGATGGGGGATATACGCTGAAGCTGCGCATTACAGAACCGGTTGTACTGACGGTCGGCGGCAGCGCTTCGGGTGATTCGTCAAAGACGAACGAGGGTAAGACCGACGATCCGAAAAACGGTTTGGACTCTGATCTTGTAGCGCCGTTTACCGATGTAAGAACCACGGACTACTATGCAAATGCAGTGAAGTGGGCCGTTGAAAAGGCAATTACCTTGGGAACCAGCGACACAACGTTCTCACCGGATATGACCTGCACGAGAGCGCAGATCCTAACATTTTTGTGGCGTGCGGTAGGTTCTCCGAAAGCGGAGACTGAAAATCCGTTTACGGATGTTGCACGTGATGATTATTACTATGACGCAGCAATCTGGGCACATCAGATGGGCATGGTGGAAGGCAGTGCATTTGAGGGAGATACGCCCTGTACGAGAGCCTCGACCGTTGTTTATCTCTGGAAGAATGCGAATATGCCGGCCGGCGGCGCAAGCGTGTTTGAGGATGTCCCGGCAGATGCAGACTTTGCAAATGCGGTTTCGTGGGCGGTTGACGCAGGCGTTACCGTCGGCACGGGTGAAACAACCTTTTCGCCGGATATGATTTGTTCGCGCGGACAGATTGTAACATTTTTGAACCGTGCAGTGAATCAATAAGGAAAATAAATAAAAATAAAATAAATAAAACAAGGGAGAATGAAAGATGGTAAAAAAAGTATTCAGTATAATGTTGGCAGTATGCATGGTGCTTGCGGCTCTGCCGTGCATGGTTTTTGCAGCCGATGAAATTGGGGAAATCGAAGCGGCAAAAAAGGCAGTCAGAGCAAGCGAATCTACATTAACGGTTGATAACGATATGTCGCTGGATGAATTTTTAGCTACGGTTAAAAAGGTTCTTCCCGAAGGAAGCAGCGTTGAGCTTTCCATCCCGAAGGAAGCGGATTACCGCGTTTATCAGGCAACCAGCGAAAAAGACGGCTCTATTTTTGCAAACATTACATTTACTTGCGATGTTTATACCCGTCAGGACATGTATACGTTTAAAATCCCGATGCTGACAGGTTCTGCCGCTGCGGATAACGCGGATAAGGAAAACCTTGCAAAGGATATGGCTGCGGCAAACAACGTGTTTAAGGGAATTTCGCTTGATTCCGATATTACCGCTGAAGAAATCCTTGCAATGGCACAGGCAGCCGTTACCCACGGCAGTCAGCTGGAACTCACCGGTGAGTTTACAAAGGTTGATTCTACCGAGACGAAAAAAGGTTCTGCAAAATGCTTTATCAAGTTTACATTAAATGGCGAAACCGATACGCTGAAGGTTTATAACACCCTCAAGCTGCTTGAGGCCAAGACCGAGGAGCCTAAGAATGAGGATGTTGACAACAGCGAGAACACCGTAACCAAACCGGCGGCCGCAATTTCTTTTGAAGATGTTGCAGTGGATGCTTACTATGCAGACGCTGTAAAATGGGCCGTTGAAAAGGCGATTACCTTGGGAACCAGTGATACAACGTTCTCGCCGGATACGACCTGCACGAGAGCGCAGATCTTAACATTTTTGTGGCGTGCGGTAGGTTCTCCGAAAGCGGAGATGGAAAATCCGTTCACGGATGTAACAAGCAATGATTACTACTATGATGCAGCCATCTGGGCATATGAGATGGATATGGTGGACGGCGACGCATTTGAGGGCGATACGCCTTGTACGAGAGCCTCGACGGTTGTTTATCTCTGGAAGAATGCCAATGCGCCGTATGTTGATGACATGGGAACCTTTGAAGATGTTGACGAAACTGCGGATTACAGCATGGCAGTAGCCTGGGCTGTTGAAGAGGGGGTTACAAGCGGCGTTTCCGAGACGGAGTTTGCGCCCGACACCATTTGCTCAAGAGGCCAGATCGTTACATTCCTTAAAAGAGCAATTGGTTAAAAAGAAATAAAATATATGAGAAACGCACCGGGTTCGGTGCGTTTCTCAGACTGTCGAAAAAGTCAGTTTTCTGCAAGATATTGCTTTGAATTGGTAGCCCTCCGCCCACAACTCCGCCGCCGCGCCCGTTACGGCAATGTCGCAATATCTTGCCGAAAACGGCGTGAAATCGGCGAAAAATTTCATCGCCGCGCCGCCGTGGCGATGACTGCCGGTGGCAGTCGTCCATCGCTGACCGAGGCGAGAGCCGAGACGGCAATGGCTAAGCAGGGGACGGCGATTAGATCAAAATGAAATTTTTCGCAAAATAGGTTTATCGACACGCTCGAAACGCACCGGAGTCGGTGCGTTTCTTTTTTTATGGCGGAGTAGGAATCATGTTTTTGGGGCGAAAGATAAAACGCCGTTTATCTTCTGCCGAGGTATCGAAATACGCGGCGGCGGTATTCCAGATAGGGCGCGCCAAAGGTGTTTGCAAGATACCGTTCCTCCTGTAAAATCTGTAAATGGAGCATAACAATGGCAAAGAGTGAAAAGCCAAGGTTCAGCAGATTTCCGTACATTAGCAGTACGCCGAGGTACATGAGATCAAAGCCGAGAAATGCCGGGTTGCGGCTGAATTGATAAATGCCGGTTGTAATCAGCTCGGTTTTATCCTGATCGGGAATCCCTGCCCGCCAGCTATCCTTCATGCACAGGACGGAAAGCAGAAATATGATGTCGCCGAGTATTCCGATGCAAAAGCCGATCAATCCTACGCTTTTTGGAAGATAACTCCACCCAAAGCCAATGGAAAGAAGCTGCGCGATGGGAGCGCCCAGCGTGGCAACGCTCATCAGCATCTCAACCGTGTGAACGCCGCGTTCTTTTCGGCGTCCGATTTGCCGGGTTTGAATCCCGCGGCGCTTTTGTGCCAGCTTTTTTGTAAAGTAGATGCCGTAAAATATCACCAGTACAAGGAGTGCCGGTGCGGCAGACGGCCAAAATCCTCTGAATAAAGAATCCATGGATTCATCTTCCTTTCGTCATCGTGTTGCGTCTTTTGATTTTCCGCGGTATTGCGTTTATCACGGTTTTTCCACCGTCTTGGCAAGCGCAAGAAACTTCTTATCAGACTGTATCGCCTGTGTGACAAACTTGCCGTCTCGAAACAGGGCATAGGTCGTGACCGGCGCCGGGACATTCTGTGCGTCCTCTTTGCAGGTAATCGGAATGACTTTTAGCGAAATACCGTGTTCTTTTGCGGCCTCCTGCACTCTTGGAACCCAGTAAAAGGTAAAGGGACATTGGTCGGTGTAGTAGAGGAGGAAGCCGTCCTCCGAAACCTTGGGGTGCTTGGCGCACGCCTTCCATTTCGGCGGCGCAGCGGTCGGATCAAGCGGCAGATACATGAGGCTGATTCCGCAGTCGGAGACATCGGCGGTCACAAAACCCTTGTAAGCCAAAAACTTCGGATCGGCCAAAAACTCGCGCTTGCGGCCTGTGGCAGATGTAATGCAAATGCCGCGCCGCCCCTGCGATTTTGCATCCCGGACGCATTCTGCCAGCAGATCGTTGGCGTAGCCGTGTCCTTTTATCGCACCGGCAATCCACAGGCAGTTGATATAGAGAAAGCCCTCCGCCTCGATCGGCACCCATGCGTTTTCCGCCGGGATGTATTCGATAAAGCACTTGCCGCGCTCCTCGCTCCGATAAAAGACAAGCCCCTCGTCAAACCGTTGTTTCAGCCATTCCTTTTTTTTAAGGCTCTGCTTGCCGGACATGGCGCAGCAGATGTGCTCCTTGTCAATGTTTTCTTTTGTGATGCGGATATAATTCATAGAAAATCCTCCCACAGTTTAGCGGCTTTTTGGCCGGTATAATTGAAAGAACTGTCGGACGTGCCGCCTGATCAGCTCCATGACCGCATCCTCGCGCTCCGGCTCGCGGTCACAGAGGTTAATCCAGACGGAGATGGGAAGGGCAAACTGCGCTGCCATGATCTCAGGGTCGCGGCCGGATAATGTTCCCTGATCGATGAGAAAGCTTATCATGCCGGTAAAGTAGCGCATGACATCGGTATAGTTGTGCTTGGTTTGCAATGACTTTAGAACCGGATTTTGAAACTGTTCAATCGTCAGCATTTTACGGGATTTGCTGACCTTTGGATCGTGCAGGATATAGCGGATATGCTCCAGAATCAGGGATAGCGCCGCGTCGGGGGATAGCGCATGTTTATCCTTAAAAAAGGACGGGTCGTTCCAATCGGATCGTGCAAAGATGGAATGCCTGTCATACTGCACGGAAACCTCTTGCAGCAGGGCATCCAGGATTTCCTGTTTACTTTCAAAGTGGCTGTACATCGACGCCTTGCGGATGCCGACAGCATCTGCGATTTGCGAAACAGAGGTCGCCTTAAAGCCCTGTACCGAAAAAAGATCCAGCGCTGCCTCCAAAATCTCTTGTTTTGTATTGCTCTTTTCCATCGCTCCGATATCCTCCTGATGATCTCATGGATCGTTATCATTATTATACCTACCGAGCGGTAGGTTGTCAAGAGAAAATTTTTTTTGACGTTTCTCCACTTTCTTTGTGCGCCGCGGCGGCAATCGTTGATAATCAAAGAAGAACCCGCCGTTTTCGGCGGGTTCTGATTGGTTTATCCATTACTGATTGTTTTCTAAAAACCGATGCAGGATGGCCGCGATTTCTGCTCTTGTCGCGTTATCCCTCGGATTGAGCGTTGTCTCGGTTCTTCCTTTTAACAATCCCGTGCCGGCTGCCCACTGCAGGGATGCGATGGCATACTCGGAGATCATGTCAAAATCACGGTAAGACAGGATGTTGGTGTCCTCGCCAACCGAAACATCGATTCCCTTCCACTGTGCATAGCGGTGCAGTATTGCCGCAATCTGTTCGCGCGTGATCGGTGCGTCCGGTGCAAATTCTGTTTCCGAGATTCCCTTTACAACGCCGTTTTGCTGCGCCCAGGAGACGGCGTTTTCATAATACGCGCCTTTTTCAACATCGGTAAAGGAATGACCGTTGTCTGCTGCCGGTTCGCCCTCGTTTCGGTAAAGAACGGTAACAAGCATAGCACGCGTCAGATTTTCGTCCGGTGCAAAGGTTTTTTCTGCGGTTCCGTTCATCAGGCCGCCCGACAAAACGTAATCTGTATCCGGGTGATACCAAAGATTGATGTCCAAATCGTCAAATTCCTTGGACGGACAATCATGCGTTTCGGTGTCGGTCGGCTCGCCCTGGGGTTCCTTGTCCTCTGCCGCTGCGTTCCATTTTGCATAAAGGGTGATGTTCTCCGTGACTTTTGCAGTAAAGTCATAGGCCTTTGTGAAATTGGCGTCAAGGTACCAGCCGCCGAATTGATAGCCGTCCTTTACCGGCGCGCTCGGCGCGGTCGCCGTGCCGCCTTTCGGAACCGTCTGGCTTTTTACTGCGGCTGCACCGTTTGTTTCAAACCGAACGGTAAAGCGCGTCAGGCCGCCGCTGCCGCTGCCGGAGCTTGCACTTAATCTATCATACGCAACGGAGTAGGTAGAGAATTTTGAAGAATAGATGTAAATGCATCCGTTCTCCGTATCGACAAAGCAGGTTCCGTCCGTAAAGGGTTTTACGGTGTTTCTTTCCGTGAGCTGAGTAAGCTCCTGCGCGTTTCCGTCATGGCAGCGATAAACCTTGATATTTCTTTTCCAACTAAAGTCAAAAGGCAGCTTGATTTCGATCGCGCTCTGTGCGTCGGTAATCGCCTCACCGGTGGACTTTTTGAGGGTAATGTCATAGAACCCAAAGTTTTTCGGTGCATCCGAAATGCCCTTGATGGCGGTCTGATCCGCATTGGTCTCGGCGGCCTCCTGTACCTGAACGGTGAGCGAGATATCGGTCTTTTCTGTCTTTGCGACATCATTCAGGCCGTCTGCCGTGACAGCATCAATCGCGCCCTCGTCCTTGGAGACGGTACCCTGTACCCATTTTGCATAGAGCGTCTTATTTTCGGTCAATGTGTCGGCCGCAAAATCCCACGCAGCGGTCAGTGCCTCGTCCGCAAACCAGCCGGCAAACGCATATCCCTCTTTGGTCGGCTCGGTTTCCGGCGCGGTGATGGTCTGATTGTATGCGCAGGTCTTGCTTTCAACGGCAGAACCGCCGCCCGTTTCAAAGGCTACGGTAATCATTGCACCGTCAGCGATTTCAATGGTTTTGTCGTCCCCGGCAAAGTAGTTGTCGGTCTCCTGATAGCGTACCTTGTACGTGCCGGCTGCAAGGTTTGCAATTTCGTTTCCGTCGATTGCAGTATACTCGTTTGCGTCCTCCATTTTATATTCCATGCGGTTGTCAACGCCGGTGATTTTGCCGTCTGCCTTTCCCTTTATGGTTTCGTTTTCCGCTGCGGGAGTCTCCGGCGCAGACTGCCGTGCCTTTGCGATGGAAACATCGATTTTTGCAGGTTCGGTATCGTTGTGGTTGTTGTCGCCGATGACCTTGTACCAGACTTCATAACTGCCGGCGTTGGTCGCGGTGATTACATCTTCCGAATAGTTACCGTCTTTTGTACTGCTGAACCGGATCTCTCCGCCGTCTGCGCTGCCGCCTGTGGTAAGCGCCTGTGCAGCGCCACTGTAAACAAGATTTTCTATTGCGGCCGGTGCGGTAACCGTGATGTTTGCCTTTGCGATGGAGACATTGCATAAATTGAAATCAGAGTCATTGTAATTCCCATCGCCGAAAGCCTTGTAATAAATTACGTATTGTCCGGCGTTGGTGCCTTTCGGGAGTTCTTCCTGCCATGTTACCTGGTCATCGATGCTGTACTTTATCGTGCCGCCGTTTGCTGCCGGGGCAGTTTCAAGCAGTGTCTGTGCAGAACCGTTATAGATAAGACCGAATTTTGCCACCGGCGCCGCTGCAAAGGTAATCGATGCCTTTTTCATGCCGGTGATTTGGTCGGCAATCGTACCTGTAAAGTTGCCGGTTGCGGTAAACGTGGTCGTGTCTGCAACGTTGGTAACCGCACTCCAGGAACCCGTTACGGTAAAACCGTTTGCGGTAACTTTAGCCTGCGGCGTCTGTGCATTGCCGTTATACGTCATGGATGCAAAATTTTCGGCCGATGCTTTGCCGGTGATGTCCATGGGGGTGATGATAAGTCCGTCCTTTATGGTCTTGTCATAGGCGGCATAGGTTTCGTCCGCGTCTCTCCGGATGACGACATCATAGCTCCCTGCGTCGGTCGGCGCTGCGATGGCATTGCCGTCTTTCTCATAGGTCACGGTAAAACCGCCCGTAACGTTTGCCTGGATTGCAAAGCCTTTTGCAAGGCCGTCATACACAAAGCTCTGCGGTTCATCTTCGATGCGGACATCCTCTTTCACAATGTTTTTCCAGACGGCGGTAACCGTCATGGCAGATGAAACCTGGATCGAAGTGCCGGGAGCATATTCGGTGTTATTCACCTTCCATGCCTTAAACTTCTTGCCTGTCGGTGCAGTGAACGTGCATTCAGGAAGGCTGTATGCGCCCAATATGCCGGTGGCATCTGCCATCGTTCCGCTGCCGCCGTTTGCATCAAAAGTAACTGTGTATACCTCGGCATAAATTAAACGACTTCCGTCTCTTTTTAGTATGTGGTTGCTGTCGCTGTTTGAGAGCGTAAACTTGCCTGCTGTTGCATCGGTCACATTTTCAACAACAATATCCCCATCGGAAAGCCCGGAGCACAAAATGCTGATATTTCCGCCGGTGTAGCCGGTCGCGTCAATAAGTCCCTCTTTGTAGACCTTGATGCTGTGATACCCTGACGGAACGCTGATCTCGGTATTGCCGCACAAATTAACCTTGCCGTTTTGCGCCACAATGCCGTTGGCTCCCGTTGCCGTAACCTTTCCGCTGTACAAATTCAGCGTAATCGATTCTGAGCCGATTGCCGGATATACACCGCCGCTGATCGTGCCTCCGTAGAGATTGAAAGCAGCGCCCGTGAGATTCTTGATATCTCCTACCGTATTGGCATCTACACTCTCTAATGTGCCACCGTACATATTAACAACTGCGTTGCTGTGTACAAAACCTATTATGAATTCCTTGTTCGTGTATGATATCTTGCCGCCGCCCACGCAATCGCATATGTTCAAGACTGCATTTTCATTTGGAACAATATATGCCCTGAGGGTGTGTCCGTTTAAGCAAAGATTTATCGTACCGGAAACGGTGAGCGTCGTATTATCGTTCATCGTGAGGTCGTCGCTTAAATAATAGCTGCCGCTTGTAAGGGTGACCCCGTTTACAATGCCCGATACACGGTTTAGGCTATTTTCTGTCACATGCGTTATGGCGCCGGTGTGCAAATCGCAGTCGGCTTTGCCGCATACGCAGTGTCCGGTGGGTGATCCGATCACAACTTTTCTTGCATAATTCCCGTCTGCATCGTACACTGTGTTAAATTCATAACCTCCTGGGGTAAGGTCATCAAAATCGTACCTGCCAACCGTGCCGCCTGCCGGCGTGGTAATCGAAAGTCCGTCATTGAATGTGATATCCGGAAGTATACGCTCCATCCGATCGGCGCATGTATACATTGCTGCATAATCCTTGTGGCGTAATTCATTAACTGTGCCAACGGATTCTGCCGTAACCACAGTGTCCGCACCCGATATGGTAATGGCCTTTCCGTCCGCACAACTGATGCCGTTTTTGCCGCCCGTAGTATTTAAAACGCTGTTTTCGATCAAGAGGTCGCCGCATGAGAGAAGACCTTCGGAGTCAGTGCCGCCGGTTAAGTGCACCGTACTGTTTTGAATCCGGGTAGACTTTGCTTCATACGGATAAGCGTTCATCCAGATTGCGCGGTCATCTCTTGCAACAGCGGTAACCGCAGCGTCCTTGATGGTAAGGTCGCCAACGCAGTAAAGCGTCTCACTGCTGACATTGCTGCCGTTTTCGGACAAAAGGTTATATTCGCCGCCGTACAGGCCGAGTGCGCCGCCCGATGCAGCAATGATTTGTTGTTCGGCGGTGATGCCGAGATAGGCGCCCTCCTCTCCGATAAATTCCAGATTTTCGCAATCATACTCCGCGTGGATGCCGAAGGTTTTGTTTTCCGCAATATCTTTTGAGACGTTAATCATGTTTCTTCCGGAAAAGTGTATCTTCAGCGAATTGTCGCTTGCCGGTTTATAGTAAATGCCATAAAAATTATACCACTCCCGACTATAATGGTAAATCTTGAACCCTGTCTCAATCGTCACGCCGCTAAGGTACAGTGTGGGAACGCCGTTTTCCACCCGGAAATATGCCGTGCCCGTGATCCCCGTGCCTGTGTAGGATCCTATGATGTCCGCGGCGTTTTCTGCGGTGACTCTGATTTCGCCGACATATAATTTGTTGTCGGTGTTACTGAGCCAGGCCTCGGTTTCTGCCGCCCACGCAGTGTCCGCGCCGCTTGCAAGACCTGTGACCGGAGCGAGCGTCAGCAGCATCACGATGCATAAAACCCATGCCCAAATCCGTTTTGTTTTCATAATTTTTTTACCCCCTGCTACAAAAAATCGTCATGGTTGACTTTATATGTATTTTTCATTATAATTGTAGCATGTTCATAGGTGAACAAGTCAATAGAAAGGGGCAATTTATTTTGAAAAATCTGTTTACGATCTCGCAGGTTACCAAGAGCTGTAATGTTTCACGGTCGACCCTGCTCCGTCTGGAGAAAAGAGGGCTGCTTACACCGGCCTTGACCGATGAAGAAAGCGGTTACCGCTACTTTGATAATCACAACGTGACACGCATCTTGCAGATTAGGCATCTGCTTGATCTTGGCCTTTCTTACGATGAGATTTACGCATACTTTGATACCAACGGCACATCAAAGAAGCTGCTGCGCACCTTAGAACAGCGAATGTATGCAACAAAACGCATGTATGAGGAAATGAGCCTTCGGATTGCGCGCAAACAGTCCCTCACGTTTGAAACCGTTGCACTTCCCAAATATGTTTGCTATGCGAGAGAGTGTCGGGGCAGCGGTGCAAAAGACAAGTATAGTGTCATGTATGCGCTGTATCATGAGGTAATCGAAAAGGGGCTGCGGCCGCTCGCATCGGAACCGCTGTTTACGATCAACAAAAATACGGACTTGTTCGGTAAAAAAGAAGAGACCTTTGTATGCTGCATTCCGCTTGAACCCGATGATGCCCCGGAGGATGCGCTGATTTTAAAGGGCTGCCGTGCCTTTTCGTGCCTATGCTATGGCAGCTATGATTCTCTGACGCAGGCACGGATACTGTTTCGGCAAAAAATTAAGGAGCTTGGCATCAAACCGATTGGATATCCGCGTGTACTCGGTATTGTTGCCCCGTATACCGCAAGGGAGTTTAAGCCGGAAAACTATGTCTCGCGGATTGTGATTCCGATTGCGTCTGACGATGACGAAAATATGGAATGATCTTTTAAAAAACCCGAACCTGTTACCGCTTGTAACAGGTTCGGGTTTTTTTAGGATTCTTTCTTGCAAATGCTGAAGTAGGCGCAGTATTCACAGGCGTCGTGCGCTGCTGTGCGGTAGGGCGCAGCCTCAATGCGGCCGCTTGCAATCTGTATGGCGGATTTTTTTATGGTTGCGTTGGCGGCCTCAATGCGCCGCTGCATCTCCTCTTTGGCGATGAGGGCGCTTTTTGTCTTGGGCAAAAAAGCGTCGCTGCCGTCGATGCTGTATGCATTTTGTACGGTTGGGTCATCGACCATCCAGCCGCGCGGTTTCATCTCGGCATCCACGGCGGCCTCCAGTCCCTTTTTGATTTTATCCTCCGGCATGATGGGATCATTCATATGCAGGTAGAACATGGCCGCCGGTTCCGCATTGCCCAGCTGGCGGCACAGGGCGTCGGCGTAGAGCAGCGGCTGAATCGCAATGCCGTCCCTTGCCAGGGTGACATCCAGATTCTTGGCAGAGGATTTGTAATCGACGATGCTGACATATTGCTTGCCGCCGCAGTCGGCGATGTCGGCGCGGTCAATGATGCCGCGGATTTTGGCGATTTCACGGTTTGTATCGTCCGTGACCGAGAGCGCCGGAATGCCGCCGCCGGTTCCGATTTTCAGCTCAAAGCCGTAGGGGTTAAAGTTGCTGGACTGATAAAATTTAACCACTTCCCATGCGGTGCAGGCGGCAATCTCTTTCATCCGCAGAATGATATACTGATAATAGGCCGAGGATTCAAAAATCATGCCCTTGTTCTTTTCGGCCTCCTTTTGCACGGCGGCGCCGATGCCGCGGACGCAGTCCTCCCTGGTGACGGAGGAAAAGGGAGTTTTGCGATTTGCCAGGTCGGAAAAATAGTCATACAAAGCGGCGTGCTGAATCGAGCCCATGCTGCGCGGTTCAATCTCCGCCGTCTCCCGTTCTTTGAGCAAAAGCCCGTAGGTTAAAAAATAGGCAAAGGCGCAGGAATTATAAGATTCCAGCTGTGAGGCGCTCAGCCGCAGCGGCGCGCCGTAAAGCTGCCCGACCAGGGCAGGGCTTAGCGCGGTCGGCGGCGGTGCGGCCATGGCGGTTAAAAGCCGGTTCAGCACAGCGCGATACGCCTCGTCCTTTTGAAACCATTGAAAGAGCGATAAAAACGGGGCGGAGAGCTTTTGTATATCGCCGCCGCACTCTGCCAGTGCGGCAGAGAGGAGGTAAAACGCGCCGCTTTTGCCCTCGGTCTGCAAAAACGGATCCTCGCCCGTATCCGGCCGAACCGGCGTTAAGTCCGAAAACAGGGCATAAACCCTCTTTAAGATGCCGGAGGGTGAAAGCGTGCTTCCGTCCGTGTCTGTCATCGGACGGAAGAAGCAGATCTGCTCCGTGGGGGCGTTTAACACTGCGTGGATCAGCAATTGCTCTTCCTGCCGTTTTTGGCTCTGTCCCGGAGCCAGAACAATGCCAAGCTGTTTCAAAACGTGTCGTTCACTGTCAGAGAGAAAGCCCTCGCTGTTATAGCCTTTCGGGAAAACGCCCTCGGTGGTATCCAGTACCAGCACCACCTTGGCGTTATCGCTGCGAAAGCGGTCGATCCGGCTGAAGATAACGCAGTCGATGGTTTGCGGCGTCATGCCGATCTCGGTGCCGGTGCAGGTTTCCTGCAGCAGCTCATAAAACCGGCGGTAGGTCATGGAAACATCTTTCATAATGGCGGAAATCTGGGATAAAATCGATCCGATCCCGTTTGCCGCCTGCCGGCATGCCTCGGCGTAATCCGAATCTGCGTCCGCAGCGGCGGTTTGCGCCATAGAGAGTACCCGATCTAAGAGACCGCTTTTTTCGAGGTAATCATAGAGGGCGTCGGCAATTTCGCCGCCCGTCTTTGTCCCGGTGATTTTTTCGCCCACGTCATGCACGCCGGAGAGCAGCAGATCCTTGGTTTGGTTTATGGTATCTAAGTCATAGCCACTGCCGTTTGGCAGATAGTCCCAGGTTTTCGCCTGCCACATGGCGTGGGTGGGGGCGGCGGCTAAGAGATAGTTTTCAAACCGATCGGTGTCGTCCTCGGAAAGGTCGTAAAGCGCCGTCTTTGCGATTGTCATGACCCGTTCAAACGAGGGACCGTAGGCGAGAATTTCAGCTATGGCAAGGATCAGCCGCGTCAGCGGAAAAGGCGCAATGCTTCTGCGGCTGTCAAAAAACAGGTTCATGCCGCGGCTTTGAAAGATGGCCGGCAGAATTTTTGCATAGCTTTCCATGTTTCGGGTCAGGATCAAAAAATCCCGGAGACGGTAGCCCTCGGTGCGGCACAGACGAAGGATCAGGTCGGCGGCCGCCTCGGCTTCCCGGTAGCGATTTTGTAGTTCATAGACATGTACGGCGTTTTGCGGTGCGGAGTATGCCGGGGCGCGGTATGCAAAATATTGGGTTTGCAGATGCGAAAGCGCGTCCTCTGCATCCGTCCGCGTTAAAAATATCGGCTCGGCTGTTTCGGCGCCGCAGGCGTCCGCAGTCTCGCACAGGGTTTCGATGGTGTTTTTGGTCGGTGCAAACAGGGTGGCAAGGTGCGATGCCCTGCTGTAATCAAACGCGGCGCAGACGGAGAGCCGCTGCATCAGTGCGCCGAGTGCACGGTATTCCACCGGGGTAAAGGAGCGAAAATGCAGAATGTAGAGCTTCCCGGTGAGAAAGTCGCAGTCCTTGATCTTGGGGCAGATCAGAGTCAGATTGTCCTCGGCGTCCGCGTGGTGCGCCTCGATCAGGTTATGATAGGTTCCGTAGAGCATGGCAAGCTCCGAGAGCTTTGCGGAAAGCTCCGGGTAAGGGGCGTTGGCCGCGGCAAATTGCAGCGCCTGCGGACTGACGCCGTAGCGCTTGCATTCCGAAAAGGTTTCGGTTAGGGTCGCAGCAAAGCCCTTTTGGTGCAGATTGCGGCGCAGAAAGGTAAGCTCACCCTCCAGCGTCTGCATGGTGCGTTCGGCAATCATCCGTTTTCCGGCGCCATCGATGTAGCGCATACGGAGCGGCCCCGTGTGGTGCAGAACCAGATTGCAAAGCCGCGCAAAGCTGATGACCTTTACCTGCTTTTGCGCAGGGAGGCCAAAGCGGCGGATCACCTCTTTTTCCGTAAAGAGGGAGAACTGCTCCGGCACCAGAATCCAGGAGAGTGCGCCGTCCGCGATGCGGCTTTGGATATCGCGGCAGATATATTCGGTCTTTCCGGCATGGGCAGGCCCTAAAATCAGTTGCAGCGTCATAGGCGTCCCTCCGTCATCAGCGGTAATATTTCATTTAAATCGTGAATGATAAGGTCAGCACCGGCGTCTGTCAAGGCGGTTTCCGAAAAGGAATTCGGGATGGCGGCGCAGTGCATCCCGGCGCCCTTTGCGGCGGCGATGCCGCTCAGCGCGTCCTCAATGACCAGGCAGTCGGAGGGCGCCTTGCAAAGACGGTGTGCGGCGGTGCGGTACGGCTCCGGGTCGGGCTTTCGCTTTGTCACATCACTGCCGGACAAAATGACCGAAAAGCAGGAGGATGGGATTTTGGCGGCTTTTAATGTGGCAAGCAGCTTATTTTTGCCGGAGCTGCTGACTAACCCTAAACAAAAACCGGCATCATGCAGCGCGCAAACCGTCTCCGCCGCGTGCGGATAAACGCAGAGCGCCGGCAGATCATGTTCATACAGCGCGTACATTTCGCTTAGCATCATTTGAATTTCCGCATCGGTTTTTTGATAAATTTTGCCCGGCGCGGTGATAAAATTTTCCTCGCCGGTGCCGATAAACCGGCGAAAATCGACGCGGTCGGCATCGATGCCGCACATTGCGAGCGCCTTTGCGGCGGCACGCAGAATAATCGGCTCCGAGTCAACCAATACGCCGTCCATGTCAAAGATTACAGTATTCATAATAGGCTCCTGTCAGATACAAATTCTTTTTGATCAAGATAAGAAAGACAGCCGCTGTCGGTGGAAAAACGAAATACCAGACGGTAAGCAAGAAGATGCTGAAACTGCCGTTTGCCGTCCTTTTTGGCGCCGTACTTGACATCGCCGAGCAGCGGATGATGAAGATGTGCAAAGCCGGCACGAATCTGATGGGTGCGGCCGGTCAGCAGCTTTGCCTCCACCAGCGCCTGAGCACCGGGGCGCAAAACCCGATAGACCGTATGGCATGCGCTGCCGTGCGGTACAGGATTCTCTGAAAAAATCATCTTTCGCATGGCTTCGTCCTTATACAGATAGCCGCGGATCTCGCCGTTTGGCGGCTGCGGCGTTCCCTCGGTAAGACAGAGATAAAATTTTTCGACCTCTCTGTCCCGGATTTTTTGGTTCATGATCCGCAGACTCTCCGCGTCCTTGGCGCCGATCACAAGCCCGGCAGTATTGCGGTCGATGCGATGGCAGAGCGAGGGGACAAAGGCGGTCTCTGTTTCCGGGCGGTACGCGCCGCTTTGATACAGGTGCGCGCGCATGTGCGATTCCAGCGACGGCGTTTCGCCGTCACTCTGGGAGGGCAGCCCGGAGGGCTTGTCCATGATGATAATATGGGCATCCTCATAGACAACGGAAAGCTGAGGGGTCATTTTTGTCCAAAAGGGCAGGGGCTTTTCTTCAAAATATTCATCGTTAAAATAAAGCTCCAGGCAGTCGCCCTCGCACAGGCGCACGCTGCCGTCGGTGACGCGCTTTCCGTTAATCTTAACGCGCTTTTTGCGCAGGGACTGATAAAGCTGACCGTTTGTGATGGCAGGCATCAGCCGTTTCAGATGCTGATCCAGCCGCCGTCCGCGGTCGTTGTTTCCTACGGTAAAGGTTTTCACAAAATCAGCCCTCTTTCCCAAAAATGCGGTTGGCAATCATGACGTCGGCACGGGCGTCCTTGACATAGTGGTCGGCGCCGACAAACTTGACATATTCTTCATTCAGCACAGCGCCGCCGACCATGATTTCTGCCGTACAGCCTGCCTTTCTGAGCGCGGTGATGGTATCCTTCATCCCGGTGACGGTGGTCGTCATCAGGGCGGACAGACCGATCAGCTTGACCTTGTGCGTGAGTGCGGCAGAGACCACCGTGTCGATCGGGACGTCCTTTCCGAGGTCGATCACGCGGTAGCCGTAATTTTCCAGCAGCATTTTTGCAATGTTTTTGCCGATGTCGTGAATATCGCCGACCACGGTGGCAAGCAGAACGGTTCCCTTGTTCATGCTCCCCTGCGGCATGGCGGACTTTAACACTTCAAAGCCGCATTTTACCGCCTCCGCCGCCTGAATCAGCTGCGGCAGAAACAGCTCGCCCTTTTCATAGCGTTCACCGACTGCGTCAAGCGCCGGAATAAACTGGGTATCAATGATGCGTAACGCGTCCATGGTTTCAAGCATGGAGGCGGTCCTTTGACGGGTTTCTTCTTTCCGACCCTCCATGATAAAGTCCTTCAGCTCCCCGTGGCCGGTGCTTTGCGGTGCGGTCGGTGCGGTTTTTTGAATATTGCCGAAACGGTCGATATACTGCTTTGCGTCCCTGTCCTGGTTGTTCAGCACGCGAAAGGCGTAAATCGCCTGCATAATCTCCTCCGACATGGGGTTGACAATGGCGGCGCTTAGCCCGGCGCCCAGGGTACTTGCCAAAAAGACACTGTTTAAAATCGGTCTGGACGGCAGACCGAAGGAGACGTTGCTCACGCCCAAAACAGTCTGAAATCCAAGCGCGGTCACCATAGCAATCGCCCTGATGGTCTCCAGTACCAGAGCTTGCTGGGCGGACGCCGTCAGAACCAGACAGTCGATGATAAGATCTTCTTTTCGGATGTTGTATTTTTCCGCCTCGGCGGCAATCCGCTGCGCGATGCAGACACGTTCCTCGGCCGTTTGCGGAATCCCGTTTTCGTCCAGCGTCAGGGCGACCACGGCGGCGCCGTATTTGGCGGCAATGGGAAAGATGGCGTCCATGCTTTCCTGTTTTCCGTTTACCGAGTTGATGATCGGCTTTCCGTTATAAATGCGCACGGCGGCCTCAATGGCGGCCGGGTCGGAACTGTCGATCTGCAGCGGAAGATCGGTGACGGCCTGTACCTCCCGTACGGCACGGCACAGTGATGCGGTCTCGTCAATGTCCGGCAGGCCGCAGTTGATATCTAAGATGTCGGCGTGGTTTCGGCTTTGCGCGAGGGCTTCGCCGATGATATAGTCAAAGTCGCCGGCACGCAGTTTTTCCTTTAACGTTTTTTTGCCGGTGGGGTTAATCCGCTCCCCAATGACGGTGGCGCGGCCGTTTAGCACAACCGTACGGCTGGCGGAGCAGACGGCAGTCATGCGCCTTGGCGTTGGGGTATGCGGCAAAAGGCCGCAAAGCTTTGCCTTCATGGCGGCGATAAAGTCCGGCGTGGTGCCGCAGCAGCCGCCCAGAATGCGGACGCCGCGCTGCGCGATCGTTTGCATAAATGCGGCGTAATCGTCCGGGGTGATCTCGTAGACGGTTTGACCGTCCTTCATTTTCGGCAGACCGGCGTTTGGCTGTACCATGACCGGAACGCTTGCGTAGGCGAGCAGCTTTTCAATGACCGGCATCAGCTCTTTGGGGCCTAGGGAGCAGTTGACGCCAAGAGCGTCAACGCCCAGGCCGGACAGAGTCAGCGCCGCGCTTTCCGGATTGCAGCCGACAAAGGTGCGCCCGTCCTCCTGATAGGTCATGGTGACAAAAATCGGGAGATCGCAGTTTTCTTTTGCGGCAAGGACACCGGCCTTGACCTCGGATAAATCCGACATGGTCTCCAGTAAAATCAGGTCGGCGCCGGCCTCCTTGCCGGCCAGGATCTGTTCTAAGTAGGCGTCGTAGGCCTCATCGAAGGTGAGCGTTCCCATCGGCTGCATCAGCTGTCCCAAGGGGCCGATGTCTAAAGCGACGTATTTTGCGCCGCTGTTTCTTGCGGCGGCAACGCCGGCCAAAATTAACTCTCTCGGTGTGTAGGGGCAGTCCTTTAGCTTATAGCGGTTTGCCTGAAAGGTGTTGGCCGTAATCACGTCCGCACCGGCGTCTGCATAGCTTTTGTGGATGCGCTGTACCACATCGGGATGCTCAATGTTATAAACCTCCGGCAGCCCTCCGGCCGGCATGCCTGCCTTTTGCAGCATGGTACCCATTGCACCGTCAAAAATGAGAAAATGATCTTTCAGGTATGTTCTAATGTCCACAGGTTATGCCCTCCCTTTGATATTGACAGCGGCCGCGCATGTTGCATGTGTTACAGGATGGCGGTGCTTTCTTTTTCTTGTCTTTTCCGAGGCCGATAAAGGCGGTGACGGATTTGCGCGGCAGCATCAGCGCGCGGTCGGTGACGGTCAGACCGATTTTTCGGGATGTGTCCAAAATTCTGCCGATGTCATTTTGCAGCGTGAGCGGACAGTCGCCGTAGCCGGGGCTGAACCGCGGCCGCAGAAAAAGCCCGTCCGCCTCGGCCGTCTCAGCGATTTCTGTCTCGGCAAAATCGCAGAGCTTTTCAATCATATCGGCGGCGCAGGCGTCTAAGATTACCGCGCGGCTCATCGATTCGTTTTGGGCAATCCGAATCAGGTTGTCCGCCTCGATGCCGAGCGTTGCGGCAAGAATGACGCAATGCTGACACCCCGAAAGATGCTGAAAAAGATTTTGGCTGCAGATGGCAAGTCCGCATTCTAAAAGGGACAGCGTCTGCGTCTTTTCGTTTTGTAGCAGCGTAAATGTCCGGTAGATAAAGCGCGGCTTTGCGCTTTCTTCAAGCTGCTGCATACAGGTATCGATCAGCGCATTTGTGTGCGCGTCCATGGTTTGACCGCGGTATCCCAAATACCGAAGAATTTCTTTTTTGTCCAGAGCCTGGTTCATGCTTCAACCTCACTTTATATATGTGGCTTTATTATATGTGATTGTGCGGGGTTTGTCAAATCAATTTCGTCTTTTTACGGGTCGAATTTTGCGGTTGCTTTTTTGCAAAAAAAATGATATAATAACTGCGTTTGGGAAAAAAGAATCCATTGGTTTGTTTTTTGACAAAATGGAAAGAATGTCAATAGTATAAGAAGATATCGCCTTTTGATTCTGTTTTTTGTGCAAAAAGAGGTTTGATAAACGTTCTGTTTTGTGATAAAATGGGCATATATCTTAAAGGATTTTGAAAAGACGTCTTTTTAGGAGGAGATTCTATTTGAAAGGAAAGCAAAAATCTGCCGGATATGACGCAAAGAAAAAGTTTATCAAGGATGAAATTGTCGGCAAGGTAAAGCGGTATTTCGGAAAAACGATCGATCAGGCCACCCAGCGTGAGATTTATACCGCGGTTTCGATGACCATCCGTGATGAAATCATGGATAAATGGGTTAATTATAAAGAAAAGACCGAAAAAAAGGCACAGAAGGAGCTTTATTATCTCTCCTTCGAGTTTTTGATGGGCAGAGCCATGGGCAACAACCTGATGAATCTGCGCGAGACGGACGCATACCGTGAGGTTTTGGCTGAGATGGGCGTTTCCCTCTCCGAGGTGGAGGAGTATGAGACCGACGCCGGCCTCGGAAACGGCGGCCTTGGCAGACTTGCGGCTTGTTTTCTGGACTCTTTGACGAATCTGGAACTGCCGGCGTTTGGCTGCGGCATTCGTTATGAATATGGGCTGTTCCGTCAGAAGATTGTGGACGGCTATCAGATCGAGATGCCGGATCCCTGGCAGCAGAGCGGCAATATCTGGGATATCGCCCGGCCGGAGGATATCAAAGAGGTACATTTCAACGGCCATGTTGAAGAATATATGGAGGACGGACAGTTAAAGTTCCGTCATACCGGCTACAACACCGTTATTGCAGAACCGTACGATATGCCGATCACTGGCTTTGAAAGCGAAACGGTCAACACCTTAAGACTGTGGCGCGCCAGATCGCCGGAAGTGATCGATATGAGCGAATTTAACCGCGGCGACTATGTCAAGGCAACCGAGGATAAGGAGCTTGCCGAGGTGATTTCCAAAATCCTGTACCCGGAGGATAATCACTACGAAGGAAAGCTTTTGCGCTTAAAGCAGCAGTATTTCTTTGTTTCGGCGACCATACAGTGGATTCTCAGCAAGCATAAGCAAAAGGGACTTCCGCTTTCTGCGATTCCGGAATATGTCCAGATTCATATCAACGATACCCATCCGACCATTGCCATTCCGGAGCTGATGCGGATTTTGATGGACGAGGAAGGCATGGGCTGGGACGATGCGTGGAGCATTGTCGGCAGAACCTTTGCTTACACCAACCACACCATTTTGTGTGAGGCACTGGAAAAATGGCCGTTTGAAATGGTGGAGCATCTGCTGCCGCGCATTGCCATGATCATCCGTGAGATCGACCGCAGACAGCGTGCCGCCCTGTGGGAGCGGTTCCCCGGCGATCAGAATAAGATTGAGTATATGGCGGTGATTACCAACGGGCAGGTCAGCATGGCAAACCTTTGTCTGACAGCGTGTCACAGTGTTAACGGCGTTGCGGCGCTGCATACGGAAATCTTAAAGAAGGAAACCTTTAAGGATTATTACAGCATCTATCCGTATAAGTTTAAAAACATGACAAACGGTGTGACCTTCCGCCGGTGGCTGTATAAGGCAAACCCCGATCTTGCGGCGCTGATTTCAAGGACGATCGGCGACGGCTGGATTAAGGACTACCGCCAGATGGAAAAGCTGGTTCCCTCTGCGGATGATGCGGCGTTCCGCAAGGAGTTTGCGGCCATTAAGCTGGAAAATAAAAAGAAGCTTGCGGCCTATATCAAGGAACATAACGGAATTGAAGTGGATCCGCTTTCGATGTTTGACGTGCAGATTAAACGTCTGCACGAATATAAGCGGCAGCTCCTTAAGGTGCTGCAGATTATATGGCGGTATCAGCAGATTATCGACCACAGGGATGAGGCGGATCTGCTGCCGACCACCTATATCTTTGCGGCAAAGGCGGCGCCCGGCTACCATATGGCAAAGCTGATTATTAAGTTTATCAACAGCGTGGCCGATGTCATTAACCGGGATGAGAGAGTCAACGACATTTTAAAGGTTGTCTTTATTGAAAATTACAGTGTCTCGATTGCAGAGAAGATCGTGGCCGCCGCAGACGTGAGCGAGCAGATTTCCACGGCGTCCAAGGAGGCGTCCGGTACCGGCAACATGAAGCTGATGTTAAACGGTGCGCTGACCCTTGGAACAATGGATGGTGCCAATGTGGAGATCCGGGAGCAGGTCGGCGATGATAACATCTTTATTTTCGGCCTTTCCTCGCAGGAGGTGCTGCAGATCTATGCGCACGGTCATTCGCCCAGCCCGGAGATTTATGCCGGCAACCCGGTGATAAAACGGGTGGTAGATACCTTGATTGACGGCACCTTCAGTCAGGAAAACCTGTTCTATGACATCTATCATTCCTTGGTGATGAACGGTGGCTTTGCCGATAATTACCTGCTGCTGCCGGATTTTGATTCCTATCTCCAGGCGTGCCAGCGGGTGATGGATAAATTCAGGGATCAGGATGCATGGATGCGCAGTGCGGTTCTCAATACCGCGCATGCCGGATTCTTCTCCAGCGACCGCACCATTGAGGATTACAACCGCGAGATCTGGCATCTGCGCGAGATGTAGGAAAAGTGAAAGCATGAAAAGAATGAAGGAGCGGAGGAGGTTCCGATCCTCCTTCGGATTCCTTTTTCGGCGGAGGGAGATAACCATGGGTTTCCTTGAGTCTGCCTTGTCTGCCGGACGTTTGTGGCGCGGTATACTGCGCCGCAGACGGTAAAATCGGAAAATACATATACAGAGGAGAGAATGATGATGAAAAAATTATGGACTGCAGTATGCCTGCTTGCGCTCAGCGTATCACTCTTTGGATGTGGAACGGCCAACAATACTGCCCCCAAAGAAACCGAAAAAGCAAATGCGGCAAGCGACGTGGCATACGTACAGGATAAGGGCGAGATGGTGATCGGCTATACCGTATACGAGCCGATGAACTATACTGACGAGAGCGGCAAGCTGGTTGGCTTTGATACCGAGTTTGCAGAAGCCGTATGCGAAAAACTGGGCGTTACGCCGAAGTTTGTTGAGATTGACTGGGACAACAAGTTTTTGGAGCTGGAATCGAAGAGCATTGACTGTATCTGGAACGGTATGACCATTACCGATGAGGTAAAGAAGAACACCAACGTGACCGAGCCGTATGTAAAAAATGCGCAGGTTGTCGTAATGAAGAAGGAAAATGCCGGAAAGTACACGGACGCCGCTTCGATGAAGGAATTAAAGTTTGCGGCTGAGGCAGGCAGCGCCGGTGAGGCAGCTATCGCAGAAGAGGGCTTAGAAGGCAGCTATGTTGCCGTTGCGGCACAGAGCGACGCTCTGCTTGAGGTGATGAGCGGATCGGTAGACGCTTGCGTGATTGACAACACCATGGCAAACGCAATGACCGGTGAGGGTACCAGCTATGCAGGCCTTACCGCAGTGACCGAGCTTACCAGTGAGGAATACGGAATCGGCTTCCGCAAGGATTCCGATCTCACCAATAAGGTTAACGAGATTATGGCAGAGCTGAAGACAGACGGCACGCTGGAAAAACTGGCGCAGACCTATAAGCTGACTTTGGCAGACGCACAGTAAATGTGACTTTGGAATAAGAGGGATACCCTCTTATTTCGGACAGAGGCGGTGTAAAAACGGTTTTACGCCGCCTTTGATATATTTTGCGCAATATTCAAGGCTTGAGTATTGCAGGGAATGGAGTTTGTTATGTTTGTACAGGTGACGCTTAGCCTATTTGAGGGCTTTTTGATGACCCTTAAAATATTTATTCTGACGCTTGCCCTGGCATTGCCGCTCGGCCTGGTGATCAGCTTTGGCTCGATGACCCGTATCAAGCCGATCCGCTGGGTGATCAGGACCTTCATCTGGATTATCCGCGGTACGCCGCTGATGCTCCAGCTGATCGTGATTTATTACGGCCCCGGTCTGATCGCGGCCTGGGCGTCCGGACAGGGAACCGGCGCATTTTTTTCCTGGATTGCCTCCTGGACGGTGCCGGATCGGTTTGCGGCGGTGATTGTTGCCTTTGTCATCAACTATGCCTGCTATTTTTCCGAGATTTACCGCGGCGGCATCGAGGCGATTCCCAAGGGTCAGTATGAGGCCGGCCAGGTGCTTGGTATGACGCGGGTGCAGACCTTCTTCCGCGTGGTTCTTTTGCAGGTCGTAAAGCACATTGTGCCGCCGATGAGCAATGAGATTATCACGCTGGTGAAGGATACCTCGCTGGCGCGGATTATCATGGTTTATGAGATTATCTGGAACGCGCAGAAGTTTATCAAGTCGGACGGACTTTTGTGGCCGCTCTTTTACACGGGTGCGTACTATCTGCTGTTCTGCGGACTTTTAACCATACTGTTTCGGTACATAGAAAAAAGACTGGATTATTTTGAATAAAGGGTGTTGGCATGAAGATACTGGAAATCAAGAATCTTTATAAGAGCTTTGGAAAAACTGAGGTGTTAAAGGATGTCAACTTCTCGATGGAAGAGGGTGACGTGCTCTCGATCATCGGGGCGTCCGGCAGCGGCAAAACGACCCTGCTGCGCTGCATCAACTTTTTAGAGCGCGCGGATCGCGGCCGGGTGCTGCTTGACGGCAAGGTGCTCTTTGACGGCGAGGCGGAAAAGCTCTCTTCCGCAAAGGAAATCCGAAAAAAGCAGTTGAACTTTGGCCTGGTTTTTCAGGATTTTAACCTCTTTCCGCAATATGACGTTTTAGAAAACGTTACGCTTGCGCCGCGGCTTTTGGCCAAGGAACGGGAGGACTTTAAAGCAAATAAAAAGGAAATCTATGCGTCCATTGAGGAAGAGGCGCGCGAGCTTTTGGAGCGTGTCGGCCTTTTGGAAAAACTGCATAGCTACCCTTGCCAGCTGTCGGGCGGTCAAAAACAACGGGTTTCCATTGCGCGTGCCTTGGCGCTGCGCCCTCGGATTTTGTTTTTTGACGAGCCGACCTCGGCGCTTGACCCGGAACTGACCGGTGAGATCCTGCGCGTGATCCGCCGCCTGGCGGCAGAACATATCACCATGGTGATCGTAACGCACGAAATTGACTTTGCCAGCAACGTCAGCGATAAGATTATTTTTATGGCGGACGGAACCGTTGCAGAGGAGGGAACGCCGCAGGAGGTCATTGAACATCCCAAAAACGAAAGAACCCGGAGTTTTTTACAAAAATTAGAGGAAAAATAGCGCCCTGTTGTGGTATAGAGTTAAATTTTTAACAAATTTGAAAAAAACTCTTGTATATTTGTTGCAAATGAGTTAAAATAGTGGTTGGAAAAAAATAATTTTATTATACATTTAGGAGGTACTTTACTATGGCAGTAAAAGTAGCAATTAACGGGTTTGGCCGTATCGGCCGTCTGGCTTTCCGTCAGATGTTTGGCGCAGAGGGATATGAGGTTGTTGCAATCAACGACCTGACAAAGCCTTCCTTGCTGGCTGATTTATTTAAGTATGATACTGCACAGGGCGGTTACTGCGGCAAGATCGGTGAGAATCTTCACACCGTAACGGCTGACGATGAAAAGGGTACCATTACCGTTGACGGTAAGACCCTGACCATCTATGCAAAAGCAAACGCAGCAGAGCTTCCGTGGGGTGAGATCGGTGTAGACGTTGTTCTTGAGTGCACAGGCTTCTACACATCCAAAGCAAAAGCACAGGCTCATATCGATGCAGGCGCTAAGAAAGTTGTTATTTCTGC
>JABLTO010196139.1_pt1 | contig 51285 bp, 55 predicted proteins | sample 7160091 | NCBI WGS metagenome assembly JABLTO01 (sample SAMN14651225, study PRJNA627086) | human gut metagenome | isolation source: feces | host: Homo sapiens
GAGCTCGTTGCGCGCGTCCGCGCCCTGCTGCGCCGCGCCCACATCGACTCCGAGCCGCAGCGCGAGGTGCTCGACTTCGGTGGCCTGACCATCGACCTTAACGGTCACAAGGTTCTTGTCAACGACGAGGAGATCGATCTCACCGCCAGCGAGTTCAAGCTGCTCACGACGCTGTCGCGCTATCCGGGCCGTGTCTATTCGCGTATGGAGCTCGTCGAGAAGGTGCTTGGCTACGATTTCGAGGGCTACGAGCGCACCATCGACAGCCACGTGAAGAACCTCCGCGCCAAGATCGGCGATGACCCGCGCAATCCGCGCTGGATTTACACCGTGCACGGTGTCGGCTATCGCTTCGAGGTGCCCCGCGACGCCGAATCGGCTGGTCAAGAGGCCTAGACGTCCATGAAGAACAAGCGCAAGACCCGCGAGAGGAAGCCTCTCTCGTTTGCAATCTACGTCATGGGGGCGTTTTTGCTCACGGCGGCCATGACGGTGCTCATCACGGCTGCCGCCATCGCGATCGTCTGGAACGTCGGTTACGCCGGCGCGCCAAGTGACGAGGAAATCTTCGCCGCCGTGCTCATTTCCGGGGCCATCGCCCTCGTGCTCTCCATCATTCTCGGCCTCTACTTCGCCATCGGCATCGCGCGTCCCGTCGGCCGCATCGCAGATACCGCCTCGGCAATCAAGGAAGGCAACCTCTCCGCCCGTACGGGGCTTGGCGGCGATGATCAGCTCGGTCAGCTCGGCCAGCGTTTCGATGAGATGGCAGACGCCATCGAGCGCGACCGCGACCTCGAGCGTCAGCTCATCGGCGACGTAGCCCATGAGCTGCGTACGCCGCTCATGGCCATCCAGGCCACGGTCGAAGCCATCCAGGATGGCGTCTTCGAAGCAGATGAGGAGCATCTCAACACCATCTCGTTCGAGACGCGTCGTCTGGGCCGCCTGGTCGAGGCGCTTCTGCACCTCAACCGTCTCGAGAACGGCACGGCTGAGGTCAAGCGCAACCTCGTCAATCTCAGTAGCGTGGTGAACGGCCTTTCGACGACGCACGAAGCGCTTCTCGAAAGCTCTGGCATCATGTTCTTCACCGATGTCGATCCCAACGTCATGATTATCGGCGACCAGGACCTCATCTCACAGGCCGTCGCCAATCTGCTTTCCAATGCCGTGCGCTACACGCCTGAGAACGGCATGGTCAGTCTCGAGCTTACGCGTGATAACGGGTACGCCAAGATCTCCGTGCGTGATACGGGCGTTGGCATTTCCCAAGAGGACATGAAGAAGGTCTTCTCGCGCTTCTGGCGTGCCGACGTCGCACGTCAAAGCGTCGATGGCGGCTTGGGCATCGGCCTCGCGCTTGTCAAGGAAGTCGTCGACCAGCACTTCGGCGACGTCTCCGTTTCCTCTACGCTCGGCGAGGGTAGTACCTTCGTGATGCGCATTCCGCTGGCGCCCGAAGACCATGCCAAACCCATGCCGTCGGCGCGCAGGAACACTTCGCGCAGGCGTCAGGAGCGTGCCGCGCGCAAGGAGCAGGAGAAGCTCCGCAAGATTGAGGAACGCCAGGTCAAAGCACGTCGTAAGGCACGCGAGGCAGGTGCCGGCTTGAGCGCGACGCAAGAACTCAAGCTCTTTGGGCTGCGCGTGCCGTTACCCGCCACAAGGCAGCAAGAAGTCCGGCAACAAGAAGTCCGGCAACAAGAAGTCCGGCAACAAGAAGTACACACGAGAAACAAGGAAGATGATACCCATGAGTGAAATGGCAATGCGTCCTGATTCGCAGGGCAAGGTCCGCGATTTGTACGACCTGGGCGACAAGCTCCTCATCGTCGCAACCGACCGCATCTCGGCGTTCGACTACATCCTCAAAGACGAGATTCCCTACAAAGGCGAGGTTCTCACGCGCCTTTCGCTCTTCTGGTTCGACTTGCTCGCGGACATCATTCCCAACCATCTGATTTCCGCGAACGTGGCCGACCTGCCCGAGAAATTCAAGCCATATGCCGAGTGGCTGAACGGCCGTTTCATGCTCGTGCGCAAGGCAGAGATGTTCCCCGTCGAGTGCATCGTGCGCGGTTACCTTGCTGGCAGCGGTCTCAAGGAGTACCGCAAGCAGGGTACCGTTTGCGGTATCGAGCTGCCCGAGGGTCTCATCGAGGCAAGCAAGCTGCCCGAACCCATCTACACGCCGTCAACCAAGGCCGAGATTGGCGACCATGACGAGAACGTGAGCTATGAGCGCACGGTCGAGATGCTTGGCGAGAAGGATGCGAGCGCCCTGCGCGACGCATCGCTTGCCGTCTACAAGAAGGCAGCTGATTACGCCGCCCAGCATGGCATCATCATCGCCGATACCAAGTTCGAATTCGGCACAATCGATGGCACGCTCACCTTGGCCGATGAGGTGCTCACGCCGGATTCCTCGCGCTTCTGGCCGCAGGATGCCTATGAGCCGGGCAAGAGCCAGGCAAGCTTCGACAAGCAGTTCGTGCGTGATTGGCTCGATGCCAATTGGGACCGCACGGGCGAGCCGCCGCAACTGCCGGCCGACATCATCGAGGCAACCTCGAACAAGTACATCCAGGCCTACGAGCTCATCACGGGCGAGCGTTTCGTTCCCGCGAATCTGTAGCATGCGCCCCACGCGCATGCGCCGCCCGTTGTATCATAGGCATTTACACACTACAGGCATTCGAAAGGCGATTGACGAATGACGCAGCGTAATTTCCAAAACGCACGCAATCAGGGCGATGGTCCCAAGGGCAAGTCGAGGAAATCGGCAAGCTCCGCGAAGCTCAAGTCCAAGGCCGGTGCGTCGGTATACGCTCCATCCAAGGAGGCCAAGGCCAAACGCGCAAAGCAGGAAGCCAAGGCAAGGAAGAACCAACCGGTCGAGACAAAGGCGAATGACCCGGTCGAGCAACAGCGCCGCCGCGAGCGCGCCATGGTCTCGATGATGCGCGACTTGCCCGAGTACAAGTTCTGGCGTCGCATCTGGTGGATTGCCATGGGCGCTGCCTTCGTTATCATCATCCTCACCTGGCTCCCCAACATGCTCATCAGCAGCGGCGTGTTGGGCGAGGACTTCCAGGAGACCGCAAGCTGGATTTCCACCATTGGCTTCATCTTCGCGATCGTCGCCCTCGTTATTGCGTTCTACATCGACCTGCGCAAGATTCGCAAGATTCAGAAGGCACAGGAGGCAAAGGCCCGCAACCTCACCAAGACCGAGCGCCGCGAACTCGATGATGCCATTGCCGCATCCATCGAGCGTGACCAGCAGCGACGTGCGGAGCGCAAGAGCAAGATGCCTTGGGGTAAGAAGAAGCCGCAGGAATCCGCCGAAGATAGTCCGAGCGACCAGTAAACAGGAGACGCGATGCTGCTCACCGCGAAATATGTCATTCCCATTACCTCCCCATACATCGAGGACGGTGCCGTTCTCGTGCGTGATGACAAGATTCTTGACCTGGGGCCTGCGTCCCAGCTCAAGGACAAGTACCCCATGGAGGAGGTTCGCGATTTCGGGCTCTCCGCCCTCATGCCCGGCTTCGTCGACTTGCACACGCATCTTGGCTACACGGCGCTGCGCGGCATGTTCGGCGATCTGCCCTATGCCGACTGGAAGCGTCACGTGCTGCATACCGAGCCCTTCTTCACCGAGGAGGACTGGATTGACTCGGCGCGTGTCGGTGCGCTCGAAGCCGTCGCCAGCGGTATCACGACGATAGCGGACATCTCCGCATCGGGTGTCACGCGCATCCCCGCCCAGGAGATGGGCCTGCGCGCCCGCGTGTACTACGAGGTGCTGACCACGCAGAAGGAGCACGCCGAGAGCGTCGTGCACGAGGGTCTCGAGAAGATCGAGCGCTGGAAGGACGAGTGCGGAAGCGACCTGCTCGATTTCGGTCTTGCCCCTGGTCCCGTCTACGGTTGCCATCCGAGCGTCTTTCAGGCTATCGCCGATGTCGCGATTGAAAAGAACATCCCCGTTGCCATGCACCTTGCGGGAAGCCAGGAGGAGGCGGACTTCATCCGTTACGGCTCCTCGCCGTTTGGTGTCCATGTGAGCGAGCATGAGCAGGGCAAGCTCGCTGCCGCGTATCCGCCCTGGCTACCGGCGGGTACCTCGCCGGTGAGCTACGTGAGCAACTGGGGCATCCTCGACGTGTCCGGTATCCTTGCGATTCACTGCGTCCATGTCGATGATCGCGATATCGGCATCCTTCGCGACAAGCAGGTGCGCATCGGCTATTGTCCGCGCATCAATGCCAAGCTTGGCATGGGGTCGATGCCGCTCGAGAAGTTTTGGGCCGCAGGCCTTACCATCGGCTTGGGTACGGATTCTCCGGCTGCCGTCGACACGACCGACATGATCGACGAGATGCGCATCGGTCTCATGATCACCCGCGCGACGAGTTCCGAGCGCTTCGTGCAGGCATCTGCCAAGAACGCCCTGCGCATGGCGACCATCGGCTCGGCGGAAGCCCTGGGCATCGACGACAAGGTCGGTTCGCTCGAGGCAGGCAAGCAGGCCGACATCATCGCCATCGACTTGCACAACTCGCATCAGAATCCCACGACCGATCCGGAGAGTGCCGTCATCTACACGGCTAACCAGGACAACGTCAAGATGACCATGGTCGCCGGTCGTGTCCTCTACGACAACTTCGTCCATGTGTCGGGTTGCGACCGCGATGCGATTATCGATCGGGCGCGCGCCTTGCGCGTGCGCATCCGCGAGGAAGTCAGCGACGATGCGCTGCGCAGGTCGCTCATCGAGCATGCGCCGCAAGACAAACAGGACCGCTACAACAGATAGGGTCGTCATGTCGAACAAGAACAAGTCGTATCAGAAGAACAAGCAGCAAAAACTCGAGCAGGAGCTGGCAGCCCAGTACCGTCGCGAGCAACACGACCGGCGCATGCGCCTGCTCAAGACCATCGGCATTACCATTCTCTCGGTGTTGCTGATCATCTCGTTCTGCTTCCCCGCGTTCACGATGCTGTTCTAGTAGGCTATCTCGTCGATGCCAGTCTGGAGGCGACGAGCCGATTGAGTGATACGTGCTCCTCAGCTGCCTCGATGGCAAGCTGGCAGTGAAGTTCTGGCGGGATACGCACGAGAAATTTGCCCGAGTAATGACGATCCCGAAAGGGCGCGGGGATGGGCTCGTTGTTTGCCTCCATGTCGGCGATGACATCACCCACTACCTTGCGCAGGCCTTCGAGTGCGCCTGTTTGCGTTGGCTCAAGCCACGACATCGATGGCATTTCGGCGACGGTGGCCACGTATTCGTTGTCCTCGTCCGACCAGAACACGCGATATGTGTATCGATCAGCGATTTCCATTCTTCCACTCACCCAGTTTCTCGATTGCATCCAAGACCTGTTTGACCTGATATGGCTTTACCTTTCCGCGGCTGTTCTGGATATTGATACGAGGATCACCTGCCCACGACTTTTCGTATACGCGATGCGAGGTTCCGCTTTGTCGCGGTCTTCCAAAATAATGGTCGCAAATAAGACACAAGGTTGAAAACCTTACGTTGTTCGGATTGCGTCGCATTTGTTCAAGGTACTTCTTAATTTTGCTCATATTATACCAATACTGATACTACTTTTGTTCGGGGCTATGCAACTTCATAGGGAATGACATCATCGTTTTCCGGCCACGATATTTCCGGATTGTGTGGCCGCTCCAGCACGAGCGCCGCCCTGCGGCATGAGAGCAGACGACCCGGCCTTACGTTGCGCTCGGAGCGCAGCACGATACCGTTCCGGTCAGCGAAGGCGATGTCGAGGGCGTAGCGCATGCCGATGGTGTGCACGCTCTTGCAGGGCACGAGCACGAGCACGCGACCGCCGTCACCCCATTCCGCATGCGTGCCAAGCAACCCGCGCGCCCGGGCGATCATGCTGGTGGCGATAACGACGCGCATGTTGTCCAGGTTTGTCATAGGAGCTCCCCAGGTGTGTAAGGGTCGACGGCGATGTTGCACTCGTGTTCGAGCAACGCCGGAGCGCCTGCGATGGAGAGCGGCCACGGCGCGAATCGAAACGTGCAGCGATAGACCGACATGCTTGCCAACGCCACCCCGGCATCTTCGTAGCTCACCTCTATCGAGGAGCCCTCTTTGGCAAAATCGCTTTCGAGGGCAGCGCGTATTGCCGCGGTACGCGCACCGAGCTCGTATCCATCCATAGGGGCGCTTGCTGCTTGGGCAAGAACGCGTTGGGGAGCGATGTGATCGAAGCGCGCGCACTCGCCTGCGAAGACAAGCATATCGACGGCGATGACCAGCACGATGAGGATGACGGGCATGACAACGGCAAGCTCGACCGCCATCTGCCCATGTTCGCGACCTCTGCCTTCGCGTGTCTGAAGCATGTCGTCAACCTCCCAGTGTTCCAAGGAAGCTGCCAACTGCCTCCCTGACTCGTGCATCGATATCGTTGGGAACGGGCAGATATAGCTTGCCATCGCTGGTGCCGAGGCCTATGTCGGCAAGCGGAATCTCTGCAAGCTCGAGCCCGTACTCGTCTAGAAGTCCCGCGACCTCGGGGACGGCCTTGATGTCGTTGACGAGGGCGTTCATGTCGCCCGTGTTAACCGCTCCGTATATTTGCGCCATGTTCTTCATGCGCGCGAGAACCTGCGCGGCGCTGCTCGAATCCCGTTCGAGTATGCGGGCTGTGTTAACAAGCACTGGTTTGTACGTATCGAGATCCGCTGGCTCGAGGCTTGCCGAACTGAGCGCATTCTCAAAGGCCGAAACCGCACTATCCGAGAGCGTGGTGCCAATGAGGGGTATGGCCCCGAGGACCTTGCGAAAGCCGCCCTTGATTCCCTCCGTCGTGTTCGAATACGCCAGCAGCATGCTTGACCACGCCCCAAAGATCAGCTTGGCCGGCCCGGAGGCGAGGCTTTCCTGGGGGATGAGACCCTCGGCGACGCCGGAGATGACGCTACCTTGGTCGCTTGCCGCATCGGGTGCAAGCGTGGCGCCAGAGATTGCGATGCGTGCGGGCAATTCTGGCTCGTCACTGACGAAGGGGATAGCACTTGCTTGCACGGATGGCGCAAGCACTACGCAGATGCAGCCGTATCGTCCGGGTGGCTGGGGGTCGTATCGTTTGGCTGCGAGGGAATCGAGCGCTTCCGAAAGCCGCTCGCCAATTGACTCCTTCGCTTCATCAAGCGCTTGCTTTGCCTCTGCGCCATCGGAAAGCGCCTGGGCATAGTCGCGCGAAGCCTCCACGAACTCCCGATAGTGATATTCAAACCCGTTGCTTATGGAAGTCGAGGCGCTTGGGACGCGTCCCAAGGTGGTTGCGGAAAACTTACATGTCGGGCAGCGTTCGACAGCACCCGTGTCGATTGCGCTCACCGCGGCCTGTCCCGAGCGAGTTCCCTCGGCGCAGGTCGGGCATCTGGCGTATCCGTGCAAATAGCGCTTGTCACCATTGACGGAGACGGGATAGATCGCACTCGTGTAGAGAACGGTTCCCCTGATCTGTTCCGTGTTCCTGGCGAGCTGTACGAGGTGCGGTGTTTCAGCTCCGTCTTCTCCGACCTCGATGTATCCTCGTCCCACTTCGTACTGGGCATAGGCGTAAAACTGCTTGCGGGCAACCGACTCGGCAATTGCCTCGGGTGAACCCGACGCGGCTTGTCCCGGTTCGGCAGCATAACGTGCGACGTAGTATGCCTTTGCTCGCTCAAGTCCCACCGAAAAAGTCCAGCGGTCAGGTGATGAGATGTAGGGGTTGCGCGCCTCCGAAATGTTCGAGAGCTTTCCAGCGCGTTCATATATGCTCATGCCGCTATTGCCGCAATCGGCTCGCCAAGCGCGCTCCTTGGCGGCGTCTTCGCGCTCTTGGGCCTCCTTCTGTCGCAAGCTTGCCTCTTGAATCGCGGATTCTTTCGATTCGATCTCGGCTGCTGCCTCCTTGACCTTCTCGTTATCCGGGATTGAGACGTCGATCCCTTGCGGGGGAGATGTGATGGCGATGCCTGCGTAGGGAATGCCACTTGCGTCTGCGTTGGCTTGCACGACCTGGGCGGCACGTACGGCACAGACGGCGGGAAGTGCCTTTTGCGCCGCGTCTAGCCCCTTGGCTGCCGTCTCGGCAAACTTGTCTCGGGCTTGAAGCACCTTCGAGCCCGTGTTTGCGATTTCAGCTGCAGCGCCCTGGCCACCGGGGATGAATGCGGCGACAGCCGAGACGGCATAGACCGTGAGGCCAAGCAGCGAAAGCGAGAGGGCGGTGGCATCGACAACCTGGGCAGCGGTCACAAACTCGGCAACCACGTTGTCTGCCGCAAGAGCCCCCGCATCGGCGACGTATTGTATTTGCCCTGACTGCGCACCGACACTTATGCCTCTCGCGCAGGTAAACACCAAGGCACAGACAACGAGGAGCGCGATGGCAGCGGCGGGCGTGGTAAATCCACCCTCTCTACGCGTGAAGGACGGATGCTTGCTCATTCCCATTTTCCGATCCAATCCGAAGGGTCGTACCCCTGCTCGCCAACCCAATTGGGGGTGGGCGAGCAGGAAAGCTCCACGTGCTGAATGACGGCACCGTTCTCGTCGATAGCGTTTGCGAGCCCAGCGAGGATTCCAAAGAGCGGAAGCGGCTGCACATGGTTCTCGATGCTGGTCTGCGCCGTTCCATCATCCGAGCATGACCAGGCGATGTTCCAGGTCTCATCGGCGTGGAAGATCGGGACTTTTGGTATCGCCTCAAGTCGATGCTCGATATAGGCGCGCGTGCTTGCGTCATCGCCCGAACTCGTTGCGACGAGGCGGCAGGCTTCCGCGGCCGCAGTGTTCATGATGCAGCGGTTGTAGAGCAAGATGGCTGGCTGCAGCAGCAGGCCGAACACGACGAAGAGTACGGGCAACAACACGGCCGCTTCGACGGTCGACTGTCCCGATTCAGAACAAGAGCGCATCGAAAATCCCTTCTACGCATCCAAGCGCATGCGAAGCGCTTGCCTGAATGAGAGAGCTCAGGCCGCCTGTCGCGATGAAGCGCCAGAGGGTTGCGAGCGCACCCATGAGCGCAATGAACGTAAGCCCGACGATGAGGTATTCGACCGATGCCTGCCCGCTCTCATGCAATCGCTTGCGCATCACAGACCGTTGATTCCACTCGAGATTGCATCCCAGAGCTCGCCAATGCGGTCACGAAACGCCGCGATTGCAATCATGGCGATGACGGCAAGCACGCCGACAAGGATTGCGTACTCGGTTGTGCCTTGGCCTTTCTCAGGCAACGTCTTGATTCTTGCCGTTGCCTTGATATAGGCGCCTAATGCACGGGTTTTGATCTTTTGCATGATGTTCTCCTTGCTTTCTTCTAGAAACCTGTCTGGATAAATTGGAGAAGCACCGGCCCCATGACCAAGATGAGCATGGCGGGCAGAATGCATATTCCCGTTGGAATGAGAAGCTTGACTGGCGCCTTTGCAATCTGGCGTTCGATGGCGGCACGTCTTTGCTGTCGAACGTCGGCGGAGAAGCGTCCCAGCATGTCGGCGAGTGGGGAACCGTGGTGGATGGCCTGCAGGGACGTCTCGGAGAAGCGTTTGAGTGCTTTCGAGTCGATGCGGGACGAGAGTGCGGCTAGGGCCTCCTTGCGCGAAGCCAATCCGCTCTTCCATTCGAGTTGTGTCTCGCGCATGTGACAAGCGAGCGCGTTATCGAATTTGGCGCAGTACAAGTCGAGCGCCGCATCGAAGGACAGGCCGGCACGCACGCCCATGGCGACAATGTCTGCCATCACGTCGACCTGCTCGTCGCAGGCGCTGCGTAGCTCGCGTGCCCGTCGTGCGTCGAGCATGGTAGGTGCGCGACGCGAGAGCACATAGGCGAGGACGATGCAGGGCACGAGCAACCCGAGAGATGTGGCGTAGGAGATGACGATGCCTGCGCCGCAAAACACCAGAAAGCTCAGGGTGGGATCACGCAGAATGTCTTCGATGCTCACGGCTCGCTGTGGTTGTGCCACGAGCTTGATACGCGTCCAGGCAAGCCGCACGCAGAGGCATGCGCACGCGCAAGCGAGCAGGCATGCAGAGAGTCGAAGCAGGACGGCAAGCATCTATACCATCTCCTCGAGATCGACCGTGAAGTCGATGGCAAGCGCACGTCGCACGAGGAGTATGCCTGTCGCCTCGAGCAACATCGCAAGCGCGAAAAGGCATATGCCAAGCGGGGATGCGAGAAATCCCGTCAGATATCCAGGCGAGAAGACCGAGAGAATGCCGAGCAGCGCAAAGGGCATGAGGGCGACGATGCGGCTCGATAGACGTCCCTGTGCGGTCTTGGTGCGCAGATCTTCCTTGAGTTCTGCGGCTTGCTGGAGCAACGTTGAGACGTTTTGGAGTATGGTCGTGAGGCTGCCGCCGGATTGATGCTGAATCTCCATGGCGACGGCCAGGTACGCGAACTCCGAACCGCCTGTTCGGCCACGCAGCTTCTCGAGCGCCTCGTCGAAGCCCTGGCCAGATTCGAGATCCCAGATCGTGCGCTTGAGTTCGCCGGCGAGGGGCTCGTCGCAGTTGTCCGCCGCATAGCGCAGCGCCATGACGAGCGATGACCCTGAGTCGAGCGCGATGCAGAGCAGGCGCAAAAGCTCGGGCATGCCCTTCTGCAGCCCTTCGGCACGCTTCTTTTCGCGGGCCTTTCCCAGGATGGGAGCCAGCAGCCTGGTCGAGGCAATGCGGCTTTTGGCATCCTCGAGCACAAGCCGCCTATCAACGTGCGCGAGTGGCAGGGCACGCCGCAGATGCGCGAGCAAGGGCACGGCTTTCCGGATGCAGAGGAAGGCCGCGACCATGCTTGCGATCAGCAGCATCGCACTGATTGCACCCATTGCGCCACCTCCTCTTCGCCTGCAACATCCATGAAGGGAAGTTCCTCGATCCATGCAGGCAAATCGCTCCATTCGTAGCGCTGCATGCGTCGATCCCAGCGCACGATTGGCGTGAAGCGCTGGCATTTGCGTGCGGAGCCGGTGTCTCTGCCGCGCATGGCAATTTGCGTGACGCGACGCTTGCCGCCCGAGAGACGGTCCTGTTGCACGATGAGGTCGAGTGCCGATGCGACCTGCTCCTCGATGATTTCGATGGGGAGGTCCATGCCATAGCGAACCATCATCACGAGACGCGGGATGACTTCGGCGGGCGAGTTGGCATGCAGGGTCGTGAGCGATCCGTCATGTCCCGTGTTCATGGCCTGCAGCATGTCGAGCGCCTCGGCACCACGACACTCGCCAACGATGATGCGGTCAGGGCGCATGCGCAGCGCATTGGTGACGAGGTCGCGTATGGTGACCATGCCACGGCCCTCGGCGTTGGCAAGTCGCGCTTCGAGCCGGACGACGTGCGGATGCTGGTCGAACCTGAGCTCGGCGCTGTCCTCGATCGTGATGACGCGCTCCTCGTAGGGGATGAGGCGCGAAAGTGCGTTGAGCAGCGTTGTTTTGCCGCCGCCCGTGCCACCCGAGACGGCGATATTCTTGCGCGCGCGTATGGCCCAGGCAAGCAGCTGCGCCATCTCTGGCGTAAGCGCATCCAGCCCGACAAGCTCGTCAAGCGTGAAGGAGCGCTTGCGGAACTTGCGTATGGTAAGCGTGCTTCCGCTCATCGAGAGGGGAGGGATGACGACGTTGACGCGGTGCCCTTCTGGAAGGCGGGCGTTCACGAGAGGGCACTGCTCGTCGACGCGCCTGCCGAGTGGCGAGACGATACGGTCGATGACGAGACGCAGCTGCTCTTCGGAATCGTAGTGCTCGCCGCTCTTGCATACGATGCCGTCGCGCTCGAAGAAGACGGAGTGAGGCCCGTTGACCATGATCTCGGTAATCGAGTCGTCTTTGAGCATCTTCTCGATGGGACCCAGGCCGAGCACCATGTCGAGCGTGCGCTCGATGAGGACGGCACGATCGATGTCGCTCATGGGTGCGAAATCATGCGCGCTCAGAATCTGCTCGATGCAGACGGCGAGCTCCTGTCGCGCATGCTCGCGTCCCTGGTTCAGAAGCTGCGCGATGCGTTCGCTCGGGACTTCGCGGTACAGCAACTCGCGTAGGTGCGCGTGAGTCTTCTCGGAGACTGCGCCCAGCGCCTCGTCTGCCGCAGTTTGCGGACTTTGCCGTATGTAATCGCCGAGTTTCATGCGAAGAATCGCCTCGTCTTCCTGCGCTCGGTGGGCGAGAACTCGACGCCAATGCGGGGGAGGAGTCTGGCGAGAAGCTGTTCGACATCGGGCACGGGCGCCGCTGCGTCTTCGATGAGCTCCTCGATGCGCCTCATGCCAACAAGGGCTTCGACCGATGCCTTGCCGTCCGCGAGCCTGAAGAGCTCGTCGCAGCCGAGCGAGTCTTCGATGCGCTCTATCTCGCTGCGGGGGATTCCCGAGGCACGGTTGAAGACGTGCGCGATGCGCGCGAGGGGGATGCCGAGACGCTGGCAGAGCTCGAGCGCCTTGATGGCGCCGTACGCCGATGCCCTGCGCTGGTCCATGACGAGCAGCACGAGCTCGGAATTGCACAGGAGCTCGCCCGTGAGCCCCGACCAGAATTGCCCGGTATCGGCGATGATGAGATCATAGTTTGCCCGGGCGCTTTCGACGACACGGGCCACCGCATCCGATACCTCTTCGGCGACCTCGGGCAAGGCGGGTGCTTTGAAAAGGTCGAGTTGTGCCGAGATGGGGACGGGGATGCAACCTTCGCCCTGCGCGAGCGAGGAGAGCTTGACATCGAGGCCGAGCCAGAAGCCCATGTCGCCGAATTGTAGGTCACCCTCAACGATGGCGGTCTTGATGCCATGTGCCGCTGTCAGGTGGCCGATGATGAGCGCAATTGTGCTCTTGCCAACGCCGCCGCTTGCCGATACGAGCGTGATGAGCGGAGCACGTCGCGTGCCCTGCGCGGAATATGTGCTGGATACCATGTCTCTCATGTCAGTCCCCCTGGTTTGCCGCGCTGTTGCCAGGTAGGACGAAGTGGATGGTTCCCTTTGAGGCTGCTGCGATGAGGTCGCTCACGCTCGAGGGTTTGACGGCGAGCGTGACCCAGGAGATTTGCTTCTCCTTGCTGTCTTCGAGCGTACTCGTCTCAAGGACGAGGATATGCTCGCCGAGCATCGTGATCTCTCCTGACGAGGCTTCGACGTAGACGTCCACGACCGAGCCAGCGCGTATCGCGCCACCTACCGCGAGCACGTCATCGGATGCGACACTCGCGGCTGCCAGGCCGTCTGGCACGGTGATGCGCGATGAGCCGTCACCGACGCGCTCGAGCAGTACGGGTTCGTTCACGCGAATCTCCGTCTGCGCTACGAGGCCCTGAAGCTCCTCGTAGCTCTGTGCCGCTTGCCCCTGGGGCAGAAAGTCGACCAGCCATTCCTGTACGCTCGTGTTGGACTCGTCGATGGTGCCGCCGATGGGGATTGTCTTGTTCGCCACGAGGACTTCGGCACGCTCCCCGCCGTAGTTGCGAATCGCCGACGCGCGTGCCATGGATGCCTCAGACTGAATCGTTGCCGTATAGGCAAATACGCAGAGTGCGGCGATGATGCCGCATGCTCCTGCGACGAGCGCCTGTTTTCGTTGCTTGGTCATCTCTCCTCCGAAGCCTTCGGTTTTGGAGACATGACTATGCGACGGATGGCACCGAGCCAACCACCCCGACAATCTGTACGTTTTCGGACTAAATCAGGAGCAATCCCGGACTGATTCCAGAGCGATTTCCGAAACCCCGAGGTAGCGGACGCCCTGCCATTTCGAGCGGAGCGGACGCTCCCCCTCTGTCATTTCGAGCGGGCGGATGCTCCCTCTGTCATTTCGAGCGGGCGGATGCTCCCCCTGTCATTTCGAGCGGAGCGAAGCGGAGTCGAGAAATCTCCTCGCTCTATAAATGTCTGATGATGTTACGGAACTCTTCCTCGGCGTCGCTCTTGGTGGCGGCGATGATGGTCTCGCCCGGATACAGCACCGTGTCGCCCGTGATCATCACGAACTCGTCATCGCGAATAACGGCGATGAGTTGCGTGTCATGCGAGAACGGGATATCCGCCACGCGTACGCCGTCCTTGTGGCGCATCTTGGCGGGAAGCTTCGTCTCGACCATCACGATGTCGCCCTCGCGTAGCGAGAAGACCATGCGCATGTCGCCGACAATGGCCTCTTCTTCGACCATGCGCGCGATGAGCTCAGTCGACGAGACGGGTTCGATACCCACCTCGTGGAAGATGCGACCATTCTTGGGGTTGTTGACGTTGGCGATGCAGCGCGGGACGTTGAAGGCGGTCATGGCGATCTCGCAGGCCACCAGATTGGTCTCGTCATGGCCCATGAGCGCGACGAAGAGATCGGCGTCATCGACACCGGCGTCGAGCTGCACGGCCGAATCGGTGCCGTCGCCTTCGATGATGAGCACCTCGGGCGGCAGGGTGTCGGCAAGGTGGTCGATGGTTTCGCGGTCTTCCTCGATGAGGGTGATGCGGTGGTTTTGCTCGAGCATCATCGAGATGAGGTACTCTGCCGTGGTCGAACCGCCGCTAATGACGATGAACATGGAATCAGCTCCTGATAAAGCGCGAGAGGCGGCCGAAGTCCTCGCGGGCGACGCAGACGATGGCCACGTCGCCATCGTGCAGAATCGTATCCTGCGAGGGAAGGATGGTCTCGTCGTCATGCTCGACGGCGACGACGCGCGCATCGTAGTCCTTCTCGAGCTCACTGCATGACATGGTGGTGTCATCCTCGAGGTTGAAGGCGAAGCGTGCCAGCTCGTAACTGCCGAAGGTGTCGATGTGGTGACCGTGGCCCGATTGGATCTTCGAGAAGATCTCCTCGGCTACGAGCGTCGTTCCGCAGGCGAAGTCAATGCCGAGCTGCGCATAGGTCTTCTCGCGGCGCGCCTCGTAGAGACGCGTGATGACATGCGGGACCTCATATATGCGTCGTGCAACCTCCGCAATCATGAGATTGGCATTATCGTTGCTTGTGACGGCGGCGATGACGTCAGCTTCGTCGATGCCGGCGTCCATGAGGGCGCTCTCGTCGAAGCCGATACCGCGCACGATGCGACCGTTAAAGTCACGTCCGAGGTTCTTGAACGCATCGGCGGCGCGGTCAATGACTGAGACGTTATGCCCGTCTTCGGAAAGCAGGGTCGCCAAATGGCTTCCCACGCGGCCGCAGCCCACGACGATAATGTTCATGACGCGCTCCTTCGTCCTACTGCGCGGCTATCACATCACAGCCCATGTACGGACGCAGTGCCTCGGGAACCGTGATGGTGCCATCGGCGTTCTGGTAGTTCTCGATGATGGCGGCCATCGTGCGCCCGACGGCAAGGCCGCTGCCGTTGAGCGTGTGTGCGAAGTGCTTCTTGCCGTTCTCGTCGGTGAACTTGATGTTGGCGCGGCGTGCCTGGAAATCTCCGCAATTGCTGCAGCTCGAAATCTCCTTGTAGGCGCCGTAGCTCGGTAACCACACCTCGAGGTCGTAAGTCTGGCGGGCCGAGAAACCGAGGTCACCCGTGCACAGGCTGATGACACGATAGGGAAGGCCCAGCTCCTGCAGGATCTTCTCGGCGCAGGAGGTCATGTTCTCGAGCTCGGCGTCGGATTCGTCCGGCTTGGCGAAGCGCACCATCTCGACCTTGTCGAACTGGTGCACGCGGATGATGCCGCGCGTGTCGCGACCGGCGCTACCGGCCTCCTCGCGGAAGCATGGCGTGTATGCGCAGTAGCGAATCGGGAGTTCCGCGCCGTCGAGCACCTCGTTGGCATGCAGGTTGGTAAGCATGACCTCGGCCGTGGGGATGAGGTAGAGCCCTTCGGTCGTCTTGAAGAGGTCTTCCTCGAACTTGGGCAGCTGGCCCGTGCCGGTGAGGGTCTCCTTGTTTGCGAGTGCGGGAACCCACCACTCGGTGGAGCCCCACTTGATGTGCTCGTTGAGCATGAAGTTGATGAGCGAGCGCTCGAGGCGGGCACCAGCGCCATGCAGTGCGTAGAAGCGTGCGTGGGCAAGCTTCACGCCACGCTCGAAGTCGATGATGCCAAGCTCGGGGCCGAGGTCCCAGTGCGCCTTGGCCTCGAAGTCGAACTCGCGCGGCGTACCCCAACGGCGTACCTCGGGGTTATCGTCCTCGTCATCGCCGACGGGCGTGTTGGGGCCGGGGATGTTGGGGATGGAGTAGGTGAGGCCGTTGAGCTCTTCCTCGATAGCCACGAGGGCGCCATCGAGGTTGTTTATCTCGTCACCGACATCGCGCATGCGGACCTTGGCGTTTTCGGCCTCCTCGGCGTTGCCCTCCTTGAGCATGGCGCCGATCTGCTTGGAGACGGTGTTGCGCTCGGCTTTGAGGGACTCGACCTTCTGGATGATTTCGCGGCGTTCTTCATCGAGGCGACGGAACTCGTCGTAATCCCATTTTGCATGGCGGTTCTTCAGAGCCTCCTCGATGGCCTCGGGGTTCTCGCGAATGAAGCGAATGTCGAGCATTGTTCCTCCTGTGCCTGGCGTGATGCGCCGTTTGAAATGTGTTGCGAGCAAGTATACCTCTCACGGCGCGTTTTGCGGTACCATGCGACCCGTGACTTTTAGCTGGGAGAGAGCATGTTTGACGAATACTTCGCATACTTTGGCCTAACGGGGGGCGTTCTCCTCATTATCGGCATCGGCCTGCTTATCTTCCTGCTGGTTGCCATCATTCTCGAGCGGCGCACCAAGCTGCTCTTTCCCGAGCGACATAAGCCTGCGTCAAAGTCAGATGACGATTTTCTGTCCTTTGACGATGACGAGGACGAAGACTGAGTCTACGGGTACACTAAGCCCGGTTCTTACGTGACGATCCAAGCAAAGGAGCACGACATGATTAAAAAACGCCTTATCGCATGCTTTATTGCGGCGGTCATGTCCTGTACCTGCCTGTTCGCGTTTGCGGCATGCGGGTCGTCAGATGCCAACGAGCTCGTGGGCGAGTGGAAGATCAAGGACACAGAGGTCACGGTTGTCTTCTCGGGGGACAAGTTCAAGCTTGTCGGCAATACCTTTGATTACACGGTCGACCCTGGCTCCAAGACCATCACCTACAAGTCGGGCGATGCGACGGGCGAGGCAAAGTATAGCTTCGGCAATAACGGCCAGCAGCTCACGCTCGACGAAAGCGATGGCGCGGGTGGTACGAAGACCACCGTGTTCGATAAGGTTTCGAACAATGGCGATGCCGAGCCATCAGCCAATGGCGCGGTGGCCGAGGGAGACGCCGCTGTCGAGTAGGCAGCCACTTTACACGTATTTTACGTATCTCCATTGCCATCAAGCGCTACAATGTTCCAACGCTCGTAAGTGCGTCGCATGGGCTTGGGCGGCACTATGTCCCGAACCTGGTCAGGTCCGGGAGGAAGCAGCCATAAGGGGCCTCTGGTGGGCGCCCAAGTCCATACGGCGCACTTGCTGTGTAAGTTAGGGAGCAATGGAAGTAATACAGTTTTTCATCGACTTGCTGCGCGACCCCCGCGGATTCATCGCGCAGTGGATTATCGAACTGGGACCCGTCTGGGTCTATACGCCACTTTTCCTCATCATCTTCGTCGAGACGGGTCTGGTCGTCACGCCGTTTTTGCCGGGTGACTCGCTGCTCTTCTGCGCGGGCATCTTCGCGGCCGACGGTGGCGGTCTCAACATCTTCGTTCTTATCATTCTCATGACGATTGCCGCCATCCTGGGCAACACCTCCAACTACTGGATTGGCCGCAAGGTGGGTCAGGCTATTGTGGCAAGTGGTCGCGTCAAGGCGCTCACGCCCGAGCGTATCGAAAAGACGCAGGCCATGCTCGACAAGTACGGCTCGATTGCCGTGTTTCTCACGCGTTTCTTCCCGATCATCCGCACCTTCGCGCCGTTTCTGGCAGGCATGGGCGAGATGCACTTCGGGCGTTTCACGCTGTTCAACGTCCTAGGTGGCGTCACCTGGGTGTGCCTGTTCACGCTGCTGGGCTATTTCTTTGGCGGCGTGCCCTTCGTGCAGGACCACTTCGAACTCGTTATCATCGGCATCGTGGTCATCTCGTTCATTCCCACCGTCGCCGGCCTCATCAAGGCCAAGATGAGCGCCGGGAAGAAAAAGCACCAGCAGGAAGAGGCGGACGCCGAGTAGTCTGCTGGGACAAATGGACAGGTCATTTGTCCCACTTTGGCAAGAAAGGGTGCGCGGCGAGACGGCGCCTCGTTTCCCACCTGCGTTTCGGCAAGATGACAGAATGCTAAACTGGAACGCCGTGGGGTTAGAATCTCCGCAAGCTTATCGTTGAACGAAGGCAGGATTCATGGCTCTTTCGCTGTATCGCAAGTATCGTCCCGAGGTGTTCGCCGACGTCGTCGGTCAGGAACACGTCGAGAAGACGCTCATCAACGCCATCTCGGAGGGCGCGGTTGCCCATGCGTACCTGTTCTGCGGGCCACGCGGAACGGGCAAGACCACGTCGGCACGCCTGCTTGCCAAGGCGCTCTTGTGCGAGTCGGCCCAAAACGGTCAGCCTGATGGCACCTGCCCGCAATGCCTCGAGATTGCGCAGGGTACACACCCTGACGTCTTCGAGCTCGATGCCGCAAGTCGCACGGGTGTTGACAACGTGCGCGAGGAAATCATCGGGCGCGTGGGGTTTGCCCCTACGCGCGGCCGTTTCAAGGTCTACATCATCGATGAGGTGCACATGCTGTCGACGGCGGCGTTCAACGCGCTGCTCAAGACGCTCGAAGAGCCGCCCGAGCATGTCGTCTTCGTGCTGTGCACGACCGATCCGCATAAGGTTCCCGAGACCATCCAGTCTCGTTGTCAGCGCTTCGACTTTCGCCGCTTCTCCGTCGAGGAGATCGTGGGCTATCTCGAGCGTATCAGCAAGGGCGAGGGCTTCGAATACGAGCCCGAAGCACTTGAGTTCATCGCCGCAAAATCCGCCGGCGGCATGCGCGATGCCACAACGGCGCTCGAACAAGTCGGTGTCTATACCGAGGGCAAGATCACACTCGACGAAGCCACGCGCATGTTCGGCCAGATCGACATCGCGGCGCTCCTCGAGATAGCTGGATACATCGCGCGACGCGATACACCGTCGTGCTTCGTCTGGATTAACGACCTCGTGGGCCGCGGCGTCGACCTCGCGCAGTTTGCGCGCGACCTTGCTTCGCACCTGCGCAACCTCTATGTGACGGCTATTACCGGTGGCGAGAACGGCATTGTTGCCTGCACGGCCGCTCAGCTCGAGCGTTATCGCCAACAGGCAGCCGAGTTCGGTGGCGTCGATCGCCTTGCCCGCGCGCTCGACATTTGCGGTGCGCTCGTCGCAGAGCTACGCAACTCCGCCGATGCGCGCCTGAGCGTTGAGATCGCGATGACGCGCCTCACGCGTCCTGATAGCGAACTCACGCTCGAGGCCCTTGCAGAGCGCATCGAGGCTCTCGAGCTCAGACCTTCGATGGCGGCAGCGCCTGTCATTTCGAGTGGAGCCGCGAATTCTCAGCCAACGTCTGCCGCGGGCAGTGACATGGGAGATTTCTCCACTTCGTCGCCTTACGGCGACTCCGGTCGAAATGACAATGGGGCGATGCCCTATGGCGATATCGGTCGAAATGACAACGGGACGATGCCTCGCGGCGATTCCGGTCGGAATGACAATCCCGCGAGTGATGACCTCCCTCCATGGGAAGGGTCGGAGCCGTCCCCGGTTGCCATGAACGATGCAGCACCCTCCGCCATCCCGGGCGACACGTCCCCCTCTGTCATTTCGAGCGGAGCGAGCGACAGCGAGCGCAGTCGAGAAATCTCCCCGGCGGCCGACATGTCGCCCGAGCGCCTGCTTGCCGCCTTGCTTTCCGTGGTCAAACGCGAAGACGCGGCTACGGGCGCATTGCTTTCGGGCGTTTCGCTATCCACGGAGGACGGGCAGTACCAGCTGCTCTTCCCGACGGGCTCTGACTTCCAGATGCGCATCGTGAGCGGCCCCGATGCCAAGGCCATCATCAACAAGGCCTTTGCCGAGGTACTTGGTCACGAGGTGCACTTCAGCTGCCAGATCGGGTCGTTCTCGGGCCTATCCGCCCAACCGGCGCCACTGACGAGCGAGCCTCCTACGAGCATTGCCGATGATATCCCGCCGATAGACGACGGGTACTTCGAGAGTCTAGTGGCTGAGCAGCAGGCAACTCCCGTCGATGAGATGCCAGCCGATTTTGCCGACGCCCTCTCCGCGTTCGGAGCAGGTGTTAAAGTACAAGAGATAAACGACGAGGAATAAGGAGCCACGATGGCTAAAGGAATGAACCCGCAGGCGATGCTCAAGCAGGCTCAGAAGATGCAGGCCAAGATTCAGGCCGTGCAGGATGAGGCCTCACGCGAGACGGTCGAGGCAACGGCCGGCGGTGGCATGGTCACTGCGACCGTGTATGGCGATCTGCGCATCAAGAGCATCGAAATCGACCCCGAGGCGCTCGACCCGGAGGATGTCGAGATGCTGCAGGACATGATTGTTGCCGCCGTCAACGAGGGTATCGCCGATGCTCAGGCGATGGTCGAGGAGCGTATGAGCGCCGTCACGGGTGGCATGAACATTCCCGGGCTTTTCTAGCCACGCATGAAGAAGGAAGCTTCCATTCAACATGCGCTCGAGGAAATCGAGCGCATGCCGGGCATTGGCCCCAAGTCCGCGCAGCGCATACTCAACTGGCTCTTGACCAGCGATGATGAGGTCGCGCTCGGCATTGCCGAGGCTATCGTCGACGTCAAGAAGGCAATTCACCTCTGCCCGCGTTGTCATAACTTCGCCGAGGGCGAGCTCTGCGCGATTTGCTCGGACCCGCAACGCGAGGTTGCGACCATCTGCGTCGTCGCCGAACCGCGCGATGTCGAGGCCATCGAGCGCACGGGAATCTATCAGGGTCTCTATCACGTGCTTGGCGGCGTCATCAATCCCATGGAAGGTTCGATGCCCGAGGACTTGCACATCGCCGATCTCATGGCGCGCTTGGGCTCCGAGGCTGTCGAAGAAGTGCTCGTCGCCACGAACCCCGATGTCGAGGGCGAGACCACGGCCAGTTACCTGGCGCGCATCATCAAGCCGCTCGGCATTCGTGTGACGCGCTTGGCCAGCGGCCTTCCCGTGGGCGGGGAACTCGAATATGCCGATGAGGTCACGCTCGGCCGCGCCATCGAATCCCGCCGCGAGCTATAGATTCGCCCACCTGTCACGTTCCCGTTACCGGGCACTGCATCATGCTGGAGTATAATAGCCGCTTACATTGCAAATCCCTGCGCAGCACGCATGCGCATGCTAAGCGAAAGAGCAACACGTGTCAGATTCAAAGGAATCCGAGGTCTTTCAGCACTTCGGTGCCTATAGCGGTTATGACCAAAGCTACTATAGCCACTTCAACGTCAAGCGCGGTCTGCGCAATGCCGATGGTACGGGTGTCGTGGCTGGCATCACGTCGATATCCAACGTGCATGGCTATCTCACGGACGAGGGCGTGCGCGTGCCCGATGAGGGACGTCTGACCCTGCGTGGCTATGACATCGAGGACCTTGTCGATGCTGCCGCCACCGAGGGCCGCTCGGGTTATGAGGAACTCGCGTATCTTCTGATAGCGGGCGATCTGCCCAAGCGCGCCGAGCTCGAGCGCTTCAATGCCGCCATCGACGGCTATCGTGATTTGCCTAACGGGTTCGTCAACAACCTCATCATGAACTACCCGTCCGGGAACGTCATGAACATGATGGCGCGCAGCGTGCTCATGCTCTACGCCGCCGATGGCGCAGACGAGATCGACGCCATCAACAAGCGCCACGAGATCGAGGTTGCCGTTCAGCTCCTGAGCCGCCTGCCGCGCATCGCCGCCCTGTCCTATCTGGCGAGCCGTCAGCGCACCGTCCCAGGCAGCCCCATGTACATCAACCCGCCCAAGCCGGGCCTTTCGACTGCAGAGACCTTCCTCTACATGCTGCGTCACGACATGCAGTACACGGCCGAGGAAGCGCGCATGCTCGACATCATGCTCATGCTGCACGCCGAGCACGGTGGCGGCAATAACTCGACTTTCACCACGCGCGTGCTCACCTCAAGTGGCACCGATGCGTATTCGGCGTATGCTGGTGGCATTTGCTCGCTCAAAGGACCGCGTCATGGTGGCGCAAACATCAAGGTCAGCGAGCAGCGCCGTGACCTCATGGAGCAGGTGCGTGACATCACCGACGAGGGTCAGGTTGCCGATTACCTGCGGCGCGTCCTCAAGAAGGAAGCTTTCGATAACAGCGGCCTCGTCTATGGCATGGGCCACGCCGTCTATACGCTGAGCGATCCGCGTGCGGTCATCTGCAAGAAGTACGCGCGCGATCTCGCGGACGGTACGGAGTACCAGCAGGAGTTCGAGCTCATCGAGACCATCGAGCGTCTCACCCCCGAGCTCTTCGAGGAAGCGCGTGGCTCGCGCAAGGCAATTTGCGCCAACATTGACATGTACTCGGGCCTCGTGTACACGATGCTCGGCATTCCCGAGGAGCTGTACACGCCGCTGTTCGCCACGGCTCGCATGGCCGGCTGGGCGGCGCATCGCTTCGAGGAAATCGTCGAGGGCAAGCGCATCATTCGTCCCGCGTACAAGGCAATCAACAGCACGCGTTCGTACATCTCCATGGACGAGCGCGAGCAGGCGGTGCAAGAAGAAGTCGTCGAAGAGATCGATCAGGTACAGGCGTTCTACAACGACTAGGCAGACAAACAACGAGAAGCGAAAGGGCGTGCTCGTATGGCAGAGGAACTGAAGATTGGTACGGCAGAGGAACGCGAGGCGTTGGCCGAGCAGGCGCTTACCGACGAGAGTCTCGTCGATGCGCTCGCGCAGGAGATAGCCGGTTCAAGCAGGATTCGTCGCCAGAAGGCCGCCTCGACCGTCGCGCTCATCGCCGACAAGGACGCAAGCGTTCTGCTTCCCTATGCCGATGACATCGCCAGTGGCCTGACCAAGCCCGAAGCACAGACGCGCTGGGAAGTTCTGCACGCGCTCGACCAGATGGGCAAGGCCGGCCAGCGCTATGACGAGGACGTGCTCGTCGCGGCGGAGGACTCGCTATATGACGAGACGAACGGCTTCGTGCGCGAGGCCGCGTTCCACTTCTTCTGTGGCTACGGTAGTGCCTCGGTCGATAATTCCGAAGAGGTCTGGACGCAGATCGACGAGGCCATCCAGTGCTATCACGGTAATCCCGAGTTCACCGACATGCTCATGCAGCTCGTCGCCTTTGCCGAGGGAAACATCTCGCTTGCCACGAGTTCCGCACTCGCCCAGCGCATGAAGTTCGATTCCGAGAACGCATCGGGCACGCTGCGCATGCGCTCGGAGCAGATCGTCGCCGCTCACAAGAAGCGCCTCAAGGAAGAGAAGTAGCTCGCGACCTTCTATCGCTTGTGCACGGGATGCAGGCTGAGCACCTCTGCCAGCCTGCTGGCATAATACCGCGTGCCATTTGACGTGCCGCACTCCTCGCCGATGTTGAGGAGCAAAAGCTCTATGACCTCGCTGCGATTTCTGAAGAGCATGGGGTATTTGCGCACAAGCAAATCGAGAAAGCCCACCGCGTCCACGTCAAGGGTGACGTGTATGTAGCGCGATGCCATGAGCTGAGGGTTCCTGATCTGGTCGATAACCCTGTCCGCTCGCAGCCGCACCAAACCGATGACAAAGCTATCATCGGGTTCTGCCACGTAGATGTGCTCGGATAGAAAGATAATGGTCTCGACAAGCTGACTTACGCTTGCGAAAGTCAACGTATCGTTCTTGAGCAGTGGTAACACAGAAGCGTAGATGTCCTCGCTTACGGCGGCCCGGATCGTCTCCTTGGGTTTCTCTCGTTGCGGTCTACCGGTCATCTGCATTCCTGTCTCATAGTGGCATCACATGGTTATGCGCAGAGCGGATTATAAGGCAAGGAGGCGTGCAACGGGCAGGTTTGCGTCATCATGAGGGGGATGGGGCAGATGGAGAAGAGGCGCACATCGAACGACGTGGTCGTCTTGACGACACACGAGCGGAGCGGATACTTCACGGCAGTGCTTGGGGATGGGATTGACCTGCGCTTTAACCCACACCAGGAAGGCGCCCTCGAAGACGTGCTCCACAACACGATCGTGGCAGGTGGCACGCTTGCGATCATCGACGAAGCGCACTTCATAGATGCCGATGACATGGCCGTCGGGCTCGAGAGGTTCTTTCGGAAGGAGCCCCATCCGGAGCGGCTCAGGCTTATCGTCGTCTGCACGCACCGCCAGGCGGGCGACCCGCTCCTTGCCTTCCTTGTTCTATATTGCGGAATCCACAACATCATTTACGGAAAAACCGGTGTTGACGTCAGCATCGAGCTGAGCAGGCTCATCGAGCGTGACAATACGCGTGCCGATGTATTGCATCTTGCCGAATCGGGCCGCTGGCAGACGGCGAAGCACGTTGGTATACAGCTGGACCTTGACGAAGACGCAACCGGCAAGCTGATCGAGTGTGGCGTGTCAGAGAAGGACTCATTCAAGAAGATAAGCCGCGACGTGCTCATCGATGTCAAGGGCGCCCGGCTTCTGAACCTGCATGTCGAAATCAGCGCTGTCGTGGAGTAGGGACGTCCGATTGAAATCATGGTTTGAGAAAAACCATATCTTGCCAAGATGATTTTGTAGAGACGAGATAATGAGGGCGGGTACCCTGCTTCCTCGCAAGAGCAATAGCGAGGAGTAATGATGAGCATCGAGGTTCCGCCTGCGCCTTCACACGAAAGCGCCCAAGCCGTCATGGCACGTCTCTCCCGGTTTTCGCGTGAAGAGGCTCCCGAGAGGCAAAGCGAGCATGCGCTGCGTCAGCCGCGCATGCTGCTTATCGTGTCATGCCTGCTGTCAAGCTGCGGAATACTGTTGCTCATCTGTGCAATCGCGGTTATCTGCGTGCCCGATTCGGCGCTGTCGCGCACCATCACCCTCGCATGCGAAGCACTGTTCTGAGGGGGAGGATGCACTATGGTCGAGGAGCTTGCGTTTGATTTCGAGACACCCGAAGAGACGGGGGAGGATCTCTCGCTCGACTATCCGGCAGAATTGCAGGTGTCGTCGCTTCTGGGGACGCACGTCAAACGTGATGCGCTCATTTCGACGATGCTGCAAGACCGCAATGCCCTGCGCCTCATCATGGCGCCACACGGCTTCGGAAAGACGGAGCTTGCGCGTGAGTATGCGCAGCGTCTCTTCCCTGACAGCTCCGTTACCTGGATTGATGCCGCAAGCCCTGATTTCTTGCTCGCGCTTGACAGGGACGAGAGCATGATCGTGCGGCAGGGCGATGTCTGCGCGAGCCTCGTCATTCTCGATAACATGCCCTGGCTGCACGAGGAACGCGCCCATGCCCTCTCTCGGCATGTTGATGCGGCTCTCTACGCGGGCATCGAGGTCATCGCAACGACGCTGCCCTCTTGCGATGTCCTGAGCGCCCTGCAGGCCGATTGCCTGTCCATCCATGCGGTCGAACTGCTCGCAACCGAGCAAGAGTGTGCTCCGCGGCAGGTAACCGAGCAGGACGGCGGTAGTCGCGCATTCGGCAAGAAGCGCTGGATCGATGCCGGCAAATTGCTGTTTGGACGTGCGGCTTCGGTTATCTGGGGCGCAAACATGCTGTCCCAGCAGGAGTGCCTCGAGGGGCTGTTCTCCGAGCGTCTCCCGCTCGATCTCGTGCGCGGCATGTTTGCCATGCTCCTGTTCAAGACGGGCACCATGCGCGATCTCGAAGGCGTCGGGATTACGCTCAGGAGCGAGGACATCGCGTTGCTTGCGCGTGACTATCCCGTCTTCGGCATCGATACGGTATCCGGCGTATTCGAGGTCGCGGATTTCGAGCTGGCCGATCTCAGGCATGCGATCCTTGCCAACAAGCTCGAAGCCGTCGTGCTCGAAGGCACCTGTCCGCTGTCCGAGCGCGTGCTCGGGGCGCTGTTCAAACGCGGTGACTTGCGACGTGGATCCATCATCATCGACGCCTTCTGCAACGACGAGCGCTGTGCCGCGTGGCTTGTCGAGCGGGGCTGGGACTTTCTCGATGCGGGCGAGACGCATCTTGTCTCGACACTGCTTGACCGTTGTCCCGACGCAACGTATGCAAATAGCCCCATACTGCAGGTGATTCACGCGTGGGTATCCGGCTTGTCGGGAGATGCGCGCGAGGCATGTCATATCGCGCAGCACGTTCTTGCCATGCAAAAATTGGCCGACAAACCAGATGTTGCGAGTGTCGCGGCTCGCATCGCGCTTGCCCAATTCGACGAGAATGCGATTATCGACACCACGCATTACGAGCTATCGCCGAAGATCAAGGTGCCTGGCGAGCTCTCCTTTATCACGAGCGTGCTCGACTCCTGCACGAATGCCGAGCTTGCCCGCGCGTTTTGCCTCGATGACCCCGAGAGCGACCCGCGGTATGGCAAGGGGCGCCGTGCACCAGGCAGGCAGCGTGCCCGGCAGCTGGGGGCGCTGTTCACCGAGCATGCCGACATGCTTGGAAGCTCGCGTGCGTTCGGAGTCGCCCTGCACGTGCTCGCGCACGTCGATAGTCCCGATCTGCGGCATCTGGTCCAGGACCTTGGTTGCGATGCGGTGCTCAGAATGCGCAGGCGTGGCGTGACGAGCTTCACCGAGGCAATGCTCGTCTGCGACATGTGGCGATCAGGGTACTTTGGGTTGGTCGGTCCCGTCGTGGACCGTCGCGACGCCAAGGTTCTCGACGGAGCTGCTCACATGCTCGAAATGCTCGCCACCTGCTGTGGTCGAGAGTCCGCATCGATACCATGGAAGCTTCAGGGGCTCTCTGTGCAAAATGCCGGAAAGGCCGTTCCCAAACCCAACGTCGTCAACAAGACCGGTGACGAGATGTACGTGCGCCTGCTTGGTGGCTTCGAGGTGACCATTGGCGAGCGCTATCTGAGCGAGGGCAGGTGGCGCAAGAAGGCCCGCGCGCTCTTCTCCCTGCTCGTCCTCAACCACGGCCGTGACGTGCCGCGTGACGATCTTCTCAAGCAGATATGGCCCGGTCTGGCGCGCACGCACGCGCTCGATAACTTCTACACCGTCTGGGGTAACTGCATCTCGATCGTGGGGGAGGCGCCTTACCTCGAACGCAATGGCGAGTTCTGTCGCATCGATCCGCGCTACGTGCACTCCGATGTCGCGGAGTTCGAGCAGCTCGCGCGACATCTGCTCGTCTCGGATCACGACGCGAACTACCTGCTCGACACCTATGCAAAGATCGAGGCCCTCTACCGGGGAGGCCTCGTGCCCAGCGAGCGTAGCGTGCGGGCCATCAATGCCCAACGCGACCGCTACCGTGCGCTCTACGTCGATGCCATGGTCGCGGCGACGGATTGCGCTTTGCGGGTACGCGATACGCGCATCGCCCTGTGGTTCGCGCGCAAGGCAATGGAGGAAGAGCAGACGCGCGAGGACGTGTACCGTGCGCTCATGAAGGCGCAGATTGCCTCAGGCCAGCGTTGCCCAGCAATCAAGACCTATCTCTTATGCCGCGATTATCTGCAAGAAACGCTCGGCCTCGATCCATCCATCGAGACGCGTGAGCTCTACAATGCGCTCGTGACCACCGATCCCGAGCTCTTGCGCCTGGAAGCGGCGCTTGCCCAAAAAGCACCCTGACCTTTTAGGATGGAGACATCGCGTGCGTGATGTGTGGCTTCTATGGGCATGCGTTTGTTCCCCACTCGTCAGGAAGGGGCACTACTGACCTGTGCTAAAGTAGTACGGACGCCAATATCGTTTCAGAAAAATAAAGGCATGAATCATGGCAAACATATTCTCTAAGCTGCTCTCGGCTGGCGAGGGCAAGGAAATCAAGGCATTTCGCAACAGAGTCGGCGAAATCAACTATCTCGAAGACGAAATCTCCCAGCTCAGCGATGAGGAGCTACGCGAGAAGACCATCGAGTTTCGCGAGCGCTACGCGGACGGCGAGTCGCTCGATGACTTGCTGCCCGAGGCATTCGCCGTCGTGCGCGAGGCATCGGTACGCACGCTGGGCCTGCGCCACTTCGACGTGCAGCTCATTGGCGGCATGGTCCTCAACGAGGGTCAGATCGCCGAGATGAAGACCGGCGAAGGCAAGACGCTCGTCTCGACACTTGCCGGCTACCTCAACGCCATCCCGGGCGAGGGTGTGCACATCGTCACCGTCAATGACTACCTGGCCAAGCGCGATAGCGAGTGGATGGGGCAGGTCTACGAGTTCCTGGGCATGGAAGTCGGCCTCATCCAGAACGGCACCAAGACCGAGGCCCGCAAGGCTGCCTACGATGCAGACGTCACGTATGGCACCAACGCCGAGTTCGGTTTCGACTACCTGCGCGACAACATGGTCGTCAACCCCGACTCGCGCGTGCAGCGCGGCCATGCCTTCGCCATCGTCGACGAGGTCGATTCCATCCTTATCGACGAAGCGCGCACGCCGCTCATCATCTCGGGAGCCGGCTCGCAGTCAACGGATACCTACCGCAAGTTCGCGAACGCGGTCAAGCACCTCGTGAAGAACGTTGACTTCGAGATGGACGAGGCCAAGCGCACCATTTCCACGACGGACGAAGGTCTCCAACACGTGGAGTCGCTGCTCGGCATCGAGGACATCTACTCGGATATCTCCGGCCAGCTTTCCAACCATCTGCACCAGGCGCTCAAGGCGCAGTTCCTCTTCCATCGCGACAAGGACTACATCGTCCAAAATGGCGAGGTCAAGATTGTCGACGAGTTCACGGGCCGCATCATGGAAGGTCGTCGCTATTCCGAAGGCCTGCACCAGGCGATCGAGGCCAAAGAGGGCGTGCTCGTGCGTGCCGAGAACCAGACCATGGCCACCATCACGTTGCAGAACTATTTCCGCCTGTACGACAAGCTCTCGGGCATGACCGGTACGGCCAAGACCGAGGACGCCGAGTTCCGCGACATCTACAAGCTTCCCGTCGAGGTGATTCCCTCCAACAGGCCCGTCATTCGCGAAGAGCTGCCCGACCTTGTCTATCGCACGGTCGACGCCAAGTTCAACGCCGTTGCAGACGACGTCGCGGAGCGCCACGCGCATCAGCAGCCCTGCCTGGTCGGCACCATCTCCATCGAGAGTTCCGAGCGTCTTTCGTCGCTGCTTTCCAAGCGCGGCATCAAGCATTCGGTCCTCAACGCGAAGTTCCACGAGCAAGAGGCCAACATCGTCGCACAGGCCGGACGTGCCGGTGCCGTCACCATCGCCACCAACATGGCCGGTCGTGGTACGGATATCTTGCTCGGCGGCAATCCCGAGTATCTCGCGCGTGATATCCTCGCCCAGCGTGGTGTCGAGGAGGACGAAATCACGGACGAGCAATGGGAGGCGACGCTCGCCGAGGCCAAGGAGATTTGCGCCGAAGAGGCCCGTATCGTGCGCGATGCAGGCGGCCTTGCCGTCATCGGTACCGAGCGCCATGAGTCGCGACGCATCGACAACCAGCTGCGTGGTCGTTCCGGCCGTCAGGGAGACCCGGGCTCCTCGCAGTTCTACCTCTCGCTCGAGGATGACCTCATGCGCCTGTTCGGCGGCGATCGCATGGATCGCATCAGCGGGCTCATGCAACGCACCGAGATTGACGATGACATGCCCATTCAGGCCAAGATGGTCACCAAGGGCATCGAAAGCGCCCAACGCCAGGTCGAGGCCATGCATTTCTCCTCCCGTAAGCACGTCCTCGAATATGACGACGTCATGGATAAGCAGCGCAAGACCATCTACGCCGAGCGCAATGACATTCTCGATGGCAAGAGCTATGCCGAGCGCGTGCCCGAGCTCATCGTGGGTGCGGTCGAGGATGCCGTGTACGAGTACTGCCCCAGCCACGATGTCTACGAGGACTGGGATATGGAGGGTCTCAACAACTGGTTCAAGGAGCTCACGGGCATCGAGTTCGATCTTGACGAGCTTGACCACCAGGAAGACACCACGCGCATGATCGACGTCGTCTCCGAGAAGGTGCTCGGCATCTACGAGGACAAGAAGGGCCAGATTCCGGAAGATGTCTTCGACCAGGTGCAAAACCAGGTCATGCTGCGCGTCATCGATACGCGTTGGATGTCGCATCTTTCCGAGATGGATTACTTGCGTGCCGGCATCGGCTTGCGTGCCGTTGGTCAGCGCGACCCTCTCGTCGAATACAAGGAGGAGGCATACTCCGCGTTCAGCGCGCTCGTTGCGGCCATCTACGAGGACTTCATTCGCACGATCCTGCGTCTGCAGATCAACGTCAACCTCGAGCAACCTGAGCAAGCCGAAGACCAGGAGACGCTCAACAGCGTCTCGTACTCGGCACCCGATGAGAACATCCCCGATACGACGCGCAGGGTTGCTGGTCCTGCGGGAGTCGCATCGCAGACCACGGCATCGGCGAGCATGGGCAATGCGCAGCCTGCGCCGCGCACGGTCGTGAAGGACAAGGACGATCCGTACGCAAACGTCGGTCGCAATGATCCATGCCCCTGCGGCAGCGGCAAGAAGTACAAGAAGTGCCACGGCGCCAATCAATAGGGTAGCGGGGCATGGCAGACAATCACGCACAGGAGCTTGCGATGCTGCGCGAGCGCATCGAGAAGATGGGCTCGTACCTGCACATCGATGACAAGCGCGAGCAGCTCGCCGGCCTTGAAGGCCAATCGGCACAGGCGGGTTTCTGGGACGATCAGGAGCACGCCCAGTCAATCATGAGCAAGGCGGCGGCGCTGCGTGACGAGATCGCGGAGTACGACAACGCCGTCTCGCTTCTCGAGGATGCCGAGACGGCAAACGAACTCGCGATGGAGGGTGACGACGAGCTCGAGGGCGAGGTCATCGAGTCCATCAGAACGCTTACGTCCAATGCCGACGCGCTCGAGTTGTCCTCGTGGTTCGACGACGAGCTCGATTCCGGTGACTGCATCGTGACGATCAATCCCGGCCAAGGTGGTCTCGAAGCCCAGGACTGGACCGAGATGCTCTTTCGCATGTACACGCGCTACGCCGAGCGTAAAAACTGGAAAGTCACCGTCAACGATGCCCCTGCCGGCGAGGCTATCGGCCTCGACCGCGCGACCTTCACCGTGAGCGGGCATAACGCCTACGGCATGCTCAAGAGCGAGCAAGGCGTGCACCGTCTCGTGCGCATCAGCCCGACCGATGCCAAGAAGCGTCGTCAGACCACCTTTGGCGGTGTCGAGGTTTTGCCCGTCTTGCCCGATGACATAGAGGTTGAAATCGACGAAGGCGACCTACGCATCGATGTCTACCACTCCTCGGGTCATGGTGGCCAGGGCGTCAACACGACCGACTCTGCCGTGCGCATCACGCATTTGCCCACGGGCATCGTCGTCACCTGCCAAAACGAGCGTTCCCAGCTCCAGAACAAGGCGACGGCCATGGGCATTTTGCGCTCCAAGCTCTACGAGCTTGAGCAGGAGAAGCGTGCCAACGCGCTCGACGAGCTGCGCGGCCCCAAGCACGAGATCTCCTTCGGCAACCAGATCCGCAATTACGTGCTCTATCCCTACCAGATGGTCAAGGACCTGCGTAGCGGTGTCGAGACGGGCAACGTGGACGCGGTCTTCGACGGCGACATCGACGAGTTCGTCGTTGGCTATCATCAATGGCGCGTCAGCGAAGCGAGCTAGGTGGCGTATCGACTGGAGCTGCCGCAGACACGGCTCCCCTGTCATTTCGACTGGAGCTGCCGTAGGCAGCGTAATGGAGAAATCTCACTAAGCTCGAAGAGATTTCTCGACGACTTTCAATGCGTAGCTAGTATGATGAACTGACTTGAAAAACCACTCAATCAAGAGAGGGCGCATCCGTGATCCAAGAGTCTGTGGAAGAGATCGAGGCGCGTGCGAACAACATGCGCAAGAACATCATCAAGATGCTTAAAGAGGCTGGTAGCGGTCACCCTGGTGGGTCGCTTTCGGCCACGGACATCGTTGCGTCGCTCTACTTCGGCGGCGTGATGAACTACTCCGAGGATGACCCGCAGCACCCCGAGCGTGACTACTTCATCCTCTCGAAGGGTCATGCCGCGCCGGTGCTCTATGCCGCGCTTGCCGAGCTTGGTCTCGTCCCCGACGACGAGTTGCTCACGCTGCGCAAGCTGCACAGCCGCCTGCAAGGTCATCCCGATTCCAAGAAGCTCCCCGGTGTCGAGGTTTCGACCGGGTCGCTCGGCCAGGGCCTTTCGATTGCCGCGGGCGTCGCGCTTGGGATGCGCATCGACCGCCAGAACGAGGGCGGCCCCAAGCGCCGCGTCTTCACCCTGCTCGGCGACGGCGAGATCGAGGAGGGCCAGGTCTGGGAAGCGGCCATGTTCGCCGCGCATTACGAGCTCGATAACCTCGTCGCCATCGTCGACAACAACAACCTGCAAATTGATGGTGACGTACGCGATGTCGCTGGTCTCGATAGCATCAGCTCAAAGTTCCAGTCCTTTGGCTGGAAGACGATCGAGGTTGATGGGCATGACGTTAGCGCCGTCATCACCGCGCTCAAGACGGCGACGCTCCTCGAAGGGTCGCCCGTCTGCATCGTTGCCCACACCGTCAAGGGCAAGGGCGTCTCGTTTATGGAAAACCAGGCAGGCTGGCACGGCAAGGCTCCCAACGAGGAGCAGGCCCGTGATGCGCTTGCCGAGCTTGAGGGGAAGGAGTAGCCATGGCACAGACTATCGCGACCCGTGAGGGCTATGGCGAAACGCTCGTCGAGCTCGTCAAGGAAGGCTATGACATCATGGCCGTCGAGGCCGACCTATCCGGCTCCACCACCACCAAGAAGCTTCAAGATCTCGATCCTAAGCGCTTCGTCAACGTGGGTATTGCCGAGCAGAACATGATTGGCGTCGCCTCGGGTCTCTCGCTTGTTGGCAAGACGGTCTTCACCGGTAGCTTTGCCGCCTTTGGTACGGGTCGCTGCTACGATCAAATTCGCAACACCGTTTGCTATGCGGGCCTCAACGTCAAGGTCGCGCCGACGCATGCGGGCATCACCGTGGGTCCGGATGGTGGCAGTCATCAGATGCTCGAGGACGTGAGCCTCATGCGCGGTCTGCCGGGCATGAACGTGCTTATCCCGGCCGACTACTGGGCCGCCAAGCAGGCCGTCCGCATCGCGGCGACTACGCCCGGCCCCTTCTACATTCGCCTTGGTCGTGCCAAGGTTCCCACCGTGTACGACGAGAACTCCGTGCTCGAGCTTGGCAAGTCGTACGTACTGCGTGAGGGTACGGACGTCACGCTCGTTGCGGGTGGCATCGAGGTCGCACAGGCGCTCCTTGCCGCTGACGAGCTCGCGAAGGACGGTATTTCGGCCGAGGTCATCGACGTGTTCAGTGTCAAACCCTTCGACAAGCCCACGTTGCTTACGAGCATCAAGAAGACTGGCTGCGTCGTGACCTGCGAGGAGCATTCCACGGTCGGCGGTCTGGGTTCGGCGGTTGCCGACATCATCGGCGAGAACTATCCCGTTCCGCTTGAGCGTGTCGGCGTGCGCGACATGTTCGGCACGAGCGGTGAGCCCGACGAGCTGCTTGCAGAGTACGGCCTGGATGCCGCCGGCATCGCCACCAAGGCCCGCGCCGCCATCGCCCGCAAGTAGCTGGAGACTCGACACGAAGCCGCCTGCCCTTGTCGAGCGGGACGAAGCCGCCCTCTTTTGTCATTTCGAGCGAAGGTGCGAAGCGCCGGAGCCGAGAAATCTCTCTGCATGCCAGGGGAACCTGCCCCTCTGACGCACGCTTGATTACGTGAACGCTTTGTGGTGTTCGCGATATTTCCATTTGACTTGCGCGGCAGTGGGATAGAATACGTAACCGACTAAGCTGAATGAGATCGGAGTTGAAACGTGGCACTATTCGGCAAATCGTCGCGCGGCGCCCATGCAGCGGGCAGCCGTTCGTCAAAATCCCGCGGCCAAGCGGCTCGTATGCCCCAGGCAGATGAGCAAGCCGCGGCAAACGATGCATATAGAACCAGACAGATCGACGCGCGTCTTCCGCGTATCGACGCGGAGAGCAACGTCGACGTCCGTCGTAACGTTGCAGGCGCAACGGGTCGTCAGCGCCCGGCGCAAACGGGTCAGGCAAGCCCGCTCTCCACTTCCAGCATGCCCGCGGCTACCGAAGCCGTCGGCTCCTATGCCGATCTCGCGCTCGACGAGAACGCGAAGCAAAACCTCGGCCCCGTTGTCATCTCGTTGCGCAACGTCACGAAGGTGTATCCCGCGCAGCCCAACAGGCCTGCGCTCGCCAATATCACGCTTGACATTCGTTCGGGTGAGTTCCTCTTCCTCGTCGGTCATTCCGGATCGGGCAAGTCAACCTTCATTCGCATGCTCAATCGCGAAATCGTACCCACGAGCGGCGAGCTCGTCGTCGCTGGCGAGAACCTGCGCACCATCAAGAACTGGCGTATCCCGTATCTGCGTCGCAGCGTTGGCTGCGTGTTTCAGGATTTCAAGCTTCTACCCAACAAGACGGCGTTCGAGAACGTCGCCTTCGCGCTCGAGGTAATCGGCAAGTCACGTCACGTCATTCGCACGCAGGTGCCCGAGGTCCTGCGTCTCGTCGGCCTCGAGGACAAGATGGATAAGCTGCCCGACCAGCTTTCTGGTGGCGAGCAGCAGCGCGTTTCCATCGCCCGCTCCATCGTCAACCGTCCGCCGATCCTCATTTGCGACGAGCCGACTGGCAACCTCGACCCGCAGACCTCGCTGGGCATCATGCGTCTGCTCGAGCGCATTAACCGCACGGGCACGACCATCCTCGTCGCCACGCATGACCGCGAGATGGTCGACCAGATGCGTCGACGCGTGCTCGCACTCGAGAACGGCACCCTCGTCCGCGATCAGAAGAAGGGAGTGTACGGTTACGATGTCTAAGATCATCTATTTCCTCAAAGAGTCCATCATCAGCTCGCGCCGCAATCTCGGCACGACCATCGGCGGTATCGTCACCATTTTCCTGTCACTCCTCATGATCGGCGTGACCATCATCATCTCGATCATGATCGGCAACCTGGCGTCCTCGTTCGAGGACGAGGTCAACGTGCGTCTCTACATTTCCGACGAGGCAACCGACGAGCAGATATCGAGCCTTGACAGCTACCTCAAGACGCTCGAGAACGATGCCGGCAACATCGCCTCGGTGGACTTCCGCAATAAGGATCAGGTCCTCGAGGACTTCCAGCGTCAGACCGCCAACAACCCCGATATCGTGAATCAGCTCGATGGTAATCCGCTGCCGCGTACCTACGTCATCACGCTGCGCGACACACACAAGGTGCAGGACACGGTGAGTGCGATTCTCGGAAACAGCGCCTTCACGGACATTGCCGATAATCCCAGTGACCCGTCCGACTCCATCAAGTACGGTCAGGGCACGGTTGAGCGCCTCTTCGCCGTCACCAACGTCATCCGCTACGCGTGCATCGTGGCGGTCGTGCTCCTCGTGTTCATCTCGCTCGTCTTCCTCAACAACACGATTCGCCTTGCGATTCTTGCCCGTAGGCGCGAGATTTCGATCATGCGTCTCGTGGGCGCGACCAACGGCTTCATTCGCGGGCCGTTTGTGATGGAAGGTGCGCTGCAGGCACTCGTCGGCGCCGTGTTTGCGATCATCGTGCTTTCGCTCGTGCGCGTGACGGTGTTCCCCGCGCTCGAGAACATGGTGAGCTTCCTGCCGCTCACGGTCGATCCGGGCGTATACTCTGCCATCTATCTGGTGCTCATCGTGGCCGGCGTGTGCATCGGCATGCTGGGTTCGGCCATCGCGATGCGCCGCTACCTCAAGGTATAGATGCCAAAGCGCAGCGAAAAGCGTAAACCTTCGCAGCGCGCAGATGCTCCCCGGGTGCGCAAGCGCGAGCGCTCATGGCGCGTGCTTGCCATCGTCGCTTGCATCATCGTCTTTGCCCTCGTCGTGCTCTACCCCGTTGGGCGCGACTATTACAAGACGATGCGTACCGAACAGCGCCTTCAGGCGCAGCTTGATGCCGTGACCGAGCGTAACGAGGCCGTCCAAGCCGAGAACGACGCCCTGCAAACCGAGGAGGGCATCGAGAACCAGGCTCGCTCTGACCTGGGATGGGTCAGGGAAGGGGAGAGCTCTGCCGTGGTCACGAACGAGCAGGGTACGGTCGATAACGCTTCGAGGCTGCCGGATCATCTCGATGAGAAAAGCATCACCGCTCCGCAAACCTGGTACTACAGCATTCTTGATACGATATTCTTTGTTCACGAGTAAGCCCATGCAGTGATAGCATTAGGTGCCTGCATGTGGGGGCGTGGCGGAACTGGCAGACGCAGTGGACTTAAAATCCACCGGCCTTTGGTCATCAGGGTTCGAATCCCTGCGCCCCTACCAAATCGCGCTCATTTGCGCTGCACAAAGATATACAATGGTTTTCAGGAGAGGGTAAGTACGGACAAGGGGGAACTATGGCACTGTTTGGAAATTCTTCGACGGCTCACAGGCTACCGGAATACCGCGTCGCGGCACTTGCATCGCTCGACCTCGAGGAGCACATGAAGGAAAACCCGCTCGTGCTTGACCGTCCCGGTCATATCGAGTGGATGGTCACCGAGGACGAGGACGGCTACCTCACCGCTCACGGCGCCATCAGGGTTCCCGTCAACATCGTCTTTGCTCCTGCTACCGAAGAGGGCGCCGATCCGGAGATCGAGCGCGTCATCGTCAATGGCAAGCGCAAGTTCGATCGTCGCGTCGAAGAAGAAGAGCTGCACGACAAGAACTACGGTCTCGACGTCAAGAAGGCGCAGAGCGAGAGCTTCATGCGCTACCGCAAGAACATCAAGGCCTAGCCAAGAGGAGCGGCGGTAGGTGTCTTCTCGTCACGGCGGAGGCATGCGTAACACCATGGTCAATCATATCTTCGAGAAATTCCTGAACGAGAAGACGGCAGCCTTCGATAGCTACATGGCGGAGTTCTTTGGCGAGGGCACGCATCCTGACATGTGGCGCTACCTCTACGGGCCGCTTTCCGAGTTCTCGAACAATGCGGGCAAGCGGCATCGCCCGCTCATCTGCATGCTCGCATGCAAGGCAGTCGGCGGTGACGATGACATGGCGCGTGCTGCCGGTGCGGCCATCGAGCATTTCCACACCGCTGCGCTCATTCATGACGATATCGCCGACGAGTCCCAGCTCAGGCGTGGCAAGCCATGCCTGCATCACCAGATTGGCGAGGGCCTCGCCATCAACGCGGGTGATCTTGCGCTTTCGCTCGTCACGGGTACGGTGCTCGTCGATGATTCGCTCTCCGATGCCGTCAAGCTGCGCGTGCTCAAGGAGCTTGTCGATATGACGACGCGCACGATCGAGGGTCAGGCGCTCGATATTGGTTGGGCGCGCGATGAGCGTTTCGACATCACTGTCGAGGACTATCTGACTATGGCCGCTCACAAGACCGCGTTCTACTCGGGCGGTGTGCCGCTTGCCGTCGGCGCCATCATCGGTGGCGGCAGCGAGCTGCAGATCGAGACCCTACGCGCCTACGGCATGTCGACGGGCCTGGCATTTCAGATTCAGGACGACCTGCTCAACCTCGTCGGCACCGAGGAGGCCACGCGCAAGGACTTCCGTGGCGATATCACCGAGGGCAAGCGTACGCTCGTCGTCGTACATGCGCTCGAGCATACCGATGGCGCCGTGCACGACGAGCTCATCGACATCCTCTCCTCGAAGGAGATGGATCCCGCTCGTCTCGAGCATGCCGTGCAGATTATGCAGGAGGCCGGCTCGATTGACTTTGCACGAGAGCACGCCATCAAGCTCGCGCACGATCATCAGGACGAGCTCAAGGACGTTCTGCCCGCCAGTCCCGTACGCAAACTGCTTGTTTCGATGGGCGACTTTTTCGTAAGCCGGTTGAACTGAGGGGCTCATGAGGACGATTGGTCGCAACGATCACGGTGCCGCCGTGGAAGACGTGCAGCGACGTTTGCGCGTCATGGGCTACGAGCTCGCCGTCGATGGAGCGTATCTCCAGCGCACCTGCGATGCGGTCAAGATGTTCAGGCAGTCCGAAGGGCTGCCACCGGGCGATTTCGTCGACCAGCAGGCATGGGCGGCCCTGGTGGACGCGAGCTTCGCTCTTGGCGATCGCATGCTCTATCTGCGCATGCCCCATTTTCACGGTGCCGATGTGCGCTCGCTGCAAACGATTCTCGAGGTGCTCGGCTTCGTCGTTGGCAAGTCCGACGGCATCTTTGGCGCGCATACCGAGCGCGCCCTGCGCGATTTCCAGCTTAGCGTCGGAATCACGGACGACGGCATCGCGGGCAACACCACCTTCGATGCGATCGAGCGCCTGCGCCATGCCTGGGAGGGCAAGGAGCCGACGAGTGCCGAGGGCGCGCAGATGGGCTTTGCGCGTGCGGCCGAGGCGCTCGAGAAGATGGAGGCGTGCTTCTACGGTCTGGACGAAATCGGCCGTGGCGTCGCCTCGCGTATCGCCAACCTCGCTCGTGCGACTTTCGAGGGTGCGCACGTCATGAGCGCCGATACGCTCGAGGCGTTCCCACCCTCCAACATGCTCATGGTGGGTGTCACGTCCGTCGAGGTTGATGGCCAAGACGGCATCCCCCTCATCGAGTTCTCCGACGATTTCATGTTTCCCCGCCGCATCAACATCGCGTTGTCTTCGGCAAAGACAACGCCACGTCGCGTCATTATCGAAGTGCCCGATCACGGCTATTCGGATGCAACAGGTACCGTAACGGGCGAGCGTTGGGAGCAGCACCTCGCCGTCCTTCTGCTCGACGCCTTCTGCGCCTCGTTCTCGTAGCTCCATCATTTCGAGCGAGGTCTCTCCATTACGCGGCCTAGCGGCCGCTCCAGTTGAGATGACAGAAGGGGCGTGCTCCGGCCGCTCCAGTTGGGATGACACCGCCAGCCATTTCGAGCGAGGGCGCGGACCCTCCGTCATTTCGAGCGAAACGGAGCGGAGTCGAGAAATCTCCCCCACAAAGCCGTAGTGCTTCAAGCTCTCGTTATATCAAGATATTGTGGTGCGCATCGGCGTTTTTAGACAGGAGCACGCGCGGGTGTTACCATAGACGTCCAACGAGTGAAGCAAACCGCCCACTTTGAAGTGCGAATACAAGCGGGCAGTTAGGATTTTTAATTATGCATATTCCCATGAAGCGTAAGGCGGCCCTGGCTTTCGTATTGTCTGCGGCACTTGCTCTGACGCTTTTCCCCGTGAGCGCTGGCGCTGTGACGGCTGCGCAGAAACAGGCCGAGGTTCAGAGCGTCTCCGCGCAGCTCAACGCGCTCAATGACGAGCTTTCTCTCGCAGTCGACGACTACAACCTTGCCAACCGCAATCACGACCAGGCTGTTGCCGAGGCCGAGGATTGCCAGCAGCGCATCAATGATGCCCAGGCAAAGATCAACGCACTGCAGACGCGCATCGAGACGCGCGCCACGTCAATGTATCGCTCTGGCTCCATGACCTATCTCGACGTGCTCATGGGCGTGGGCTCCTTCGACGACTTCGCAACCGTGTGGGACACGCTCAACACGCTCAATGCGGAGGATGCCGATCTTGTCGTGAGCAGCAAGCAGGCCAAGGCCGAGCTCGACGCTGCCAAGGCGGATCTCGATGCCAAGCAGGCCGAGGCCCAGCGTCACCTCGAGATCGCCGAGTCCTACAAGAGCGAGATCGAGTCCAAGACCGCTCAGTATCAGTCGATCTACAACGGCCTGAGCTCCGAGTACCAGGAGCTCCTCGCTCAGGAGCAGGCAGCTCAGGAGCAGGCCGCTGCCGCCGCAAGCGCGGCGTACTTTCCCTCGGTTTCCAGCAGCTCGAGCAGCGGTGGTGGAAGCTCGAGCAAGGGCAGCAGCTCCTCGCGTCCGAGCGCCAACCTCGGCGGTTCCAGCGCGGTCGAGCGTGCCTACTCGGCCATCGGTCTTCCGTATGTCTACGGTGCGAGCAGCCCGAGTGCCTTCGATTGTTCCGGTCTCGTGAGCTGGGCCTTGACGGGCAGCTTTGGTCATGCCTACGTCTCGCAGGATTTCTGGTCCATGCCCGAGGTGAGCGATCCGCAGCCGGGCGACGTCGTTGCATGCCATGCGGGTCACTGCGGCCTCTACATCGGCAACGGCCAGATGATCGAGGCGCCGCATACGGGAGCTACCGTGCGCATTTCCAGCGTGCGTGGCAAGATCGTGCGTCCGTAGCGCCGTTCGTTCACCGTTCCTCCAAACTTCGCGACCTTTTGTGATGAGTCTGTGACATTGACTCGTCCTTGCTGGCGCGTGCTCGCGACGGTGGTACCATAGCCTGCGCAGAGAACCCAATATGTACTTCTAACGTTGCATTGGGGGACGCGCTATGTCTACTATTCTCAATCGCAGGGCATTCATCGGCTCGTTCATCGCTCTGGGCGCGTTATGCACCGTTAATCCCACGCAAGCACTTGGCACGTCCGCTGCGCAGAAGCAAGCGGAGGTCCATACCGTCAAGGCTCAGCTCGAGGCCATGGCAGAGGACGTCTCCGCCGCTGGCGACCGTTACCATCAGGCCATGGATGCCTATGACGACGCGACGGCACGGGTCGAGGAAGCTCAGGCCACCATCACCGAGATGTCGGAGCGCATCGGCTCGCTGCAGAATCGTCTCGACGTGCGCGCCACGGCCATGTACCGCTCGGGGTCGACCTCGTATCTCGACGTGCTCTTGGGTGTGACCACCTTCGAGGATTTCGCGACCGTGTGGGACACCCTCAACGCCCTCAATGCCGAGGATGCGGATCTCGTGGCCAGCACCAAGGTCACGAAGGCGACGCTCGAGTCTGCGCAGGGCGAGCTCGTCGCGCAGCAGCAACGTGCTGCCGAGCAGCTTTCCTCTGCCGAGGCGTACATGAGCCAGGTGCTTGCCAAGCAGAATGAATACGACAGGATCTACAACAACCTGAGCGCGGAATATCGTCAGATTCTCGCCGAGCAAGAGGCGGCCGAAGCGCAGGCGAGTGCCCGTGCGCCGCAGGAGTTCGTACCGAGCGCGGTGCAGGTGGTTCCCGTGACGCCTGCCGCGCCTTCCGAGCCGGGTGGTTCAGATGACTCAGGCGGTGGTGGGGGAGGGGGTTCCTCGAGCAACTCGGGCACACCCAGCTCCATCACGGAAGTGTCTTCTGGCTCGGGGTCTGCACCAGACTTGCCCACGAACGGCAGCGTGCTCGATTACGCGTACTCGAAGCTGGGGCATCCGTACGTATGGGGCGCGAAAGGTCCCGATGCTTTCGATTGCTCGGGCTTTGTCGCGTGGTGCTATCGCCAAATCGGCATGTCGCTTCCGTCCTACACCGAATCGCTCTATGCGGTTGCCTCGGCACGCTTCAGCCCAAGCGAGGCGCGGCCTGGCGACGTGCTCTACAAGCCCGGCCACGTGGGGATTTCCACGGGTGGCATCAGCTGCATCGAAGCCATGGGCACGCGATGGGGCGTTGTCGAGAGCTGCCGAGGAGGATGGACCGCAGCACTGCGATTCTAACCTCTCTAGCGGGGACGATGCCGCTCACATGGGTCTATATGCGCGAAATGTGCGCAGTTTATGGAGGCTCCGGATTTTGGGGTAGTATGCCTCCTTGCCTGCTGCAATTACTGTCTACAAATTGAGCACCATATGTATTGCGGGCGCTAGGAATCTTTTTCTCATGCATTTACATAACCGTAAGTCGGTCCTTGGCATTGCGCTGTCTTCTCTACTCGTACTCGCTATCTGTCCCGCAGCGTTTGCCCTCCCTCTGCAACAGCCGTCTTTCTCCGATGGTCCCGAGCAAGCCTATGCCGATGAGCCTGCTCAGCTCGAGCTGATCACGACCTGCCGCGAGCAGATCGACGAGACTGCCGCCGAAATCGCCGCCGCCGAGGCAGCGGCTATCGAGGCCGCGAAGCCCGAATCCGTTCGCCGCGCCGAGGCTTGCCTGGGCGTTCCGTATAGGTCCGGCAGCTCAAGTCCCAGCGGTTTCGATTGCTCGGGTCTGGTGAGCTATGCACTTACCGGCAGGTATGGTCACGCCTACACGTCGTATTCCTTCTGGGGCATGTCTGCGGTAAGCGATCCGCGCCCTGGTGATGTCGTGGCGTGCAGCCCTGGCCACTGCGGCCTCTACATTGGCGATGGCCAAATGATTCATGCGCCGCAGTCTGGCGAGCGCGTTCGCGTTGAAGCGGTGCGCGGCAAGATCGTCCGCCCGTAACTTGCGGCCCTGTCGTTTCGAGCGAAGCGGTTGCCCTCCCATTGACGCCTCGATTGAAGGAGCAGCCTCTCTTCTGTCATTTCGAGCGAAGCGGCCGATAGGCCGCGAAGTCGAGAAATCTCACCTTTGCCCATGAGGCCCTTATGCCAACGAGCAAGTTCATTATGTCGAAGATGCACGTTTATGGCGTATGCACAGGGGCAGCTGACGAGAACTCACGTTTGGGGCGCATGTGAGCGAGAAGGCTGGCGAGAACTTGCGTTTGGGGTATACGTCTCGTGCCAAAACCCACTAATTCGGACCATATATGTCGAAAGTGCGCGTTTGTGGCACATGGAAAGCGCCCCAAACGAATATCTTCGCCAGGCGCACGCACGAAATGTGCCCCAAACGCAAACCATCGTCAGGGCAACGAATAGAGAGCGTCTGCAGATGCTCTAGATTCCCTTGAAGAATTCCGAGAACGTGATGCCGAAGCCACGTACGATTTTTACGAGCGTGTCAAAACCGAAATTCCTGTTTCCTTTTTCGATATCTGCAAGATAGCTACGGTTGATTCCGGTCATGAGGGCGAACTTATCTTGCGTAAGTCCATGCTGCTTACGAAGTTCTTTGATTCGGAAACCGATTTTGTTTCTTATATCAGACTTCTGCATAAGCGCATGCTATTGATTGTGCTATTTTGAATGTATGAAATCAGAAACAATTCGCGACAAATCAACAATGTCGCGAAAGAGGTCAGCACTCGATGCAAGCGCCGCGCAGCGCGTTCAACATGCAGGTAATCCCGATGAAGTGCCTATACCCACCAAACTCATAGTCAAGTTTGCACGCGAGGCGCATATCGTGCCCGTCGACACCATTGACTACGTCGAGAGCATCAAACGCAAGGTCTTCATACATGCAGATAGTGGCGTACACCAGATGTACTCGACGATGCGCGACGTGATTGCGAGACTTCTCGAGAACTTCTTGCGCTGCCACAACAGCTATCTAGTGAACGCGGAGCGCGTGGCGAGTATCACTCCGACGGAGGTCGTGTTGACCTCAGGCACAAAGGTGCCGATGAGCAAGCGCTATGCGAAGGAAGTGCGCAAGAGGCTGCGAACTTCGGGAGAGTAGCCTCCCTGCTGCCCCGGCACAAGCAGCCCCCCCCATTGTCATTTCGAGCGAAGCGGCCGTTAGGGCGCGAAGTCGAGAAATCCCCCCCCCCTCCACGATCTCCCACTAAAACCGTTCTTGCGGGTCTGACCGTTGGTGTTCTATGGAGAGCACGACGATTCTCTTCGCTGCTTCAGAGAAGTGGTAGTAAATCGTGAAGGGCGTGGAGGGAATCGCGATCCAGCGGCACAGCATGGGAGGGCGCGCTGCCTCGTAGCCGGGGACGTAACGCTGCCCCATCTCGGGGAATGCTGCCAGTGCGCGGATGTATTTTTCTATGTGCCTTAGGACGCGGAGGCTCTCGATTTGCTCGTCAAGGAAGGTCGCGGCTTCGTTTGAGAAGACGATCTCTATAGCGGCTGGCTCTTCTTCGGTCATTCGTCTTCCCACCCATGGTTAGCGCGTATGCGGGAGAATACGTAATCAGCAGATATGGTCTCCCCGTTGAGGCACTGCTCGTAGCCACGCATTATCCCGCGGTAGGTGCGTAGCTCCTGCTCGTGTAGCTCGTCGCGGAAGCTCATGGCTTTGTCGAAGGCGACTGAGTCCATGACAACAAGGCAGGCGGAGCCATTGCGCGTTAGGTAGAGCGGCTCGCCTGTTTCCTCGAGCTCTTCGATCATGGCGTTCTGATTTCGGTTGAAGTCGGAAAGTGACTTGATTTGCGGCATAACGACCTCCTTAATTAACTAGAAATATACTGTAAATATCATGCATAAACAATGAGTGGTTGTTCTTGTTTACGTTATAACGCGTTATAATTATCCTATAGCTGCGCTTGATTCGAATGAGCCGGATTATGAGGACGGGCTTATCCGTAGCACTGCAGAGGCTCTCCAGGTTGATGCGATTATCAGCTATGACAAGAAGGCGTTTCACAAATCCTTCACCCCCAAATACACTGCCAGCGGGGCGCAGGGCCACTTCGCCGAGGGCTAATAGGATTAGCCCGTGTGGGTTGGTAAGCTGGAGGCGGGATGTTTCCTCACGGACCATTACGCGACAGCCAGGAGGAACAATGCGTGCGCTTCTGAAGAAATCGGCCCAATGCCTGCTTTGCGCTGCGCTGGTCATGGCCTTGTGTCCTGCAATGGCGTTTGCCAAGAGCGAGCCTGCTGGCCAGGGCGCAAACCCAATCATGCGGCTGTTCAAGGCGCCGGAGACCATCAGCGCAAGCGGCAACTCCGCTGGCACGGGCGCGATTCCCGAGCAAACTCCCGTCTACAGCATCTACGACGCGAACTACGATAGCCTCATCGCCCAAGAAAGCATCCCGCGCAGCTATAGCTCCGTCGAAAAGGGGAGGGTCACGCCCGTTGGCAACCAGGGTGATCTTGGCATTTGCTGGGCGTTTTCGACAATCGCCGCCGCCGAGTCCTCGATTCTAAGCGAAGGGCTCGCAAGCTCGGTCGACCTCTCGGAGCGTCACCTCGCGTATTTCACCTATCATCGGCAAACTGACCCCCTTGGCGGGACAAAGGGGGATTCGGCCAAGGCTACGTATGCTGGATATTCGCAGGCGTTTGCGGGTGCGAGCGACCTGTATCTTGCCTCGGGCGGAAACAACGAGATCACCCTTCACGCGCTTGCCTCGTGGACCGGGGCCGCCAACGAGGATAGCGCTTCCTTCAGTGAACTCCTTAATCGCTATGAATCGATTGGCTGGACATTGCCCGAAGAGCAGCGAAAGGCTGCCGTGGAGAAGTTCCTTGCCGATACGGCGCTCGACAGCTCCCTTGCCTACGATGACTCCTACCATCTGGAAAACGGCTACATGATTGCCATGGAGGACAGGAACGATGTCAAGCAGGCGATCATGAAGTACGGCGCCGCTGCTACGCTGATCAACTCGAATCAATTCCCGCAGTACTTCAATTCCGAGCACAGCGCTTACTACAATTACGAATCTCAGGATACCGACCATGACATTGCCGTTGTCGGTTGGGATGATGACTTCAGCGTCAATAACTTCGGACTTGATGACGGATGGGATGGCACGGCGGCCACCTCGGCGCCCTTGATTTCAGCCGATGAGTCCAAGGATGTGACATTTGATTCCCATGGCATCGTGTGGGTGAGGTTTGAGCCGGCTACCTCTGGGTTTTACGACGTCTCCTGCATGGCTTCGCAGGGAAGCCCGCAGAGCAACATCACCGAAACTGTGTACAGGCTGGATGGCCAAGGAGGAAATCCGTTATGGGTAAACAAGGCGGTCAACGGGATGGACTCGACCTGTTTTCTCGAAAAGGGCACGACATATTACGTCAAGCTGACGAGAGAATACGGTAGCGCGACGGATTGTGCGATGCGTGTATCTCCCACGCCCGCTGATGCCTCCTTGCCCGATTCCGTGACGCAAATTCCAAACGGCCAGAAGGTTGCCATGCCCGCTCCCGATGCAAATGGCCACAGGTGGCTTTCGTTCACGCCGGTAGAGAGTGGCTCCTACACGCTAGGTCCCGATCCATGGGACGAGTCTTTCGAGGTGACGCTGTATTGCGTGGCCATCGATGACGGGCTGCTGCAGCGGACGTGGGTCGCCGCGGGCAACACCATATCTCTCAAAGCCGGGCAGACGTATTACCTGCGCTGTGATGGAGGCGCGGACACGGTGACCTCTCTATCCGTGGACCTTTTCAAGGCCGACGGCACCGTAAGCGCAGACCCTCGCTTTCCCGGGTTTGACTGCGCCACGACAAGACCATCATCGAATGGCGCCTGGCTGTGCAAGAACAGCTGGGGGACGGAGTTTGGCGAAGACGGTTATTTCTGGATTTCCTACGAGGACGCCTGCCTCAACAGGCCCGATTCGAGGGTGTATGTCTACGACATGGCGAAGGCCGACAACTACGACAACAACTACCAGTACGATGGTTCGCCGGCACCGTTCTACAACACTCTGCCTTCCGGCGGCAGTATCGCCAACGTGTTTACGGCAAAGGCCAGCGCGCAGGGCGGCGAAAAGCTGAAGGCGGTCTCGCTTGCCATCTATGACGTCAACGTTGAGTACTCTATCCAGATATACGTGAATCCAGGCGGCTCGGACGACCCTACAAGCGGCTCGCCGGTTCTTGCGACGCCAGCGCAAGGGCGGCTCACTTACGGAGGATTTCATACCATCGAGTTGCCGACCAGCGTCCCGCTATCCCAGGGAACGAGGTATTCGGTGGTCGCAACCCTCTCTCATGCGGATGGCTCGGCCATAAACTATGCGGTCGACACAAGTGGTGGCATCGGGTTCGCGAGCTTCACGAGTGAGTGCCTGGAGGGACAGAGCTTCTCGCTGGATCCGCAAGCTGCGGCATGGCATGACCTGTCGCAGGCCGTTCAGGGCGAGGGAGAGACATCTGGTAGGACCGCGCGCATCAAGGCGTTTACGGACAATACGGATAGGCTCCAAACGCTCAGCATTCCCATTTCGGGCGCCGATGTCCAGGTGGCAGGGGTAAATGAGTCGCAGAAACCGGTTGTTTCCGTTTCCTACGGCGGAGCCACCTTGTCCGAGGGAAGGCATTATTCGATGGCTTCCCAGTATGATTCGAAAAGTGGTCTCATCACGATAGACGTGACGGGTCTGGATGTGTATTCGGGTATCAAGACCGTCACGTATCAGAGCACGCCTGCCGAGCCAGTTGACCCTACGCCGGATGACCCCAGGCCTGATGAGCCCGGCACCGATCCCAAACCCGATGACCCTGGCGCCGCCGACCCCGAGCCCGTCGGCACGCAGGCCATGTACCGCCTCTACAACCCGAACTCCGGCGAGCACTTCTACACGGCAAGCACGGTCGAGCGCGACGCGGTCATAGCGGCCGGCTGGAACGACGAGGGCATCGGCTGGACCGCGCCCACCGAAGGCATCCAGGTCTATCGCCTCTACAACTCCTTCGCCGGTGAGCATCATTACACGTCTTCCGAAGTCGAGCGCGATGCACTTGTGGCCGCCGGATGGACGCTCGAGGCGGGCGGCTGGTTCTCCGACCCGGGCGAGTCGGTACCGCTCTACCGCGCCTACAACCCCAACGCCTACGCCAACAACCACCACTACACCACCGACTGGGGCGAGTTCGTCACCCTGCTCGGCTTCGGATGGCAGGACGAGGGAGTTGGCTGGCACGGCGTGAGTGCCGGTTAAGTGTCCAGTCTGCGACCAGTTTTGCTCCCTCGCAAAAAACCATCGCACGTTCCTCATAATCTGCTAGAATCAATCACCGCGCATTCGGGATGTGGCTCAGCTTGGTAGAGCGCTCGCTTCGGGAGTGAGAGGTCGCTGGTTCAAATCCAGTCATCCCGACCAGATTGCCAGAAGGGGGTTTCTGCATTCGCCAGAAGCCCCTTTGTTTTATTATGGTGCGATACGTGATAGTCTTGCACTCGCTATTCGAGCGATGCATACACGCAAGCTTTGGAGGATATGATGAGGATTCCCTTTCTGGGAGGCATTGGCGTTCCTGAGCTGATCATCATTCTGATTGTGGTCCTGCTTATCTTTGGTCCCAAGAATCTGCCCAAGTTGGGAAATGCCATTGGCAAGACGTTCAAGAGTCTGCGCGATGGCATGGACGGCAAGAAGAAGGATGACGCCGCTGCTGATGCGCAGGATGCGGCCGAGGTCGTCGATGACGCTTCCGCCAAGGATGCGCCTCAGGTTGAGGTTGTCGAGGAAGCCGTCGTGGAAGAGGCGACTGAGCCGGAAAAAGCTCCTGCAAGCAAGGCCGAGTAATACCCACCTGACCACCAACCCGTGCATATGCGCGGGTACGAGATAGAGACGAACGGAGATACCATCCCATGGCGAACAACGCAAACGATGTAGTCCTGACTGCGGACGGCAAGGCAAAGCTCGAGGAAGAGCTTCACTACCTCGAGACCGAGAAGCGCGACGAGGTCGGCGAGCGCATTCGCATCGCGCGCGAGTTCGGCGATATCTCCGAGAACTCCGAGTACGATGATGCCAAAAACGAGCAGGCCATTCTCGAGCAGCGCATTGCCGAGATCAACGACGTCCTCGCGAACGCCCAGGTCGTGGATGCACCCAAGAAGGGCAACCGCGTCGTTATCGGCTCGACGGTCACGCTGACCGACGATAACGGCAAGGAGCGCGTCTTCACCATCGTCGGTGGTGCCGAAGCCGATAGTGCCCAGGGCAAGATCTCGAACGAGTCCCCCGTGGGTGCTGCCGTGCTCGGCCACAAGAAGGGCGATGTCATCGAGTACGAGGGCCCCACCGGCCGCAAGATGAAGTTCACGCTCACGAAGGTCGGCCACTAGTCATGTCCGACGCATCAGAGGAGATCATCGACGATCCGGTAGAGGTTCGTCGTAACAAGCGCCAGGCGCTCATCGATGCGGGCCGCGATCCGTACGGCCACGCCTTTGCAAGTTCGCATACGGTCGAGCAGCTTGACGAGCAGTATGCTCGTCTCGAGGACGGTCAAGACACCGAAGACGAGGTCGCCATCGCCGGCCGCGTCATGGCCAAACGCGCGCAAGGCAAGGTCGCCTTTCTCGAGCTCATGGACCATACGGGCACTATCCAGCTCTTTTGCCGCATCAACACCTTGGGCGAAGATGCCTTCGAGGAGCTGAAAGACCTGGACGTGGGCGACTGGATCGCCGTGCATGGCACCATGATGCGCACGCGTCGCGGCCAGCTCTCCGTAGCCGTCTCCTCGTTCGAGCTCATGTCCAAGAGTCTGCGCCCGCTTCCCGAGAAGTTCCACGGCTTGCAAGACAAGGAAACGCGCTATCGTCAGCGCTACGTCGATCTGGTCGTGAATCCCGAGGTCCGCGAGACGTTCAAGAAACGTTCGCGTATCATCTCCGCCATTCGTCGCTTTATGGAGGACGAGGGCTACTACGAGGTCGAGACGCCGTTCTTGAGCCCGATTATCGGTGGTGCGAACGCAAAACCCTTCATCACCCATTTCAATGCGCTCGATCGCGATTATTATCTGCGCATCGCCACGGAGCTTCCCCTGAAGCGCCTGCTGGTTGGTGGTTTTCCCAAGGTGTTCGAGCTGGGACGCATCTTCCGCAACGAAGGCATGGATCCCTATCACAATCCCGAGTTCACCACGATGGAAGCCTACGAGGCCTTCGGCGACCTCGAGTCCATGATGGACTTGGCCGAGGGCTGCTTCAAGGCTGCGGCCGAGGCTGCCTGTGGTACGCTGCAGATCGAGTATCAGGGCACGCCCATCGATTTGTCGGGCGATTGGCGCCGCGCGACCATGATGGAGCTAGCCAGCGAGCATGCGGGCGAGGACGTCTCCTTCGACCGCACGCGCGAAGAGCTCGTGGCCATCCTGGAGAAGAACGGCGGTCATGCCGAAGCCGCTTGGGGCAAGGGCAAGCTCATCGCCGAGATCTTCGAGGCCGTCGTCGAGGAGAAGATCATCCAGCCCACGTTCGTCATCGACCATCCGCTCGAGATTTCTCCGCTCGCGAAGAAGCACCCGGACAATCCGGAGCTTACCCAGCGCTTCGAGCTGTTCATCCTGGGGCATGAGTACGCCAATGCCTTCACCGAGCTCAACGATCCGGTCGACCAGGCCGAGCGCTTCATGGAGCAGGTCAAGGCAAAGGACATGGGCGATGACGAGGCCATGGGCTTTGACGCGGATTACATTCGCGCGCTCGAGTACGGCATGCCTCCGGCTGGTGGCATCGGCATCGGCATCGACAGGCTCACTATGCTGCTCACCGATGCGCCCACCATCCGCGACGTGCTGCTGTTCCCCCACATGCGCGACGAGGCATAAGACAAAATTGCCCCGGCGATTTTTGTCTCATTTCAATGGCGAAGGAGCATTTCATGAAGTTCGACAACATGGTTCTGTACGTCAAGCCGGGGTGCCCGTTTTGCCATCGCGTCCTCGACTTCATGGCCGCCAACGACATCCAGATCGAGACGGTCGATTCCACCAATCCGCAGCGTCGCCAGGAACTGCTTGACATGAATGGCACGACGCAGTCGCCCTGCCTGGTCATCGACGGCAAGCCCATGCTCGAGTCTGCCGACATCATCGCCTATCTGAAAGGCCTGCTCTAGGCATCCTGTCATTTCGAGCGAAGCCGCCGATAGGCGGCGCAGTCGAGAAATCTCGCCATGGGCTTCCCCGCTCACTTCGTCCATTTCGCTCGAAATGACATTCGCATGTCGTTGGCGTGTTGGGTAGCCGTCATCGTCTTGTCATCGCTATTCTTGGCGGCATGTCTATACTGGGAAGACCACCGCTCTCTTTTCGAGGAGGCTTTCCGCGTATGTTTGAGAAATTCACTGATAAGGCCCGCCGCGTTCTTGTCCTCGCACAGGAGGAAGCACGCGAGCTGGAGCAGTCCTATGTGGGCACCGAGCATTTGCTTCTCGGTCTGATTCGCGAAGGCGAGGGCATCGCGGCCCGCGCCTTGCATCAACTTAATGTTACGTACGACGAGGTCATCAGCCAGATCAAGGAGATTACCGAGCAGGATTCTCCTGCGGCTGCGGGTCACATCCCATTCACGCCGCGGGCCAAGCGCGTGCTCGAGGGCGCGCTGCGCGAGACTCTGCAGCTTGGCCAGAACTACATCTCGACCGAGCATCTGCTGCTTGGCATCATCCGCGAGGGCAATGGCGTCGCCATGCAGGTCCTTGCGAATATCGGCATCGAGGGCAATCAAGTCCGCGAGGCGGTTTCCGAGCTCATCAACAGCGCTCCCACGCCCGTTCCGTATGCCCCGATGGGTGCGCAGCAGCCGGGTGGACGCCCAA
>JABLTO010183973.1_pt1 | contig 51098 bp, 40 predicted proteins | sample 7160091 | NCBI WGS metagenome assembly JABLTO01 (sample SAMN14651225, study PRJNA627086) | human gut metagenome | isolation source: feces | host: Homo sapiens
TCTAATCAATACCTTTGTTAAGGGGGACAGCTTGTCCCCCTTAACAATCCCTCTCCGCCGAGCTGAGCCAGCTCGACCGCAGTTGCCTGCGGCTCTCGTATTCGTTCCCTTTTTCTGATTCTATCATCTTCATGATACAAAAAAGCCGTCCTGTACATAATTGCACAGGACGGCTTTTTGTGAAGTAGTATATTAGATGGTAATCGAATTTGCAAAAAAGAATTCTTTACCAGCGTCCGCCCGGACGGTTATTTCCACCGCCACTGGAATTGGAAACACTGCTGCCACCGCTCAGCGTTCCGCCGGTTGCATAGCCATCGGCATTCATTGTGCCACCGCTATAAGTACCGCCGCTGTAGAGTCCAACGCTGCTGACATCACTGCCACAATAGAACAACATTGCATTGCTCATGTTCATATCAGATGGAACAGTCATAATGCTGGAAACATTGCCGGAAGCATCTGCTGCCGCAAAGGTTGCCCCTGCAGTTGTAGAAACTGTTCCGGAAAGATAAGTTGTGTTCGGCGACTCAAACATATCACTTGTACCGCAACCCCAAACAGTACCGCCGTTAATCTGGAAAGTATAATTGCCATCGCCCTTGTCAAAGATACCGTTTCCGCCAGTTGTTGGACCATAAACCAGAACCGTACCGCCATTGATAATCAAGTCACCGTTGGAGTCCAAGCCGTCACCTTCTGCCCGAACAACCAGATAACCATCGTTGATAGTGAGCGTACCAGTGGAGGAGCTCATGCCGCCTCCCCAGCCGCCACCGCCCCAGCCACCATTGTTGCCGGAGCTGTCGTTGCCGCCTGCGGCATTCAAGCCATCATCGGAAGCGTTGACATGAATATTACCACCATTAATCTGTAAATCTGCGGCTTCCAGACCTTCATAGGATTTCGTAATCGTTACCGTTCCTGCCTGAATGTCCAGCTTGTTATCGGCATGCATGCCATCATCGCCAGTAGCTGCGGTGACTGTACCGCCCGTCATGGTAATATTGGTTGCGTGTACGCTGTCATCTGTGGAATCAATTGTAATCGTACCGCCAGCAATCGTAATATTGCCCTCAATGGTATTATTATTGTCATCGGTGCAGCCTGCCTTCAAGCCCTTTGCACTGATGTCTGTCTTATCGGAGTTTCCATCTCCGCCACCGCCTGGAAATCCGCCCCAACCGCCAGTATTGCTGTTAGAAGCCGGACAAGTGGTCTGAATATTGATGTCCCCACCATTGACAGTCAGCGTCTGTGCAGAATGGAATGCATCTGCATAAGCAGTTGCCTGAACCGTACCGCCGTTAATGGTCAAGTAACCCTTTCCGCTGGTGGTATCGGTGTCTTTTGTCTTAAAGGCATCGCCTGCGGTAGAAGTTGCAGTTACGTTCAGATTCTTGTAATCCGTTGCAGAGGCGTTGCCGATGGTAATGCTGTCATTGCCACGGATTGCATCGTCCTTTGCAGTAACAGTAATCGTTCCGTTATACAGTTTCAAGTCATTCTTGCAGACCAAACCATCTTCTGTATTGCCGTTGATGGTCAAGCTACCAGAGCCTTTCAGCTTCAGGTCATCCCGAGAGAACACTGCACCGTTGACGGTGTTGGTAACGCCATCGCTGTCTACATACGTATCGGTATGGCTTGTTCCGTCCGAAATCGTATTCACTGTTCCGTTGGAGCTGTTCAGAACGACTTCATCGCCAATTGCTTCTACATAAATCGGTGCTGCGGTTGCATTGCTGAGGGTTGCATTTTTCAGGCACAATTCCACAACGCCGTCTGCATACGTGGTTTTATCTACATTGACCACAATCCGAGCATTGCTGCTTTCCCCAGTAACATCTACCGTTGCCGGCTGCGTCAGTGTTACAGTGCTGCCGTCTACAGCGATACCGCTGCTATTCGAGGAAGAAACATCCTTGCCCGAAGCATTCAACAGCTGCACACCACTGTTGCTATAGGAAATCGTTGCAACAGCAGTATCATCTGTCGGTGTAACAACCGTTCCAGTTGCTGCAACCTGATAAAATTCAGTTGCTGTTCCGCTCATCACAAATGTGCTTTCCTGTGTGGTACTGCCGGATGGCGTGTGTCCCTGTTCCGCACTATTTACCGCTGTGGTATAGCTGCCGGAAGCCGTCAAGCCGCTGCCACTGAGAAGGGCATAGCTGCACTTCTTGTTCGTGGTCATTTCATAAACAGTGTTCCCATTCTGCTGTACGGTAATCGGCTGCTTCTTTGCCTGCTCTGCTGCAAAGTCCAGCATCATGACACCCTGCGTACAGCCGCTGAGGTCAACCGTTGCCAGACTGTCTGTGCTATTGGTAATCTGATAATCGGTTGCCGTTGCCAGTACATCACCGCCCGTGATGTTCAGCTTTCCGCCGTCATCCAACCGGAATCCACGGTCACCGCCTGCAACCACTGTACCACCAGAAATGTTGATATCGGTTGCAGCCTGTATTGCATCATTTCCAGCCTTTACGCTAACATTACCAGAAACAATGTTGACAAGTTCCTTTGTAGACTTCAAGCCGTCTGCGGAAGCATCAACGGTTACGGTTGCACCCTCTACGGTCAAGGTCTTTTTCGTCTTAATGGCATCTGCATCTGAAGTGCTGTCTACATCTGTATTTACCGCAATTGTACCGCCGTTCAGGTTGATATTCTTTGTTGCATACAAGCCTGCATTCATCGAAGAAGTAACCTGCAACGTACCGGTACTATTTTTTGTCACGGTCAACTTGCCGTCCGCATAAATAACACCGCTGGTATCAACATTGGCTGCGGTTGCCGTATCCGTAAAGGTATTTGTTCCCGTAACGGTCAACTTTGTCTTTACTGCCGACTGTGTATAGATACACGGTGCACCTGTGGAGGAAGTCATCGTTACATTGTTCAGAATCAATTCTACATCATCGGCATCCGCAGTGGTATCCGGAATATTAACCAGAATCTGTCCATCTGCCATGCTGCCGTCTACGGTATACGAACCGGAAGCAGAGATGGTAACGGTCTTTCCGCTGACACTTGTCACGCCCTTTGTGTCATTTTCTACGGTAATACCGCTATCACTCAGATGAATTGCAATGGTATTGGTTACCGGATCGCTTTCCAGAACCGTCCGCTTGATCATTGCCAAGTCAATGACATTGCAAACGCCATCTGCATTGTAATCAGCATTTGCTCCAGCTTCTGCGGAGAGTGTCCGTTCCTGTAATAAATACTGCTGCATCGCAACCACGTCACTGAGGTTCACGCTGCCATCTAAGTTCACATCGCCTGCCAGTGTGGAAGCTGCTGCTGCCGGCAATGCCGGAAGACTAGCTGCTAAAACTGTTGCACAGAACAGGCTGGCAACTGCTCCCCTGCCAAACCGTTTTTTTGCTTGTTTCATAGGTAATCGCTCCTTTTTTTCCGTTTACACGACCTGAATGGCTGTCTTTTTGTGTTTCATTGTAGCGACTGTTTCTGAAAGTAAACTTAAAAATGAAACGACTCTTGAAAAAAATGTGAAACTTGCACAAACAACATCCGCCTATTTTTAACAACCTGTCCAAATTTCAAAGTGATTTTCCCGAGAAAGCAAAAAAGCCGGCAAGTGCATCGCCTGCACCTGTCGGCTTTTGTTTTTGCAATTATTCTGCCCGTTTCCGGACAATTGTTCCCTTTGGCACTGCAACCGGACACGGAAATGCACATGCCATCATTGCATGATTGGCAACGGTAATCCGTTCCCCTGTTTCATCGAACAAGTTTCCATTCAGGGGAATGGTAATCGGCTGCCGTTCCGGTGCAAGCAGTTCCACAGTATCTTCTGCAAAGAACCGATTTCGCTGGGTCACATATAGCATACCATCCCGCCAGTCGTCTGCAATCGCAATGACATCAAAGCTGCGGTCATAGCTGTTATCCGTATACCGCTGTCCAGCCTCTGGCTTTCCAAAGAAGAAGCCCGTGCAGTATCCACGGTGACTGACTTTGTACACTTCTTCCCGAATCCATTCCGGCAGGACAAAGCCCTCTGGCTGCTGCAAATAAGCATCCACAGCAGAACGATACGCATTCGTCACGACTGCCACATAATACGAGGACTTCGCTCTGCCCTCTAATTTCAGGCTATCCACGCCAGCAGCCAACAACTCCGGAATGTGGTCAATCATGCAGAGGTCTTTTGCATTCATGATATACGTTCCCTCGTCATGCTCTTCCACTGGAAAATACTGTCCTGGACGGGTTTCCTCCATCAGACGATATTTCCAGCGGCATGGCTGGGCACAAGCCCCCTGATTCGCATCCCGTCCTGTCAGATAGGCGGACAGCAGGCAACGTCCTGAAAAAGATACACACATTGCCCCGTGGACAAATACTTCCAATTCCAAATCTGCTGGGGTCTTTGCCCGAATCTCTGCGATTTCTTCGAGAGAAAGTTCTCGTGCCAGAACAACTCGTTTCACGCCCAAATCATAGAGTGCATTTGCGGTTTCATAGTTGACGATGCCCATTTGTGTGGACATATGAATCTCCAAATCCGGCAATGCTTTCCGAATCAATGCCAGCAAACCCAAGTCGGCAACAATCACTGCATCAATACCCGTTTCTGCCATCTCTCGCAAATAGGGCAAGAACTGCGGTAAGTCTGCATTGTGTGGCAAGGTGTTACAAGTCAGATAGACCTTGACACCCTTTGCATGGGCAAGCTGCACCGCTGCTGCAAGCTGTTCCGCCGTAAAATTCGCCGGTGCTGCCCGCATGGTGAATTGCTTTCCGCCCAAATAGATGGCATCCGCACCGTATTGCAGGGCAAATTGAAATCGTTCCCAGTCCCCTGCTGGTGCTAATACCTCTGGTTTTCTGATGTTCATGCTTTTTTTATTCCCCATTCTCTTCCGATTGTGTTTCTGTGGTCGTCAATAAATTGCCATATTCATCCGTTGGCGGCTCAGTTGCAACACTCGTTCCCACGCCAAAGACAACCTGCGTTTCTTCCTGGCTGTCCTTCGTGGTCACTGCTGGCTGGCGAGTCCGTTCTACCTTTTCCATAATTGTTTCATGTTCCTGCAAGGTACGGCTGAAATACGTTTCCTTTGTATCCAAGTTGGAATAGAAGTAATAATAATCCGTTTCTGCTGGATACAGGGCTGCTCGGATCGCATCCATGCCCGGATTGCAGATTGCCCCCGGCGGTAAGCCGTTGGACTGATACGTGTCATAAGCTGCATACAGTTCCGGATCTGCCTTTTTAATATTTGGCTTGATGACATCTTCCACATAGTTGGTGGTTGGGTCAGACTGTAATTTCGGATATTCATTCGGATGGTTCAACCGATTCCAGAATACAGAAGAAATCTTCGTCATCTGATCCACCGTTCCGGCTTCTGCCTGAATCATGGATGCCAGCGTCAAGGTCTGATCCAAAGACAGATTCAGTTCGTCCATTCGTTCGTAGTATTCCGGTGTAATTTTGCTGTTGAAGTTTTCCAGAATCTTCTGGCACACCAAGTCTACATCCATATCTTCATAGAAAATATAGGTATCTGGGAACAAATAGCCTTCCATCGGATAAAACTTTTCATTGACAAAACTCGGCAGGTGGGATTCATACGTATAGCCGTATTTTGCATTTTTGTTGAAAAATTCCAAGAATTCTTCTGCCTTGCAAACGCCTGTGCTCTCCAGCATGTCAGCTGCTTCTCGCAGGTTGATGCCCTCCGGAAATGCAATCTGTACCGTTCCGGCTTCGTTCATTGCTGGAGATGCCAATTCTTCAAAGATGGTTTCATACGCCATATCCGGACGAAGTTCATGTTCACCAGCGGTGAATTGTCCATCTTTATCACTTCTTCCTGCAAAGAACGTAAACACTTTCGGATGGCTGATGATGCCAGCTTCTTTTAGAATGTCGGCAATTTCACTTGTATTCGAACCGGACGGAATATTTACAATACGAGTTTTCGTATCGTTATTAATGCCCAGCAAGTCCCGACCAAATGTCATGGTCAGAGCGGAAACAACAACGGAAATCGCAATGACTGCAAACGTAATAATCAATGCGGACAGCACTCTGCCCTTCCGCCGTTTTTTCTTTTTCTTCTTTTTCTTCTGCTGCTGTGGCGGAACAGGTGCTGGCTCTTGCTGGCTGATGCCGTCTAAATCTTCATAGAGCTGTGCCGTTTCCGCAGCAGAATATGTCTTTACCGGAGCAGCATGTTTTCCGCCTGTGTTGGTCTGAAACGCCTGTGTGCTGCCAATATTCCAGTCGGGTTCTGGCAGGTCGGCATCCCGTGGGTCAATCGGTGGTGCTGCTGGCTCTGGACTGGGTGTAGGTGCTGCGTGGGAAATCGGTGCACTGTTTTCCGCAACGTGAGAAACCACCGGAACGGGTTCTTCTTCCGCTGCATGAGAAACGGGCGGACGCTGCGGTGGTTTTGCAGCCGGACGGTTCGGACTGGTATCATCGAGAATCTCCCGCAAAAGAGCATCTCGTTCCTGCGAGTCGGTCTTATGTTCCTGATCCATACAATTCCTCCTCTGTTTGTTCTGTGATTAAATATTGCACGGGGCAATCGGTTTCTTCTCTCGGTAAAGTTTCTGCAACGTGCATCGACGGGCAATAACCGACCCGAATCAACTGCGGATGCTGCTGCAAAAATCGGTCATAATAACCGCCGCCATAGCCCAGACGATACCCTGCCCGGTCAAATGCCAGCCCCGGAACAAGACAAACGCAGCCTGTTTCCGGCAGCGATTCGAGGGGCGGACAAGCTGCATCCGGCTCTAAAATGCCGTATGCACCCCGATGCAGCTGCTGGGAATTCGTTACCTGACAAAACACCATCTGCCGTTCCGGCAGGCATTTCGGCAATCCTACAATCTTTTCATCCTGTAATGCCTGTGATAAAATCCATTCAGTTTCCGGTTCTGCAATGGTTGCTGCATAGAGCAACAGCACGTTGCTGTTCCGATAGCAGGCAGATGCACAGAACCGCTCCTGCATGGCAAGGTCAAGCCGTTGTTTCTCCTGAGCCGTGCGTTCTTTGCGAAGCGTGCGGTAATACTGGCGAAGTTGTTCTTTTTTTGTCTGTTGTTCAGGCATATACAATTCCCTTCCGAATCTCTGCACTTTTTTCTGCACCGCAGAGAGCTGCAACCAATGCCAAACCAAAATCAATGGCAACACCTGCACCTCTGGCGGTGATGATATTTCCATCCTGTACAACGCCTTCTGTCCCAACTTCTGCACCCGTCAAAGCCGATTCAAAGCCCGGATAGCAGACAGCATGCTTGCCGTTCAACAGTCCCCGATGTCCCAGAATAGACGGAGCTGCACAGATGGCAGTCAAATAGCGGTTCTGCTCTGCACAATAGGTGATGGCAGCTTGTACCTGTTCGGAAGCTTCTTCGTTCAGTGTGCCTGGCATTCCACCCGGCAGCACAATCATTTCCAGCTGGTCATTCAGCTGGATTTCATCCTGTGTGATGTCTGCTGTTACTGGTACACCGTGGGAACTGGTGACAACTTTTCCCGTTACGCCAACGGTTACCACTTCTTTCTTCGCACGGCGAAGCATATCAATCGGTGCGATTGCTTCCGTTTCTTCAAATCCATCTGCTAAAAATACATAAATCATAAAAAATGTTCCTTTCTCTTTCCAGTTCATTTTGGTGCGAGTTCGATGCTCGTCGCCTCCACCATTTGTAATTGCGGAAATTATCGCATGGATGCTGGAATAACCAAATCGCCTTTCTCCAGCAAATACACCGGATAATAGGACGCTTTCGCCTGCCGTAAACCGGCAATGCCCAAATCTTCCTCCCGATTGATATAGCGATAATCCTTTGCAAACTGTGCCGTAAATGCCTGTGTCAAAGCGGTATATGAACCCTGATAGGCAATGTCTGCCTTTTCAATGTGTGTCACAAAGGTATCTCGGTTCAGCGGTTCGCCAATCGAAAAACCAACTAGTTTTCCATCTACTCGCAACACTCCGCCGCAAAGCCCCAGCGTGTCCCAGTGCGTAAAAAAGGTATGAATCGCAAACTGTTCCACAATGCTGGAACGGTCATCGTATCCCTTTTTTTCATTGTATAGGGCAGCACTGAATGCAATGCAAGCATCTTGATCTGCTGCTGTCAGCGGTGCAAACGTCCAGTTGTACCGCTCCTGAAATTGATGCAAGTGATTGCGTTTCTTGTGGTAGCGTTTGCCTTTTAATGTAATCAAATCTTCTGTTCGATAGATATAATCATACGCCGCTGGGTCAGGCTGCCAGACCGCATCCGGAAACCGCTGTTGCAAAAACGCTGCCATTTCTCGGGTCACGCCTGTAAACCGCAACGGTTCGCCGTTCGGGCAGAGCGTTTCCACCAACTCCCGCAGCAGGGCATCCCAATCACCGCTTCCACTCGGAACGGTGACATCCGGAATCCCGTCCGGCGTATCAAATGCCGCAATGATATAAAAGCCCTGAAACGAGGCAATTCTCGAATCGCTTCCCCGATACCACGCAAGGTTATTGGCAAAGCTGTATTCACAGCCCTGATACTGGGACTGCTGCAAGGCTTTTTGAATCCATTCCCGATCAGAAATGGAAATCGTGCGAAACGTCAGCATGTTTTTTATAACCCCCAACTGGTCTGTACATGGCGGAACAGTTCCTGATGAATGGTTTCTACGGGCAGCGGTTCGCCGTTCTGGCTGCATGGCAGCACTTTCCAGCCCAGCTTCTCCGCTGCGTAATAAGCCGCCTGCTGGCACTGCAACTGAAAGGCAATGTCTGCTTCGTGCAAATCTTTCTTTCCGGCATCGCCGCCGTAGCGTTTGGAGAGCAATGCTTGCTGTACCGATACCGGCATATCCAAATAAATCACAGTATCCGGTTCTGGCAGCTCCAGCCGCCCATATTCATATTCTGCCAGCCACTGCAAATAGTTGTCCCATTCGCTCTTTGGCAGCTTGCCCATCTGATAGATGGCGTTGGAAGTGGTATAACGGCTTGCTAAAATACAAGTTCCGTTGTGGTATGCCTGCTCCCAGTGCAAATGATAATTTGCATAGCGGTCAACCGCATAAAAACTGGATGCTGCATAGGCATTCACGCCATCCGGCGTATTGGAAAGTTCGCCGTTTAAATACATCTTCACCAAGGCAGCCGAAGGGCTGTCATAATCCGGAAAGCTCACTGCCTGAATCGAAACGCCCTGCTTTTGCAGTGCCGTTTGCAGCAATTCAAACTGTGTGGACTTTCCGCTGCCGTCCAATCCATCTAAGACCAATAATTTTCCGTTTGGCATCCGCTCACCTCGTTTCTGCGGTGGACGGTGCAGCGTGCAATGCTGCAAACCGTTCCCGAACGGCTGCCATCTGTCCACAGGTCATCTTTCCCTCTGGACATCCGCCCTGACAGCAAGCCGGACCTGCATGACGGAACAATGCCGGAGCTGCTTCGCAGCAAAGCTTCAGCATCTGCGTTGCCAAATCCCGAATTTCCCACTGTGCCCGATTGCAGCAGCGTAACTGGAAAAAGTGCCGCAGGCTGCGAACATTCATCGTCACCATCATTTTTGTTTCACAGGCGTTCGGCAGAACATAACGAGCATCTTCAATTGCTTTCTTTTCTGCCTTGGAACGAGCTGCCTTTTCGGTACAGCCCTCCGCCAAAAACTGCGGATAATAGGTTGCCTGCAAGCGGTCTGCCAATGCATTGTAAGCCTGCACAGTCTGTTCCATCGTCTGATGATACAGGGCAGCTGCTGCTTCATCGGCTGCAATTGCCGGCGGTGTCACATAGGTGAACTGATTCTTCCGCACATAGCGTTGACTCTGTACGGAAAACGAGGCAATCCGGTGACGGGTAATCTGTGCCAGCAGCGAACGGGAAACGCCAGCAATGCCAAATGTAAAGGTAACATGTTCCACGGGGCTTTCATGTCCCATGGTTTCCAGCATGCCAACAAACTTTTCTGCCTGTTCCGCAGAAAGCCCGTCCATCAAGTCCTCTACGGTCGTATCGGAATAACATAATTTTGCAGCGGCTGCAATGATTTGCTCCGGCTGCGGGGTGTGCGAAATTAATGTGACCGTCAAAACGGTACACCTCCCTAAAAACATTCAAAATTGTTTTCATTATAGCATAGTTCTGCGGTTTCGTCAAATCAAAAAGCCATTGTCAAACTGTCGGCGAACTTCTTCACATTTTCCGCCCTGTTTGCATAGAATAAGAAGAAAAAGGAGGCGACTGTAATGGAAGAACGCTGGCCGATTCCCATTCCGCTGCATCGCCTGCGAGCTGGAACAACTTGCACCTTATACGCCCTGCACACCGCACCTGCAATGAAGCGGCGGCTGCAAGACCTCGGTCTTGTCCCCGGAACAAACATCCAATGCCTGCGGAATCCGAAACGCTGCCCGATGCTGCTGCAGGTTCGGGGCACTTGGATTGCCCTGCGGCAGCAGGATGCCCGATTGATTCTGGTGCAAATTACGATTTCCACATAATGTTACAACCAATGACAAAAAGGACTGCCGCCGGCTCGCAGCGGTCTTTTTTTGCGAAACGGGCTGCAAATTCAAAAATGTGCTGCCAAATTTCGCATGGAATCTCTGCCTTTTTGTGAAAAAGAGATGAAAAGCACCCCCGTTTTTCTTGCATTTCTAAAGACAACGTGTTATAATGATTCATATCAAACCAAAAAGGGAGGCACTTTTATTATGTGCGGAATCGTAGGTTATGTAGGCAGCCGGAATTGTACGGATGTCCTCATCAACGGATTGACCAAACTGGAATACCGTGGCTATGACTCAGCCGGTATTGCTGTTTTTTCAGAATCAGGCAATATTCAGGTCGCAAAATCAAAGGGCAGATTAGCAGACCTCATTCATAAAATGGAACAGGAAGGCAGACCAGAGGGACACGCTGGCATTGGACATACTCGCTGGGCAACCCATGGCGAACCATCTGACATCAACTCTCATCCGCATACAGGCGGCAGAGTGACCATCGTTCATAATGGTATCATTGAAAACTACAAAGAGCTGAAAGAATATCTGTCTGCAAAGGGCGTGACATTTGCCAGCGATACCGATACAGAAGTCGTTGCAAGACTGCTGGATTACAACTACAACGGCAGCCCGATTGAAACCATCTCCAACACCATTCGGGACTTGGAAGGTTCTTATGCTCTGGGCATTATCTTCGCCGACCATCCGGATGTGGTCTATGCGACCCGAAAAGAAAGCCCGCTGATTGTTGGCCTGGGCAAGGAGGAAAGCTTTATTGCTTCTGATGTTCCGGCAATTCTCCGCTATACACGGGATTATTACCTGCTTGAACAGGAAGAAATCGCTGTTCTAGACCACAGTGGTGTCAAAGTATATGATGCCTATGGCGTGGAAGTACAGAAAGAACGGAAAACAGCGGACTGGGATATGGATGCAGCAGAAAAGGGCGGCTATGCTCACTTCATGCTGAAAGAAATCCACGAACAGCCCACCGCAATTAAAACGACGATTACTCCTCGGATTCGGAACGGTCTGCCGAACTTGGAAGAATGCAACATCACACCGGAGGCTCTGAAACAGTATCACCGGATTTTTGTTGTTGCCTGCGGAACTGCCATGCACGCTGGTGTTGTTGGGCAGTATGTCATTGAAAAACTGGCACGGATTCCCGTTACTGTTGACATTGCTTCCGAATTCCGGTATCGGGACCCGATTCTCAGTGCAGAGGATTTGGTGATTATCATTTCCCAGTCCGGCGAAACTGCCGACAGCTTGGCAGCCATGCGGCTGGCAAAGGAACGGGGTGCAAAAACCCTCGCCATTGTCAACGCAAAGGGCAGCTCGATTGCACGGGAAGCCGATATGCTGATTTACACACATGCAGGCCCGGAAATTGCCGTTGCATCGACCAAGGCTTACATGGTTCAGATTGCTGTCATGTATCTGCTGGCATTTGAATTTGCTCTGGCAGCTGGCACAATTGATGAAACCGAATGCCGGAAACTCGTTGCAGAATTGCAGCAGACACCGGAGTACATTTCAGAAATCCTCAAGAACAAGGAACAGACCCAGTTCATCGCCTCTTCGCTGATTACCGCAGACAGCCTGCTCTACATTGGCAGAGGTTTGGATTACGCTTTGAGTATGGAAGGCTCGCTGAAGCTGAAAGAAATCTCCTACATTCACTCGGAATCCTATGCCGCTGGCGAACTGAAACATGGCACGATCTCCTTGATTTCGGATGGTATGCCAGTCATTGCCGTTGCAACCCAGAAGGCATTGTTTGAAAAGACCATCAGCAACATCAAGGAAGTCAAGGCAAGAGGTGCAAAGGTGGTTCTGGTTTGTCGGGATACCTACCAGCCGGATACGGATGTGGCTGACCTCAAGTTTGGACTGCCGGACTTTGACGACCTGCTGATGCCAATGCTCGCAGTCGTTCCGCTGCAATTGATTGCATACTACACATCGGTTCTGCGTGGAAACGATGTCGACAAGCCGAGAAATCTGGCGAAGTCGGTCACGGTTGAATAAACAATATCTGCATCTTATGGAGCAGGCGGTTTCCGCTGCCTGCTCCGCATTTTATGCATGATTTTGATTCTGGGGAAATCTGCACCGTTCTTGAAAAAGAGGATTTACAGCTAAAATTTTTTGAAAGACAGGAGGCGTCCGTTTCATCCGGACGAAACACACCTATGAAACATCCATTTTTTTCGCTTCTTTCCGCTTCTCTGCTGCTGGGCAGTCTGGCAGTTGGCACAGTTGTTTCTGCCATTCCGGCAGCAGCAGACGGAACGAGCGGCGACTATACCTATGAAGTTGATGAGGAAACTTTAAAGGGCTATATCACGGGTTACACCGGAAAAGACAAGGAAATCACCATTCCAGAAGAATTGGATGGCACGGTCATTGCCGGTATTTCCGCCGATACTTTTTATAACTGCGACACTTTGGAGAAAATCACCATTCCGGCATCCATTACAGAAATCGGAGAAAGTGCCTTTTACGACTGCGACAACCTGAAAGAATTTGCAGTTGCAGACGACAGTGAAACTTATTATGCAAAGGACGGCGTTCTGTTCCGCACAAAAGATGATTGCCTGATGGCATATCCGCCAGCAGCAACCGCCACCAGCTACACCGTACCGGACGGCTGCAAGGAACTTTATTATGCTGCATTCGGCAAGTGCAACAACCTCGAAGAAATCACCCTGCCGGACAGCCTGCTCTATATTGACGACTGGGTATTTGCCTATGACAACATCGACCACATCGCCATTCCAGATAGCGTGGTAGAAATCTGTGACTATGCCTTTGCTTACTGCGAAAATATCACAGAATGGACGCTGCCATCCAGCCTGACTTATATCGGCAATGCAACCTTTGCAGGCTGCACAGGCATGACAGAAATCGTTCTGCCGAACAACCTGACCACCATTGGACAGGCTGCCTTTTCTGGAACAGGTTTAACCGAAATCACCATCCCCTCCAGCGTGGAAGAAATCGGATACAGTGCCTTCGGCTATGAAACCGATATGAAAACGGCTGTCAAGAACTTCGTCATTTACGGACAGTCCGGCTCTGCTGCACAGCGGTATGCCTCCGATAGTGATGATACATACGGCTATAAGAACAGTTTCTCCTTTGTCACCGTACAGGATGCCAGCAAGGTGCGGGGCGGACGGGATTCTGAAGATCTCTCCGACTCAGAAGAAATCAGCGGTACAACAGAAGCAGCTGCTTCGACCGATTCCGAAAGCAAAAAGTCTGGTTTTAACAGCAAGTATTTGCTGCTGGGAATCAGCGGTCTGGTACTGGTCATCGGGGCAATTCTGGTGATTTTGGGACTGCGTTCCGGCAAGAAAACCGAACCAGAATCCACAGAATCTGATTCTGAATCCAATTCCGATTCCGATTCTGATGCAACACCATCCGAAGAAGATCCCACCGAGAAACAGGACGAACAAACGGAGGATGCAGAATGAGAACACGATGGAAACAGACTGCCTGCGGCATCCTCAGCGGCATGCTGCTGCTCTCTGGACTTGCCGTTCCAGCTTGGGCGGAGGATGCGACCGACCCCGTTACCAACGAGGGCGATTGGGTCGTGGATGATATTACACTGGATATGCAGGACGACGGAACGGCTTGGGTAACAAACTGCTTTCAGTCTGCCACATCGGTCGATGTTCCGGCAGAAGTGGACGGCGTAACCATCAGCGGCATTCAAGAGGGTGCATTCTCGCAGTGCTTTCTGCTGGAGTCGCTGACGCTGCCGGATACCATCACTACTATTCAGGACAGTGCCTTTTATGGCTGCTCGGTTCTGAAAAAGTTGGAGATTCCGGATTCTGTCACCGCTATGGGCAAAGGCACAATGGAAGCCTGCATTGCTCTGACCGATGTTAAGCTTCCAAGCACACTGGACACCCTGCCAACCAGTACATTCTATGGCTGCACTGCATTGGAAACCGTTTCATTTCCGGAAGCCATGAACACCATCGGCTCAGAAGCGTTTTATCAGTGTACTGCACTCAAAGACGTTGACCTCTCCCAGATTGCAACCATTGAAACATATGCCTTTGAGGGCTGCTCTGCTCTGACTGACATCACCATTCCGGAAACCTGCACAACTTTAGGAGATTTCGTCTTTGACGGCTGCTCTGCCCTGAAGGAAATTCAAGTTGCAGACAGTAACCCGAATTATCAGGACATCGACGGTGTTTTGTTCAGCAAGGACGGTTCAACTTTAATCAAGTATCCGGATGATAGCGATTTGGTGGACTACGTCGTTCCGGATGGCTGCACCCGTCTGGAGGACTGGAGTTTTACCGGTGCAAAGTCCCTCAAGAGCATTGACATCCAGAACATCCAAGAACTGGGCGAAGATGTATTTTTCTACTGCCAGTCCTTAACGGACATCACCATTCCGGACAGCATCACGGAAATTCCAAACAATACTTTTACCTACTGCACGGAGCTGACTTCTATCACGCTGCCGAAACAGCTGACCAGCATCGGCGACTTTGCCTTTTATACCTGCGTTCGGCTGGAGAACATCACCATTCCGGACACCGTTACCAAAATCGGCAAGCAGGCATTTTATAACTGTTTGGAACTGCACGAACTGACCTTGCCGAGCGGTATCAAAGAACTGGGCGATGGAGCATTTGGACTCTATGCAGAATCGGATGATACTTCCCCATCTGTTGTAAAGGATTTCTCTGTGACCTACGGAAAAAACAGCAAGATTAAAAAATATGTTTCTCAGTACAAGATTCCAGCAACGGAAACTGCCGGCTCAAATAGCTGGGTTGTTCCGGTCTGCATCGGCGGCGGTGTTGTCGTGGTTGCTGCAATTGTGGTGATTCTTGTTGTACGAAAGAAGAGAAAGGGCGGTGCCGCATGAAACAATGGAAACAATCCGTTCTGGGATGCATGACAGCAGGTCTGCTGATGATGACCAGTTTTCCAGTCTTTGCCGCAGACAGCAGCAGCGACCCCAGCGGAAAATCACAGTCTGTCACAGAGGGCAGCACATTCGATGATGGCACGCTGACCTATACGATTCTGAAAAATATGCAGGTATCTGTCACAGGATGCATTACAACTGCTACCAACATCAGTATTATGCCGAAAATTGACGGCTATACTGTCGTTTCCATCGGTGACCAAGCATTTGCTGGCTGTTCTGCCCTGCAATCTGTCACCATGCCAAACGGCATTACAGAAATCGGCGATGGTGCATTTCAATCCTGCACATCGCTGCAAAGTGTTACGCTCTCAAATAGCATTACAGAAATTCCAGACGGGGCGTTTTTAAGCTGCTCCGCTCTGACGGACATTCAACTCGGTGACCAGATCACCAAAATCGGACGAATGGCATTTGCATACTGCACCTCCCTGACTGACATGGAAATTCCAGACAGCGTTACGGAATTCGGCGAACAGACATTTATGGGATGCTCGTCACTGGAATCCATCACCCTGCCGGAAACACTGGAAACGCTGTCCGCTTATATGTTCCAAAACTGTTCCGCATTGGAATCGTTCTCCATTCCGGATACCATGACCGATTTGGGCTATTTGGCATTTGTCGGCTGCCGGAATCTCAAAACCATTGACATTTCCGCCAACCACCCGACTTATCAATTACAGGACGACGTTTTATACAGCAAGGATGGCACAGAATTATTCCTCTATCCGGCTGGCAAAACAGGAACTTCCTTCACTGTTCCGGATGGTGTGAAAACGATTTCGGATGGTGCATTTTTCGCCGCACCACTGCAATCGGTAACGCTGCCGGAGGGGCTGGAATGGATTGGTTCAGGAGCGTTTGACTACTGCACCAGTCTGACCAATATCACCATTCCAGAAAGCGTCACTGTCATTCAAGACCATGCGTTTTCCGACTGCGAATCGCTCTCCAGCGTCTTATTTGCAGGCGATGAAGAGGCAACCGACAATGCCCTGCAAATCGGCAGCTATGCATTTTTCTGCTGTGAACAGCTGATGGATGTGACCCTGCCGAAGCGAGTCACACAAATCGGAGATTTTGCATTCGGTGTGACCGAACAGCAGAAAGTCAACAGCGATGGCAGCACCTCTGACGAAACGGAAAACATCGCTGTTAGTGGATTCCTGCTGACCGGCTATGAAGGAGCAGCTGCGAAATATGTCAGCAGCAGCCGAAGCAATGGCATTCGCATCAACTTCAAGTCCCTGCAAATCCCGTGGGTGAAGATTGTCAGCATTTCACTGGGCTGCACCGCTGGATTGGTTTTGATTTTCCTGTTGGTTCGGATGATCAAGAAAAAGCGGCTGTCCGCTGCTGACAAGGAAGCGTTGGAAGCTGCGGAACAGGAACGCAAGATTCCGCTTTCTCAGCGAGAACCTGACCCAGAGCCGGAAGAACCCGAAGAACCGGATTATGTCAGCATTCTGGAAGATATGTCCCATTCTCAGATGACCCATCAGTTTGGACATGATACTCTGCCGCAAGAATCTGATGCCGATTCCAATGCAAAATCTTCTGAAACCACTTCTAAATCTGCCAAATAACAAGAAAAATAGCGTACAGGTTCAAGTCCTGCACGCTATTTTTTTACGCTCTCATAATGTAAATGCCTGTGGCAAAAAGTCACGCAGCAAATGCACACCGTCTGTCAGCAGAATCGGGAAATCTCCATCACAAAATTCTGCCAACACCTGCAAACACGCTCCACAGGGAACGCAAGGCGTTTCTCGTGCTTCTTCTGCTGTCTTTCCGCCGACAATCGCAATCGAACGAAACGACCGCTGCCCAGCGGCAATTGCTTGCAATACGGCATTTCGTTCTGCACAAATCGTCATGGAATAAGATGCGTTTTCCACATTGCAGCCCAGAAACATTCTGCCGTCTGTTCCCTGCAAGGCTGCCCCTACAGAAAAACCGGAATACGGTGCATATGCCCGTTCCCGTGCCTCTAATGCATAATCCGTCATGGTTTTCATGTTGTCTGTTCCTCTCTATCTTCAGTCGGTCGAACGCTGTTCCACCAACTCCTTTGCACGCCTGCAATTCGCAAGCATCTGATAACAACAATCTCGTATCAAAAATAATGTATGGTCTACTGGCAGACGGGAGAACTGTTCTCGCTGTTCTGCTGTGCAACACTGCTGCATTTGCGATTCAACCTCATCGCCCAAGCCCAAAATCGTCCCAAACAGCAGGCAAGCTTCCCAGCTGGAAACTGGCCAATCTCTGCCGTGTTGCAGTGGCTGCTTCTGTTTTAAAAACTGTTTCCATCCGGCAATCTGCACGACTTCTTCCTGCAACGCCGAAGAGAGCGAAATTTTCATCTGCTTTTTGTGAAACAGTCGCTGCGATGTTTCCACCCGTTCAATCTGAATCGAACCGTTCTGCTCCAATTCTGCTGAAACCAAGTCGTTTAATTCTAAATACCATTCGTACAGAGAGCGGCTGCCCGTTCTGCCGTTCCGGAGAAAGCCGCTGTGTTCCCAGCACTTGCTCCACTGGAGCAGTTGTTTTCCGGTTGCGGTTCGTTTCTCCCCAACCAATGCACAAAGTGCATCCCACAGGGCTTGTTCACAGGGCGTTGCTCCTGCCTGCAATTCTTCAAAGTGCAGCGAAAACGACCTGCCGGAAAGCCGCTGCCAAGTGACTGCTCCGGTCTGCATCCAATGCGTCAGATAGAAACAGAGAATACCAGCATCTTCCTGCTCTGAAATAATTCCTGTCTGTACCCCCAGAAAATAAAACATTGCCGGATTCGTCCGACAGGGAATGTGTTCACAAATCGGTGCGGCTGCAATCGCAGCATCCAAGTTCTGAAAGACATTTTTCCGAGCCTTTGCCCGTTCTTCCTGCTCCTTTTGTTTTTGACTTGTAACCACCCAAAAACAAAAAAACATAATTCCCGCTGCAATCAACAGTGTAGACATTGGCGGCAAGGATATCTGTTTATTTTGCCAGAAACGTGTCAGTGCAAGTGTGATTCCATTCATATGCAAAAACCCCTTTTTTACTTTTATTGTAAAGGGTTTCTGAAACAGTATGCAAGCATCTCTCTGAAAAAAATAAGTTAAAAGTTCGGGTCACTGCGAACAGCACTGCTTGTTAGATGAAAAATCCCCCGTTGACTGGCAAAACCTGCCCTGTAATAAACGCTGCTCGTTCCGATGCCAGGAAAAGCACAGCATCTGCAACCTCTTCTGGCTTTCCAATCCGCTGCAACGGCGTTTCTTCGGCAAGTTCCTGTCGGTCTTCTTCGGATAAATGAGCGTTCATCTCGGTATCAATGACACCCGGTGAAACGGCATTGACCCGAATCCCAGACAGAGCAACTTCTTTTGCCAATGCCTTTGTAAAGGCAATGATGCCGCCCTTCGTCACAGAATAATCCACTTCGCAGGATGCTCCAGTCTGTCCCCACACAGAAGTAATATTGATAATGTTTCCAGCATGCTGCTGTAACATGGTCGGCAAAATCGCACGGGTCATATCCACTGTTCCAAATAAGTTGACCCGATACAAGGCTGTGCAATCCTCTTCCGAAACACACTGGAACACATCTACAACCGATACCGCTGCATTGTTCACCAGCGTATCAATCGTACCGATTTGCTCGGCAATGGCTTTCCCGGCTTTTAACGCCCCAAAATCTTCCCGAAAATCAGCAAAAATCGGATGAATGCCATACTGCTGTTCCAACGCCTGTGCAGCTTCTTTCGACTTGCAATACGTAATATAAACCGTATCCCCTTGTTCTGCAAATTTCTTTGCAATCGCAGCTCCGATGCCACGAGAGCCTCCTGTTACTAATATATTTGCCATTTATCTGAATCTCCTTTCTTAAATCAAATATCTTTATTATACCATAATAAAAATCGAAAATGCAACCAATTCTCAAAAAAAGAAAGCATTCCAATTTCTGCCCATTTCACAAGGCAAAAATGGAATGCTTTTGCTTTATTTTCTGATCAAAAATGGAAATATTTAGAAAATCCGTTTCTCTCACTCTGTTTCTGCTAATACAAAATCAATGTTGCCGGAAGAAATATCCGTCTTGGTGCAACGCACTGAAATCGTATCTCCCAACTGGTAAACCCGGTCGCCATTTTCCTGTACCAGCCGGACATTGTGGTCATTTGTCCATACGGTTTCTTCGCCCAAATCCCGAATGGAAATCATCCCTTCGACGGTATTCGGCAGCATGACATAGATTCCGAAATCTGTCACGCCAGTAATCAATCCACGCATGGTTTCGCCCAGATGCTGCCGCATATATTCCGCAAAATAACATGCCTCGCAATCTCTTGAAACCCGAATGGTCAACAGTTCCCGTTGACTGGACTGTTCTGCTGCTTTCGCTGCAAACTTCGTGAACCGCTTCTGAACCGCTTCCGCAGAATGCGTGCTGCACCATTCTGACAGAATCCGATGAATTGCCAAATCCGGATACCGCCGAATCGGAGAAGTGAAGTGGGCGTAATCACTCAATGCCAGCCCGAAGTGTCCAATCGGTTCGGTTTCATAGGCTGCCTTTGCCATCGACCGCAGCACCATTCCATGAATGACCGGAGCGGCAGGTGTTCCGGCTGCCTTTTCAAGGATTTCAGCTAAGTTTCTCGGCTGTACATTGGTCAATACCGGAACTTCTGCCCCCATTCGCAGCAAGCCATCCTGCAAGGCTTCAATCTTTTCGGAAGAAGGTGCATCGTGTACCCGATAAACAAACGGCAGAGCGTGTTCCTTTGCCACACGGGCAGCAGATTCATTTGCCAGCAGCATCATTTCTTCAATGATGCATTCGCTCTTGCCACGGGTGCGAGGCTGAACATCGACACAAATGCCATCTGCATTCAGGAGAATCTTGCTCTCTGGCGTTTCAATTTCCGGAGCACCCCGCTGTTTTCTCAGGCAAAGCCGCTTGTCGCAGAGTTCGTTCAACAGCGGCAGCATATCCAGTACTTCTGCATATTTTTCCTGCAATGCAGCATCGGCAGTGCCATCCAACAGAGCGTTGATTTCTTTATAAACGCCCTTGACCTTGGAACGAATGATACTCTTCCGGAACGTATAAGAACGAAGTACCCCTTGATTGTCCAGTTCCATGATGGCGGAAAAAGCAAGCCGGTCTTCCTGCGGATTCAGAGAACAAATGCCGTTGGAAAGTGCTTTCGGCAGCATCGGAATCACTTGGTCGGCATAGTACAGACTTGTCCCCCGTTCCAGTGCTTCTTTGTCGAGTGCCGAATGCGGCTTGACATAGTGGGAAACATCGGCAATATGCACGCCGAGCCGATAACCATTCGGAATCCGTTCCACGGAAACAGCATCGTCCAAATCCTTGGATTCTGCACTGTCAATTGTAAAAATGCAGGCATCCCGCAAATCTAACCGATTCTGGTAAGCTTCTTTTGAAATTGGCTGGCTGGCAAGAGCAGCTGCTTCTTTTTCCACTTCTTCCGGAAAAATCGGAGAAATATTCTCCAGTGTCAATTGTGCCTGTGCACAGACTGCTGCACAGTCTGCATTTCCGAAGGAATAGATAACTTTCGCCTTGTGTTCGGCATGGCGAGTGCCACGGGAAACAATCTCCGCCAAAACTTTATCGTGTTCCTGATAAGATACCTCCCGATTTGGCAACAGCCGGATAGGGGTTTTGCTCATGGTATCCGGCAGCAGGAACGGCTTTCCATCCTCATACACAATGATACCTGTCAGACGAGCAGATGCCTGCTCTAAAATATCCAGTACTTCGCCCTCTGGCTTTCCGCTCCGAGAGGGAATGCTCCGCATCAAAACCCGGTCTTGCGGCAATGCTCCGAGCAGGAACTTTCCCGGAATGAACCAGTCGCTTTCTGCTTCCGGATCATCTGGACGGACAAAGCCAAAGGTACGGCTCAGCCGGACAACCGTTCCAGTCTTGCAGTGCAGCGACGCACACCAGTAATATTTCCGGCGTTGTTTATAAATCAAGCCTGCTTTCCGCAGGGATTCCAAAGCCTCCTGAAACAGGGCAGAACCGTTTTTCTTCGTGCGGCATTTTGCAGCCAGCACCGTTTCCTCCAGACCATGAATGCCGGCATCTGCTAAAAACAGCTTACATTTGGTCTGATATGCTTCTAAAATTTCTGCTGCATCCCGTTTTGGCGGTGCAGATGGTGTTTTTCCCATAATGTTGGTTCTCCTTTATTTTATCAATTATCAAATAATCATTGCAAATCCGCATGCTGTATCTTTGCAGTACCGCTGCGGTGTTCCATTTCTACTTTCTCATAGATGGGTAAAAAAATACCTGTCATCCGGTTAACGAGCCGGATGACAGGACGTGTCGTTGTTATTTTGTAATCAACGGCATGACAATGTCAATGAAAAGAATGAGGACAAAGAACAACACCGTTAAGATGGTGGTTAACTTATGCAGTCTTGCTTCCTTTGTACGGCCTCTGTTCTTATCATAGAAGGAATCGTTGCTTGCACCTGTCAAGGCAGCCGTTGCGTTCTGTGGCTTTTGTTCCTGCATCATGCAGATGATGATGGTAACCAAGCTGATGAGCAGCAGAACCGCACCGATCACGATTTCTAATGTTCCCATGACCAAACCTCCCGTCTTTGATGATCTCTGTTATTATAACATATCTTTTTTGAAAATGCAAGACCCAATTTTCGGCGTTTGTAGAAATCACAAGGGGGAAACGTTTTTTAAAAAGCGTTCCATTGTATGCAGGGAATTGGCTGAAATGATGTTCTTAGGGAAACCACTCGAATCCGGTTCGGCAAGGCTGGGGCACATCCCCAGCTTGCCTCGGGAATCGCAATTGCCCCTGAAACCTTGTCCCTTTCTTACAACCGCTCAATTTTAATGGCAATTGCGATTCTTTCGATTCTCTCTTAGATTTTTGTTCTCTCTCATTGTACAGTTTCATTTGCTTCGCAAATGTGGGCTACTCGCCCACCCCTCGGCAGCATTTTTGAAAAACTGCTGCACCGAAAAACTTTTTATTTGCCTGTGGCTCGTATTTTATACCTTAAAAGGGAAAATCACTGTAATGACATCTTGCATTTTGTGGAAATCTATGATATACTGGTAACAAGTAACAAACAATCCGATTCCAGATGAATTTTCTAGGAAAAAGAGGGTGATTTTTTGTATAACAGCCTTTGGCAATTCCTGCTGTTAAATTTATTGCTGCCCTGTTTGATTGTAACAGAAGTCGTCGAATGTCTGGCAGCTTGGATTTATCCAAAACGAAACTGCAAGGATTTGCTTCTGGTGTTTCTGGTGAATCTGGCAACCAATCCAGCAGCGGTATTCCTCAACTTTCTATTACCGTTTCGGATGACACATCCAGTGCTTTGGATATTGTTCCTCGAGGGCTTAATTTGGTTGGTAGAGGCGTTGATTTATCGATGTTGCCTCACTCAGAAACGAAATCCATTTCTGTTTTCGTTTGTGCTGAATGCGGTTTCTTATGGAATCGGATTGTTCGTATAATATGGGTTTATGATATGAGAGGAGATTGATAAAACATGAAACAAGTGGGAAAAACAATTGGGAGCAGCTTATGTTCGCTGCTGTTGTTGCTGGGACTGGTGCTGCCGATGCAGACTGCTGTTCCGGTCTTGCAGCCGATGACGGTTGCAGCGAATGATATTACCAGTCATCCTGCAAAAGGGGAAGTAAGTGGAAATGGTGTTTATGGATATACCACGGATTATGTTTGCAATGGTGGTCCAATGCAGGAAGAACATGCCGTACAAAATGGTTGGCACATTACTGCAAAAAATACATATTATGCATATGGAATTCTGTGGTATCAATGTTGGGATACAGATGATGGCGATTACTATGGATGGATTGATGGAAATTATTTGAGTTTTTATGTAAATAATTCCTCCTCCGGCAGTTCTCCAGTTACGATTACGAGTATTTCCCCTCGAAAAGGACAAGTTGCCGGAAACGGTGTTTATGGCTATGCTTCCAGTTATGCCTGCTATTCAGACGGGGCACAGGCAACACAGCACAAAGTCGAAAATACCTGGCACATCACCGCAAAGAACACCTGTTATTCCCATGGCGTGACTTGGTATGAATGCTGGGATACGGATGATGGGGATTATTATGGCTGGATTGATGCCAACTATCTTTCTTTTTACGATACAACACCTGCTCCGGCACAGACACAAGCTCCAAAACAGACTGTAATTGTAGAAAAGACCGTTCTGGTAACAGAGCCACCAAAGGAAACCGTTGTCGTAGAAAAAACGGTTCTGGTAACAGAACCGCCAACAGAAACTATGATTATAGAAAATACGGTGCTGGTGACAGAAACCAAAGAACGAACCACCACAAAGGCAGCTGCTGCAATCAAGCTGGACGGTCAGTCTAAGAACCATTCTTCTTCCTCTTCATCGGAAGATTCAAATCTCTCATTGATTTTAATTGGAGCAGGCATTCTCTTGTTGGCTGGTGTTTCCATTGGTCTAATCGTTTTGTTTGTCAAGAAGTCCAAGGAAAAGCCAACTGGCAGCGTACAGATGCCGCAATTCCACAATCCATGGGAGGACAGCAATTCTCCGATGAATCCTTACGCCGGGCAGGATTCTATTTCAAGCAACAATCAGCAAATGGGCGGTTTGGTTTGCCCGAACTGCGGAGCAGTTTGCAACGACCCGAACGGAAAATTCTGTGAACGGTGTGGCTCACCATTGGAATAATATTGAACTATAAACCCTGCAATCTTTTCCAACAAAAAACAGCTGTCAACTCAAATTGACAGCTGTTTTTTATGCTACGAATTTCTGTTTTACTTATTCCAACGGCGGCAATGTACCCGTTTGCAGCTGATAATATCGTCCCTTTTGTGCCATCAACTGTGCGTGGTTGCCTCGCTCAATCACACAGCCATGGTCTAGAACCAAAATTACATCTGCATTCTGAATGGTAGAAAGCCGATGGGCAATGACGAAAACGGTTCTGCCTTTCATCAGGGCATCCATACCAGCCTGTACAATTCGCTCGGTTCGAGTATCAATCGAAGAAGTTGCTTCATCCAAAATCATAACTGGTGGGTCTGCAACCGCAGCTCTTGCAATCGAAAGCAGCTGCCGCTGTCCCTGCGACAAGCCAGAGCCATCTCCTTCCAGAACGGTTTCATAGCCATCCGGCAACAGCATAATAAAGTCATGGGCATTTGCTCGCTTTGCAGCGGCAATGCATTCTTCATCGGTTGCATCCAAGCGACCATATCGAATATTATCCATAACCGTTCCGGTGAACAGATTGACATCCTGCAAGACCATTCCCATCGAACGCCGCAAATCTGCCTTACAGATTTTATTGATGTTGATGTTGTCGTACCGCACCTTTCCATCTGCAATATCATAGAACCGGTTAATCAGATTGGTAATGGTGGTTTTTCCAGCACCCGTTGCCCCAACAAAGGCAATCTTCTGCCCCGGCTTTGCGTACAAGCTGACATCATGCAGGACAATCTTTTCCGGCACATAGCCAAAATTCACATGTTCCATCTGCACATCGCCTTGCAGCTGCGTATAAGTCACAGTTCCATCCTGATGCGGATGCTCCCATGCCCAAAGATGCGTGCGGTGGTCGGCTTTGCGAAGGTTACCGTCTGCATCCCGTTCCGCATTGACCAGATGCACATAGCCTTCATCCTGCTCTGGCTGTTCATCTAACATATGGAAAATACGTCCTGCACCAGCCAATGCCATGACAATTGCACTTGCCTGCTGGGAAATCTGCCCGATTGGCTGCGTAAAGCTTTTACTCAGCTGCAAGAATGCAGCGATTGCACCCAATGTCAGACCGCCCACACCGTGCAGGGCAAGTACCCCGCCCAGAATCGCAATGCACACATATTGCAGGTTGCCAAGGTTGTTTGTAATCGGCATCAGGATATTAGCGAAACTGTTCGCTTTCGTTGCATTCTCAAACAAGCCCTCGTTCTTCTCATCAAAAACAGCTGCTGCCTGCGGTTCGTGGCAAAATACTTTTACGACCTTCTGCCCGTGAATCATTTCTTCTACATAGCCGTTTACATCGCCCAACGATGCCTGCTGTGCTACGAAATATTTTCCGCTCTTTCCGCCAACATGCTTGACAATCACCATCATAAAAATCAAAAAGGCAATGACAAACAGCGTGAGCCAAACACTCGTTACCAACATCGCAACAAACACAGCCACAATCGTAATCGTGGAAGAAATGAACTGCGGCAAACTCTGTGCCATCATCTGCCGGAGCGTATCAGTATCGTTGGTATACAGGCTCATAATATCGCCCGTTGCATTCTGGTCAAAATAGCGAACAGGCAGTTTCTGCATATGGGTAAACATATCATCCCGAATCTTTTTCAGAACACCCTGCGAAACTGGCACCATCAGCCGGATGTATAAAAGCGTACAAATTGCACCGCCAGCAAAAATCACTGCCATTTTCAGAATCATCGACAGCAGTCCGCTGTAATCCGCATGCGATTCCAACAGCAATGGTGCGATGTAATCATTAATCAGCGTCTTTAAAAAGGTGGCACTGATCGTACTTGCCAACGCACTGAAAATGATACACAAAAAGACAACTGCCAACCGCAGGCGATAGGGTTTCAAATACCGCAGCAGCCGTTTCAATACAACCATTGGATTTTCTGCCGTTCCAGTCGGTGCGGCTGTTTTGAATTTGCTCATTCTGTTACACCGCCTTTCTTCGTCTGTTCTTCGTAAATTTCCTGATAAATTGCATTTGTTTGCAATAATTCCTCATGTGTTCCCATACCGTTGATGACGCCGCCATCCAGCACCAAAATCAAATCAGAATCCTGTAAGGAGGAAATCCGCTGTGCAATGATGAACTTGGTGGTTTCCGGCAAGTAGGTTTTCAGAGCTGCCCGAATGCCAGCATCTGTTTTCGTATCCACAGCACTGGTGGAGTCGTCCAGAATCAAAATCTTCGGCTTTTTCAGCAAGGCTCTGGCAATACAAAGCCGCTGCTTCTGTCCGCCAGAAACATTTGCACCGCCCTGTTCAAGATAGGTATCATAACCTTTCGGGAATGTTGCAATAAATTCATCGGCATTCGCCAGCCGACAGGCTTCCTGCAATTCTGCATCCGTTGCCTGTTCATTGCCCCAGCGTAAATTCTCTTTAATCGTACCGGAGAACAGCACATTTTTTTGCAGCACCATTGCCACGGCATTCCGGAGCGTATCCAAATCATAATCCTTGACATCTACACCGCCTACTTTGACCGTTCCGGCGGTCGTATCATACAGCCGAGGAATCAGCTGCACCAGCGAACTCTTCGAGCTGCCTGTACCACCCAAAATTCCAACAGTCATACCAGACGGAATGTGCAGGTCAATGTCTTTCAGGCAACACTTATCCATCCGCTTGGAATAGCTGAACGAAACGTGCGAGAAGTCCACACTGCCATCTGCAACCTTCAAAACCGGATGTTCCGGATTGGTCAAGTCGCTCTGTTCGTCTAACACTTCAACAATTCGCTCTGCCGATGCACGAGATATGACAACCATGACAAAAATCATGGACAGCATCATCAATGCCCCCAAAATCTGTAATGCATAGGTCATCAGACTCATCAGTTCGCCTGTGGTCAAATCGCTGCCGCCAGAGCCAACAATGATTCTTGCCCCAAACCATGACAGCAACAGCATACAGCTATAAACAGCAACCTGCATACCCGGCATGGAAAATGACAGTCTGCCTTCTGCCTTGCAAAAGTCTGCATAAATTTTCTGCGAAATCTTCGCAAACTTGCTGATTTCGTGATCTTCTCGTACGAATGCCTTTACCACTCGAACACCATGCACATTTTCTTGCACGACATTGTTCAGCTTGTCATAGGTGCGGAATACCCGTTCAAAAATCGGGTGCACACTGCTCATCAGGAAAAAGACAAATGCTCCCAAAATCGGAATCGCAATCAGAAAAATAATCGACAGCTTCGGGCTAATCCGAATCGCCATTGCCAGCGAGAAAATCAACATTGCCGGCGACCGCAAAGCAACTCGCACAATCATTTGATACGCATTCTGTAAGTTGGTCACGTCTGTGGTCAGACGGGTCACCAGACTGGACGCAGAAAAGCGGTCAATGTTAAAGAAGGAAAAGCCCTGTACCACATGAAACAAGTCATGCCGGATATTCTTGGCGAACCCAGCAGATGCCTTTGCTGCAAAGTGTCCGGCAAGAATGCCAAACAACAGCGACAAAATACAGCAAACTGCTAAAATTCCGCCTGTTTTTAAAATTGCCGCCTGATTTGCCCCGTCAATACCGTCATCAATCAGTTTTGCCATCAGCAGCGGAATGATCACTTCCATAATAACTTCTAGGACAACAAACAGCGGCGACAACAGCGAAGCCCCTTTATACTGCCGGACACAGCCAGCCAGTCGTTTTAACATGTTGAATTCCCTCCTTTGGATTCATAATCGGTCAGATTTTTACACATCACCTGCAAGGTTTTTTGAAACTGCTCCAAATCTTCCATGGAAATCCCTGCTGTCAACACCGATTCAAAAAACTGACACTCTTTCTCGACATCGTTGTGCAGAGAAATCGCTTTTTCTGTCAGGACAATGCGTTTCAGCCGAGCATCTTCCGGCACGGACTCCCGTACAATCAGTCCGTTTTTCTCCATGCGGTTTAAGGTTGCTGTCACCGTGGAACGGCGGATGCAAAGCCGCTTTTCAATGTCCCGTTGGTACACCGGTTCGGTTTGGTCATAGAGAAAATGAATCAGCCAGCCATGTACACCGGTCAACTGTTCCTGCTCCCGAATCCCACGAGAACGGTTGCAGTATCGAGTCATCAGCGTGCAAAGCTGATGCAGTGACGGAAACAGCCGGAACGGCGATTCCGGCGGAACTTGTTTCTTCATCTGAAACCCCTTCTTTCTGGTTGAGATTGTTCATCGTTGAACTGTTCGATGTTAAACAATATCATAACACATTGCATCTGCATTGTCAAGAAATATCCGGCGATTGCAAGCGAAAATCTCCGCCTGAAACATTCGGATTTTTTGTGAAACCTGCTCACGTTTCTAAAATTCTAATCCTTGGAAAATTTCATTCCTTTCAAACGTTCTGCATAGTTTTTTTCTTCTATTTTTCTATTTTTTTATCCAAACTGCTTGACAATTGTGAAAAGAAGTGATACCATAAAAACATATGCGTATCACGTTCTTATCACAAATTTCATGAAGGAGGATTTCACATGCAACATCGCAAACGGACAGCCCTCATCGCAGGTCTGTTCACCATCACCTGTCTGGCACAGATTTCCATGAATACCATGAGCGGAATCTCTGCGGACGCAGCTGGCAGCTATGATATGGCGGTTACCGTCAATCTGGCTGGAGAAAAGAAAGCCATCAGCCCTTATATCTACGGGGTCAACGACTCCGGCGACGGCAGCAACCTGAAAAATGTCACGGTGGATGCCGTTCGGCAGGGCGGCAACCGATTTACCGGATACAACTGGGAAACCAACTACTCCAACGCCGGAGAAGACTGGCACAACAGCTCTGATACCAATATCGGAGATGACACAGACGGCTATGGCTATGCCGGCAGAAGATTGTCTGCAACTTGCCAGAAAAACAGCAATCCGTATAAATTGACGACCCTGCAAATGGCAGGCTATGTTGCGGCAGACAAAGCCGGAACCGTTCTGGAATCGGAAGCAGCTCCATCCTCCCGCTGGAAGGAAGTCAAGTTCAAGAAAGATACGGCTCTGACACTCGAACCGGATATTACAGACAATTATGTTTACATGGATGAATATGTGAACTATCTGGTCAAGACTCTGGGCGATTCTACCACATCTACGGGTATACAGGCTTACAGCTTAGACAACGAACCGGTTCTTTGGAATGATACCCATCCGCTGCTTCACAGCAACGAAGTCAGCAGCAAGGAATTGATCTCCAAGTCTATTGAACTGGCGAGCGTTGTCAAGGACATCGACCCAAATGCAGAAGTTTTCGGCCCTGCATTCTGGGGCATGCTGCCTTGTATCAATGGCAGCAACAGTGCAAGCGATAAAAACAACAATGTTTACACCGATCCGGATTACGATGCTGTTAAGGGCAACTACACCTGGTTCATGGATTACTATCTGGAACAGATGGCAAATGCAGAAAAACAGTATGGTAAACGGCTGCTGGATGTGGTAGACGTGCACTTCTATTCTCAGGATTGCAGCACAGAAGCTTCCAGAGTACAGGCTGCAAGAAGTTTGTATGATGCTTCCTATGTAGAAAACAGCTGGCTGCAACCAACCTTCGGACAGTACTTCCCATTCCTGCCGAAATTACAGGAATCCATTGACAAGTATTATCCGGGCACGAAAATTGCCATCTCCGAATATAACTTCGCAGACCTGAGCAATGAAAAAGAATCCGGTAAGCTCTCCAGTGCTGCCATTGCAGAAGCGGACGCTCTCGGCTGCTTTGCAGATAACAATGTTTACTTTGCAACCTACTGGGGCACTTTGTCTGAATGCCCATATGCAGCTTCTGCCATCAACCTCTACACCAACTACGATGGAGAAGGTGCTTCCTTTGGTGATACACTGGTAGAATCTTCGACCAGTGACATTTCCCTTGCTTACTCCTACGCTTCCATTGACGGCAGCGATGATTCTACAGTAAAGACCGTGCTCTCCAATAAGAGTGCTGACCAGACAGAAGATGCTGTCATCACACTGGACGGTACAACAAAGGATTACCAGAGTGCTGTTGTTTATGCCATCACACCGAAAGATGACCAGATTCGCATCATTGATGTTCAGAACGACATCAGCGGCAATCAGGTTAAGGTTGAACTTCCGCCGATGTCCGTTGCACAAGTCGTGGTATCTGACCAGAAAACAGACAAGGAAGTTTATGTAAAGCCGGAAGAACCAGATAGCAAGACTATCACTTACAAGTATGAAGACTTGGAACTGTCCGGCAACGGTTTTCCGAAGATTCCGCTGACCGACCTAGAACACCTGAAAAAAGTCATCATCAACACCACGGTTACTTGCAGCACCAACGCTGACTGGTACGGCGGCGGCGGTGCGTTGACCTTCAACGACCTGCTGCTGGAAGATGGTACAAAAGCATGGGCTTCTAAATCCTATATGTTCAGTGCTGGTACAAATGACAACACCATTTTGATGGATGGCAAATATACTGTTGACAAGGAAGAAGTTTCCGGTACGCCAACACAGGATTATGCTGAATTGCAGGGTTGCTGGTGGAAGTCCTCCACAAATAGCGAATCCGGCGATGATGTTTCTGTCACCTTCAATTCTGTATCACTGGTTTATGAATACGAAAAAGACCCGGATACAACAACAACCACCACTACTACGACTACCACAACAGAAACAGAAACAACCACAACCCTTACCGAAACAACACCAGCAGAAACCACTGCACCAGAGGAAACAACTACTTCTACAGAACCAACTACTTCAGAAATCATAGAAACAACCACCGCAGAAACCACCACAATGGATGACACTGATATTTCTTGCGGTGATATTAACACAGATGGCGTTGTAGATTTGAGAGATGCAATTTACTTGAACAAATATCTCGCAAAACTCGTTGCACTGACAGACATCCAATTAAAGAATGCCGATGTTTATGCAGATGGCAATATTAGCGAAGCCGACACCACACACCTGATGCGGTTTGTACTGAATATGATTACAGACCTTCCAGTACCGCCAGAAGCATAACGCCATAAAAAGAACCCTCCATAAAAAACACCCGACCGGATGGTACAAACGTACTTATCCGGTCGGGTGTTTTGTTATTATGATTCTGCCCACTCAAAATGGTTCCCAGCTGCCAGTTCAAAATGATACTTGACAATTCCTAAATCCACTTCTGTATAAAATCCCCAGCCTGCTTCTGCTCGAACCGTATGGTCATTCACTAGGGTAAACAGAAATTTTTGCTGATTGACAGCAGTTGGTGCAAGTAATGCTGCCTGCACACCCTTTTCAAACCAATGCGGCATTTCATCCTTGATTCGTATCACGGATTCCAATGGCTTTGAACGATGCGGAACGCCGTCCTCTGCTCCGTATCCGATAGCAATCACTAAACAGCACTTTTCGCCGTCTTCCAATTGAAAAGCAGCTTTTCGTTTCCGATAGGATGCACCGACCCAGCATGTCCGCAGCCCAAGCGTCTGGGCGAAGAGCACTAGTTTTTCGCCGTAATATCCGCATTGTTCCGGCAGCTGGTCACTCTTTTTTCCGACCAGTGCAATATAATTTCGTACATTTTTAAAATGCCCATAGTGAGCAAGCAGTCCATCAAATGCCTGCGGTTCATCTAATATCAACTGCATATGCAAGCCGCTTTCCTGATTGCATTGCTTGAGAAATGTTTGCAGCTGTGATTTTACAGGGTCGGTGATGGGTTGAGTCGTATAGGAACGAACGGAATGCCGTTCTACCATTGCTGTAAAAAAATCCATGGAATACCTCCTTTGAAAGATTCCTGTTCGGTTGTTGTTATTATAGCATAGTTTCGGAGAAATAGCGAGTGGAAACGAAAAATTTTTCAGAATTGGTTGTAAGTAATGAGCCGCAGGCAAATAAAAAGTTTTTCGGTGCAGCAGTTTTTCAAAAATGCTGCCGAGGTGTGGGCGAGCAGCCCACATTTGCAAAGCAAATCGAACTGCACAATGAAATGAAACAAAAATCTAAGAGAAAATCGCAAGAATTGCAATTGCCTTTAAAATCAGAAGGTTGTAATAAGAGTCAAGGTTTCAGGGGCAATTGCGATTCCCAAAGCAAGCTGGGGATGTGCCCCAGCCTTGCCGAACCGCACGCAAGTGATTTTCCTAGAATCAGTTCAAAACGTTTCACGTGAAACAATACAAAAGCCATTGCAACTGTTCCACCGGAACAGTTGCAAAATACTTGCTTACTGCTAAGGTTTCACAAGGCGGGGCGGTCTTGTTCGCCCCGCCTCGAAAAGCTGTCGCTTTTCTCACCACCCCCTCCGTGTGCCAAAAACATGGCACAGGAATTTCGCTGCCTGCGGGCAGCGATCAGGGCTGCTCGCCCTGAACCTCGCCAACATTTTTGAAAAATTGTTGGATCAAAAAACTTTCATTTGCCTGCGGCTCGTATTTTTAAACGGTCATTTTCCGCAAAAGCAATGTTTCACATGAAACAAATCAAGAACTGCTCCTAGAGAAAACAATCTTCAACATCCGGCAAAAGGGGGTTCCACCCCTGCTTTTGCCTACCAGCATGCTGCAATTGCCCCGTTGCCTTGCTTGAACTTATAACCTTGATTCTCATGATACAACTTTGTTTGAATTGGACAGTTTCAAAAAATGCAATTGCAGCAGGAAAAACATATCTGCAAATCTAATTTGCTTCGCAAATGTGGGCTGCTCGCCCACACCTCGCCAGCATTTTTGAAAAACTGCTGCACCGAAAAACTTTTTAGTTTATGCAGTGTTTCATGTGAAACATTGCAATTTTTTCATTCTCTGTATATTTTCCTCCCCACCGCCCATACTACCTTTATCACTACGGAAAAAGAAGGTGTTCCTTATGGCAAATTTCATTGGGCAAGGGGTATTTCGTTGCTCGCATCCCATCCCCATCCTTGCAACGGCTGCCATTGCCGGAGAAAAAGAAGGGCAAGGGCCGATGTCTGCCTGCTTCGACCGCATCTGTTCTGACAGCTATTTCGGACAGACTACCTGGGAACAGGCAGAAGGAGCTTTACAACGGGAAACGGTTTCTCTCGCCATTGAAAAGGCAGGCTTACAACCAGAACAACTTGACGGCATCCTTGCCGGCGACTTGGTCAACCAATGTACCAGCAGTTCCTATGGATTGCGAGGGTTAGAAGTTCCCTTTCTGGGCATCTACGGAGCGTGTTCCACCATGTCAGAAGGGTTACTGCTGGCATCACTCTTAGCGGACAGCGGAGCAGGCAGACATTTTATCGCTGCAACTTCCTCCCATTTCAGCACCGCAGAACGGCAATTTCGCTTTCCGCTCTCCTACGGAGCACAACGAACCCCAACAGCACAATGGACATGCACCGCCTCCGGAGCAGCGGTTCTGGCTGCAACCGCTGAAACAGAAACGCCTTGCATTACTGGCGGCTGCATCGGACGGATTCAAGACCTCGGTGTCACCGATGCCAACAACATGGGGGCTGCAATGGCTCCAGCGGCAGCGGATACCTACATCCGCTGGTTTCAGGCAAGCGGAACTTCCCCTGCGGATTATGATGCGATTGTTACCGGAGATTTGGGCATCATCGGCAGCAATTTATTCTGCGACCTACTGATGAAACAGGGCTACGATGCAGCCGGCATTCATCAGGACTGCGGAGCAAAAATGTTCGACCCGGAAACACAGGATACCCATGCTGGCGGTTCTGGCTGCGGCTGTGCGGGCAGTCTGTTCTGCGGTCACTTCTATCGGCAGCTGGAAACTGGAACATTTCGCCGCATTTTATTTGCTGCAACGGGTGCGTTACTCTCTCCTATGCTGATTCAGCAAGGCGAAAGCATTCCATCTATTAGCCATTTAGTAGAAGTGCAGGGAATTGTTTCCCGTGAAACAACATAAAAAAGGAGGTGTCGCTGCATGATTCAGGATTGCTGGATTGCATTTTTGGTCGGCGGTTTGCTCTGTGCCATCGGACAAGTTCTCATTGACTACACAAAATTAACCCCTGCCCGGATTCTCACCGGATATGTCGTTGCTGGGGTTCTGCTGTCTGCGGTCGGATTGTATCCCAAACTCATCGACTGGGCTGGCGGTGGTGCAAGCGTTCCGCTGACCGGATTCGGAAATTTGCTGGCACAGGGCGTACGGGATGCAATTCAAGAAGATGGATTTTTAGGTGTTTTTACAGGCGGACTGCAAGCTGCTGCTGGCGGATTGTCAGCTGCATTGGGGTTTGGATTGCTGGCAGCCATTTGCTTTCATCCGAAAGATAAATAATCGGCTGCAAAATACGAGCCGCAGGCAACTGCGGTCGAGCTGACTCAGCTCGGCGGAGAGGGATTGTTAAGGGGGCCAAGCTGTCCCCCTTAACAGAGGTATTGATGAGATGGTATTGAAATCTAAGAAAAATCGGTAAATGCTGTTCGCCATTCAAGAAACATAAAAAATTCAGGAAAACTAGAATCTAAGAAAGATTCATAGGCAATTCGGACAACGCAACCCACGGCGAACAGCACACAGGCAGACAGCGAAGCGATTCTGCCGAACCGCACACAATTGGTTTCCCTAAAGCAGTGTTTCATGTGAAACATTGCTCTTAGGGAAACCACCCGAATCCGGTTCGGCAAGGCTGGGGCACATCCCCAGCTTGCCTTGGGAATCGCAATTGCCCCTGAAACCGTGGCTCTCATTACAACCTTTCAATTTTTAAGGCAATTGCGATTCTTCCGATTCTCTCTTAGATTTTTGTTTCATCTCATTGTACAGTTCTCTATTATTTGCTTCGCAAATGTGGGCTACTCGCCCACACCTCGGCAGCATTTTTGAAAAACTGCTGCACCGAAAAACTTTTTAGTTGCCTGCGGCTCGTACACTACAACCCATCTCAAATCTTTTTCCCTTACACAGAAAACAAAAGGAGAATTTCTATGAAAGTATCCAGAGAACTCTATCAGGAGATGCAGAACCAAACTGCACCCAAAACCAAAAGTTATTACACCATCCCGATGGCGTTTCTCATCGGTGGATTTATCTGCACCCTCGGTGAACTGCTGCTGCACCTCTATGCATTCCTCGGTGCAGATAAAACTGCTGCTGCTGCTTTTACGTCCATTACCCTTATCGGTTGCAGCGTTCTCTTTACCGGTCTGGGCTGGTATGAGAAAATCGCAAAGCACGCCGGAGCTGGAACGCTCGTCCCCATCACAGGATTTGCCAACGCTGTCAGCTGCTGTGCGATTGAATCCCGTGCAGAGGGTTGGATTTTGGGTGTTGGTGCAAAAATCTTTACGATTGCCGGGCCTGTCATTGTCTACGGAACAGCTGCTAGTATGCTCTATGGACTGATTTACTATCTGGCAACCTTGGGCAACCGATAACAAAACAGGGATTTTTTTCAGCCCCCTTGCATACAGTGGTACTGTATCGAAAGGGGGCTGCACCATGTATCCACCACCAGAATCCTCAATAGAATCCTATACGGTTGCACTTGCCGGAAATCCCAATGTGGGGAAATCCACCGTATTCAACGCCTTGACTGGTATGCACCAGCACACGGGCAACTGGGCAGGAAAAACCGTTTCAACTGCTGCCGGAATCTGTACCATTTCCGGCGTTCCCATCCAACTTATCGACTTACCCGGCACATATTCTCTTCGGGCACAATCTGCGGAAGAAGCTGCTGCACGGGATTTTCTCTGTTTTTCCCGTCCAGATGCAGTTTTAGTGGTATGCGATGCCTCTGCACTGGAACGCAATTTGATTTTACTGCTGCAAATTCAAGAATTGGGGCTGCCCGTCTTTCTCTGCATCAATCTGTTAGATGAAGCGGAACAGCGTGGAATTGCTCTAGATTTTCCTCTACTCTCGGAACAGCTGCACTTGCCTGTTGTTGGCGTTGCTGCTCGCAGCGGAAGAGGACTGCCGGAATTACAGGAACAGCTCCTATCTTTTCTCCGGCAGCCGTTTGTATCTTTGCACGCAGTTCCCTATCCGGAATCCATCGAAACTGCCATTGCAACCATTACAGAACAACTGCCACAGTTGGACTTCCCACCAACGCCCCGTTGGCTGGCATTGCGTTTCTTGGAACAGGATGCTACATTGCAGATGGAACGGCTGTTGCCGGAAGAACCCATTTCCGAACTGGAAATTCCTGTTCTGCCGAAAGCAGCTGATTCCATCATTGCAGCCGTGGTACAGCAGGCGGAAAACATTGCAAATGCTGTTACCACCATTCCCGAATCTATTCGTAAGCGAGAACACCGCTTCGACCGCTTTGTATTGGGCAAATACACAGGCATTCCGCTGTTGTGTTTGTTGCTGCTGTTAATTCTGTGGATTACGGTTGTCGGAGCAAATGTTCCCTCTGGCCTACTGCAAACCGGATTTGCAAAGCTGCGAACGGTATTAGATAGCTGGCTTTCCGGTACACCAGAATGGGTGCAGGGACTTTTGCTGGACGGAATGTATCAGGTTTTAACTTGGGTCATTGCAGTGATGCTGCCACCGATGGCGATTTTCTTTCCACTGTTTACATTACTAGAGGATTTCGGCTACTTACCACGGGTCGCCTATCAGTTAGACCCCTGTTTTCGCTGTGTCGGAACGTGTGGGAAACAATCCCTGACGATGTGTATGGGGCTGGGCTGCAATGCAGCAGGGGTGACCGGCTGCCGGATTATTGATTCTCCACGAGAACGGCTGATTGCCATGCTCACCAATGTTTGCATTCCCTGCAACGGTCGATTTCCAGCGATGATTACCATTTTAACGCTGTTCTTTGCGGCTTCGCTCGGCTGGGGCAGCTCCCTAACCGCTGCAATCGGAATTTTATGTTTGCTGTTATTGGGAACGGGCATGACATTTCTACTTTCGTTCTTGCTTTCTCATACCTTATTAAAAGGCATTCCCTCTTCATTTACGCTGGAACTGCCGCCCTATCGCAAACCGCAAATCGGAAAGGTGCTGATTCGTTCTGTCTGTGACCGAACCTTATTTGTACTCGGCAGAGCCTGTATGGTTGCAGCACCTGCCGGAATGATGATCTGGCTGCTGGCGAACGGAACGCTCTCCAATGGGCAAAGTATTCTCTGTCAGCTGGCGGAATGGTTGCAGCCTGTCGGGGCAATCTTTGGACTAGATGGAGCAATTTTGTTGGCATTTCTGCTCGGCTTCCCAGCAAATGAAATTGTTCTGCCCATTGTTCTGATGATTTACGCTGCTTCTGGAACGCTGACAGAGCAAACCGATCTCTCTCAGATTCAGGTGATGTTACAGGCAAATGGCTGGACGATGCAGACGGCAGTCTGTATGCTGTTGCTGATGCTGTTTCATTTTCCATGCTCGACCACTTGCCTGACCATCCGAAAAGAAACGCATAGCTGGAAGTGGACGGGAGTGGCAATGCTGTTGCCGACATTGTGCGGATTGGGGCTGTGTGCATTGGTGCATGGAGTTTGGTCGATGTTTGGGTAATACGATTGTTTCATGTGAAACATAAATTTTCAGAGAAGATTGTAAAATACAAGCCGAAGGCAATTAGAAAGTTTTTCGGTGCAGCAGTTTTTCAAAAATGCTGGATCAAAAAACTTTTCTTTTGCCTGCGGCTCGTTGCTTACAGCCAATCATCCAAAAAAGCAGCTGCTTCTCTCCAAGAAGTCGCTGCTTTTTTGCAAAATATCCCAAAAATAAAATGGTTCGTTGCAAAACTCTTCTACACTTTTTACAGTTAAAATTTCATCATTTTTCTGTTTTCTGTTGTATGTATCAACTGTTTTTATTCTATCCGTTGTGTATTCAACACTTCAAAAATAATCGACTATTGACTTTTAATCAACAATTGTCTATAATAATGACAGTAAGACAACGAACATCTATCATTAGACAGTTGTCCTTTTTTCACAGAAAGGGTGGAAACCGAATGAAACATGCAGAAAAAGAAGAAAAACAGCCGTCTTTCTTGAAACGGCACTTCAATGCAATTGCAACCGTTTGCATTGTGTTGATTCCAACCATCTACACCACACTGTTTCTTGGTTCAATGTGGGACCCTTATGGCAACGTCAGCGATTTGCCCGTTGCGGTCGTCAATCAAGACCAGTCCGTAACGTTCCACGACCAGACCTTATCCATTGGGGATGACCTCATTGACAACCTCAAGGATAACGACAGTTTGGACTTCTCCTTTGTGGATGCCAAAACCGCACAGGATGGGCTAGAAGATGGCACTTATTACATGGCAATCACCATTCCGGAAGATACATCCGCTAATGCGGCAACGGTATTGGATGATTCCCCGAAAAAGGTACAGCTTTACTACGAAACCAATCCGGGTACAAACTACATCGCCTCAAAAATGAGCGAAACAGCGATGCAGAAACTCAAAACCGAAGTTTCCAGTACCATTACAGAAGCCTATACGGAAACCTTGTTTGACCAAATCGGCACTGCCGGTGATGGCATGCAGGATGCCGCAGATGGTGCAAAGGAACTGGATGACGGTGCACAGAAACTGAAAGACGGCAGCGTTACCCTCAGCGATAACCTGAAAGTCTTAGCAGACAGCACCTTGACCCTGGAAGAGGGCTGCGGTACATTGACTGATGGTTTGACTGCCTACACAGACGGCGTTGCACAAGTAGATGACGGTGCAAAGCAGTTGGAAGATGGCATGAACCAGTTACAAGATGGCGTTTCTCCGCTGACGGATGGTGCAAGCCAGCTGCAAAGCGGTGCAAGCCAGTTACAAAGCGGCGTAGATGCCTATACCGAAGGCGTTGCCAGTGCTTACACCGGTGCACAGAGTCTTTCCAGCGGCAGCCAGCAACTTTCCGCTGGTTCTCAGAACTTGCAGGACGGTGCTGCACAGCTTTATGAAGGCAGCAGACAGCTCGAAGCTGGTTTATCACAGCTTTCCAGTTCGCTTTCTCAGAGCTGCAACGAAGAAACCGCTGCACAAATCAAAACTTTATCGGCTGGTTTGGAACAGTTACAAACTGGCATTGATACCTTAAAGAGTTCCGTTTCCAACAGCGGAACGGCAACTACAGAAGCGATGCAGGCAGTTGCTGGCGACTTACAGACGCTCGGCAGCGGCTTGGCATCCTTACAATCTGCACAGCAAGCTTTAATGAGCACAGATGCATTCCAGAGTCTGGACGCTGAAAGCCAGCAGGAATTGCTTGGCTGTTTCGCAGAACCAATGAGCAGCCTTTCCACGGCTGCAACACAGCTGCAAAGCGATGTTACCGCATTGGCAACCGCTCTGGAACCGTCTGCACAGCTTCCGGATGCAGTCAACCAGCTGGCAGCCGGTGCAGACCAAGCCCTTCCGGCAGCCAATGAAGCCCTTGCTTCTCTGTCCGGCGGATTACAAACCGTACAGAGTGCTGTAGACAATCAGTTGTTACCGGGTGCATCTGCACTGACAGACGGTGCAGCAGGTCTGAGCGATGGCTCTGCAACCTTGTCGAGCGGTTTACAAACTGCCGCAGCAGGTGCAAGTGCTCTCACCGATGGTTTGGGAACACTCCACAGCAACAGCAGCAGCCTTCAGAACGGTGCAATTGCACTGGACGATGGAATTTCTACCTTAGTTGAAAAAATGCCAACCTTGACCGTTGCAATCAATCAGCTGCAAAGCGGCAGCAAGACGCTTTCCGATGGTACAGGTCAATTAACTGCACAGAATGACACCTTGTTATCCGGTGCAAAACAATTGCAAGACGGTGCAGCCGCTTTGCAGGATGGTGCGGTTCAGCTTGCAGATGGTTCTGCAACTTTGAAAGATGGTCTGGTTACTTTGACTGATGGTTCTGGCACACTGTGGACAGCGTTGCAGGATGGTGCAACAGAAATCAGTGACATCAACAGCACCGATGATACCTATGATATGTTCGCTTCTCCGGTCGATGCCGAAGAAACTTATGCAAGCCATGTTGAAAACAACGGTCATGCAATGGCAGCGTACATGATGGCAGTGGGTCTTTGGGTTGCCTGCCTCGCTTACTGCATCATGTTCAGCCCATACGAAGTTCCGTTGACTGGCAAGAATGCCATTCAGTCTTGGGCAAAGAAACTGCCAGTTCTGCTGTTGGTCGCTTGGGCTCAGGCAATCGGTATGGTTCTGTTGCTCCACCTCTTCAACGGCTTTGCACCGCAGGATATGCTGCAAACCATTCTGGTTGCTGGCTTCTCCTCCATGGCATATATGGCAATTATCTTCTGCCTGAATATGTACTGCGGAAAAATCGGCAGCTTCATCTTGCTGGTCTTCATGGTACTCCAATTGAGCGGCTGTGCCGGAACATATCCGTCCGAATTGTCCGCAAAGTTCTTCCGTGTGATTAAGCCGTTCATGCCGTTCACTTATACGGTTCAGGGCTTCCGGAGCTCAATTGCAACCGGCAGAAGCAATGCTACCACTTATATCGTAATGATTGCACTGGCAGCCGTCTTCACCCTGCTGATGATTCCGGCTTACAAGATGAAATGGAAGCGGGAACAAACACAGGCAGACTTCACCGAAGAAACAGAAACAACATCCATTGCCAGCCACAAGCAGGCAGTTTCCCAGTAACGACATCCAAATTTGATTCATGAATCGCAGGCGGTAAGTTTCTTGCCGCCTGTTGTTTATATATAAACTCATTTTAATCGAATTGTCCATTGACATTTCATTTTACAACTGCTATCCTATTACTAGACACTTTTAAAAAACGTGCTGCGTTTGCAGCAGAAAGAAGGCTCTCTTATGCAACAAACTGCTTCTGCCACCCCGTCCCGACAGGAACGCCGGGTGCGTCGTACCCGTGCAATGATTCTCGCCGGATTCATTCAGCTCATGCAGCAAAAACCTGTGAAAGATATTTCCGTACGGGAATTGGCGGATTTGGTTGACATCAACCGCTCCACCTTTTATCTGCATTACACCGATATTTATGACTTGCTCGAACAGACAGAAAACGGTCTGATGGATCAGTTCCTTGCCATCATCGACAAGAATCATGCCAACCTCACCTTACAGGAATTTTCGGACAAGCTGGAACAGTTCTTTGCCATTCTCGCCGAAAATCAGCCGCTCTGCCGTGCATTGATGAGCCCGAATGGCGATATTGCCTTTGTTCGGAAACTCGAAAAGCTGATTGCAGAGGACGGCGTGAAAACGCTCCGGCTGCTCTCTGACGAAAAAGACTTGGATGCACAAGACTTGAACTATGTCACCAGTTTCTTTCTCTCCGGCTGTGTCGGCATGATTGACCTGTGGTTACAGGACGGCTGCCAGCAATCTGCCCAGCATATGGCGGAACTTTCTATGAAACTGCTGCATGCTGGCGTTCAGGGAATCACCCGCAGACAACTGCAATAAATTTGTGCAAACTGCTATCTTTCCACGCCGTAATTTCGTCTATTTTTTTCAAAATCTGCAATTGCAATTTTCCACAAGCTGTGTTATAATAAAGGTTAGTCATGATGTCATAGAACCCGATGACATCCGCATATGGTCGTTCCATTTGCAAGAAAGCGGTACCGTGTCACTTCCGCTTTTCGCTGACAAACCAACTCGCATATGCAGAAAATTTTGAAGTTACAGCAGGAGGTAACAAGTTATGCCAAATATTAAATCCGCTAAGAAGAGAGTTCGTGTAAACGCTACAAAGGCTGCTGCCAACAAGGCAAGAAAGTCCAACCTCAAGACCATGATCAAGAAGGCTGATCTGGCTTGCACAGAAAATGCTGCTGATAAGGAAGCTGCAATCCGTGTTGCCATCAAGAAGGTTGACCAGGCTTGTGCAAAGGGTCTGCTGCATAAGAACGCAGCTGCAAGAAAGAAGTCCCAGCTGGCTAAGAAGCTCAACGCTGCTGACTAAGACGCACGTTTTCTAAAAAAAGCGAACCGCATGTTGTCTGGACGACATGCGGTTTTTTGTTATCTGAACAGATTTTTTATGCGGCAAACAGCTTGCTTTTGTTTGCATTTTTCCGCTTTTTGTGGTATGATGAATAGCAGCGTGCCCTTCTATTTGGCTCACCACTTCGCATACCTTTTTAAGAGGGACTGACACAGCCGCAGCCGCTCCGGATGCCCGTGATAATAGGCAAACCGCTCCGCTGCCGTCTGGGGTACTTTCTCCCCCGTTTCGAGAAAGTGCATGGCGAACTGAAACAGCAAGTCCCGATTTTCCATCGAAATACAGGCAATTTCTTTTCGCTCCCGAATCGCACGCTTTAAAGTATACGCTGTTCCGCCGGAAGTCTTGTGAATCACGCAAATCAGCCGCCAGCTGTGTTCCAGCATATAATCATTCCGCCGCAAAAAGCTGAACTTTCCCTGATATGGCATGGTTACAACTGCCTCGCAATGTTCCACATAGTGCAACATTGCCTCCCGACCGCTGCGGCGGGATTCCAGATAGTGCAGGCACGGTTCGACTGCAATCAGATGCAGCACTTCTGTGCCATGCTGCTTGCGGTAAATCAAATCATCGGCAGCCCAGAGGTCAACACCCTCGGCTAAGCCGTCCAAAAAATAACGGTATCCATCCTGTACCGCCTGCTCGATACACCCAGCCAACAGTGTCTTTAAGAGGTCTGTTGCGGCATAGCCGACCACAGTTTCTCCCAGCGGCAGGGCATCTTCCCGATGTCCGCTGAAACAAGCCGTCTTTCCGGGAAATTGTAAAAAAGTTGTACGCTGCGGATAATCCGCATTCAAAACAAATGCAACTGGCTCCAAAAACAGACCCTCCTGATTTCATGGTAATTTCTGTGTATCGACAGACAACAGATTCTATGGTACAATCATAGAAACTCCCTCGTTCCTATTTTCTATTATACTGGTTTTTGGAAAAAAGAACAAGAGATTTTTTTAGAAATCGCACTCCATTCGTGCGGAAAGAAGGAATCAATCATGCATCAACCATCTATTTTACATCGTGCCTGGGCAGAAATCGACCTGTCCGCTCTCGAAAACAATGTCCGCTGTATTCAGGAAATCCTGCCGGAACACACCGATTTTATGGCAGTCGTCAAGGCGGATGCCTACGGGCATGGAGATGCAGTCATCTGCACTGCCCTGCACAAGATGGGCATTCGCTGGTTTGCCGTTTCCAATCTCGAAGAAGCCCTCTCTGTTCGGCAGTACTGCCCAGACAGTGAAATCTTTATCCTAGGTTATACGCCGCCGGAACTCGCTCCGGAACTCACCAAACACCACATCATTCAAGGGGTCATGTCCACAGAATATGCTCAGGAACTGGCGGCTCATGCGGGCAGTGAACCGGTTCGGTGTCACATCAAGCTGGATACGGGCATGGGACGTATTGGTTTCCGCAGTGCTGACCCACAAGCTTGTGTCGAAGAACTGCTGCCGCTGTTTGCACTGCCGCAGCTGAAAATTGAAGGATTGTATACACACTTTGCAGTTGCAGACTGCCCGAACGATGCAGAAAACACCGCTTACACTGACGAACAGGAACGCCGCATTCTTGCCGTTTATGACCTGCTCGCTGAAAACGGACACCAGTTACAGCATCTGCACTTCATGAACAGTGCTGCAACTGTTTACCGCCCGAATCCACGCTGCACGCTGGCAAGAGTCGGCATCATTCTGTATGGTCTGCTGCCAAACTATCCTGTTCCCGTTCCGCTGCCGCTGAAACCAGTCATGACACTGAAATCTGTCATCTCCCACATCAAGGAAGCGGAAGCAGGCGACTGCATCAGCTATGGCAGAACCTACACCGTTTCGCATCCGTGCCGGATCGCAACCGTTACCATTGGCTATGCAGACGGCTATTCTCGCCTGCTCTCCAATAAGGCATATGCCATTGTGCACGGCGTTGCCTGCCCGATTGTCGGCAGAGTCTGCATGGATCAACTGATGTTGGATATTTCCGAGGTAAAAGACCCTGTCAAGCCGGGTGATGAAGTCACCATGTTCGGAACAGAGGGCAATGTGACCATTACGCCGGATGAACTGGCTGCCTTCTATGGTACAATTGGATATGAAATCGTTTGCGGCATTTCAAAGCGTGTACCGAGAGTGGTTGTAAACGGGGATATCGAATAATTATTTTGCATCATCGAAAGCAGCACGGGGTTTCAGCGGCTTTCTCAAGCCCTTTGAAAGGAGATTTTTTGTGAGTGAAATCAAATTGCAGCAGAAGGCTGCGTATACACTCGGAATTGACGTTGGTTCTACCACCGTCAAAACCGTCATTCTAGATGCAGACCATCATGTCCTGCACAGTACCTATCAGCGGCACTTTTCCAAAGTCAAGGAAGCCGTTTCTGAACAACTGCAAGCCATTATCAAGGAACATCCGGCAACGATGTTCTCGGTGCATATGACTGGTTCTGCCGGTCTGGGACTTGCAACTGCTGCAAAAATCCCCTTTGTACAGGAAGTGCATGCTGCTTTTCTCGCCGTAAAAGAACGCTATCCCAAAGCAGATGCCGTCATTGAACTGGGCGGAGAAGATGCAAAAATTATCTTCCTCACCGGCGGCGTGGAACAACGTATGAACGGTTCGTGTGCTGGCGGTACGGGGGCTTTTATCGACCAGATGGCAACCTTGCTGGATGTCACTGTGGATGAACTCGACCAGATGGCATTGCAGGCAGACCGCACCTACCCCATCGCTGCACGCTGCGGCGTTTTTGCAAAGTCGGACATTCAGCCGCTGCTGAATCAGGGAGCAAAACGGGAAAATGTTGCTGCCAGCATTTATCAGGCGGTGGTAGACCAGACGGTTTCCGGTCTGGCTCAGGGGCGGAAAATTCAAGGGCACGTGCTCTTCTTGGGCGGTCCACTCTCTTTCCTGCAGGGTCTACGAAATGCCTTCATGCAGACGCTGCACCTAGATGCAGAACACGCAATTTTCCCCGTAGATGGCAGAACATTTGTTGCCTATGGCTGTGCCCTTGCTGCGGAGAACAGTGCGGATAAACCCGTCACAGGCGAAGCCCTGCTGAAACAAATCGAATCCGCTGAAACCAATCATACGGTGATTGCTGACAAGCCGCTGTTCGGCTATCAGGAGGAATACGACCGTTTTCGGGAACGCCATGCACAAAACGACGTTGTTCACGGCGACCTGCATACTTATCATGGCAATGCTTACCTAGGCGTTGATGCTGGTTCGACTACCACAAAAGTGGCATTGATTGGCGAAGATAATTCCCTGCTCTATTCGTTCTATGAAACCAACAAGGGGCAGCCGCTCGAATGCGTGAAGCGTGCCCTTGAAACCCTCTATCAGAAAAAAAATCCGAACCTGAAAATCTGCGGCAGTGCAGTCACTGGCTACGGCGAAGAAATGCTGAAAGCAGGACTCGGCATTGATTTCGGCATTGTCGAAACCGTTGCCCATTTCCGAGCAGCAGAGTTTTTCTGTCCAGATGTGGATTTTATCATTGACATCGGCGGGCAGGATATCAAGTGCTTCCAGATTAAAAACGGAGCAATTGACAGCATTATGCTGAATGAAGCCTGCTCCTCCGGCTGCGGCTCGTTTATTCAGGCGTTCGCCAATGCTCTGGGTTATGATGTTGCGGAATTTGCAAAGCTGGGCTTATTTGCAGAACGTCCGGTTGACCTTGGTTCTCGCTGTACCGTCTTTATGAACAGCAGTGTCAAACAGGCACAAAAAGACGGTGCAACGGTTGCCGATATTTCCGCTGGTCTGTCTGGTTCGATTGTCAAAAATGCGATTTATAAAGTTATCCGTGCGAAGTCACCGGAAGACCTCGGAAAACACATTGTCGTACAGGGCGGCACGTTCCTGAATGATGCGGTATTGCGTTGCTTTGAACGAGAAATGGGGCGGGACGTCATCCGTCCGGCAATCTCTGGACTGATGGGAGCGTTTGGGGCTGCGATTTACGCCAAGGAACACACCTCCGGCAGCAGCACGCTGCTCTCCCTGATGGATTTACACACCCTCACCTATCGCACACAGAATACCACCTGCAACGGCTGTACCGCACATTGCAACCTGCAAATTTTGCGATTCTCAAACGGAAAACGCTTTATTGCCGGCAACCGCTGCGAACGGGGTGCAGGGGTTTCTAAGAAAGACCAGATTCCGAATCTGGTTGACTGGAAATATGAAACGCTTCGCGCTCTCACCGACCGCCAGCCGGAACAGCCAAAGGCAACCGTTGGCTTGCCAATGGCATTGCACTATTACGACCAGCTGCCATTGTGGTATACCTTCTTCACAGATTTGGGCTTTGCTGTGAAACTCTCTGAAGAGAGCACCCGAAAGACTTACTACAAGGGACAGAGCACCATTCCGTCTGATACGGTTTGCTATCCGGCAAAGCTGGCACACGGACACATTGAAAGCCTGCTGGAACAGAACGTGGATTTCATTTTCTATCCGTGCATGACGTACAATCTGGATGAGGGCGACTCCGACAACCATTATAACTGCCCAGTCGTTGCCTATTATCCGGAATTGCTGCTGGCAAACAACGAAAAACTAAACGAACAGAATTTCCTGCATCCGTTCCTAGACCTGAACCGCCGGAAACATCTGATTACCGTTTTATATGCCTGTCTGTCTGACTACGCCACCAAGAAAGAAATTGCAGTGGCTCTCGAACATGGATTTGCGGCTCTCGAACAGTACCGCAACCAAATTGCCCAGACTGCACAGGAAATTGTCCGGCAGGCAAGAGCAGCTGGAAAAACGATTTTGGTTCTTGCTGGCAGACCATACCACATTGACCCGGAAATCAACCACGGCATCCACAAGCTCATCAGCAGCCTTGGCATGGCAGTCATTACCGAGGACAGCATTGCCGGACTCGCACACACACCGGAATTGCAGGCACTCAACCAGTGGACATATCACTCCAGAATGTATCGGGCTGCCCAGTATGTCACAACACAGCCGGATTTCCAACTGGTACAGCTGGTATCGTTCGGCTGCGGCATTGATGCCATCACCACGGACGAGGTTCGCCGGATTCTCGAACAGAGCGGAAAACTCTATACCCAATTGAAGATTGACGAGATCAGCAACTTGGGTGCTGCAAAAATTCGGCTGCGGAGTTTGAAGGCTGCCATTGGTGCAGACGTTCCGCCGAAGCCGACAGCTGCTCCATCCGAAGTCGCACCGAAGAACGAAAAAGAACCCGTGTCTGTATAACAAGTGTGGGCTGCTGCCGGAATTCATCCCGGCAGATGCTCCCCTGTTTGCAGGCTGTTTGCAAGGAGTTTGTGATTTATGCAATATCAGCAATTTACCCCCGAAATGCGGAAAACGCATACTATTTTAGTGCCGAATATGCTGCCGATTCACTTTCGGCTGCTGATCTCCATCTTCGGGCAGTTCGGTTACCACATGGAACTACTGGAATCCTCCTCCCGTACGGTCGTAGAAGAGGGATTGAAAAACGTCCACAACGATACCTGTTACCCGGCATTGCTTGTTGTTGGGCAATTTATAGAGGCTCTGAAAAGCGGCAAATATGACCCGAACAAAACTGCCCTGCTCATCACCCAGACGGGCGGCGGCTGCCGAGCATCCAACTACATCCACCTGCTCCGGAAATGCGTGGCACAGCAGTTTCCGCAAGTTCCGGTCATCTCTCTGAACTTTGCCGGACTTGAAAAAGCAAGCGGTTTTCAACTGACACTGCCGCTCTGCATCAAGCTGGTTTACGGCGTTCTGTATGCCGACTTGCTCATGACCATCTACAACCAGTGCCGCCCCTATGAACTGAATGAGGGCGAATCGCAAAAGACACTGGAACAGTGGCAAGATAAACTGGACAAGCTGTTCCGCACAAACGACTACCGCCATACAAAGAAATGGTATCGGGCAATGCTGGAGGACTTCGCAGCGATTCCCCGCAGCCAAAAGCCGAAAATTCGGGTCGGCATCATTGGGGAAATCTATGTCAAGTATTCTCCGCTCGCCAACAACCACCTCGAAGATTTCCTGTTGCAGGAGGGCTGCGAACCAGTCATTCCAACACTGATGTCGTTTGTTCTGTACTGTGCAGCAAACTCGGAAAATAATGCGAAACTCTATCAATACCGCAACTTGCATACCGCATTGTTTGGCATTGGCTACAAGTTCTTACACAGCAAGCAGATGGAAACCATCCGTTGTATGCAGGAGCATGGCGTATTTACGCCCATGCATGACTTTGAAGAACTGCGGAAAGCGGCGGACAAATATACCAATCAAGGCATCTGTATGGGCGAAGGCTGGATGATCACCGCTGAAATGGCAGTGCTGGTTGAACATGGCATTAAAAACATCATCTGCACCCAACCGTTCGGCTGCCTGCCGAATCACATTGTGGCAAAGGGTATGTCCCGTACCATCAAGCAGGCTTACCCAGAGGCAAATATTGTTGCCATCGACTATGACCCCGGTGCAACAAAGGTCAATCAGGAAAACCGAATCAAGCTGATGCTTGCCTCGGCAGCCGCAGAAAAATAAATGTTTTATCCACAAAAAAAGAAAACGGACAGCGGGATGTTGTCCGTTTTTTCATTTCTGCTCCACAAAATCGGAAAAAGATTCAACGCTTTTTACAGTTTTGCTATAAAAACTTGCGTTCCATTTCCTGTTTTGTCGAATTCCATGCATTGACCGAAGCCTGTTTTCGTGCTATAATAAAGAGAAACCACAAAATAGAAATTAGAAAGGTGGGATTGCTCTTATGGCAGAGTCTGCAACACCACATGCCCCCCGACCGAAAAAGCGTGTGACTCGCACACAAGCCAGAAACCGGCGAATCATCGCCTTGTTATTACTGGCATTGTTCGTCTTTCTCATCCGGAAAGGCTGCGTTGCCTGTGTTCACTCCCATAATGACAAAAAAAACAATACCGCTGCGGTAACGACAACCACCACAGAGGAAACCACAACGGTTCCCGAACCAGCATCCATTCTCCCGGAAACAACGGCTCCCGAACCAACCACTACCATTCCGCAAACTACAGCCACTGACCCGCCAACTTCAGAGTATTTGATTTCCGGTGACCTGCCCACAACCTATTCCATGGAAGTTGACCCAATTTTACAGTTGCCGGAACTGCCGACTGGCTGCGAAATCACAACCCTTGCCATGCTGCTGGATGCAGTTGGATTCCAAGTGGACAAGGTTCAGCTGGCAGAAGGTTATTTAACTTGCAAGAGTGAAGGCGAGGCGACTTTCCAGCAAGCGTTCATTGGTTCGCCGTACGACCCTGCCGGATATGGCTGTTATGCTCCGGTCGTCGTAGACACTGCCCGGAAATATCTTGCTGCACAGAACAGCGGCAGAATCGTCAAAGACCTCACAGGGGCAAAGTTTGAAGACTTGCTCCGGGAAGTTGCCAGCAATCATCCGGTTGCCGTCTGGGCAAGCATCGACCTTGTGGATATTCAGGAAATTTATGCATACACCATTTACAACTACACCGAAACCAACAGCGATGGCAGTACAACCACCCCTAAGGATTTAGACGTTTATTGGCTGGAAAACGAACACGTCTACTTGCTCAAGGGCTACGACTTAGACCGCAATGTTGTCATTGTCAACGACTCACTAAACGGCGAAATGGAATATGACATGGATCGGTTCAAAGAATGCTACGAACAGTGCTATAAACAAGCAGTTATTATTTATTAAAAGAGATAGGGAGTATTGGAAGCGATGAAATTAATGATACAGATTCCCTGCTACAACGAAGCAGAAACCCTCGGGCTGGCGATTCACGACCTGCCCACACACATTGATGGCATTGATACCATTGAATACCTCATCATCAACGACGGCAGCAAAGATGCAACCGTAGAGGCTGCCCGAAAGTTGGGCGTTCATCACATTGTTTCATTCCGCCGCAACAAGGGACTGGCAAGAGGCTTTTTAGCTGGATTGGATGCCTGTCTGCGGCTGGGAGCTGACATCATTGTCAACACCGATGCGGACAACCAGTATTGCGGAGCGGACATTGAAAAGCTGGTACAGCCAATTCTACAAAAGAAAGCCGATATGGTCATTGGCGAACGTCCAATTGATGAAACAGAACACTTCTCATGGAAGAAAAAGAAATTTCAGCATTTGGGAAGCTGGGTGGTACGAGTTGCCTCTCAGACGGATGTTCCGGATGCACCGAGCGGATTCCGTGCCTATTCCAGAGAAGCAGCCATGCGGATGAACGTAGTCAACGAATACACCTACACGCTGGAAACCATCATTCAGGCAGGACAAAGCAAAATGGCGATCGGTTCTGTTCCGATTCGTACGAATCCGGAAACCCGTCCATCCCGTCTATTCTCCAGTATGTGGCGGTATATGAAACGCTCTGCTTCTGTCATTACCCGTTCGTTTGTCATGTATAAACCGCTGAAATTCTTCGGTACACTGGGCACAGTGATTTTTGCACTGGGTGTTCTATTGGGGATTCGGTTCTTAGTCTATCTCGGCATGGGCGAGGGCAGCGGTCATGTACAGTCCCTGATTTTAACGGCAGTGCTGCTGATGATTGGATTCCAGACGATTATCATGGGATTGCTGGGGGATACGGTTGCAGCGAATCGAAAGATTTTGGAAGATGTGCAGTATCATGTGCGAAAAATGGATTATGACGACCATCCGGCAACGGAATTGGAAGATGATAAGCCGACTGCTTAATTTATAAGGAACAATAAAAACTGCGGACAAAATCCATGTCCGCAGTTTTTTTCGATATTGGTTGTAAGAAACGAGCCGCAGGTAAATGAAAGTTTTTTGATCCAGCAATTTTTCAAAAATGCTGGCGAGGTTCAGGGCGAGTAGCCCTGATCGCTGCCCGCAGGCAGCGAAATCCCTGTGCCA
>JABLTO010131631.1_pt1 | contig 51046 bp, 31 predicted proteins | sample 7160091 | NCBI WGS metagenome assembly JABLTO01 (sample SAMN14651225, study PRJNA627086) | human gut metagenome | isolation source: feces | host: Homo sapiens
GTTATTTAAGAGTACGGAGGCACTGGGAATCACACCGGAAGATATCGGCGGGTGCCCGCTTGGATGTCTTGGTATCCCGGAGTTTGGTACGGATTTCGTTATCCAGATGCTTCTGGATACCAAACCGACCTCATTTTCCGATCTGATCCGTATTTCCGGTCTGTCGCATGGTACGGATGTATGGCTGGGCAATGCACAGACGCTGATCGAGGAAGGAAAGGCGACGATTTCCACGGCGATCTGTACCCGTGACGATATCATGATCTATCTGATCAACAAGGGACTGGAGAGTGAGCTTTCGTTTACCATCATGGAGAGTGTCCGTAAGGGTAAGGGACTGAAACCGGAGTGGGAAGAGGAGATGAAAGCCCACGATGTGCCGGACTGGTATATCTGGTCGTGTAAGAAGATCAAATACATGTTCCCGAAAGCGCATGCGGCGGCGTACGTTATGATGGCGTACCGGATCGCATACTATAAGATCTTTTATCCGCTGGCTTATTATGCGGCTTATTTCAGCATCCGTGCTTCTGCATTTTCCTATGAACTGATGTGTATGGGACGGGAGCGTCTGGAATATTATATGGCAGATTATAAGAAGCGGAGCGACACACTGACGAAGAAAGAACAGGATACCGTAAAAGATATGAAAATCGTGCAGGAGATGTATGCGAGAGGATTTTCGTTTACGGAGGTGGATCTTTACAAGGCACAGGCACACCGGTTCCAGGTTGTGGACGGCAAGCTGATGCCGGCGCTGGACAGCATCGAAGGACTGGGAGATAAGGCGGCTGACGCGGTAGTGCTTGCGGCGCGTGACGGACAGTTTTTGTCGAAAGATGATTTCCGGCAGCGGACAAAGGTCAGCAAGAGCGTTATCGACTTTATGGATGACCTGCATATTTTCGGCGATATCCCGGAATCGAACCAGATTTCGCTGTTTGATTTTCAATAAACAGAAAAAAATAATTGAAAGCAACATATGTAATTGAAAAGAAAATATTAGCATGATATCATAAAAAAGATTTCAGAAGGGAAAAAATAATTGACAAACGGCTGAAACCGTTACGAAAACATAGAAAGGGAGAAACCGCGTATTACGAGTATGAATACAGCAGAACAGGGGAAAGGTGAATAAGCGTAGTTGCTATTTGCTATATTTTCACCTTCCGCCTTGATAAACCAGCAGCCGGGTGGCAGCATGCGGGTGGAACAACACTTTGTTGCATTGCATCCGGAAGGAGCTGCCAGTGGCAGTCCTGTAGGTGGGCGGTTAGGGCAAGCTTTGAAATCCGACACTTACGGAGACTTTTGCTTGGGTCAGCTGACCCAAGTGAATATAGTCGCAGTTAGTGGCTAGTTCAAAGTTGCCCTGCCCACGTTGTTCCACCTGCATGCTGCCACCCGGCTGCGTCCCTTCAGCCAAAAAACTTACAGCAGCACCTCTCTAAACGCCTCCAACAACCTCTCATTCTGCTCCGGCAGCATCACGCAAAACCTCACAAAATGATCATCCAAAAACGGAAACGTAGAACAATCCCGGATCATCAGTCCCTTCCGGATACAATGATCGAACAGATCCTGGGAAGTAATTCCGGGTTTCCGGATCTTCATCAGGATAAAATTTGCCGAAGCCTCATAAACCGTCACACTGTCCCACGTCGATAACTCGTGAAACAACCGATCCCTCTCCCCGGAAATCAGCTCTCTTGTATGCTTAATATACTCCTCATCCGGAAACATCAGCCGTCCGGCAATCTCCGCCAGCGAATTGATCGTCCACGGATTCTTTCGCGTATTGATCGACTTGATCAGATCCTGATTTCCCGTTACCGCATATCCCAGACGCAGTCCCGGAGCCGCGAAAAACTTCGAAGTACCGCGAAGAATGATCAGATTCGTATAATAATTCGTCAGCGGAATACTCGTCACTTCTTTCTCCTCCGGCGCAAACTCCACATACGTCTCATCGACCATCACGAAAATTCCATATTGCAGACAGGCATCGAGGATCCGGCGCATCTGGCTGCAGGTGATTGCGGTGGAAGTCGGATTGTTCGGGTTACAGAGCACCAGAAGTTCCAGCTGATCCGACAGATGCTTGCAGAAGTCTTCCACATCCATATGGAACCCATTTTCTTCTTTTAACGGATAATACAGTGTCGTACCGCCGCCAAGCGCTATCTCCCGTTCATACTCCGAATACGTCGGTCCAAGCACCAGCGCTTTTTTCGGATGCTTCGTCTGGATAAACAGAGAAATTAACTCGGTAGAACCATTTCCGACGATCACATTTTTCGGCTGTGTGCCCGCATACGTTGCGATGCAGGTGCGAAGAGCCGTGTATTCCCGGTCCGGATAGGTTGTGATCGCATCCAGATTGTCTGCCAGCGTGGAACGCAGCTGGTAAGAAATTCCCAGCGGATTGACATTCGCACTGAAGCTGACGATATCCTCCTTTTTGATATGATAATATTTTTCGATGGCTTCTAGGTCACTGCCGTGAAAATGATCTTTGTGTTTAATCATAATATCCCTCTTTCCTTGCAACAAAGTTTTGCGTAGTGTATAATAAATATAATTATGAGTATTTTTGCAGGAGATTCTGCAAAAGAACATGAAACGGATAACAATAATATCAGTTTCATTATAATGATAAGAAAAAAATAGTCAAGGTCGATAAAAGAAGAAGCGCAGGTGGATACTTTGAAAAGAAGAATGGAACAGTTACTAAACGGAAGATTTGAATATGAAGTACCAAAGCTGACTCTTTCCGATGCACAGATCAACCTTACAACCAATGAGGGGGAAAATGTCCGGGGAGAATTGCATGTGGCGGCGGAGGATAACCGCAGGATCAAAGGAATGACCATGTCATCCAACCGCCGGGTACTGCTGGCAAAAGAAAAATTTTCGGGCACAACCGTATGCATCCCCTACGGACTGGATGTGAAGGGACTTTCCGCCGGGGATACGGTGGACGGTGTGATCACGATCAACAGCAATCTGGGAGAATATCAGGTGCCGGTACACGCGGTGATCACCGATGACGGGATCCAGACATCCCGCGGAGCCATCGACAGTCTGGAAGCATTTATCAAACTGGCAGAGAGCGATTACCGGGAGGCGTTCCGCCTTTATACCAGTGAGAGCTTTCTGAAAGTGCTGCAGGGAGAAAATCCGAGCTATGAAAGCCTTTACCGCGGCATGTCACAGAATCCGGTTACCTATCAGCATATGGAGGAATTTCTGATCGGAACCGGAAAAAAAGAACCGGTGACGCTGCGTCTGGAGAAAACCGAGCAGACCTGGGATCATCTGGATACCACAGTCAAGGATTGTCTGAATCTGTATAAGAGTACCTGGGGCTACACCCACATGGAAGTGGAAGTGACCGGGGATTTTCTGGAAGTGGAAAAGAAAGTGATCACCAACGAGGATTTCATCGGAAGTGTTTACGGTCTGGAATACCTGATCCGGAAAGAAAAACTGGGAAATGGAAGAAAATACGGTCAGATCCGGATCAAAACCGTGTACGGAACGTATGTATATGAAGTGAAAGCCTCCGGCAATGTGTCCTATGAACTGAGCACCCGGATGTATGAGAAAAAAGGACAGGCGGCATTGGCCGGTCTGTATGAAAAATACCTGCTGGGAGAGATCGGACAGGACGAGTGGAAAGAGGATTCCTTAAAAGAACTGGAGAGACTCAGAAACCTCGGATGCTATTATCCGAAACAGCAGCTGATGGAAGCCTATATCTATGAGCAGACCGGAGATCTGGCAAATGCAAAATCGGTGCTGTGGCCGCTCCGGGAACTGAAATTTACGCAGGAACAGATGGAAGAGGAAGCCTGGTATCTCGCGATGGCTGTGAAAGCATCCGTGGCAACACCGGATCAGGAGATGACAGCGCAGACCCGGATCGAAAATCTCTACCGGATGAATCCGGGCAGCTATTCGATCCTGCGGGTGCTGATGGATACTTCCGAGGAATACCGGCATGCACCGGGCAGACAGATGTATATGCTCGAAGAACTGTTTGATCTCGGATGCAGAAGCCCGTTTCTGTATCTGGCAGCGTATGAAAAACTGGAAAAAGAAGCCGGATATCTCAAGAAACTGTCTCCGTTTATGGTACAGGTACTTCACTATGCGGCACGCCATGGCAGATTAAATGAAGAACTGACCATGCGGATCGGACATCTCTCCGAATACGTGAAAAATTTCCAGCCGGTGATCTACCGTCTTCTGGTAAAATGCTACGAGGCATACCCGGACAATGATATGGTGGATCATATCTGCAAATACATCATGAAGGGTCAGCCGACAAAGAATGAATATTTCCGCTGGTATCAGCTGGCGGTGGAAGCAGACATCCGGATCACACGGTTATATGAATATTATATCGAAACCATGCCGCAGGGCTTCCAGAGTGTTCTGCCACAGGTTATCCGTATGTACTTTGTATACAACAATACATTAAGCAGCAGAAAACGTGCATCCGTGTATGCAAATGTGATCCGCAACAAAGGAGTAGACAGAACAACCTATCAGAATTATCGCAAAGCGATGGAAGCGTTCGCACAGGAAGCACTGATGGAAGGAAAGATCAGTGAGGATTACGCGACGATCTATCAGGAATGTATCGGGGAGATCGCCACACCGGCACTCGGGGAGGCACTGGCAAAAGTGATGTTTTCCTATCGGGTGTACTGTGATGATCCGAAGATCCGCAGCGTGATCGTATGCCACGGAGAACTGAAAGAAGAACAAAGTTATCCGTGTACGGACGGAGCGGCATATATTCAGCTGTATACCCCGGATGCGAGAATTCTGTTTGAAGATGAAAAACGAAGAAGATATGCAACAACAGTAGATTACAATCTGCAAAAACTGATGGATGAAGAATCCTATCTGGAGCCATGCGTGACACTGGATGTGACCACACCGGGATTTTTACTGGCAGTATGCCAGAATGACGGCAAAAAACCGATCACCCTGGAAACGCTGGGCTGTTATCAGCACATCGTACAGATGCCGGAATTCCAGGAGTCTTATCGCCATACGATATGCAGAAAGATCCTGAAATATTACGCGGCACATGCGGGAGATGATACGCTGGATACCTATCTGAAAAAGATGGATCTGATGACATTTGCAAGCGTGGACAAAGTGCTGCTGTGTGAGATCCTGATCCAGAAAGGTATGTATGCGATGGCACTGGAGATCATCAGCCGTTACGGATACGAAGGAATCAGTGCGGAAAGCCTGATGAAGCTTACGAGCTACCTGATCCTGGATTATGATTTTGTGGAACAGGAAGAACTGGTCTATCTGGCACAGCATGTATTTGAACAGGGACTTTACAATGAAGTCATCCTGCTGTATCTGAGTGACAATCTGCTGGGTTCTGTGGAACAGATGGCACTTTTATGGGAGCGGATGCGTGGTTTCCAGCTGGATACCTATGCACTGGAAGAAGAGATCCTTCTGCTTTCGATGTTTGGCCGTGTCTATCTGCGGCAGGGTGCTGCGATGCTTGAACAGTACATGGCGCAGAAAGGAAAAGAATCGGTGGCACTTGCCTATAGTTCCTTCTGGGCATACGGATATTTCCTGGGCAAAAAAGAGACAGATCCTTATATTTTCCGGTGTCTGGAACAGTGCTGTGAGAGAAAACTGGAAGTCGACCGGATCTGTCATCTGGCACTTCTGAAATATTATGCAAGCCTGGATACTTATACAGAAAAACAGGAAAAACTGGCAGATCAGATCCTCGAAGAGTGCACCGAAAACAGTCTGCGTTTTGCATTTTACCGCAAATTCCCGGCAAGACTGACCAAGCCGTATCAGATGGATGACAAACAGTTCGTCGAGGTACAGTATCCGGCGGGCGCAAGGGTGACGATCCATTACCGTCTGATCCGGGACAACGACACCGGTGAGAGTTTTAAGAGCGAACCGATGAAAAATATGTATCAGGGCATCTTTGTGAAAGAATTCCTGTTATTTTACGGAGAAACGCTGGAGTATTATCTGACGGTGGAACTGCCGGATGATACGAGACAGACCGATAAAAAACTTCTGACGATGGAAGAGTCCTTACAGGAGGGAAATACGAAGTACCAGCTGATCAATCAGATGCTGGCAGGTCAGAAACTCGGACGGAGTGAACAGACAGAGAAAGCGATGGAACAGTACCTGCAGAGAGAACATTTTGCAAGAAAAATGTTCCCGGTACTCCATACATAAGACACGGATGGAGGCGGAAAAATGAACGAAGTCAGGAATATATTGGTAGGATTTGATTTTGGGGAGAAAGTCTCACAGCTGTGTTATTACGACCGCCGTGAGGGAGAACCGGTTTCCCTGCCAGTGAAGGTGGGAACCGGACAGTATACTTTCCCGAATGCACTCAGTAAGAAGCCGGGAGAGGATGAATGGCATTTCGGATTGGAAGTGGAGTATTTTGTGGAGCAGCAGGATGAGATCGCTGTGGACAATCTGTATACACTGTGTCTCGAACAGGAGACGGTGGAAGTGGACGGAGCCACATGGAAGGTCGGAGAACTTCTCGGAAAATTCATCGGCAATGCGCTTCGCATCCTTGGCGTTCCGGATCTGGTAAAAAGCATCAGCGGACTGATGATCACCACGCCGGTGCTGACGCGTCCGATGGTGGAAAACATCCGGGTGGCATGCCAGGAGATGGGATTTCCAAGAAACCGCTGTTTCCTGCAGGATTATGAGGAAAGTTTCTATTATCATACATTATACCAGAAACCGGAGATCTGGAGCCGGAATGTAGGACTGTTTATCTTTGATCAGGATGCGGTATCTTATGCAAAACTGGAGATGAACCGGAGCAGCCGTCCGGTGCGCGTCGGCGTGAGAAGAGGCGAGCATACCACGCTTCATACGGAAGCGCTGCAGCGCGATGTGGACTTCTGCCAGTTTGTGATGGAATCTCTGGAAAATGAAGTGTACTCGAGTATTTATCTGGTGGGTGACGGGTTTGAACGCGAATGGGCGGAAAAATCCGTGGCAGAACTCTGTAAGCACCAGCGCCGGGTATTTTACGGAAACAACCTGTTTTCCAAGGGAGCCTGCTATGCGGCAAAAGAAAAGACGGAAGAGCGGAATCTGAAAGGCTATCTGTATGTGGGCAACGATCTGGTGCGGGAAAATGTCGGTATGGAGATGACGGTGTTCGGAACACCGGCGTATCACCCGCTGATCGTGTCCGGTGTCAACTGGTACGAGGCGATGGGAGACTGCGAGATTATTCTGGACGATACCCGGGAACTGGAATTTGTCGTGTCTGATATGGAAAATACAAGAAAAGTGCGTTACAGTATGTCCCTGCCGGGACTCCCGGAGCGTCCGGCGAAAGCGACGAGACTGCATGTACATCTGGAATTTACCGCAGCGGACGAATGCAGGATTGATGTGATAGATATGGGATTCGGTGATCTGTATCCGTCAAGCAATCTCACATGGCATGAGACGATGAAGAGTCGGGGGGCAGAAGAATGAGCGGATATATTTTATGTCAGGTAAAACGGGCGAAACTGCCTTACTATATTGAAAACATCAGTACAAATATTTATTCCATTGAAGAACTGTGCTTTTATTTTTATCATAACATCTATCTGCTGGACAGCACGATCCTGAACGAGGAACTGTGTTTCTGGATCCGGGATCAGCTGGGACTGAAAAAGCTGGCAGACAATCTGTATAAGCATCTGGATGACGATGATATGAAAGTGGGAGATTTTATTCTTCCGGTGTTCAAAGAGATCAATTATCTGTCTCTGGAAGAGTTCCGCAAACTGAATCAGCAGATCCAGCAGCTTGCAAAAGAACCGGAAGTGCTGCGCCAGAAGCGAAAAGGCGATTATCTGATGGAACACGGAAAATACGTGAATGCCATCAAGGTTTATCAGAAAGCACTCCGCCAGGAGACAGAGGACGAGGCAGCGGTGACAGATATCCGGAAACCGGAGACGGTTGCAGCAGAAAAGGCAGAAACCGTGCAGGAGGCGGAAACTACAGAAGCATCGACAGAAACAAAAACAGAGGAAGCGGCAGAGACGGAGTCTCCGGTTGCAATCACGATCGATAGGGTGGAAGATCCGGAAGAGCGTGCGGAAACGGAGAATGTCGAGGAGTCAGAGAAACCGGAAGAAGATACATCGGAGACAGATGCTACTTCTTTGCAGGAAGAAAAACAGGAAGAAGTGGCAGCAGATCCGGAACTTCCTCACCAGGAGATCCTTCTCGGAAAACAGTTTATCGGGGAAATCTATCACAACATGGGATGTGCCTATGCGAGACTGTTTCAGATGGAAGAAGCAATCCGGTGCTTTGAGATCGCCTATGGAAAACTGCACACGATGGGTGCGGTGAAGAGCCTTCTGTACGCTGTTTATATGGAGCATGGCGTGGATGCTTTCGTGGAAAAGGCAAAAGAGCTGGAAGTCGACGAGGAACGGCAGGAAGAGATCTATGTCGAAGTGGAAGAGGCTGTGGAAGACCTCTACGACACTCCGGAAGGTCAGGAATATAAAAAGCTGCTGGAAGAAAAACAGCAGGGAAGAGAAGAGGATTATCAGCAGGGAATGAAACAGCTTCTGGAACAGCTGACCGCAGAGTACCATAAGAGTACGGGATATTGATAAAAAATATCAATAAAAAAATAATGAGAAATAAAAATAATTGAATATCAGGTTAAAACGGGAAAAGCAGAGCAAAACGGTGAATAAAACCGATGCGCTCTGCTTTTTCGGCAGTTGCATTGCATATCAATAATTGGTCCGGTGAATCATTTATTGATGGAAGGTGGATGTTCAGAGAATTATCCGCAGGCATAAATTCTGTGCATTGCGAAGCAGATATCGAGAAGGTCACTCCTTCTCAATGTCCACAGTACAAAGACAAATTTCAAAAAATGTCTTGACATTAATACTTTACTATGATAGAGTGTTAACATATGAAAAACCGGAGGGTAATTATTATGAAAAAGAAAACAGTAAGTATGATGTTAGCAGCAACAATGGCACTGTCCCTGTTTGCAGGATGTGGTTCCAGTAAAGATACAGCGACTGAAGACACAAGTAAGACCGAGAGCACAGACACTGCCGATGACAGCAGCGAGGATGCATCCGCAGAAACTACGGATGAGGGCAGCAGAACAACCTTCACCGTAGGTTTCGATGCAGAATATCCGCCATACGGTTACATGGATGATGACGGCGAGTACACCGGATTTGACCTGGAACTGGCGCAGGCAGTATGTGACAAAGAAGGCTGGGAACTGGTGAAAAAACCGATCAACTGGGATTCCAAAGATATGGAACTGAATTCTGGCTCCATCGACTGCATCTGGAACGGATTTACCATGAACGGAAGAGAAGATGACTACACATTCTCCGTACCGTATGTAGATAACAGCCAGGTAATCGTAGTTGCAGAAGATTCCGGTATTGAACAGCTGAGTGATCTGGCTGGAAAGACCGTCGGTGTACAGGCAGCCTCCGCAGCACTGGATCTGTTACAGAGTGAAGACGAAGGCGGACAGAAAGAACTGGCAGATACTTTCGGATCTCTGAATGAATTCGCAGATTACAACACCGCATTTACCGAATTACAGGCAGGCGCGCTGGATGCACTGGCAATCGATGTCGGAGTTGCAAAATATCAGTTAAACTCCAGAGGAGAAGGATTCAAGATCCTCGACGAGACACTGAACACCGAACAGTATGCGATCGGCTTTAAAAAAGGCAACCAGGAACTGTGTGACATCGTAAATGCAGACTTGCAGGAACTGGCAAACGAAGGAAAAGTTGCAGAACTGGCAGAAAAATATGAGATTGCCGATATGGTGACTTTAAAAGCTGAATAAGAAGACGGAAACGTCGGATAAGAAAAAATGTAACCCCTCGGGAGGCGTTAGGCTTTCCGGGGGCATATTTTCGCGAGTAATGAGCCAGTGTCCATGCTCGCATGGACTTTGGCGAATACCGCGAAACCGGGATAAATTTATTTATCCCGGTGCTGTAAAGGGGCAAATGCAAAGCTATATTTCAGTATTTATAACACGGAGGATAAGCAATGAGTATTGAGGTAATGGTACGACAGATGACGGCGGGTTTTGGGCAGACCTGTCTGATCTTTTTTCTGACCCTGATTTTTTCCCTTCCACTGGGAATGATCGTATATTTTGGACGCGTATGCCGGTTTAAGCCACTAAGCTGGCTGGTGAAGATCTATATTTCCATCATGCGTGGAACCCCGCTGATGCTGCAGCTGCTGATCTGGTATTTCGGACCGTTTTATCTGTGGGGCATGAATATCGGCGGTTATAAGTTTACAGCCATCATTCTGGGATGTTCTCTGAACTATGCGGCATATTTTGCGGAAATTTATCGTTCAGGTATCGAATCGATCCCGACCGGACAGTATGAGGCAGCACAGCTGCTCGGCTACACCAGAGTACAGACCTTCTTCAAAATCGTTCTGCCACAGGTGGTAAAAATCGTTTTGCCATCTGTCACCAACGAGGTCATCACACTGGTCAAAGATACCTCTCTGGTATATTCCGTATCTTATATCGAGATGTTTGCCGTTGCAAAACAGATTGCAGCTGCACAGACTACTGTAGTACCGTTCTTTATCGCAGGTATTTTCTACTATGTATTTAACTATGTGGTAGCCTGGGTGATGGAACTGTTTGAGAAGAAACTGAACTATTATCGCTAGGAGGGTCGACATGAAACTGTTGGAAATGAATCATATCAAAAAAGAATTTGACGGACTGGGGGTTTTAAAAGATATCTCTCTGGCGGTGGAAGAAGGAGAAATCGTTTCTATCATCGGTCCTTCCGGTTCCGGCAAATCCACGATGCTTCGCTGCGCGACGATGCTTGAGGAGATTGACGGCGGAGAGATCCTGTACATGGGGAAAAAAGCTGCCTGGGTAGAAAACGGCAAAGTGATGCATCCGGATAAAAAAGAGATGAAAGAGATCCGTTCCTGTTTCGGGCTGGTTTTCCAGAACTTTAATCTGTTTCCGCATTATTCAGTATTGAAGAATATAGCAGATGCGCCGATCCATGTACAGAAACGGGACAAAGGCGAGGTGTACAAAGAGGCGATGGAACTGCTGAAAAAGATGGGGCTGGAAGATAAGGCAGATGCCTATCCATATCAGTTATCCGGCGGACAGTGTCAGCGTGTGGCTATCGCAAGAGCCCTGGCACTGAATCCGAAGATCCTGTTCTTTGATGAGCCGACTTCCGCACTGGATCCGGAACTGACCGGTGAAGTACTGAAAGTCATCAAATCTCTGGCGGATCTGGATATCACCATGGTGATCGTGACCCATGAGATGGAATTCGCAAAAAATATCTCTGACCGTGTGATCTTTATGGATAAAGGTGTGGTGGCACTGGAGGGAACACCGGAGAAGGTATTTGGTGCAGACCATACAAGAATGAAGGAATTTTTAGGAAAATTTCATCAGAACTAAGCTTGCGTTTCCGGGGGCGGTATTATATAATTTTACTGTTGTGAGGCGTACAGCCGATAAAATGTAAGCCGTCCGTAAAGAGGCGGCAAGTACAAGAAAAAGGAGATTATATATGAGTACAGACAGATATGTAAGTCCGTTATCTGAGCGTTATGCAAGCAAAGAAATGCAGTATATCTTTTCCCCGGATATGAAGTTCCGTACCTGGAGACGCCTGTGGATCGCACTGGCAGAGACCGAGAAAGAACTGGGGCTGCCGATCACCCAGGAACAGATTGACGAATTAAAAGCGCACAAAGACGATATTAACTATGATGTGGCAAAAGAGAGAGAACGCCAGGTACGTCATGATGTTATGTCTCATGTATATGCATATGGTGTACAGTGCCCGAAGGCAAAGGGAATCATCCATCTGGGTGCAACTTCCTGTTATGTAGGTGACAACACCGATATTATTGTTATGACCGAAGCTCTGAAACTGGTAAAGAAAAAACTGGTGAATGTGATTGCAGAGCTGGCAAAATTTGCAGAAAAATACAAAGATCTGCCGACACTGGCGTTTACCCATTTCCAGCCGGCGCAGCCGACAACCGTAGGCAAACGTGCCACCCTGTGGATGCAGGAGTTTATGCTGGATCTGGAAGATCTGAATTATGTCTTAAGCACTATGAAACTGCTGGGTTCCAAGGGAACAACCGGAACACAGGCAAGTTTCCTGGAACTGTTCGACGGAGATCAGGAAACCATCGATAAGATCGATCCGATGATCGCTGAAAAGATGGGATTCAAACAGTGCTATCCGGTATCCGGCCAGACCTATTCCAGAAAAGTAGATACCAGAGTGGTCAATATTCTGGCAGGCATCGCAGCGAGCGCACATAAGTTTTCTAATGATATCCGTCTTCTGCAGCATCTGAAAGAAGTAGAAGAACCATTCGAGAAGAGCCAGATCGGATCTTCCGCCATGGCTTATAAGAGAAATCCGATGAGAAGTGAGCGTATCGCCTCCCTGTCCCGTTTCGTGATGGTAGATGCAATGAACCCGGCAATTACTTCCGCTACCCAGTGGTTTGAGAGAACCCTGGATGATTCTGCCAACAAGAGACTGTCCGTTCCGGAAGGATTCCTGGCAATCGACGGTATTCTGGATCTGTGCCTGAATGTGGTAGACGGTCTGGTGGTATATCCGAAGGTTATCGAGAAGAGACTGCGTTCCGAACTGCCATTCATGGCTACGGAAAACATCATGATGGATGCTGTAAAAGCAGGCGGTGACCGTCAGGAACTGCATGAGAGAATCCGTGAACTGTCCATGGAAGCAGGAAAGACCGTCAAAGTAGAAGGAAAAGACAACAACCTTCTGGAACTGATCGCTGCTGACCCGGCATTCAACCTGACCCTGGAAGAACTGGAAAAAACCATGGATCCTGCAAAATACACAGGACGCGCTTCTGTACAGGTAGATGCCTTCCTGAAAAACGTCATCAACCCGATGCTGGAAGAGAATAAAGACCTGCTGGGTATGACTGCTGAGATTAATGTATAAAAGGCCGGAAAGACGGAAAAGGACAAAATATAAAGTATAAAAAAGCTCCCCTGATTGGAAGATACAATATCATATATTCCAATCGGGGGAATTTTTTAGTTGCCAGGCATACGACAAAAAGATCCGGTGGACCTTTTTTAGTTATGTGAGCAACGGAAAAGGTAGTTTAATCGTCTTCTGCCAGCAGATCCCGCTCCGTCGTCTCTCTGCGGATCAGCACCGGTGTGATCATCTTGTGTACCGGTTCGCTGACCGGTGTGTGTTTGCTGTTTTTATGCTCCTTAATCTGCTCCACCAGAAGCTTTACCGCTTCCGTAGCGAGCACATCGATCTGCTGAGCCACGGTGCTGATCGGGAAGATGGCGTTTCGGGAGGCGGGGGAGTCGTCGAAGCCGACGATCAGGTAGTCTTCCGGGAGTTTACCGTATTTTCGTACCAGCAGATTGACCAGGATGCTGGCGTGGGTATCGTTGGAGACGAAAATGCCCTTTTTCCTGCCGGGAGAGTCCGCCTCGATCTCGGAGAGGATCTCTTTCAGATGCTCCTGGGAAGCTGTCTGATCTTTCATCTCATGGAGAAAGATGCGGTGTGGAATCTGCTGTTCCCTGCAAAAATCCTCAAACCCTTCGATTCGACCGTATGCCGGGATACTTTTGGCGGTCGGATTGTTGATGTGGAAAAGCACTTCACAGTTGTGACGATAGAGCAGACTGGTCGCCTGGATCGCACCCATGTAGTTATCGGTGTTGATGCTGCTGATGTGAGCATCCTCCCGCTCGATCGCTACGATCGGGATATGCAGGTTGGCAAGTTCCATCGAAGGGATCGCATGGCTTAAAATGATCAGCCCCTCGATCTTGTAGGCGAGAAGTTCCTGAATATACTGCCGCTCGGTGTCAGCATTTCCGTTACTTAAAAATACCAGGAATTTATACCCAAACGTCTCATAGGTGGAAAGAATCCGGTCAAGCATCTCGGAATAATAGTGAAGAAACAGGTTCGGGATGATCACACCGACGAATTCGGTCTGTCCGCTTGCCAGGATCCGCGCTACTTTATTTTCCTGATAATTCAGCTTTTCCAGTGCGTCTGCGATGATCTTCTGGTTCTTCTCGGTAAGGGAATCCGGGTTATTAAAATACCGGGAAATGGTTGTTTTGGAAAAATTCGTATATTTTGCAATGTCCGCGAAGGTTACATTCTGTTTTCGTGCCATAATCGTTGCCTCATACATTCTTTTTATAGGAACAACGAGTCGAAGCCGTACAAATCAAATCTCCGACGATTGCCGGAAAAGATCCCAGGCATATCGTGCGCGTCAGACCCGTTGTAGTTGAATTGTTGTAACTATTCAGTAGGTAATATTCCGCGAGGTGTTTTGGCATGGATATGCCAAAATCCCGAGACATACGAGCAAAAATGCCATCACCGAAGGTGATTTCAAATGCATTTTTGCTTGTAACTGTGAAGGTACTGAACAGTTACAAATCGTTTCAATTTCTTCATCCAGTATAGCAAAAAAATCTCAAAAAAACAAGGAAAGATCGAGTAACCGGTAACACTATTCAAAAAAACGGAAATGAAAAATCCGGGAAAATATTGACGAAAATACAGGTGAATGATATGATAAAAGAAAAAGTAACCGGTTACTTTAAGCAGCGAAAGAAAGGAAACGATAAGAATGAAAGATCTTGTACATGTAAAAGCTCCGGGAAACTGGATCAACGATCCGAACGGTTTTATCTATTACAAAGGCAAATATCACATGTTTTTTCAGCATTTTCCGTATGCGCCGGAATGGGGAACCATGCACTGGGGACATACGGTCAGTGAGGATCTGGTGCACTGGGAGTATCAGGGAATCGCACTGTTTCCAACCAAAGAATATGATCAGAATGGTGTGTTTTCCGGTACTGCACTGGAAGAAGATGGTAAGCTGAAGATTTATTACAGCGCGGTAAAATATCTGAAACCAAACCCGGAAGATATTCACCGGGTACTGGACGATGCCATTCAGACAAGCCAGGCAATGATCGTATCGGAAGACGGGTTCCATTTTAATAACTGGGATAAAAAGAAGGTGCTGCCGACTGTTCATGATGAAGAGGTCGGAGAGCCGAAGATGAGAGATCCGAAGGTGTGGAAAGACGGAGACAACTATTATATGATGATGGGAAGTTCGTATCATGACGCCGGAAGAGTTCTCTTTTATACGAGTAAAGACGGAGAAAACTGGACTTACGCAAATCAGTGCCGGCCAGAATCATACGGATGGACGATCGAGTGTCCGGATCTGTTTTCTCAGAATGACCAGTGGATTTTCATCGGCTGTCCGATGCGTCTGACACCGGGGGAGAAGAAATATCCGGACCAGGCTGTGTGGGCGCTGGCGGAATTTGATCCGAAGACCTGTGAACTGAAGCTGCCGGATACTCACAGTTATGTGGATTACGGTCTGGATCTGTATGCACCGCAGACGACACTGGATGCGGAGGGAAGAAGAGTGATGATCTCATGGATGCGTATGCCGATGGCAGTGACAGACAGTACGGATCGCCCAGCATGGAACGGTATGATGAGTAGTGCCCGCGTGGTGGAAGAAAAAGAGGGACATCTGTATTTCCACATGCATCCACAGGTGGACGCATACCTCAGCGCAGAAACTACAGCTGAAGAGGCAGCAGAGAGTGGAAAAGTCTTCCGGATCCGGACGGATCTTTCTGAGGGAGAAACCTTAAATATTGGTGGGTATGTGATCAGCCGCAACGAAGGAAAGATCGTTGGCGACCGGTCAGCCGTTCTTGACGGATGTGACGAAGTGAGAACTGTAGGTGCGACTCCGGTGATCGAGGGTGCAGCACAGCTGGATATTCTGGTGAACGATCATCTGATTGAAATCTTTGTCAACGACGGTCAGTATGTGCTCAGCCATGTGGTTTACGGAAAATCAAAAAAGATTTCCGGAAAATATGAAAAAGTTCTGGTGGGAAAATAAGAAAGATGGTATACTTATTAAGGAAATTTATAATTGACTTTAATTTATAAGTAATAATAAGTTTTACTAATAAGAAAAGTGTTGTATAATCATTTTTGTAAAGAAAATGATGATAACCCGTCAGGAGGTAACCAAATGATTAAAGCTGTTGTTGGAGCAAACTGGGGAGATGAAGGAAAAGGTAAGATTACCGATATGCTGGCTAAAGAAGCGGACATTATCGTTCGTTTCCAGGGTGGAGCCAATGCCGGACATACCATCGTAAATGATTACGGCAAGTTCGCACTGCATACTCTGCCGTCAGGTGTATTTTATAATCATACCACAAGCGTGATCGGAAACGGTGTTGCACTGAATGTACCACTGGTTTTTAAAGAGATCCAGGATATCGTATCCAAAGGGGTACCGACACCGAAGATCCTGATTTCCGACCGTGCACAGATGGTAATGTCTTACCACATTCTGTTTGATCAGTACGAAGAAGAACGTCTGGGTGGCAAATCCTTCGGATCCACAAAATCAGGTATCGCTCCTTTTTATTCTGATAAATTTGCAAAGATCGGTTTTCAGGTCAGCGAGTTGTTTGACGAGGAAGCGCTGAAAGAAAAAGTAGCAGGCATCTGCGAGAAAAAGAACGTTATGCTGGAGCATCTGTATCACAAACCGCTTCTGAAACCGGAAGAGATTTTTGAAGAGCTGATGAGCTACAAGAAGATGCTGGAGCCATATGTATGCGACGTATCTTTGTTCCTGTGGAACGCACTGAAAGAAGGAAAAGAGATCCTGTTAGAGGGTCAGCTGGGATCCTTAAAAGACCCGGATCACGGTATTTACCCAATGGTAACTTCTTCCTCCACACTGGCAGGATACGGTGCAGTAGGAGCAGGTGTACCGCCATATGAGATCAAGAAAATCATCACCGTATGTAAAGCATACTCCAGCGCAGTAGGAGCAGGAGCATTCGTATCCGAGATCTTCGGAGACGAGGCAGATGAGCTGAGACGCAGAGGCGGAGACGGCGGCGAGTTCGGTGCAACAACCGGAAGACCGAGACGTATGGGATGGTTCGATGCAGTGGCTTCCAAATACGGATGCCGTATGCAGGGAACTACCGATGTAGCGTTCACCGTACTGGATGTTCTGGGATATCTGGATGAGATTCCGGTATGCGTAGGATACGACATCGACGGCGAAGTAACTACAGACTTCCCGACCACCACACTGCTGGAAAAGGCAAAACCGGTATATGAAACTCTGCCGGGATGGAAATGCGATATCCGCGGTATTAAGAAATACGAAGATCTGCCGGAAAACTGCAGAAAATACATCGAATTTGTAGAAGAGAAGATTGGTTTCCCGATCACCATGATTTCCAATGGCCCGGGAAGAGATGATATCATCTACAGATAAGAAATGCTATACCGGGATTGCTTTATTGCTGTGCAATTTTGCAATCCTCAAAAACGAATAGAAAACGGGGAGCTTGCATAAGCAGGCTGAGAGGAGACTGGCAGCGTTTCGACCCATAACCTGATTTGGATAATGCCAACGTAGGGATGATTTACAGAGAAAAACAGGCACACCATCCTTTTGGTGTGTCTGTTTTGGCTTGCGTTGCATATCAATAATTGATCCGGTGAATCAATTTTGATACGCGAGTAATGAGCCAGAATCCATGCTTGCATGGAATTATGGCGAATACCGCGAATGCTCATGAAACATGCAAAGCATGTTTTATGAGCTGATATAAGCGGCGGATTGGGGGCACCATCTTTCGTCGCTATAAAAAAGTAATGGTGAATTTTTCATATGCAAAGGAGAAAAAATATGAGAACAGCATTAACAATCGCTGGCAGTGATTCCAGCGGAGGCGCCGGCATCCAGGCAGATATCAAGACGATGATGGCCAATGGCGTATATGCCATGAGTGCCATCACGGCTCTGACAGCCCAGAATACAACCGGCGTAACAGCAATTATGGAGGCAACTGAGGAATTTTTAGGAGAGGAACTGGATAATATATTTACCGATATCTTTCCAGATGCAGTAAAGATCGGCATGGTTTCATCCACCGGTCTGATCATAAAGATTGCAGAAAAGTTAAAAGAATACAAAGCAAAAAATATCGTGGTAGATCCTGTGATGGTGGCTACCAGTGGAGCGAGACTGATCAGTGAAGACGCAGTTAGTACGTTAAAAGAATATCTGTTTCCACTGGCTCAGATTCTGACACCGAATATCCCGGAAGCAGAAGTACTTTCCGGGATGTCCATCACTTCGGAAGAAGAGATGATCCGGGCGGCAAAAGTGATCGGTGACCAGTACGGATGTGCGGTTTTATTAAAAGGCGGTCATAAAATCAACGATGCCAACGATCTGTTCTACCATGACGGATCCAGCCGCTGGTTTTACGGAAAACGGATCAACAACCCGAATACCCACGGAACCGGCTGTACGCTGTCCAGTGCCATTGCTTCCAACCTGGCAAAAGGATATTCCATGGAAGTATCGGTAGAGCGGGCGAAAGCTTATATCTCAGGTGCTCTGGCAGCGATGCTGGATCTGGGGAAAGGAAGCGGACCGATGAACCACGGGTTCGACATTACCGGAGAATATGTAAAGGAGGCATCGGATCATGAGTGAGAAAAGAACTTCTTTATTTGAAAACGGCCTGATCTGGTTCGGTGCCGGGGTATCAATCGCGGAGATTTTGACCGGAACGTATCTGGCTTCGCTGGGCATGAAAAAGGGATTGGCAGCGATTCTTGTGGGACATCTGATCGGATGCATCCTGTTGTTCCTTGCAGGTGTGATCGGTGGTAAAGTAAGAAAAAGTGCCATGGAAACCGTAAAGATCAGTTTTGGACAAAAAGGCAGCCTGTTTTTTGCCCTTCTGAATGTGATCCAGCTGGTGGGCTGGACCGCGATCATGATCTATGACGGTGCGCTGGCCGCCAATCAGGCCGCCGGTGTGGGCAACTGGGTCTGGTGTCTGGTGATCGGTGCGCTGATCGTTTTATGGATCGTGATCGGTATCACCAACCTTGGAAAGCTGAATACGGTTGCCATGGCAGCATTATTTATCCTTACCCTGATTCTCTGTAAAGTTATTTTCTTTGGAGATTATACAGCAGAGACCGTGGAAGCTGATGGACTGACCTTTGGCGCTGCTGTGGAACTGGCAGTGGCGATGCCGTTATCCTGGCTTCCGCTGATCAGTGATTATACGAGAGAAGCAAAACAGCCGGTAAAGGCAACCGCAGTCAGCGCTATCGTCTACGGTGTGATCAGCTGCTGGATGTACCTGATCGGTATGGGAGCAGCCATCTATACCGGCGAGAGCGATATCGCTCAGATCATGGTAAAAGCAGGTCTTGGTATCGTGGGACTGCTGATCATCATCTTCTCCACCGTTACTACGACCTTCCTGGACGCGTATTCCGCAGGAATCTCCAGTGAGACCCTCAGCCATAAGCTGAACGGAAAATATATCGCCATTGCGGTTACTGTCGTAGGTGCCCTGGCAGCTATCGTATATCCGATGGATAATATTACAAACTTCTTATATCTGATCGGTTCCGTATTCGCCCCGATGATCGCGATCCAGATCGCGGATTTCTTCTTATTAAAGGAAGATTACAGCGAAAAAGAAATTCAGATCTCCAATATGGTACTGTGGGTAATCGGCTTCATCCTGTACCGGATTCTGATGAGAATAGACATCCCGGTAGGCAATACCCTGCCGGATATTGCGATCACGGTGGTACTGTGTCTGATCTGGGGAAAAATCAGTAAAAAGAAATAGAAAATAAAAATACAGATATAGTAAAGTGATTGGGATAGCCAGAAAAGTAAGCGGATATCCAGTCGGAAAAGTGTATCTGAAAAACGAAAGGCGTGAGTCATAGAAATAAGACTTACGTCTTTTTTAGACGTATTACATATCATGAATTGGTCTGCAGCATTGAAAACCCAGTCCCCGGCGGAAGCGTTCTCCTTGCAGCAATACGTTGTGGGCGCTTAGGGTAAGCTTTAAGATCCGACACCTACATAGACTTAGGCTCGAGCGCTCTCGCGAGAGTCTTAGTCGAAGTTGGTGGCTAGCTTAAAGTTACCCTGCCCACGTTGCTGCAAGGAGAACGCTTCCGCCGGGGACGTCCCCTTTTTCAATACAACCCAACGGGAAAAGGCGCATACCTTTGGAGAGAGGTATACGCCCTTGCGTAAGAAAAATGTGATGTATGTAATCGGAGAAGTAATACTTCTTCCGCGATTACTGATTTGGTATATCCATCGGATAGTGATTGTCAAAGCAGGCCTTACACAGCGGCAGGTCACCGACCATCGACTGGAGATCTTCGATCTTCATATATCCTAAGGAATCAGCTCCAATTAACTGTCGGATCTCTTCCGTTGAATGGGAAGAGGCGATCAACAGCTGATTGGACGGTACATCGGTACCGAAATAACATGGGTACAGGAAAGGCGGTGAGCTGACGCGCACATGCACTTCTTTTGCACCGGCATGTTTCAGAAGGTGGATCAGATTGGCGATCGTGGTTCCACGCACGATGGAGTCATCGACCAGCACAATATTTTTTCCTTTGACAGCGGATTCCAGAACGCTTAATTTCAGACGTACACTGGATTCCCGTTCCTTCTGGGTAGGCTTGATAAAGGTACGGCCTACATAGCTGTTTTTATAGAATGCCAGTCCAAAAGGAATTCCGGATTCCGCCGCGAATCCCTGTGCGGCAGTAATTCCTGAGTCAGGAACACCGACGACCAGGTCAGCATCTGCGGGATAGGCTTTGGCAAGCGCTGCACCGGCACGAAGTCGGGACTCATATACGGAGATGCCGTCCAGTTTGCTGTCCAGACGGGCAAAGTAAATGTATTCAAAAATGCAATGAGCCTGCCGGGACTGACATAAGGTAAGGTTAGAGGTGATACCTTCCCGGGTGATCGTTACGATCTCACCAGGTTTGATATCACGGAGGAACTGTGCACCGATTGCAGTCAGTGCACAACTTTCAGAGGCGATGATATAAGAATCATCTCTCTTACCAAGACAAAGAGGTTTCAGTCCAAGGGGATCACGGACACCGATCAGCTTGCGGGGGCTTGCGATGACCAGACCGTAAGCACCTTTGATCTTTTCGGCGGTCTTCATGATCGCTTCCTCGACCGATTTGGTACGGACTCTTTCTCTGGCAATATAATAAGCAATAACCTCTGAATCAGTTGTTGTATGGAAAATGGCTCCGTTTTGCGCAAGTTCATTGCGAAGCTCTTCTGTATTTACCAGATTGCCGTTATGAGCGAGAGCCAGAGTTCCCTTAATATAATTCAGAACCAGGGGCTGAGCGTTACTCAATGTAGCCGCCCCTGTGGTGGAATAACGGACATGCCCGATACCGAGATTTCCTTTCATATTTGAAAGAACATCTTCTTTAAAAACTTCACTGACAAGTCCCATCCCTCTTTGTACATTCATATTTCCCTTGGGACCGCTGGTGTCAAACACAGCGATTCCGCAGGATTCCTGTCCACGGTGCTGCAGGGAAGAGAGCCCGTAATAGATGGAAGAGGCTGCATCTTCCCCGTGGGGATTATAAATACCGAATACACCGCAGGCTTCTTTAATCCGTTCATCCTGACACATAGATTCCACCTCACTACAGGGAGAACAAAAGCTGATCGTAAGTAGGATAGCTCAGGATAGAATCTGGAATTAAAGCTTCAATATCACTGGCAATGGTACGGATGTCTTCCATTTTTGCCAGTACCTGATCATGGAATGCTTCTGCACATTTCTGGGTATCTTCCAGAGCGAAAGAAGTATCGATCAGGGTTTTCAGTTCTGTTACCTCTGCAGTCAGAGCAGTGTAAGCAGTGGACAGTTTTTCAACCAGTGCTTCTTCCGAAGCAGTATCAGCGGCAGCCATAAAGGATTTCTTTGCTGCAGCGTTTTTGGAAACCTCAGCGGCATAGGTGCTGACAGCCGGCAGAAAATCTTTGGTGATCATCTCTGCAAGAGTACGAGCCTCGATACCGATGGTTTTTACATAGTTTTCCAGTTTGATCTCATAACGGGAAGCCAGTTCTTCTTTTGTAAATACATGATGTTTGGTGAACAGTTCCACGTTTTTATCTGCTAACAGCTGTGGCAGGCAGTCCGGAGTAGACGGCAGATTATATAATCCGCGTTTTTCTGCTTCAGCAACCCACTCATCGGTATAACCGTTGCCGTTGAAGATAACTTTTTTATGTTTGCGGATGGCACGTTTGATCAGTTCATGTACGGCCTGTTCCATATCTTCCGGTTTGGTTCCTTCCAGTTCGGTATAGAACTGAGCCAGAGCTTCTGCAACAGCAGTGTTCAGTACCACATTCGGGTTTGCAACAGATGCTGCAGAACCAAGCATACGGAATTCAAATTTATTACCTGTGAAGGCGAATGGTGAAGTACGGTTACGGTCCGTGGTATCTTTCACAAAGTGTGGAAGTACATGAGCACCGATATCCAGCTGTACTTTTTTCTGTTTTCCGAAGAACGTATCGTTTTCGATGGATTCCAGAACTGCAGTCAGTTCATCACCAAGGAAGATGGATACGATAGCCGGCGGAGCTTCGTTACCGCCCAGACGGTGATCGTTGCCGGCGCTGGTTGCAGATACACGCATCAGATCTGCATATTCATCTACGGCTTTGATGACAGCCATCAGAAATACCAGGAACTGGATATTCTGTGCCGGTGTGCTTCCCGGATTTAACAGGTTTACCCCATCGTTGGTTATCAGAGACCAGTTGTTATGTTTACCGCTTCCGTTGATACCCTCGAATGGTTTTTCATGTAACAGGCATACCAGACCATGTTTGTCAGCCACTTTTTTCATGATTTCCATGGTCAGCTGGTTGTGGTCAACGGCTACGTTTGCGGTATCAAAGATCGGAGCCAGTTCATGCTGTGCAGGAGCAACTTCGTTATGTTTTGTTTTTGCCGGGATACCAAGTTTCCACAACTCTACATCCAGATCATGCATATAAGCAGCAACCTTTGGTTTCAGGGAACCAAAGTAATGATCTTCCATTTCCTGTCCTTTTGGAGCAGGTGCACCAAACAGAGTACGTCCGCAGAATACCAGGTCTTTTCTCTTCTTATACAGGTCTTTGTCTACCAGGAAATATTCCTGTTCCGGTCCGATCGTTGTGGACACGCTGGTAACGGTTTCATTTCCCAGAAGTTTCAGCATCTTTACTGCTTCTGTGTTCAGTGTCTCCATGGAACGGAGCAGAGGGGTTTTCTTATCCAGTGCCTCACCGCTGTAAGAACAGAAAGCCGTCGGAATATATAAAGTACCATCTTTAATGAAAGCCGGTGATGTAGGATCCCATGCTGTATAACCTCTTGCCTCGAAAGTAGCACGAAGTCCGCCTGACGGGAAACTGGATGCATCCGGTTCACCTTTTACCAGTTCTTTTCCGGAGAAATCCATGATAACTTCGCCGTCACCAACCGGTGTGATGAAGCTGTCGTGTTTCTCAGCGGTGAAACCGGTCATTGGCTGGAACCAGTGTGTGTAATGGGTAGCTCCGTTTTCTACCGCCCATTCTTTCATGGCTACGGCTACAGAATTGGCTACGTCCAGTTCCAGGTGAGTTCCGTTTTCGATTGTTTTACGAAGGGCTTTGTACATGTCCTTCGGCAGTTTGTTACGCATTACCTTATCGTTGAATACAAGGCTTCCATATAAAGTAGGAATTTCTTCATGTGTCATGGTTTGTTCTCCTTTCTGATTGCCCAGATTGTTTTCAGAATATCAAAAGACAAAAAAGGCGCCCTGAACCTGTTTCCAAGTTCAAAGCGCCTTTGCTTTATGCCATGTAGTATACACGGAAATTTTCGGTTGTCAATCCCTGAATTGAAAAAAATTAAAAAATTTTACGGATTCTGGAGAAAACGGAGCATTACGCAGTTGAATATAAAATGGGATAGTGCTATGATTAATTAATAAACTGAGGTTTTTGCGCTTAAAGGAGAAACAAGGAGGAATTATGATCCAGATTACGCAAATGCTTACAATATTAGGAGAACATCTTCCGCTTGTGCTGGTTGGCGGCGCGGAGGCACTGGTGGCAATCGTACTTGTCGGAAAGACACGGATGCGAGGCGGAGGAACCGGAAAAAAACGAAAGAAAACGGATCCGGAGCAGATTTTGTTGGATACGCTGGAAAAAAGAAAGCAGGAGGTCTGCATTCTGATCCGGAAAGCAGATATGATGCCGGTATATACAGCAGGTGATCTGGAAGGAATGACCGGAGTTACCGAACAGCGGCTGAAAGAAGATATCACGGTATTTACCACTATATTGGAAGATCCCACGCAGGGAGAAAAAATATGGAAAGAATACCGTGCATGGAACGGCGGGGAAAATTTCCAGGCGGAGATGCAGCTGAGTAATGGACAGTGGATGCATATGACCGCACAGAAAAGCCCGCAGGAAGGGTATGAACTGATCTGGCTGGAGACAACGACAGGGATCCATGACAGGATCCGGCAGTATGAGACCCAGCTGGATGCATCCAGAGAGGCAAGCCAGTCAAAGACCAGTTTCCTCTACCGGATGTCCCACGAGATCCGGACACCGATGAACGGTATCATGGGTATGCTGACCCTTGCAAAAGGAAAGATGAAAAAGACAGATCCGGCGATGCTGTATCTGGAAAACGCAGAAAAAGTGTCCGAACATCTGCTCTCGCTGATCAACGATATTCTGGATATGTCCAGGATCGAAGCTGGAAAAGTGGAACTGGAACAGAAAGTGTTCAGTCTGTCAGGTCTTGGACAGCGGCTTTATGATATGTTTGCGAAGAATCTGGAAAGCCGCGGCATCCGTTATGCGGTCAATTACGAGGAGATGACGGTGGATTATGTAGTCGGGGATGAACTCCGTATCAGCCAGATCATCATCAACTTCCTGTCAAATGCAGTGAAGTTTACAAAAGAGGGTGAGATCGTGGTGACATTCCGGCAGATGATGCTGCAGGATCAGACCGTCGATCTGATGATCCGGGTACATGATACCGGAACCGGTATGGATCCGAAGTTTATCAACCGGATCTTCCGTCCGTTCGAGCAGGAGAGTGCCGATACGGCGAAACAGTACGGAGGAACCGGACTGGGTATGGCGATCACCGATCAGCTGGTAAAACTGATGGGTGGTGAGATCGTGGTAGAGAGTACGCCGGAAGTCGGATCGGACTTTTCCGTGTATCTCCATCTTCCGATCGCAAGCAAGCCGGTGGAGACAATGGAACTGCCGAAGGAAACCGGACAGGAGCAGACGGATCAGGAAGAAGATGTGTTCTGCGGCCGTCGGATCCTTGTAGCAGAAGATAATGAGATGAATGCGATGATTGCGACAGAGATTCTCGAGGAGATGGGTGCGGAAGTACTCACAGCAGAGAATGGTCAGGAGGCAGTGGAAGCTTTCAGCAGTCATCCAGAACAATATTTCGATTTTATTTTGATGGATGTACAGATGCCGGTGATGGACGGCCGGGAAGCTGTAAGGACGATCCGGGCGATGCACCGGGCGGATGCGCGGAAGATTCCGATCTTTGCGCTGTCTGCGGATGCGTTTGTCGAAGACGAACGGCTGTCTGCCGAGAGTGGCATGAACGGTCATTTCGCAAAACCGGTGGATTTTATCGCGCTGCGGCATGAGATTAAAAATTTTCTATAAATAACAGGTTAAAGATAAAGAGAACAAGGGATAAAAATGGACGAAAAGAAGATGAAGCGAGCGGGGATTGTGGCAATTGCAGTCCCGGCACTGACTGTGGGAACGGTGGCACTGGTATCTGCGTATCAGGCGAACAATGATTTTCAGCCATTTAACACAGATCGTGAATTACAGAAGAATCAGGTTGTCTTTTCTGACGATGAGGAAGCGGCAGGCGAGCAGGAACAGCAGCAGGGAGAAGAAAGCGAATACTGGAAAAAAAATACAGATTCCACAAAGGACAAGAGTCCTGTTTCGGGATCACACAATGGAAAATATCTGTTTGAGAACGGTCTTCTCGACCAGAGCAATCAGACCAATAATATTACGGTGCTTGGAGATACCGCCACAGGTGGTGTACAAAGCCCGGCCGGTCAGGGAAGTGGACAGCCGATCTACAATCTGACGGGTGATAAAGGAAATGCTGATACGATCATTCAGGGAACCGTAAGCCAGGGTGGAAACGGTAACGGTACGGGAGAATCCGGGAATGGAAACGGAAGTTCTTCCGGTACGGATAAGAATCAGGGAACGGACAGCAACAACGGACAGAACTCTTCGGATTCCAAGACAGATGATCCGCTGATTCCGACACCGACGCCGACACCGACAACCCGTCCTGCCAGTTCCGCGAAAGATCCGGACAGCAACAAGGCAACTCCGGGAATTATCGGTGGAGACAGCAACCCTTATACGGAAGATGTATCCAATAATTTCAAGAATCCGGAAAATACAAAAGGGGTTATTATACAGAAGTCCGTGTTCAATACAGATGGTATGCTGTATAAGGGACAGATCATAGATAAGACGAGAATCTACAATGCACTCGAGACCTTTGCCTATATCGATGACAGCAAGGGAAACAGAAGCTTCTATGTATGGGGAAGCAATGCGCTCGATAACTATATCCGTATCGAGGCGGTTTCCTTTGACGGCGGAGAAACCTGGAGCGATGTGTTTCCGATGACAATCCCGAAAGATATCGATGCTGATCAGATGGTGATCCGGGTGGGATATCGTTTCTCCACAAATGATACGGAATGGACACAGATGGATGTTCCGTATGCACCGGAAGACAGCAGGATCTATGTCATGACAGAGGTGATCACCGAGGAAAATCAGGTACTGGATACGACAAAGGTACTGAACTCGGATCAGCATCTGGAAGAGGGAACCATGCTGAATCTTCTGCGGTATCAGGTGATGTATCTTGGGGAAGACAGGCTGACAACACTTTTTCCGGGCTGGAGTGAGGATGGAAAGCTGGTGGACTGGTATTATATAGCCACCGTCGGCCGTCACATTCTGGAACCGGAAGATCCGGTGGCACTGGATCCGGCGTACACAGTTCAGCTGCGACAGGTGTGGATGTCAGATACGTTTGATGTCGGTTGGCAGTATGATAACCTGTGCTACCTGCAGGCACTGACCAGCGTGGAAGAGAGTGCGTTGCAAACAGCCGGAGAGAACGAGACGCGTCTGGAAGTACCGGAATATATCCAGGCGGTTATGATGGACGATGATGCCAATATTTCCGTGGATTATCTGGATATCCCGGATACGGTTCTTTACATTGCCGGAAATAATGACGGACTGAAAGTAAAGAAGGGTTATTCGGTAGGTGAGAACAATCCGTGCTATGCGATGGCGGATGACGGAGTTCTGACTAACAAAAGCGGAACGGAGTATCTGAACATTCCGTATGAAAAAGAGGAGATAACGGTAAAAGAAGGCGTTACCAAAGTCTCAGTCAGCGAGAAAAATGAGATCCGGACCCTTAAAATCGATGCGTCCTCGATGGAGGAGATGCCGGAGATCTCGTATGAAAATCTGAAAAACTGTAAGATTCTGGTAAAAGATGACCTGCTGGAAGAATTTATGAAGGAAAACTGGGACAGCCTGAAAGATGATCCGGGAAACTGTGTTGCTGCGATCAGTGAACCGACCCGGATGTATCGGATGAAATATGGCTGCATGATCAATCAGAACGGTTCCATGCGGCGTCTGGTTGATGCAACGGGAAATAAAGTGCAGCTCGCATCGGAAGTAACCAACATTGAGGAAGGTGCTTTTGATGGCGTAGAGAATGTTGCGACACTGCTGATGCCGAAAAACGGAGAAAATATCGGGCTCGAAGAAAACTGTTTCCAAAACAGCGGGATCCGGAAGATTCTGTGCTATACAAAGTTACAGTACCGGGTGGTGCAGGAACAGCTGAAGGGTTCCGGGGCATCAGAGGATGTTGAAGTGGAACTTCTGGCAACTTCCAAGGAAGGATATTTCTATGCCGTGACGGAAGAGGACGGAGAAAAAGAAGTCACGCTGATTTCCGTTCCGGACGGTTTGCAGAGTTTTGACGGAGTCATGACGGATCAGGAAGGCAATCCGATTACAATCACGGCAGTGGATGATTATGCATTCAGCGAAGCCGGGGATCTGGAATGGGTAAGTTTACCGGAGAGTGTTAAAAAGATCGGCTATGAGGCGTTCGGAAACTGTACGGCACTGCAGGGTGTGATCATCGAATCACGGGATGTGATCGAGATCGGAAATCAGGCATTTGGCGGGTGTAAAGCACTCCGTTTTGTGGCGTCCAATGCGCCACAGGGCGTGATGGATGAGGATTACGATCCGGGACTCACAGATACTTTTGGAAACCGGACATTTTTTACACCGACGAATTCAGAAGGATATTACGGAAACATCTGGTTTACCGAAGAATCAGGAGTGTATTCATTTGAGGTCGTGGAAGTGGGCGAAACAGGAAAGGCACTTTACGGAACCAATGCGGCCGGAGAACCGTGGCTGCTGCTTCGTTCCGGAGGACATCTGGATGCACAGGTCAGTCTGCCGGATACCACGTTGGAGATCTGGAGCCAGGCACTGGAGTATACCACCACACAAAGCGGACGGTATACCGTCAACTGGGAAGATCTCGGTCAGCTGTGGATCGACAGCGGTGCATTTTACAGTTCGCATCTGGGAGGTGATATTACACTGAGCGACAGCTGCTACCTGGCAAGTTATGCGGTGTATAACTGTGATCAGCTTACCAGTGTGACGATGGGAGATAATATCGGACAGATCGGTGAGGGCACGTTTGGCGGCTGTGACAGTCTGATAACGGCACAGTTTGGCACGATGCAGGACAGCGTGGCACTGTACAGCGGTCTGTTCAATGACTGTAATCAGCTTACCAGCATTACGATCAATGACTACACAGCTCCAAGTCTGGTCGTTTTGGGAACTTCCGGTTTCCGGTTTAACTTTGGCTGGACACAGGAGGAAGAAGAAGCCAATCTGAAGATCCGGATTCCGGAAGGCAGTGAAGTGAATTATGTGAAAAAATGGCGGTATTTTTATGCCGGCTATGTGGAATCAGGGGATTATCCGGCATATCTGAATATGTGGTATGATATCCGATATCAGCATATAGACTGGATAACCTGGGAATTCCCTTCGGATGAAGAGGTGGATGAACTGGTGGAGGCAGCTCTTTTGTCGGCAGAAAACAGAATCCGCAGGATGATCGGAACCGAAACAGTGAGCGAACCGGTAGACTATTATCCGTACCATCTGGACAATGAGGGGATGCTGTCACTGGCGGGAACACCGTCGGATATCACCGTTATGAATCTGTGGATGCAGCTGGATAACCTGCCGGATAACTGGTTCCTGGATTACATTGGAACCGGAGCCTTTAAGCGTGCAAAAAATCTGGGTATGGTACTGATCCCGGATATGATTTCCGGTATTTTTACCAATGCATTTGACGGCGTGGAAAGCGATTCCCTGATGCTGTATTTTATGTCGGAGACACCGCCGGCACTGAAAGGATGGTCTGAAGAGCACCCGTTTGTATTTGGCACGACGAGTACGCCGATCTATATGATGCTGCCGGATGGAAGCGAGGAGACTTATATCCAGTCCTGGATCTTCCCGATGGCAGGTTATGAGGATCTTGCGGCCATGCGTGAGAGTATAAAAGCCAAACTGGCAGAGGCAGGAGAGGATGATTCGGATCAGGCAGTGGATATCGAGGTGGCAAACCGTTTACTTCCGCTGGAAAACCAGCTGCGCGCCATGATCGGTATGGAACAGATCACGGATCCGAAGGATCTGAGTGTGACGCTCGACAATCTGCCGGACAGTGAAGAGGCGGAAACAGACGAGGAACTTTCCGGATCGGAAGAGGAAACGAAAGAGACGGACGGCGTACAGGAAGATCGGAAGAAAGAAGAGACAGAAGAAGATCCGGACACAGAACAGAAGACGGATGATTCTTCAAAGGAAGGGAAACAGAACCCGACGGGTGGCAGTGCGGAAAAGGACGCTCTGACATCGGAGGGAACAGAAAATAAAAAAGAAAATCAGGAAAATACAGATACTGCCGGAAATGGTAGCGGAGAGGAGACACAGGAATGATAGTAGAACAGTCCAAGCAGATCATTGCGGAGGTAAATAAGGCATTTATCGGAAAAAACGATATTATCGAAAAAATTCTGATGACGATTTATGCCGGAGGACATGTGCTGCTGGAGGATTGCCCGGGGGTTGGAAAAACCACCCTGGCACTGGCATTTTCAAAGGTACTGGGACTTAGCTGCAAGCGTATTCAGTTTACCACGGATACGCTGCCGTCAGATATTACAGGGTTTACGATGTTTAACCGGGAAACCAACAGTTTTGAATACCGTGACGGTGCGGCAAACTGTCAGCTGCTTCTGGCAGATGAGATCAACCGTACCTCCCCGAAGACACAGTCGGCACTTCTGGAAGTGATGGAGGAACATACGATCACTGTGGACGGAAAGACACATCATCTGCCGTCTCCGTTTATCTGTATTGCCACACAGAACCCGCTGGGATTTGCTGGTACGCAGCCGCTGCCGGAGTCTCAGCTGGACCGTTTTATGGTGTGTCTGTCAATCGGCTATCCGACACTGGAACACCAGATGAACATTATCAATGCACAGCGTTATCAGAATCCGTTACAGGAGCTGCAGCCGGCAACGACGGCGCAGAACGTGATCGAGGTACAGAATTATCTGACTTCCGTACAGATGACCGAGGATGTGCTGCGGTATGCGATCTTACTGTGTGAAGCGACAAGAAATCATCCGCTGGTAGAGCTGGGAATCTCTCCGCGAGGTGTTTCCGCTTTGGTAAAGATGGCAAAAGCCAGTGCGATCATCCGGGGAAGAAACTACGTGATTCCGGAAGATGTACAGAATGTCTACACAGATGTGTGTGCACACCGTCTGGTACTTCGTCCGCAGGCACAGGCTGACGGAAAGGATGCCAGGATGATCCTTCAGGAAATCATGGATGACATCCGTCCGAAGGCAGAAAGGTAGAAGGCTATGTGGAAAAATCGGCTGGCCTATGGGTGCTTGGCAGGAATCCTTGCAATCTTGTTATTTTTCTCCGGCAAATCGTTTCTGCTGGTGGCTCTGCTGCTGTCACTGCTGTTGATACCGGTGTTTGGAATTCTGATCCGGAGAGACGGAAAGCGCATAAAGATCCGTCTGGAAAAAGAAAAACCGGTGGCGGCTGCCATATATTCGAAAGGTGCGCTCCGGGTTGCGGACCGGGTGCAGATCGAACTGGAAGTGAAAAATGAGATGTTTGACCGGAGCGAATGTCTGCAATTTCTGCTGCCACTGAAAGGAAAGGAACAGACGTTTTCCCTGCCGGTGGAACTGCGGCTGTGCGGGCAGACACGTTTCGAGTGCACCCGTGTGTGGGTGATGGATCTTTTGGGTCTTTTCCGCATTCCACTGAAAGCGGGACAGACCTTTTATACGGTACTGTATCCGCCAAAGATGCGTGTACAGATGGAGCGGATTGCAGGAACGGTAGGATCTTCTCAGACAGATGGATTTCTTCAGAACAGAAAAGGAAATGATCCAAGCGAGATGTTTGAACTGCGGGAATATGCACCGGGGGATGACATCCGTGCTATTCACTGGAAACTGACCAGCAAGACGGATGATCTGGTGATCCGTCAGGCGAGTGATCCCTCGCATCATACACTGTTGCTGCTCCCGGACTACGGGCTGGATCAGCTGAACAGACCGGATGGAGAGGCAGAGATGAACACGGTCATCGCTGTGGGTGTGGAGGCTGCGAGAGAGCTTCTGAAAAAAGGAAGAGGCTTCTGCCTTGCGATTCCCACCAGAAACGGACTTCAGCTCTATGAGATACAGAATGAAAAAGAATTTTCCAGGATACTTCCGCAGTGGCTTTCCATTCCGGTACAGGCGATCGGGGGTACGGGACTGGAATATTTCCAGATGCAGCATCTGGAACAGTATTTTAACCGGCTGGTGATCCTGTCCTGTGGAGATTATGAGAAAGGGGTACGGGGACTGGAACAGAAGATTGGGATCACGGTGATCCAGTCATTAGCGAAAAAAGGACTCTCCTACACCAGCCTGAAGCAGAATGGTATGCTGATCGAGATCCCGGCAGGAGAAAAACAGGAAGAAACCTATCGGATTCTATGTTAAAGGGGAAGAAGAGATGAAGCAGAAGACAAAAGAAATACAGATACAGAACATCCCCTTGCAGGAACAAAATAAAGAATACCAGCTGATCCTGTGGGATATCTGTCTGGCGCTGGTACTGATGACCGGAAGCCTGATCTCCTTTGTGGAGAGTTGGGGACAGAAGACCGGTATGGGGATCCTGATCGTGGTGACGGCAGGGATCGGTCTGCTGGGAAGTGTGCTGGCACAACAGTACGGGAAAAAAACTTCTATAAAGGGGATACTCTACGGGATTCCGTGGCTGCTCCTGCTGATCGTTACCGGGTTTCACGGATACCTGACCGGATTCCTTTCCTGGATCAATGCGATCATCACCGGATGGAATCTGTCACAGGAGGGCGGTGTAGCCCTTTTTAACGTGCAGACCACGGAACAGAATGTGCAGGCATTTTCACTGGTGATGGCACTTGTCCTGGGAGAGGAGATTCTGGTTCTGGTAAAAAAGAAACAGCGGATCGTATGTATGGTCATGGTGACGGTGTGGATCGTCATACAGCTTGTCGGAGCTACCTATAACCCGGTTGCATGTGGATTCCTGCTGGCAGGACTCTGTGGCATGTGGATCGCCGGAAGAAAAACCTGGATTACGAAAAGCATGGTGGTCTGGGCGCTGGGAATCGCCGTTTTATTATGTGCGGCGGGTATGAGCAGTGACAGAGCCAGTATGGAAACCGTCATGGATTTCCGGGAACAGGTAGAAGAAAAAGTGCATGAGATCCGTTATGGAAAAGATACCCTGCCGGAAGGAGATCTGTATCAGGCAGGCAAACTGCATGCAAGTACGGAAGTAATGTTGGAAGTACAGGGTCAGCAGGAAAAGAATCTGTATCTGCGGGGATTTGTAGGAGGCAGTTATCAGAACGGACAGTGGGAAGAAATGTCTGATGCCGCCTACAGCGGAAAAAATGCAGGAATGTTTACCTGGTTAAAGGCGCGGAGTTTTGATCCGCTGACACAGGTTGCAGCATACAATCAGTTAGGGGAAGAACAGGATGTACCGGAGGGGAATCAGGTACAGGTAAAAGTAAAAAATGCGTCCCGCTATTATGTTTACGCGCCGGTTTCCTATGTCCGGATGATCAACGGCAGTGTAAAAGAAGAAAAAGACAGTCGACTGGCAAGCAGAGGACTTTTTGGAAGCCGTTCGTATTGCTGGGAGGAGATCTCAGGAAGCAGACCGGGCGAACTGACGGTTGCGGATAACTGGGTAGAAGATCCGGATACGGATCGTCGACAGGAATATCAGGAGGCAGAAGCGGTCTACCGGGAATTTGTTTATCATACCTATACCACGATAGATAGTGACATGCAGCGGCTGATGCAGCGGATTTTCTGGGATGATTACGAGACGGACAGTGACGGTATCTACAGTGCGTTAAATCAGATCCGGCAATGTCTGAGCGGTGAGACAACGTATACCGAGATGATGCCGCAGATTTCGGAGGGAGAAGATCCAATCCGCTGGTTCCTGACAGAAGGAAAACAGGGAAATGATGTTTACTATGCGGCAGCAGCCACGGAAGCATTTCGCGCCTATGGAATTCCGGCACGTTATGTGGAGGGCTACTATTTATCCGCGGATCAGATCCAAAAAGAAGAAAGTGGAACCAACACCCTGACCGGTGCGGACGCACATGCCTGGGTGGAGGTCTATTTTGATGGTGTGGGCTGGCTGCCATTGGATACCACACCGGGATATTATTACGATGCGGTATCCTTACAGCAGATGATCAGTGCACCGGATCAGGTCAATAAGAATGCGATACTGGAAGATCCGTCATTTGAAGCCAATCAGGCGACCGATACTACGGGATCAAGAAGGAACGGAGATGCACTCAAACGTGTGGCTGTCCGCATGAGAGCCGTTATACTGGGGGGTGTCACGCTGTTGATCATTCTTGCTTTGGTGCTGCTGGGAGTCCTTGAGATCGGAAGAATCTGGGATTACGAATCGATGCACCGGAAGTATGAACGGGTGGATCAGAAGGAGAAGATTCATATGATGTCCGAGAAGATGGAAAAACTTCTGGAATTTCTCGGGATTTCGATGAGTCTTGGATGGAAGACCGACGAAGTGGACGAAAAAATCCATGAAAAATATCCGGGTGTGGAAGCCGGTTCGTATCTTCGTGTCTGCAGGATCATGGAAAAATCCCTCTACGGACAGATGGAACTGGAAGCCTATGAGATGCGTACCATTGACAGCTTTATGGAAAAGCTGCAGGAGATCGGAAAAGAAACACTCGACCGAAAGGGCAGAATCCTGCTCCGTTATGGCTATGTTGCACGGATAATTGGAAAAATCCGTCGAAAAACAGGGCAAAAAAGAAAAAACAAAAAAAACGACAGAAAAGAATTGACAAAATAAAAGGAAAGAGACATAATAGTAGCATTAAAAAAATACTGACAAAGGCGTCAGAGATCCGAAAGGGTTTCTGACGCCTTTTTTACTTTTTAGTTTTTTCAAAAGAGGAGGAAAATGTGATGGCAGTAAAGTATGTGTTTGTAACAGGCGGCGTGGTATCCGGTCTGGGAAAGGGGATTACGGCAGCTTCCCTGGGAAGACTTCTGAAAGCCAGAGGTTATCAGGTGACGATGCAGAAGTTTGATCCGTATATCAATGTGGACCCGGGTACGATGAATCCGATTCAGCATGGAGAAGTGTTCGTAACAGACGACGGTACCGAGACAGACCTGGATCTGGGACACTATGAACGGTTCATTGATGAGAGCCTGGACAAGAACTCAAACGTAACGACAGGAAAAATCTACTGGTCCGTGCTTCAGAAAGAACGCCACGGAGATTACGGCGGAGGAACCGTACAGGTCATTCCGCATATTACCAATGAGATCAAAGATCATTTTTATAAAGCAAAGTCAGAGGATGAAAACCGCATTGCGATCATCGAGGTGGGTGGTACGGTAGGTGATATCGAGAGCCAGCCGTTTTTGGAGGCCATCCGTCAGTTCCAGCATGAGATCGGTCATGAGAATGCGGTTCTGATCCATGTAACCCTGATCCCGTATCTGAAAGCATCCGGAGAGATGAAGACAAAACCAACCCAGCAGAGCGTCAAGGAACTGCAGGGAATGGGACTGTGGCCGGATGTACTGGTATGCCGAAGCGAATATGAGATCTCCGAGGAGATGAAAGCCAAGATCGCACTGTTCTGTAACGTGCCGGTCAATCATGTACTGCAGAACCTCGATGTGGAGTATCTGTATGAAGCACCGCTTGCCATGGAGAAAGAACATCTGGCACAGGTGGTATGTGAATCCCTTCAGCTGCCTTGCCCGGAACCGGATCTGACCGACTGGAAACAGATGGTAGAAGACCTGAGAAATCCGATCCACGAAGTGGAGATCGCAATGGTCGGAAAATACATCCAGCTGCATGATGCCTATCTGAGTGTGGTAGAAGCGCTGAAACACGGCGGAATCGCAGCCCGTGCAAACGTAAAGATCCGCTGGGTAGATTCCGAAGAGATCACACCGGAAAATGTAGCTGAAAAATTAAAAGGCGTGGATGGTATCCTGGTACCGGGAGGTTTCGGAACCCGTGGTACGGAAGGAAAGATCGAAGCGATCCGCTATGCAAGAGAAGAAAAGATCCCGTTCCTTGGCATCTGCCTTGGTATGCAGATGGCAATTGTAGAATTTGCCAGAGATGTGATCGGCTATAAAGATGCTAACAGCATCGAGCTGGATCCGGAAACCACACATCCGGTCATCGCACTGATGCCGGAACAGAACGGTGTGGAAAACCTGGGCGGAACCCTTCGCCTTGGTGCTTACCCGTGTGTCCTGAAGGAAGGAAGCAAAGCAAGAGAAGTATACGGAACCGAAGAAATCAGCGAGAGACACCGTCACCGCTATGAAGTAAATAACGACTATCGACAGGAACTGGAAGAAAATGGAATGGTACTTTCCGGACTGTCACCGGATAAACGTATCGTAGAGATGCTTGAGATCCCGGGTCATCCGTTCTTTGTGGGAACCCAGGGACATCCGGAACTCAAATCCAGACCAAACCGCGCACATCCGCTGTTCCGTGGACTGATCCAGGCAGCAGTAGCGTATCACCAGTGAGAGGAGAAAATGTGATGAAAGAAAATCAGGGTTTATATCGACAGCAATTTGAGCATGATAACTGTGGTATCGGAGCAGTCATCAACAGCAAAGGCATCAAAAGCCACACTACAGTAGAAAATGCTCTGAAAATCGTAGAAAATCTGGAGCATCGTGCAGGAAAAGATGCAGAGGGAAAGACCGGAGACGGTGTAGGTATCCTGCTGCAGATCTCCCACAAATTCTTCAAAAAAGAATGTGACAAACTGGGGATCGCGATCGGAGAGGAGAGAGAGTATGGTATCGCCCAGCTCTTCTTCCCACAGGATGAACTGAAATGTAATCAGGCAAAGAAGATGTTCGAGATCATCGTGGAAAAAGAAGGTCTGGAACTTCTCGGTTACCGTGAAGTCCCGGTTTATCCGGATGTTCTCGGTCATAAAGCGAGAGTCTGTATGCCGCACATCGTGCAGGCGTTCATCAAAAAACCTGCCCGTGTGGAAAAAGGACTGGAATTTGACCGGAAACTGTACATCGCTCGCCGTGTCTTTGAACAGAGTAATGAAAATACGTATGTAGTATCCATGTCCAGCCGTACCATCGTATACAAAGGTATGTTCCTGGTAGGACAGCTGCGTACCTTCTTTGGCGATCTGCAGGACAAAGACTATGAATCTGCCATTGCCATGGTACACTCCCGTTTCAGTACCAACACGAACCCGAGCTGGGAGAGAGCACATCCGAACCGCTTTATCGTACACAACGGTGAGATCAACACCATCCGCGGTAATGCCGATAAGATGCTGGCGCGTGAGGAAACCATGGAATCCTCCCATCTGAAAAATCAGCTGCACAAGATCCTTCCGGTTGTAGATACCAGAGGATCCGACTCTGCAATGCTTGACAACACCCTGGAATTCCTGGTGATGAGTGGTATGCCGCTTCCGCTGGCTGTTATGATCACGATTCCGGAACCATGGACCAACAATAAGACGCTGGATCAGGATGAGAGAGATTTTTATCAGTATTATGCAACGATGATGGAGCCGTGGGACGGTCCTGCATCCATCGTATTTTCCGACGGTGATCTGGTCGGTGCGGTTCTTGACCGTAACGGTCTGCGTCCATCCCGTTACTATGTATTAAAGAGCGGTGATGTGATTCTGGCTTCCGAGGTCGGTGTTCTGGAAGTACCGGAAGAAGAGATCGTGTTAAAAGAGCGTCTGCATCCGGGTAAAATGCTGTTAGTAGACACTGTAAAAGGAAAAATCTATCAGGATGAAGAACTGAAAGAAATCTATGCGACAAAACAGCCATATGGTGAATGGCTTGACAGCAACCTGGTAGAATTAAAAGAGCTGAAAATCCCGAACAAACGTGTGGAAGAATACGGAAAAGAGCAGAGAAAACAGTTGCAGAAAGCATTCGGCTACACCTATGAAGAATATAAAAATTCCATCCGTACCATGGCATTAAACGGTGGAGAATCGATCGCAGCCATGGGTGTGGATACCCCGCTGGCAGTACTGTCCGAGAAACAGAGACCGTTATTTGACTATTTCAAACAGTTATTTGCCCAGGTAACCAACCCACCGATCGATGCGATCCGTGAGGAGATCGTCACCAGTACCACGATCTATGTAGGAAAAAAAGGCAATCTGTTAGAGGAAAAACCGGAAAACTGCCAGGTATTAAAAATCAACAATCCGATCCTGACCAATACCGATATGCTGAAGATCAAACAGATGCACAAACCGGGATTCAAGGTAGCGGTTGTTCCGATCACTTACTATAAGAGTACCAAACTGGAACGTGCGATTGACCGTCTGTTTGTGGAAGTGGACAAAGCGTACAAAGACGGTGCAAATATCCTGGTTCTTTCCGACCGTGGTGTGGATGAAAACCATGTGCCGATCCCGTCCCTGTTAGCGGTATCTGCCGTTCATCAGCATCTGGTAAATACAAAGAAACAGACCTCTCTGGCACTGATTCTGGAGTCCGGAGAACCGAGAGAAGTGCATCATTTTGCAACCCTGTTGGGTTATGGTGCATGCGCAGTCAACCCGTATCTGGCACAGGACAGCATCCAGGAACTGATCGAAGAGGGACTGCTTGACAAAGATTATTATGCCGCAGTGGACGACTACAATGCAGCCGTTCTGCACGGTATCGTAAAGATTGCTTCCAAGATGGGTATTTCCACCATCCAGTCTTACCAGGGCGCGAAGATTTTCGAAGCCATTGGTATCTCACAGGAAGTCATTGATAAATATTTCTCCGGAACGGTCAGCCGTGTCGGCGGTATCACCATGGAAGATATTGCAAAACAGGTGGATGAGAGACATTCTCAGGCATTTGACCCGCTGGGACTGGCAAGTGATCTGACACTGGACAGCCTTGGAAAACATAAAAGAAGAAGCGGTGGAGAAGAACACCGTTATAATCCGCAGACCATTCATATGCTGCAGCAGTCCACATGGACCGGAAGCTATGACATGTTCAAACAGTATACCGCGATGGTAGACGAGGAACAGAGCGGCTACCTGAGAAGCCTGATGGACTTTAACTATCCGGAAAACGGCGGTGTGCCAATCGATGAAGTGGAAAGTGTCGACGAGATCGTAAAACGATTCAAGACCGGTGCAATGTCCTACGGTTCTATTTCACAGGAAGCCCATGAGACACTGGCGATCGCGATGAATCATCTGCATGGCAAATCCAACACCGGTGAAGGTGGAGAGAGTGATGACAGACTGGATTCCGCAGGAAGTGACAATGACAGATGTTCTGCCATCAAACAGGTGGCATCCGGACGTTTCGGTGTTACCAGCCGCTATCTGGTAAGCGCAAAAGAGATCCAGATCAAGATGGCACAGGGTGCAAAACCGGGGGAAGGCGGACATCTTCCGGCGAAAAAAGTATATCCGTGGATCGCAAAGACAAGACATTCCACACCGGGTGTAAGCCTGATCTCCCCGCCGCCGCATCATGATATTTATTCGATCGAAGACTTGGCACAGCTGATCTACGATCTGAAAAATGCAAACAAATACGCAGGCATCTCTGTAAAACTGGTTTCCGAAGCAGGTGTCGGAACGGTAGCGGCAGGTGTTGCAAAAGCCGGTGCACAGGTTATCCTGATCTCCGGATACGACGGAGGTACCGGAGCCGCTCCGGAAAGCTCCATCCACAACGCAGGTCTTCCATGGGAGATGGGACTTGCAGAGACACACCAGACCCTGTTACAGAACGGTCTGAGAAACCGTGTCAGAATCGAAACTGACGGTAAACTGATGAGCGGCCGTGACGTTGCCATCGCAGCACTGCTCGGTGCGGAAGAGTTCGGTTTTGCAACCGCTCCGCTGGTAACGATGGGATGCGTGATGATGAGAGTCTGTAACCTGGATACCTGCCCGGTCGGCGTGGCTACCCAGAACCCGGAACTGAGAAAACGTTTCAAAGGAAAACCGGAATACGTAGAGAACTTCATGCGCTTTATCGCTCAGGAGCTGCGGGAATATATGGCAAAATTGGGTGTTCGAACGATCGATGAGATGGTAGGAAGAAGTGACCTTCTGAAAGTAAAAGAAGACGCAAAAACACCGATGGCAGCAAAGATGGATCTGTCTCAGATCCTGTACAACCCATATGTGGGAGAAAAAGAGGGTGTGACCTTCTCTCCGGAAAAAGTATATGATTTCCAGCTGGAGAAGACTCTGGATGAGAAAGTGCTGTTAAAGAAACTGGAGAAAGCCGTAGAAAAAGGAACGAAAGCTTCTCTGGATCTGAAAGTCGGCAACACCGACCGTTCCTTCGGTACGATCCTCGGAGCAGAGATCACCCGTCAGCACAAAGACGGACTGCCGGAAGATACGATCACCATCAACTGTACCGGTGCCGGCGGACAGAGTTTCGGAGCATTTATCCCGAAAGGACTGACTCTGCGTCTGTGCGGTGATACCAACGATTACTACGGAAAAGGACTTTCTGGTGGTAAACTGGTTGTCTTTCCGCCGAAGAACAGAGGATACAAAGCAGAAGAGAATATTATCGCCGGTAACGTAGCCCTGTATGGAGCCACCAGCGGTAAAGTATTTATCAATGGTGTGGCAGGTGAACGTTTCGCAGTCCGTAACTCCGGTGCCTACGCAGTTGTAGAAGGTGTGGGAGAACACGGATGTGAATATATGACCGGTGGTCGCGTGGTCGTTCTCGGTAAGACCGGAAAGAACTTTGCAGCAGGTATGAGCGGCGGTATCGCTTATGTACTCGACGAGAACAGCCATCTGTACCGGAACCTGAACAAAGATATGATCTCCATTGAAAAAGTGGAAAATAAATACGATATCAAAGAACTGAAAGAACTGATCGAGGAACATGTGGAAGCAACAGGATCCGAGAGAGGTGCGCTGATTCTGGAACATTTCCAGGAGTATCTGCCAAAATTCAAAAAGATCATCCCGAACGATTATAAGAAGATGATCGCTCTTTCTGCAAAACTGGAAGAGAAAGGTATGAGCACAGAGCAGGCACAGATGGAAGCCTTCTATGAAAGTTTCCAGACCAAATCGGAGGAGTAAGAAAAATGGGAAAAGCGACAGGATTTTTGGAATATGAAAGAAAAAACGCAGCAGTAGAGGAACCTTTGAAACGAATCCGTCATTTTAACGAATTCCGTACTCCACTGCCGTTAGAGGAACAGCAGAAACAGGGAGCGCGCTGTATGGAGTGCGGCGTTCCTTTCTGCCAGAACGGAGCCATGTTAGCTGGCATGGCTTCCGGCTGCCCGCTGCACAATCTGGTACCGGAGACGAATGATCTGGTATACAGCGGCAACTGGAAACAGGCGTATGAGAGACTCTCGAAGACACACAGTTTTCCGGAATTTACCAGCCGTGTCTGCCCTGCACTCTGCGAGGCAGCCTGTACCTGTAATCTGAACGGAAAACCGGTATCTACAAAGGAAAATGAGCGCGCGATCATCGAACACGCATACGAGATGGGCTGGGTACAGCCACAGATCCCGAAAGTTCGCACCGGAAAGAAAGTGGCAGTTGTGGGAAGCGGTCCTTCCGGACTGGCAGCTGCACAGCAGTTGAACCGCAGAGGACACAGCGTGACCGTTTTCGAGCGTCATGACCGGATCGGCGGTCTGCTCCGCTACGGTATCCCGAATATGAAACTGGATAAAAAGATTCTGGACCGCAGAATTGAACTGATGAAAACGGAAGGCGTGGAATTTAAGACCGGCTTGGATGTGGGAAAAGACATTACCGCAGAAGAACTGAAAAAACAGTTTGACCGTGTGATCCTGGCATGTGGTGCTTCCAATCCGCGTGATATCACCGTACCGGGAAGAGAGAGCGGCAATATTTACTTCGCAGTGGAATATCTGTCCTCTGTGACCAAGAGTCTGCTGGATTCCGGATTTGCGGATGGAAAAGCTATTTCAGCAAAAGGAAAACATGTACTGGTCATCGGTGGCGGTGATACCGGTAACGACTGCGTGGGAACGGCGATCCGTCTGGGCGCGAAATCCGTCACTCAGCTGGAGATGATGCCGAAACCATCTGAGGAGAGACTTCCATCCAACCCATGGCCACAGTGGCCGCGGGTACTGAAAACCGATTACGGCCAGGAAGAAGCCATCGCAGTCTTCGGACACGATCCGCGAATCTATAAAACAACGGTAAAAGAATTCCAGAAAGACAAAAACGGCAACGTAAAGAAAGCCGTCATCGTCAGCCTGGAGCCGAAAAAAGATGAAAAGAGCGGACGCATGATGATGGTTCCGATCGAGGGAAGCGAGAAAGTCATTGACGCACAGCTGGTACTGATCGCAGCCGGTTTCCTGGGAAGCCAGAAATACGTCACCGACGCTTTCAAGACCGACCTGAACCCGAGAACCAATGTCCTGACTAAACCGGACGAGTACGAAACCAGCGTTCCGGGTGTTTTCACCGCCGGTGACATGCACCGCGGTCAGTCACTGGTTGTATGGGCTATCCGGGAAGGAAGAGAGGCAGCAAGAGCAGTGGATAAGTCTTTGATGGGTTATACAAACCTCTAAGCAGCTTGCTGCGGAGCAAGCCGTAGGCATATACCGATAAAATTTCGACAGAAGTATTGACAAGAGAAAGTCCGATTGCTATAATACGGAACATAAAAGGCAAGGGCGTCTTATCCGGAGGGGAACTCTGGATAAGGTCGCCCTTTTTGATTTCCAGGAAATTGCTTTCCTGCAAATCAAAAACGCTCCGCGAGGATGCGCACTGTGACGTATAAGGTGGATGTCGCAAGCGACCGTCACAGGCGCAAGAATGTGCCAAGGCACATTCTTTTTTGTAAAAAATCATCCTGAGGAGCGGCAAGAAGCCAAAAGCCTGAGAAACGGTAACAAAGTCGTAAGAAAAAGGAGAACAATATATATGGAGAATTATAGTAAATCGGAGATTCTGCAAATGGTGGAAGAAGAGGACGTTGAATTCATCCGCCTGCAGTTTACAGATATGTTTGGTGTATTAAAGAATGTGGCGATCCCGAGCAGCAGACTGATCAAAGCCATGGAGAACCGCTGTACCATTGATACCGCATCTCTGGATGGATTTACCGGGGAAGAAGAAAATGACCTGTATCTGAAACCGGATCTGAGTACTTTTTCGATTCTGCCGTGGAGACCCCAGCAGGGAAAAGTAGCACGTTTCCTCTGTGATGTGTGCAGAGAGGACGGAACAGAGATCGAGGACAGTCCGAGATCGATCCTGAAAAAAGTAGTAAAAAAAGCACAGGAAAAAGGATACACGCTGCGGGTGAATCCGGAATGTGAATTTTTCCTGTTCCACACCGATGATAACGGAATGCCGACAACGCTGACGCATGAAAAAGCCGGTTATCTTGATACCTCACCGATCGATCTTGGAGAAAATACGAGAAGAGATATCATTCTTACATTAGAAGAGATGGGATATGAGATCGATTCCTCCCATCATGAGATTTCCCCGGCACAGCATGAGATCGACTTTACTTATGAAAATGCAACGGAGACCGCAGACAAGATTATGACCTTCAAGATGGCAGTCCGCACGATCGCAAAACGCTATGGTCTGCATGCAACCTTTATGCCGAAGCCGCGGGCGGAAGTCAACGGTTCCGGGATGCACCTGAATATGCGTCTGATGAAAGACGGAAAAAATGTATTTAAAGGAGAGGACGGAACATTAAGTGCGGAGGGCGAAGCATTTCTTGCCGGCATCCTGCATCACATCCAGGGCATGACCGCAGTGATGAATCCTCTGGTCAATTCCTACAAACGACTGGTTCCGGGATTTGAAGCACCATCGGAGGTCACCTGGTCGAGAACACAGAGAAATGCACTGGTCCATGTGAGAAAAGAACATGGTGGAGAAGTGAATCTGGAACTTCGTAGTCCGGATTCCGCATCCAATCCGTATCTGGTATTTGCCCTGTGTCTGGCAGCCGGTATGGAAGGAATTGAAAATGGCATGAAAACTCCGGAAGAACTGACCAAAGACATCCGGAAGCTGAATGAAGAAGAAAAAAATCTTCTCGGCATTCAGATGCTGCCGGAAAATCTCGGCGAAGCGATCCAGGCGATGGGACAGGATCCGCTGGTTTTCGAGGTTCTCGGAGAAACATATCGGAAAGGGTATATGAAAGCCAAACGGAAAGAATGGAAAGATTATCTGGCACAGGTTTCCGAATGGGAACTGAACCGATATCTGTATCGCGTATAGATAAGGGAGGCAGCTGATGAGTGTGGTGGTAATCGTCTTACCAAAACTGGAAGACGCAAAGAAAATCCGTAAGATCCTGATGGGACATGGATTTCCTCAGGTATTTGCTTACGCTACCGCTTCCGCTGCTCTTTCGGAGATCAGGGAACATGAGTCGGGAATGGTGATCAGCGGGTATCATCTGAAAGATATGTATTATACGGAACTCGCGGACAGCCTTCCCCCTCACTTCGAACTGGTACTTCTGGGATCTGCCAGTACCGTCAGTGCGGCAGACACCGGAATCTTATCTCTTACCACACCGTTAAAGGTCTACGATCTGGTCAATACCGCAGAGATGGTACTGCACCAGATGGAACGGATGGCAAAGAAAGCCAGAAAACCGAAACGGCGCAGTGAACGGGAAGAAAATTATATCAAAAATGCGAAAGCACTTCTGATGGAACGTAACCATCTGACGGAAGAGGAGGCCCATCGGTATATTCAGAAGAGCAGTATGGACAATGGAACCAACATGGTAGAGACCGCACAGATGATCCTGACCTTACTGTTTGAAGAAGGCTGACGGGAAATTGCATGAAAAGGAGAATGTGATATGGAATTCATTACAGGATTAAAACAACAGGAAGAAGCAGAATTAGAAGATCTGCTCAAAGCAGAAGAAGGAACCACGATCATCCTGGAAGGCGCGGTACACAGCGTCCGCGACATGGGTGAGATCGCATTTGTAATTTTAAGAAAAAAAGAAGGTCTGATCCAGACCGTATGGGAAGAAGGAAAGACAGATCTGGAACTCTCCGAGATCCGCGAAGGTGATTACATCCATGTGACCGGTCAGGTCAAAGATGAAGAACGCGCACCGCACGGGAAAGAAGTACGGCTGTCAACGATCAGCCACCTGTCTCATGTGTCCTGTCCATTGCCACTTCCCATTGACAAATGTAAATAAAACACTTCTCTGGAAGCAAAATTAGACCGTCGTTCTCTCTCTTTAAGAAATATCCGGGAACGCGCAAGATTCCGTATTCAGGAAGGAATCGTTCGAGGCTTCCGTGATTTCCTCTACGAACAGGGATTTACCGAGATCCACACACCAAAGATCGGTGCGAAGAGTGCCGAGGGTGGCGCGAATATGTTCCGGCTTTCTTATTTTCATCGACCGGCTGTTCTGCAGCAGAGCCCGCAGTTATATAAACAGATGATGGTCGGTGTCTTCGACCGTGTCTTTGAAACTGGTCCGGTGTTTCGTGCAGAAAAACATAACACCAGAAGACATCTGAACGAATACACCAGTCTGGACTTTGAGATGGGATATATCCACAGTTTCCTTGATATCTGTGCGATGGAAACCGGCTTCCTGCAGTATACGATGAACCTGCTGGAAAAAGAGTACAGCAAAGAGTTGAAACTTCTGAACATCACACTGCCGGATGTGGAAAAGATCCCTTATGTCCGCTTTGATGAAGCGAAACGTCTGGTTTCCGAAAAATACAACAGAAAGATCAGAAACCCCTTCGACCTGGAACCGGAAGAAGAGGAACTGATCGGAAAATATTTTAAAGAAGAATACAATGCGGATTTTGTATTTGTCACACACTATCCGAGTAAAAAACGTCCGTTCTATGCGATGGATGATCCGGAAGATACCCGTTATACCTTAAGTTTTGACCTTCTGTATCATGGCCTTGAGATCACCACCGGCGGACAGCGTATCCACGATCTGAACATGCTGGAAGAAAAGATCCAGGCAAAAGGCATGACAGAGGAAGGACTGGAACAGTATCTGGATGCGTTCCGATTCGGTATGCCGCCACACGGTGGCCTGGGTATCGGTCTGGAACGACTGACGATGCAGTTACTGGGAGAAGATAATGTAAGAGAAGCCTGCTTGTTCCCGAGAGATATGAGCAGACTGGAGCCGTAGGACGGCAGAAAGGAGTCAGGGAATGAGCGAGAGAAAAATAGATGAAGCAACCATGGATAACGTAGAGATCCTGGCAAAACTGGCACTGACGCCACAAGAGAGACAAAAAGCCATGGATGAGATGGAAAAAATCCTGACCTATGTGGAAAAATTAAATGAACTGGATACCGATCAGGCAGAGCCGCTGGTACACATCTTACCGGATGTGAATGTCTTTAGGGAAGATGAAGTGACCAACGGGGACGGCAGAAAAGATTCTCTGGCAAATGCCCCGAAGGCAAAAGAAGATCAGTATATCGTACCAAAGACCGTATAGCAGGAGGAAAAAGCAATGGAAGAAATCTTACAGATGTCTGCGCTGGAGCTTGCAAAGCAGATTCGGCACGGCTCCGTCAGTGTAAAAGAAGCAGTGGAAGCCTGCAAAAAACAGATGCAAAAGTCAGAGTCCCAGGTACATGCCTATGTTTCCATGGATGAAAAGATTCTGGCGCATCGGATCAAAGAAGTAGAAGAAGGAATCAAAAATGGCAGATACACCGGTCCGTTAGCCGGTGTACCAATCGCTGTGAAAGATAATATCTGTACCAAAGGACAGAAAACCACCTGTTCCTCAAAAATGCTGGAAAATTTTGTGCCGACTTATGATGCACAGGCAGTAAAACAGTTAGAGGATGCCGGTATGGTGATCCTTGGAAAAACGAACATGGATGAATTCGCCATGGGAAGTACGACAGAGACTTCCGCATTCGGCGTTACCAGAAACCCGTGGAACCCGGAACATGTACCGGGCGGATCCTCCGGCGGTTCCTGTGCGGCTGTGGCAGCGGGAGAAGCGGTGATGGCACTCGGTTCCGATACCGGTGGGTCCATCCGTCAGCCGGCAGCCTACTGTGGTGTGACCGGACTGAAACCGACCTACGGAAGAGTATCCCGTTATGGTCTGATCGCTTACGCATCCTCTCTGGATCAGATCGGACCGATCGGTAAAAATGTAAAAGACTGTGCAGCCCTCTTTGAGATCATCGCAGGACATGACAGCAAAGACAGTACCAGCGCCGATGTTCCGGTGGAATCTTACGAGAGTCTGGTATCCGGGGGCTTAAGCGGTATGCGCATCGGTATTCCGAAAGAATACCTGGCGGAAGGCTGCGACGAAGAAGTGAAAAAAGCAATGGCAGATGCCGTTCATGTGTTAAGCAAAAACGGTGCTGTAGTAGAATTTTTCTCCCTCGGAATGGTAGATTATGTCATTCCGGCATACTATATCATCGCCTGTGCGGAAGCAAGTTCCAACCTGGAGCGTTTCGACGGTGTAAAATACGGTTACCGTACCCCGGATGCGACAGAACTGCATGAGATGTACAAAAAGAGCCGTGCGGAAGGCTTCGGTGAGGAAGTAAAACGAAGAATCCTGCTGGGATCGTTCGTACTGAGCGCCGGCTACTATGATGCTTATTATATGAAGGCACTGCGTGCCAAAGGTCTGATCAAGAAAGAATTTGACAAGGCATTCCAGAAATACGACTGTATCCTGGCTCCGGCTTCTCCGACCACTGCGCCGAAGATCGGCACCAGTTTAAGTGATCCGCTGCAGATGTACCTGAGCGATATCTACACCGTAGCTGTGAATCTGGCGGGTCTTCCGGCCGTCAGTCTTCCGTGTGGTATGGACAGCAAGGGACTGCCGATCGGTATGCAGCTGATTGGTGACTGCTTCCAGGAAAAGAAGATACTCCGGGCAGCAGCCGCTTACGAACAGCTGCGGGGAGAATTTTCCAAAGCCTGGGCAAAGGAGGAAAAATAAATGGCAAAACAGTATGAAACCGTGATCGGTCTGGAAGTTCACGTAGAACTTGCCACGGCAACGAAAATCTTTTGCGGATGCTCCACAAAGTTTGGTGCAGCACCGAATACCCATACCTGCCCGGTTTGTACCGGTATGCCAGGATCCCTCCCGGTATTGAATAAGAAAGTAGTGGAATATGCACTGGCACTTGGCATGGCAGCAAACTGTGAGATCAACCAGTACTGCCGGTTCGACCGGAAGAACTATTTCTACCCGGACAACCCGCAAAACTACCAGATTTCCCAGTTATACCTGCCGATCTGCCACGACGGACATCTGGAGATCACGACAGAAAACGGCAAGAAAACCATCCGGATCCACGAGATGCATATGGAAGAGGATGCCGGAAAGCTGATCCATGATGAATGGGAAGACTGCTCTCTGGTAGACTATAACCGAAGCGGTGTCCCGCTGATCGAGATCGTATCCGAGCCGGATATGCGTACCGCAGAAGAAGTTATCGCCTATCTGGAAAAACTGCGTATGATCTGTCAGTATCTTGGTATTTCCGACTGTAAACTGCAGGAAGGTTCCATGCGTGCCGACGTCAACCTCTCCGTAAGAGAAGTCGGAAGTGACCATATGGGAACCCGTACCGAGATGAAGAACCTGAACTCTTTCAAAGCGATCACACACGCGATCGAGGGCGAGAGAGAACGTCAGATCGAACTGCTGGAAGAAGGAAAAGAAGTCATTCAGGAAACCCGCCGCTGGGACGACAACAAAGAATCTTCCCATGCGATGCGTTCCAAGGAAGATGCAAAAGACTACCGTTACTTCCCGGACCCGGATCTGCAGCCGATGCAGATTCCTACCGAATGGATGGAACAGATCCGAAGCCGCCAGCCGGAATTCCAGGAAGAGCGCGCAGCCAGATATGAAGAACAGTACGGTCTTCCGGCATATGACGCTTCTATTCTGACACAGACGAAACATATGGCAGATATGTTTGAACAGACCGCCGATCTGTGCGGCAACCCGAAAAAAACAGCCAACTGGCTGATGGGAGAGGGACTGCGCCTGCTGAAAGAAAAAGGAATGGAAGCCGAAGATATGGACTTCACCCCGAAACACCTGGCAGATCTGATCCAGGCGGTTGAGGGAGGAAAAATCAATCAGGCAAATGCGAAAAAAGTATTTGCAAAGATCCTGGAAGACGATGTGGAGCCGATCGCTTACATGGAGAAAGAAGGACTTCTGATGGTATCCGACAGCGGAGCTATCGAGGCAGCTGTCGATCAGGTACTTGCGGAGAATCCGAAGACTGTGGAAGAGTTCCACAGCGGAAAAGAAAAAGTCCTCGGTTTCCTGGTTGGTCAGGTTATGAAAAAAATGCGCGGCAAAGCAGACCCGGGAATGGTCAACGAACTGCTTCGGAAGAAACTTTAAATCCATAGATCAGGAATCGTGTTTGAAAAAATATTTATTCGATTTGTAATATATTTGCGGAAAAATTTTTCAAACACGCTCTAATATAGAACCATAAAGAAAAATGCGTAAGGAAAGGAAACCAATATCATGCCAAAATTAAATGAAAACTATCTGCAGTTGAAAGACAGCTATCTCTTCTCAGAGATCGCACACCGTACAGCAGCCTACACCGAGAAACATCCGGACAAACCGGTGATCCGTCTGGGTATCGGTGATGTTACCCGTCCATTGTGCGAATGCGCCATCAAAGCTCTTCATGAAAGTGTTGATGAGATGGGACAGGCAGTGACTTTCAAAGGTTACGGCCCGGAACAGGGATATGCCAAGACCAGAGATGCCATCGCCGCTTATTATAAAAGAAATGGTGTAGATGTGGATGCAGATGCGATCTTTATCTCTGACGGAGCTAAAAGCGATACCGGAAACATCACTGAGCTTTTCGGTCACGACAATGTGATCCTGATCCCGGATCCGGTCTACCCGGTATATGTGGATTCCAATACCATGTGCGGAAATAAAGTAACGTATATCAGCGGTAATGCAGACAATGATTTCCTTCCGATGCCGGACCACAGCCAGCATGTAGATGTTATCTACATCTGCTCCCCGAACAACCCCACCGGAGCATGCTATAACTATGAACAGCTGAAAGAATGGGTAGACTACGCACTGGAAAACGAAGCCGTGATCCTGTACGATTCCGCCTATGAAGCTTTCATCTCCGATCCGGAACTGCCAAGAAGCATCTACGCGATCGAAGGAGCAAGAAAATGCGTGATCGAGTTCTGCTCTCTGTCCAAAACCGCCGGCTTCACCGGAACCCGCTGCGGCTACACCGTAGTTCCGAAAGAACTGGTATTTACCTCCTCCGACGGAAGAGAAATGTCTCTGAACGCCATGTGGAACCGTCGTCAGAGCACCAAATACAACGGAACCTCCTACATCGTACAGAACGCGGCAGCAGCCATCTTCTCCGAAGAAGGAATCAAAGAATGCCAGGAAAACCTGAACTACTACAAAAATAACGCCAAAGTCATCGCAGACACCCTGACCGAACTGCAGATCCCGTTCTACGGCGGCATCCACTCCCCATACATCTGGTTCGAGTGCCCGAACGGCATGGACTCCTGGACCTGCTTCGACTACTTACTCGAAAACATCCAAGTAGTAGGAACTCCAGGCGCCGGCTTCGGCGAAAACGGCAAAAACTACTTCCGCCTGACCTCCTTCGGAACCTACGAGTCCACCGTAGAAGCCATGAACCGCTTCAAAAAACTCTTCGCAAAATAAACCCGAAGAATATAGTGGTGGAAGAGGGAAAACGGAAACAGAAACGGAATTCTGCAATGCAATTATCAGAAACTTCGTTTTTCAGGGAAAATGTTGACGGATGGACGATACTGTTATGTGTGAATCAATCAGTAATTGTAAAGAAAATAAAAAAATAGAAGAAAAAACATAATCTAAGCCTTATCACCTGAGATTAAAGTACGAAAGTACGTAACTGTTCAATACCTTCACAGTTACGAGCCAAAATGCATTTAAAATCACCTTCGGTGATGGCATTTTGGCTTGTATGTCTCGGGATTTTGGCATATACATGCCAAAA